>ERZ778518.215-NODE-215-length-60780-cov-9.554846_pt1 | contig 60780 bp, 58 predicted proteins | sample MGYA00510340_ERZ778518 | MGnify/ENA primary metagenome ERZ778518 (study PRJEB29527, sample SAMN07138967) | mouse gut metagenome | material: feces | host: mouse | place: China:Nanjing | collected 2016-01-25 ...
AGATGTGTCTACTGGCATCTTCCAGCTTAATTGCGTTTCTTTTGGTAAATCTGAATTCAACACATCCGTTGGGGTCAATTCGCCATTCATCGCTACTCCAAGGCCTGGACGAACTGTTGGTGTCAGCGCTTCGGCGTCTGTTCCCACTTTCACTGGAACTTCCACTACGTCTTTTGAGCCGTCTGGATATGTTACTTCTAATTCACCCGTTTGATGTCCAGCTTTTGTCGTATCCACCGGGGTCTTCCAACTTAATTGAGTATCTTTTGGTAGATCTGAACTCAACACATCAGCTGGCTTCAATTCGCCATTCAAGGCTACTTCAACCGCTGGACGAACTGTCGGTGTCATGGCTTCAGCATCTGTACCTACTTTCACTGGAACTTCCACTACGTCTTTTGAGCCGTCTGGATATGTTACTTCTAATTCACCCGTTTGATGTCCAGCTTTTGTCGTATCCACCGGGGTCTTCCAACTTAATTGAGTATCTTTTGGTAGATCTGAACTCAACACATCAGCTGGCTTCAATTCGCCATTCAAGGCTACTTCAACCGCTGGACGAACTGTCGGTGTCATGGCTTCAGCATCTGTACCTACTTTCACTGGAACTTCCACTACGTCTTTTGAGCCGTCTGGATATGTTACTTCTAATTCACCCGTTTGGTGGCCGGCCTTTGTCGTATCCACTGGTGTCTTCCAACTTAATTGAGTATCTTTTGGTAGATCTGAATTCAACACATCGGTTGGTACCAATTCGCCATTCAACGCTACTCCAAGGTCTGGACGAACTGTTGGTGTCATGGCTTCAGCGTCCGTACCTACTTTCACTGGAACTTCCACTACGTCTTTTGAGCCGTCTGGATATGTTACTTCTAACTCACCCATTTGATGTCCAGCTTTTGTCGTATCTACTGGTGTCTTCCAGCTTAGTTGGGTATCTTTTGGTAAAACTACAGCTGGAGTCAATACATCGGTTGGCGCTAGCGTCTCGCCTAATGAAACATTTAATCCTTCCTTAGCAACTGGAGCTAAATTCTCTGCTTGAGAAACTATTTTAACCTGTACTGGTAGTTTAGCTGTTGATCCATCCGCAAACGTCAACGTGGCTTCATAACTTTTCACGCCTACTTCATTTGTCTCAACTGGATGATCAAAAAGTGCTTGCGTGACTGAATAAACTTGTCTATCTTGCTCAGTCAGACCTTTTAATGCATCAGTTGCTGGGACCGAAGCCTTCAGATCTTCTACTACTAGTTGCATTTGCAGATCTTTAGCAGCTTCAGCCATTGATGGAGCCACATCCAATTCAACAGGTACTGTTTGAGTCGCTCCATCAGCAAATTCAACTTGCAATGTTCCTTGAACATGATGATCTTGATCAGGTAATGGTGTAGTCACTGGTTGAACTTTCCATGTATATTTAGGATCAAATTTAGCTAATTCGGTCAGATCAGTTACAACGGTACTTGGATCTGGTACTTTTCCCCAAGCCGTTTTGCGTGTTGGATCGACTTGTGCCCCAACTACTTTAACTGGCAATTCGACTGCTAAAGTAGATCCATCCGCAAATGTCAACGTAACTGGATGAGCATTCATCCCCAATTCAGTCGTTTCGACCGCCCCAGCAAATTTTGCTGTTGTTAATTTGGTCTTATTTTTTATTTCAGTTGAATAAGCTGTTAACGCCTGAGTTGGATCAACCTTAGCTCCATAGTTTACTGTAAATGCTACATTACTATTCTTTAGCCCATTAGTTGCTTTTTCTGCATCGGAAGGTTCAACTGTAAAGCTTACCGGTAACTGTTGTGTTGCACCATCCCCATAAGTTACCGTAACTGTTCCAGTGACAGTATGTGTTTGCTCTGGTTCAGGAGTCACGTCAGGATCTGTCACCCACTGATATGTTACTGGGTGTTCTTGCGTTCCAAATCGATCTAGTTCAGACGTATTAGCTACTAGATCTTTAGCTGCAACATTTCTTCCCCAAGGCGTTGTCAGTGCCTGCTTAGCTACTGCTCCCACAACTTTAACTAAGACCTGTGAATCTAGTTTTGAACCATCATTAAAACTCAACTGGACTGGATATAACTTTTCACCAGCAGTCAAAGTATCGACATCTTGTTTAAATACTAGAGCAGTTACTTTAGAATTAGTTTTTTCCTCTGTTGTCAAAGCATTATCAGCAGGAACTTTGGCTCCATAATTGACGCTCACCTCGTTAAGATGCACATCTTGATCATTTGCAAATCGTTCACCTTTTGAAGGTTTGACTGTCAATGAGACTGGAAGCGTCTGCGTTGCTCCGTTATGATAGGTAACTAAAAGTGTCCCGGTTACTTGATGATCCTCCCCTGCACCTGGAGTTACGACAGGTGCATTTTTCCAGCTATAACTTGCACCAAATTGTTCCAACTCATCAGCATTTGTTACCATATCTTTAGCTGTTGGAAGTTTCCCCCAAGCTGTCTCAACCTTTGAAGCTACATTAGCACCTAAAACTTCGACTTGAACTGGTAAAGTTGTCGTCGACGTGTCAGCAAATGTCAATGTAGCAGGAACTTCTTTTGTACCAACTGTTGCTGTGTCTACCGGTGTGGTAAATGTCGCTTGTGTCACGCTAAAGTCAGTCTTTGTTTCTGGCTCTAATGCATGCATCGCATCAAGCTCTGTAGCTCCATAAGCAACTACGACTGGTAATACTTGTTTATCAGTTGCGTTATCAAATCTCTCAGCTTGCGAAGCTAACACAGTCAAAGTTGCGGGTAAATGTTGAACTACTTTATCAGGGTAAGTTACATCAACAACACCTGAAACTACATGTGATTCTTCTTTAGTCGGCGATACATTTGGTCTTTTGTTCCAAGTATAAGTCGGTGTATATTTAGCTAAAGAAGATACATTACTTACTAAAGTTTGTGGAGTCGGCAAAACATTCCAAGCTGTTGTAACATCATTTTTAGCTGTTGCACCTACGACTACAACTGGGACTTCTACTGAAGCTGTCGAACCATCTTTAAAGACTACTTGCCCGTTAGCATTTACTTGACCTAATTTAGTCGTAACTACTGGTTGCTCTAAGGTAACTTGACTTACATTGAAATGCGTTTTTTGTTCTGGCGTCAAACTAGCCCCTGGATCTACCGTTTGCCCATAATGGACCTCGACTTTTGCTGGGGCTACCGTGAACTTACTTGCTTGTGAAGGACCAACTGACACTGAAACCGGAACTTCTTGAGTCGTCTTATCCCCATAAGTTACTACGACTGCATTATGCATTACATGATCAGCAGTTGCTGTCGGGGTCACATTTAATGGTTCTTTCCACTTGTATGTTACTGGTGAATCGGCTTTATCAAATTGTGCTAAAGCTGTAGTATCAGCTACAGCATCTTTAGCTAAAAGCTCGGTGCCCCAAGGTGTTTTCAGATCTGCTCTAGCTGTTGCGCCTACAATGTTTACTGGTACATTTGCTAGCATCGTTTTATCATCTTTGGTAGTGACCGTTACGACTCCACGAGCTTGACCAGCTTTCTTTGTCGAAGGACTCTGACTCCAAGTTACACTCTTGACTAAAGATCTTAACGATTGCCCATTAAGAGTCTTGGTCCCATCTGTTTCATGCCAACTTTCTAATTCTTCAACAGGTAACGGTCTAAGGTCGTCATTTACCTCATTAACGTGCATTACCAATGGCTTGAGCGTAAATTCACCATCTTTTAAATTAACACCTTCGACCTTAACTGGCACTTGGACTTCGATCTCGTGATTATAATTTTTATCATATTGGTCTAGAAAACTTACTTTAACGACCGCATTTTTAGTTCCATTCGTACTTAGATCTGGCTTTTTGATCAAAGCATAAGTCGCATCAGCCGGTAGCTCAGCAGTATTTGCGATCAAGGCCTTAGGTTCTTGCAAAAAGACCGCATTTAGTGGATAAGTTAAGCCCTTCACCGCTTGAGGACCTTTTTTGATTTGGACAACGGTTCTTTGGGGAACTGCATTTTCAACTGTATCTTCACTGTGATTTAATTTACTTGAAACTTGTACAGTCACTTTTTTACCAGCTATCAAAGTTGGTTGCTTTAAAGTCACTTCAAAGGGTACTGCTTTAGCTAACGTCGTAAAAGTTTCTGGTCTGACTTCAGTGTCTCCCAAAACGTTTCCGCTATCATCAACGACTTTCACAACTTGAGGATTTCTTTCAACATTACTAAAGACTAACTGTCCGTGGACTTTTTTATCGGAAACATAAGTGTCAGACACATTAGGCATTGATACATATGGATTAGTAGAATCTGATTCTTCTTTCAAATTCGGTAAAGTATCGCCATCTGAATCATTAAAACTAAGTACACTGGTTGCTAAAGACTGGTTTTGCATTTTTCCAGTCGAATCTGAATAATAGTGACTAAATAACAGATTATTACCCGTCATGCCATTTTTGAGCATCTCAGCATAGATGTCATTTAGTTTTTTATTCAAACGGTAGACTAGTCGAACCATTACTGGTCGTCCATGAACAAAAAAACCATCATTGAATTCAACAAAATCTTTAAGATTTGAAGGATTCAAAGTTCCTGTCCCATCTAAATTCAAAGGTAGATCAGCAACTTTTTTCATCAATTTTGATCTATAACTTAGCGGTTTATACAAATTATTGAGAAAATTATTTGTGATCGCTTCAAATCCATAAGAACCATCATCTAACCCCATAACTGAAACAGCTTTATCCAACTCGACTGTGTAAGCACCATTTTTCTTCTCTAAATATGGTAATAAAACAGGGTCGATCGCATAATGTAATTGGAATTGCCAGTCATTTTGATACGCCCACATACTACTTTTTTGTGCTTGATAATAGACAACTAAAGCACCATTTTCTCCGACCGTTGGATCATAATTGACGTTTGAATGAGCCCCGATAAATTTACTTCTCAAAGCACTTGTAACTGGAATTTTAACTAACGGATCATTAGGTCCGACTACATAGCCTTCATTGTTAGTTGCCAATAATGCGGTCCGACTTGAGGCATCATAAATATATCCGTTGTAACCAAGTGGTTCATTCGTGATGTCTGGCAATTTAGGATAAATATTTTCAAGCGTGTCTTTTAATGTGATCTTCCCATTTTTAGCCAACAAAGGCTTGCCTGAATCTAATGGAGTCCCACCATAAAGTCCACCTTGGGCATACACAACATTGGATTCCCAAATATTTGAAGGCTGACCATCACTACCAAGAACTCGCTTGAAATAAACAACCTCATTTTCATTACTTGCTGGACTAAGCGATACTGAAGAGACCTTGTCAGCCAAACGAGCATCTAATTGTAGGCGTAACTTATAATCAGATGATACGATCATCGTTCCTGTACTCTGATGCATAGTTGCTGTAAAGGGAATAACATTTCCCTTCATGACCTCTGATGTCAACATAGCTGGATCTACTGTCATCGAATACCATTTACGGTTATAACTCAATTGCGGAGTATATAAACCACTTTTATTTGCAAGTGCCTTAGAAGCATTTGCTTGCCATTGTGGTGATGTTGGTGTTTCATCTGGATCTACAGTCGCACTCGGCACTAAACTTTGTGTATTCTGTTTTTCATCAGAATTTACTTCCTTTGATCGGGAAACCAGATCATTCATTGGCTTAGCGGTCGGCTCTTCACCAACAGCTGTTGTTAAAGCACTAGAACTTCCTACTGTGCTAGTGGCATTATCTACTTTAGCTGGTCCAACCGCAGATTCTGCCTTGTCGGTCGACGCTGTTGTTAAAGCACTAGAACTTCCCACTGTGGTAGTGACATTATCTGCTTTAGCTGGTCCAACTGCAGACTCTGCCTTGTCGGTCGACGCTGTTGTTAAAGCACTAGAACTTCCCACTGTGGTAGTGACATTATCTGCTTTAGCTGGTCCAACTGCAGACTCTGCCTTGTTGGTCGATGTTGTTGTTAAGGCACTAGAACTTCCCACTGTGGCAGTTTGGGTATTACCCTCACTTGGTGTAGTAGCCTTCAAAACAACTTTTGGTTTAGCGGTCTCATTTTCAGTGGCCGTGGTCTCACTTGCTGTATTGGCTGCTTGTGGTCGAGTCGTCTCGTCTGCCATCGCAGTATGTAAACCAGCATACATTGCAAATGTTGAACTGATCAAAACTGAAGCTACACCTACTGTTAATTTCTTGATCGCAAAATGCTGTTGTTTTGCTTCGAGCTTTTGTGCTTGAAGCTGATGATTTTTTTTCGAAAGCATACGCTCACCCTCCATTGATTATTTGAGATCAAGCATCTAATTTAGAGACACTTGATGACTTGTACATACTTTAGCGCTTAAATAAGTAATAATCAATAGATTCAATCATTTTTATTTAATTATATTCAATAAAAACTTATTAATTCATTAAAAAAATTATATAAATAATGTTAATGAAACCCCCTTGTTGCTGGCACTGGGTTCTGTCAAGTCTACAGTTTAAATCGAAAAACAGTTTATGCGGTTTGAAGGCAAAATTTTTCTGCAGTCAGGTCGTTTTTTGATGCATATGCACGTTGCGTGTTGAAATATTCAATAGTTTTCTTGCCAACTGCATACTTTTTAGCTACCTCACTGATACTATTACAGGTCAGTTCATTTAGTATAGCTAATTTTTGTTCTGCACTGTATTTTGATTTCCTAAACATATAAAATACCCTCCAAGTATAAGATGAATTTTCTATTTCATCTGTATACTTGGAGGGCATTATACCCACTTTAATTCACTACAAGGGACCTCTAACCTTATTTATTAATCTTTTGTTCTGATCGTAAAGGTACGTTCGCTCTTTTTCTTTGTAAAGCGTTCCCGCGACTCATTACGCCGTTTCTTTTTATTGTCCCGATAGTTTTTGGAACGATCACGCTTGTTATTGTTTCGGCGACTACCATAGCGTTTATACTTGCCAGTACTGCTATTCTTGCGTCTTGGCAATGGACGTTCAGGTGTGATCTTCACTGGAACTGAACTAGCATCATCTTTAGTCATATTATTGAGTAAAGCTGCGACTAGATCGACTGCATCATATTCTGCCAATAATTCTTTAGCTTGGGTTTCATATTTATCAGTTTGGGTCTTAGCAACTAGTTCTTTGATATCGTCTAAAGCTGAAGAAACTTGACCAACAAAAGCTTCTTCTTCTGTTGGCGGACGCAATGGATCCATTCGCTTCTTGGTCAAGCGCTCGATAACACGTAAATAATCCATTTCATTAGGTGTTACAAAAGTCACCGAAACACCGTGACGTCCAGCACGTCCTGTACGTCCGATCCGATGCACATAACTTTCTGGATCTTGTGGGATATCATAATTATAAACATGTGTAACCCCTGAAATATCTAATCCACGAGCCGCCACATCAGTTGCAACTAAGATATCCAACTTGCCTTCCTTGAAGCGCTTGAGGATACTCATTCGACGTTGTTGTGAAAGGTCACCGTGGATCCCAGCAGCGTTATAACCACGGGCTTCCAACCCCTTAGATAATTCATCGACCCGCCGTTTCGTCCGCCCAAAGACGATCGTTAATTCTGGGGCTTGAACATCTAAAATGCGGGTCATGATATCAAATTTTTCGTAATCACGTGCTTTAACAAAGTATTGGTCGACCAGATCAGTTGTCAATTCTTTAGCTTTGATCTTGACGATCTCTGGTTCGGTCATGAATTTTTCGCCGATCCTTAAGATAGCTTTTGGCATAGTTGCTGAGAATAGCAACGTTTGCCGTTGACCTGGTACGTTAGAAATGATCTTTTCGATATCATCTAAAAAGCCCATATCTAACATTTCATCGGCTTCATCAAGTACTAACAACTTAACTTTGCTCAAATCAACGGTTTTACGGTTGATATGGTCCAATAAGCGCCCTGGGGTACCCACTAAAATTTGTGGTGGATTCTTCAAGAGCTTGATCTGACGACGAATATCAGCACCACCATAGACAACTTGAACACGTGCGCGCTTGTCTTTTCCTAAGCGATAAAGTTCTTCTTGCGTTTGGATCGCCAATTCACGGGTCGGTGAAATGATGATCGCTTGAATAGCATGTTCCTTAGGATCAACATGCTCTAAGATAGGCAAACCAAAAGCGGCTGTTTTACCAGTCCCTGTTTGAGCTTGACCGATCACATCTTTACCCAAAAGAACCAGCGGGATCGTTGCCTCTTGAATTGGAGTAGCTTCTTCAAAGCCACTGCGCTTAACAGCTTTCAACAGATTTTCTGAAAGACCGAGTTCATCAAATTTCAAAAATTATTTCCTCCTAGTTTCGGTGGTCAATGCCACCTGTCTGCACAAAATAACAGACCACTAAACTTCGCCAAAGCCCGCCAGCCCGCAAAGTTCATCTCATACTTATTCATTTTGTACGTATCATAATAGCATATCACTATTATTCACTCTTAGCAATCTTAGTTAGAACTTCTTCTAAATGGATCCCATGACTAGCCTTTAATAAAACGGCATCATCAGGTGTTAATTTAGTCAATAGATCTGTAGCTAACTGTTCTTTTTGCTCTGGTGAATAGCAGTGGATCTGGTCCACATCAAATTTAGCTTGTAAAGCTGTAGCCAAACTTTCCATCAATGGACCACAAAGATAGACCTCACTGATCTTATTTGGATCGATCACCTCAGCTAAACTAGCATGCATTTGACGTTCATTTTCCCCTAATTCCAACATATCTCCCAAAACAGCGATCCGTTTTCCCGCAACTTTGACCTCAGCAAAGGCTTGTAAGACCTCTTTAGCTGCTGTTGGATTAGAATTGTAGACATCACTTAAGATCATAAAATCGTTTGTCCCTGTGCGCCATTCCGTGCGGTTTTTGGTAAGATCGAAGTTTTCTAACGCTTTAGCCATTTGAGCTACATCGATCATGAATTCCTTACCGACACTTAAAGCAGCCAAAGCATTTTTGACATTATAAGCCCCGATCATCGGGATAGTAAAGTTTTCATCGGGCCATAAAGTCACTCTAAAGCTTGATTTTGTAGCGTCACTTACGACATTTATCCCTTGAAGATCATCTTTAGGTTCATTCCCAAACGTGAAGGTCGCTTGTTCGATCTTAGCTGCCCGTTCGACTAAAAGTGGTTCATCACCGTTATAGATCAAGATCCCATCTTCTTTCAAGCCATTAACGATCTCCATCTTAGCGTCAGCGATCTTGTCACGCGTACCGAAAAATTCGATATGGGCTTCCCCGATCATCGTGATCACAGCCACGTCTGGTTGGGCCAACCGACTCAACTCATCGAGCTGCCCAAAGCGATCCATTCCCATTTCGACGACCAAGATCTCAGTATTTGGTTCCATTGATAAGATCGTCATTGGGACCCCGATCTCATTATTAAAATTAGCAAAAGTCTTTTGGACGTTGAATTGAGTACTCAAGACCGCAGCGATCATGTCCTTAGTAGTCGTCTTACCATTGCTCCCCGTTACAGCTACGACTTTGGGATTTATTTTTTGCAAATAATAACGCCCCAATGCTTGTAAAGCGACCAACGTATCCTCGACCACCAAAGCTGGGATAGCAGTTGGTGTCTCAGGATGATCAGCTTGCCATAAGACTGCACTGGCTCCATTATCTAACGCTGCTTGTACATAGCGGTGCCCGTCTTGTTCGCCGATAAGTGGCACAAATAAAGCCCCCGGTTCTAGCTGGCGGCTATCAAAACTAACGCTAGTAATGGTGATATCTTCCCAAGTTTCCTTTGCTTCTATCTCTAAAGCACGAGCAATTTCGGATAATTGCATCTTCATGCGGATGTTCTTCCTTTCTGTCGACCTAATAATGATCAACATAACTTTTTTGTCAGTTCCTATCCATTGTATCACAAACAATAATGAGCTACAAAAAAGGCACTGCTTACACAGTACCCTCCACTATTACATTTTTTGCAAACGTGCGATCCGTTCTTCGATCGGGGGATGGGTATCAAATAAATGTGCCCAGGTTTTACCCTTGAATGGATCGGCAATATACATCGAAGCGCTACTTGCATCAGCTGCTTGCATCGGTTCACTATTTGAGATCTTAGCTAAGGCATTGATCAAGCCCAATGGATTTCGGGTCAATTCAACCGCCGAAGCATCAGCCAAATATTCTCGATTACGTGAAAGCGCCATTTGAGCCATTGAAGCTGCTAATGGGCCCAAAACGATGGCTAATAAAGCCAAGACCAACATAATGATCTCAAAGATCCCATTACCGCCTTCACGATCATCGCGGCGTCTAGCTCCACCCCAAAAAAGTGAATGTGAGCCAAAATTAGCCAATATTGAAACAACTGCAGCTAAGGCCAAGGCTGTTGTTTGCAATTTGATATCATAGTTACGAATATGTGAGACTTCATGTGCCATCACACCCTCGATCTCTTCTCGATTCAATCGTGCCAACAACCCTGTCGTAGCCGCTACGGCAGCATGATTTGGATCACTACCTGTGGCAAAAGCATTTGGACTTGGATCATCGATGATAAAGACCCGTGGCATTGGGACCTTACCAACTAAAGCCATGTCTTCTACAATATGCCACAATTCTGGCGCTTGACTTGGATCAGTGATCTCATGTGCATTATTCATATTCATGACCACATCAGTTGACTGGCCTAACATGACAAACATGTAGACAAAGCCCAAGACGATCGCAAAAACTACACCCATCGTCGCACTCCCAGCAAAAGTATAACCGATCGCTGCTCCGATCATACCTACCAATAATAAGAAACCGAGTACTACCAAAACGGTTTTTCGTTTATTTGAGGCGATCTGTTGATATAACATTGTACATCCCTCTAATCAAATGAAACTTTTGGCACTTCCTTTTGTTCTTCTGGAACAGAAAGATAGTCGACTTTCGTAAAATGATGGATCTTAGCGATCAAATTAGATGGGAAAGTCAATAACTTTTGGTTGAACGCAGCTGCCGAAGAGTTGAACAATTGGCGTGAATAAGCGATCTTATTTTCAGTATTTGTCAATTCTTCCATCAATTTAGTAAATTCTTGATTTGCTTTTAGATCTGGATAGCTCTCAGATAATGCAAAAATAGAACGTAAAGTATCTGATAATTGATTAGATACTTCCATCTTAGCTTGGTGATCACCATCTGGGAGCGCAACTAATTGATTCCGCAACTTAACAACTTCAGCTAAAGTTTCTTTTTCATGCTTAGCATATCCCTTTGTTGTCTCGACCAAATTAGGGATCAAGTCATTACGCCGTTTCAATTGAACATCGATCTGACTCCAAGATTCTTCTGTATAAACTTTTGCCTTTTGCAAGCCGTTATAAAGTGTGATATAGACAACAGCTAACAATAAGACGATCACGACTAAAACGATCAAAGCCATAAAATCTCCTCCTTAAATCTCTTTACAAAAAAAGCCAAGGGTGAAACCAATCACTCTCGGCTAGCGCAGTATTCATCACTGAATAGAACAGCCACACTCCACAATGTAGACCATTCAAGCACGCTACATCCGGTAGCTAAATGTGCCCTGCTATCGACACTGACCACTAGTCGCCGCAACGAAACAACAAAATGTTGCCTGGTCTATCTCGACTCATCGCATACTGTGATTTTACCTTATATCAAGGAGCAATTCAAGTTAAGAGTTTGTTAAGATAACAGTTCCTTATCCATCCGATGATGTGCGATCCCCGCATCCATAAAGCCTTCTCCGACTACTTGATAACCTAATTTTTTATAGAAAGTTTGCGCCTGGTCCTGGGCCCCTAATGTCAAAGTATTTATCTTATGCTCACGTGCGCTCGCTTCGATACTAGTCAACAACTCCCTAGCTAAGCCTTGACCACGATGAGCTTTTTTTACAGCGACACGTTGAACATGCCAAACACCTGGCGCTTCTTCAAAAACTCGTGCCGTAGCGACAGGTATCTCAGCTAAATAACCTGTAAAATATAACGGTCCTTTTTCACCTACGATTTCAAGTTCTAAACTCACACCTTGCTCCATGACGAATACTTCTTTTCTAAGGGCTAATGCATCTTTATAGACTGAACTTTCAAGTGAATTACTGCTCCTGATCTCCATATTATCCACTCCATCTGTAATTTTGCCTTATTTTAGCTAAATTTATCCTATTATTCAAGTAGTTGCTTTTGCTTGAACTAATTTAAAATAGAACTATAATGTAGTTGTGAAATGATTTCACCGCTTTGTGGAACATTTTACGGAAAGAGGCGAAGGATTATGGCTAAGAAACTAAGTAAAGAAGAACGCAAGGCTATGGCACGTAAAGCAATGGAAGCTCGTGCTAAACAACCTAAGCCAGCTGCTGGCTCAGGCTTTGCAAAACTTGATTCTGATGCTGAACACCTACGCGGCTAATTACCGTTAGATATTCACAGCGCTAGCACCTGGTTTAGCAGGTGCTATTTTTTATGAAATTTTTTTGAGTTTTATATTCCTGTAAAATTCCTTTTTTTACCACTCATTTTATCCCAAAATTAAATCATTATTCATTTTTTTGGAAAAATTTCAGATTTTTCTAGCTCCCACTGTTAAGCTCAAGAAAGCGGTTGTTAAAGTATTTTACAACTTGCATGTTTTTTACGTATATGCTAAGGTTTTTATATCGCTTTTCTGCGTAAATGCTTAAAAAACAGAAAGGAAGATCATATGACAGTCGAAATCGACGTAAGAAATGTCAGCAAAATATTTGGGCGTCAAGTTGAGAAAGCTGAAAAATTAGCTGCCCAAGGTTTAAGTAAAGAAGAAATTTTAAAGAAAACAGGAGCTACGGTCGGGGTCGACCGTGTCTCTTTCCAAATTGAAAAAGGTGAGATCTTTGTGATCATGGGACTCTCTGGGAGTGGTAAATCAACTGTTTTACGGATGTTAAACCAGTTGATCCCAACTACCTCAGGCCAGATCATCGTTGATGGTCAAGATCTCACTAAATTGACCAAAAAAGAACTGCTTGATTTTAGACGTAATAAAATGAGTATGGTCTTTCAAGACTTTGCTCTTTTCCCACACTATACAGTTCTTGAAAATGTTGCTTATGGACTTGAAATCAAAAATGTATCTAAAGAAGAGCGACTAAAAAAAGCACAGCATGCCCTTGAATTAGTCGGTCTTAAGGGCTATGGCGAACAGTATCCTGACCAATTATCAGGTGGGATGCAACAACGTGTCGGCCTTGCTCGGGCACTTGCTAGTGATGCCCAAGTCTTATTGATGGACGAATCTTTCTCGGCCCTTGATCCTTTGAACCGTAAGGAAATGCAAGATGAGCTTTTACGGATCCAAGCCGAGTTAAATAAAACCATCATCTTTATCAGTCATGATCTGAATGAAGCCTTAAAACTAGGCAATCATATCATGATCATGCGTAACGCTAAACTCGTTCAAGTCGGTACCCCAGAAGAGATCTTGACTTCACCTGCCGATGATTATGTTGAAAAATTTATTGAAGATGTTGACCGCAGTCGGATCTTAACCGCTGAAAATGTGATGATCAGCCCCGCAATGGTCAACATCCAAAAAGCTGGTCCACGCACAGCTCTTCGCGAAATGCGCGAAAATCACACTTCTTCGATCTATCTCGTCGATAGTAAATACCGTTTCAAAGGTATCGCTTCTGCACAAGATGTTTCTCAATGCCTTAAAGAGGGCAAAACTGACCTTTATGATGTCGTTCAGACCGATGTCCCAACAACTACACTTGACACAGTCTTGACTGATCTTTTAGCCGATATTTCAACAACTACGATCCCATTTGCTGTTTTAGATGAGCACCAGCGCCTTCGCGGTATCATCATTCGTGGCGCTGTCTTGGCTGCACTTTCAGGAAACGAGGTTGATGCTTAATGTTTAATATTCCAAAATTACCACTTGAAGATTGGGTCAACTCAGGAGTTGACTACTTAGCCAAATTTACTGGATTTTTTGATGCGATCTCAAACTTTATTTCGATGATCGCAAATGCTTTCCAATGGTTCTTTGACCTTTTCCCCGTTTGGCTCTTTATCCTATTACTATTACTAGTAACTTATTACTTACGCCGTGGCCAAAAGAAATGGGGCTTACTAAGTCTTGAATTAGTTGGTCTACTATTTATTTGGAACATGGGATACTGGCGTGATATGACACAAACTTTGACTTTAGTTTTAACTTCATGTGTGATCGTCTATTTCTTTGGGATCCCACTTGGAATTTGGATGGCTAAAAATAAAACAGTCAAAGCGATCGTCCAACCGATCTTAGACTTTATGCAGACAATGCCTGCTTTTGTCTACTTGATCCCTGCAGTTGCTTTCTTTGGGATCGGGACTGTTCCTGGGGTCATTGCCTCAGTTATCTTTGCGATGCCACCGACAGTTCGGATGACTGATCTAGGTATTCGCCAAGTTCCAGCCGATTTGATCGAGGCCGCTGATTCTTACGGTTCAACTGCTTGGCAAAAATTATTCAAACTACAATTGCCTTTAGCCAAAAATACGATCATGTCTGGGGTAACTCAATCCTTGATGTTATCCCTATCAATGGTCGTGATCGCCTCAATGATCGGGGCTTTAGGCTTAGGGACCAAAGTATACTTTGCTGTTGGGCGTAATAATGCCGGGGCTGGTTTTACTGCTGGGTTAGCGATCGTTATCTTAGCGATCATCTTAGATCGTTTGAGCCAATCTCTCCAAAATAAGCAAGGAGATCTAAAATGAAATATTTGAAAAAACTACTATTACCTATACTTTTACTTGGTTTTACCCTGAGTGGCTGTAGTAGCTCGACGCAAGCTAAATATGATGCCACTAAAGCCCTCGGTCCCCAAGTAAACTATACGATCACCGGGATCGATGCTGGGGCCGGGGTGATGGGTAACACTCAGACCGCTTTAGAAAAATATGGACTAACGCAAAAAAACTGGCAGTTGCAAACAAGTTCAACAGCTGCCATGACTAGTGTTTTAGACAAAGCGCTCAAAAACAAGCAACCGATCGTGATCACTGGTTGGGTCCCACACTGGATGTTTACCAAGTATGACCTAAAATTTTTAGATGATCCTAAAAAAGTTTATGGTGAAAGCGAAGGGATCCACACGATCGCTCGCTTGGGTCTTAAAAAAGATCAACCTGGTTTTTATCAATTTTTAGAAAACTTCAACTGGACTTCAGATCAATTAGCCCAAGTCATGTTGCAAATAAATGACGGGGGCGATCCCGCAAAAGCAGCTAAAAACTATCTCAAAAAGCATCCCGAGCAATTAAACACTTGGCTCAAAAACGTCCCTGAAGGTAAAGGTAAAACTGTGACCGTAGCCTATGTTGCCTGGGACTCTGAGATCGCAAGTGCTAATGTTGCTAAGGCTGCCTTAGAAAGCCGTGGCTATAAAGTCAACATTCGCTCAATGGATGCTCAACCGATGTGGACTGCTGTAGCTACAGGTGCTGCTGATGCTTCTTTAAGCGCTTGGCTTCCTGTGACCCATGATGCCTATGCCAAGCATTTTAAGGGTAAATACGTTGATGTCAGAACTAACTTGGATGGTGCTAAAACTGGTTTAGCTGTTCCAACTTACATGACAAATATCAACTCTATCTCTGATCTAAAGAATAAATAACAAAGAGCCCAGCCATGATGTCTTGTATCGTGGCTGGGCTCTTTAGTGTTTATTGGCAACACGTTCCAGATGTGTATTTTAATGATCCTAGTGTTTTGAAAGACAAAATATAGCCTTGCAACTCAGCCCCTTGCTATCAAAAAATAACGCCTAGTGGCTATGCTCATCACTAGACGTTATCAATTATTTCTTTTTAACTTTGGGCTGCGATCTCATCAGCAAATTGGCTGTTATACAGATCTGCGTAGAACCCACCTTTAGCCATCAACGCTTGATGATCACCAGTTTCAACGATCGAACCGTGATCCATCACGATGATGTTATCGGCATCTTTGATCGTGGATAAGCGGTGTGCAACTACAAAGCTCGTACGTGCTTGCAACAGACGTTCCATTGCTTGTTGGATCAACACTTCAGTCCGGGTATCGACCGAACTTGTAGCCTCATCTAAGATCAAGATCTCAGGATCAGCCAAAAAGGCGCGGGCGATCGTGATCAATTGCCTTTGTCCTTGAGAAATATTGGATGCTTCTTCATTTAAGACTGTATCATAGCCATCAGGGAGCTGGCGCACAAAGGCATCAACGTGCGCTGCCTTGGCTGCTCGAATAACATCTTCTTTAGTAGCATTCTCACGCCCATACTTGATGTTATCATAGATCGTCCCAGTAAAGAGCCACGTATCTTGGAGCACCATCGAAAAATGTCCCCGTAGATCTTCGCGGGTAAATTTTCGTGTATCTTTTCCATCCAAACGGATCGCACCAGCATTGATATCATAAAACCGTTCAAGTAAATTGATCAAAGTCGTTTTCCCCGCCCCAGTCGGACCAACGATCGCGATCTTTTGTCCAGGCATGGCCTTGAAGCTAAAATCATCCATCAAGATCTTATCGTCGGTATAACCAAATTTAACATGATCAAATTCAAGCTTAGCATCAGTTTGGATATCTGGCTTTGTTTCAGTAGCGGGATGCATCTCAGGTTCATCCAAAACTTCAAAGATCCGTTCAGCCGAAACGATCGTCGCTTGGATCGTATTGGCTAAGTTAGCTAATTGCGTGATCGGTTGGGTGAATTGGTTGACGTATTGTAAGAAAGCTTGCACGTTACCTAATGTGATCGTGCCATTTGAGACCTGGATCCCCCCAACAACGGCAACTAGCACATAACCGATATTTTTAACAAGGTTCATCAGTGGCATGATCAGCCCTGAAATAAATTGTGCTTTCCATGAAGCCTTGTAGTAGCGTTCATTTTCCGCTTCAAATTCAGCGATCATATCATCAGCCTTGTTAAAAGTCTTAACGACTGTATGGCCCGCATAATCTTCTTCGACAAAGTTATTCAACTGTCCCAAACTCTTTTGTTGAGCGGCAAAATGTTTTTGTGAACGTGGGGCAACGACTGCGACAGTAACTAATCCCAGTGGGATCGTGATACAAGCGATCAAGGTCAATTTCCAACTGATCGAAAGCATCATGATCAACACAGCGATAAAAGTCACCGAACTAGTCACTAATTGTGTCAAACTCTGTTGGAGCGTCCCCCCGATATTATCCATATCATTGACCGCCCGTGACATGATATCCCCATTAGAGTGGGTATCATAGTATGAGATCGGGAGACGTTGCATTTTTTCTTTAAGATCTTTACGTAAACGGTAAACGATCTTTTGAGAAATATTGGCCATGATCAGCTGTTGGGCAAAACTCAAAACAGCTGCGACCGCATAAAAGCTCCCGACGATCAATAGTATGTGTTTGATCGCATCAAGATCGATCGGCAAATGTGTCAAATGTTGTCCAGCTTTCATCTGCTTATAGCCCAATAAAACACCATTGAAGATCTCTGTTGTAGCTTGACCTAAGATCTTTGGCGTAACTGTTTGGAAAATGACCGAACTGATCGCAAAGATGATCACTAAAAGTAAGCCCCACTTCCATGGACTCATATACTTGATCAATCTAAAAGTCGTCTTCCAAAAATTTTTAGCTTTCCGATTCAGCGGATCTTTTGTACCATGTCCGTGCACTAGTGCTCATCTCCCTTCTTTAATTGTGACTCAACGATCTCTTGGTAAGTCTCGTTATTTTCTACTAGCTCCTCATGTGTTCCTTGACCGACGACTTTACCTTCATCCAAAACAATGATCTCATCAGCAGCAGTGACTGTTGATACACGTTGAGCAACGATCACTAATACACTCTTTTGGATCTCAGGATCGTTTTTCAAGCCTTCACGTAGTTTAGCATCAGTCTTAAAATCCAGTGCTGAAAAAGAATCGTCAAACACATAGACTGCGGCCTTTTTCATTAAAGCCCGGGCGATCGCTAACCGTTGCTTTTGACCACCAGAGAAGTTATCGCCTCCCTGTTCTACTTGAGCATCTAAACCATCTGGTAGTTCGGAAACGAATTCTTTTGCTTGAGCTAATTCTAAAGCATGCCACAGCTCTTCATCTGTCGCTGTTTCATTACCAAACTGCAAATTACTTCGGATCGTCCCTTTAAAGAGCACAGCTTTTTGCTGTACAAATGACACATGCTCATGCAGATCACTTTGAGCTACCTGTGCGATCGGAATTTCATTTAAAATGATCTGTCCAGCAGTTGGATCGTATAAGCGTGGGATCAAGTTGACCAAGGTCGATTTCCCTGAACCAGTCCCCCCGATCACCGCTAACATCTGACCTGCTTTGGCCGAAAATGAGACGTTTTTTAAAGCAAGATTTTCTGCATTTTCATACCGAAAGCTGACATTATCAAAGACCAAGTGACTTGGTTTATTTTGATCGATCACTTGATCACCCGTTGTTTCAACGATCGAAAGTGGCATCTCCAAAACTTCATTGATCCGTGCAGCCGCCGCTTGACCACGTGGGATAAAAACAAAGACCATCGACAACATCATAAAACTAAATAAGATCATGCTGGCATAAGTCATAAATGAAACTAAATTACCAACACCCATTTCTTGGTCACCGATCAATTTAGCCCCAAACCAAACGATCCCCATGTTCGTTCCACTTAAGATCAAAGTCATGATCGGAAACATCAAGGAGACGATACTAAAAACTTTGATCCCCGTGCTTGTATAGTCTTTATTAGCATCAGCAAAACGTTTTTGTTCAAAATCATCCCGTCGGAAAGCCCGGATGACCCGCACCCCGGTCAAACCTTCTCTAAAAGTCAAGTTGATCCGATCGATCTTTTTTTGCAGCCCTTTGAATAAAGGAACAGCAAAATACATAATGACCGCGATCGCCACTAACAATAGTGGGATCGAAACTAAAAAGACACCTGTCAAACGTTTTTCGCTTTGATACGCCATAAAACTAGCACCGATCAACATCAAAGGTGCCATCAACATCATTCTAAGCAACATGATTAACACATTTTGGATCTGCAAAATATCATTGGTCGTCCGGGTGATCAAAGATGAGGTCCCAAATTGATCGATCTCACGCCCACTAAACTGTAGTACCTTGCGAAAAACGGCTTCACGCAACTTAGCCCCAGTTTTTTGCGCCTGAGTCGAAGCAAAATAGACATTACCCACAGCTGCTACTAAACCAACTGCAGCTATCAATAACATTTGCAGACCGATCTCCCAAATATAAGCTGTATCTCCCTTAGCGACCCCATTATTGATCATATCTGAGGTCAAAGCTGGTAAATTCAGATCACAGATGACTTGAATAAATAAAAAGAATACCGCTGCCAAAACTGCCCCTTTTGATAGGCGCTTTTTGACTAACTTAAACATACGATTTTCACTTCCTCTAGATTAAATTTGTATAGTTATCTTACAGCCCTCGCTCCACAATGTCAACTTCCTTTACAAATATAATCATTTTTATAACAAACATTAAGAAAAATAGTTAAAAAGAGGCCGTGACATAAGGAAAGACATCTTCAAATTCCGAACGTTAGAATTTTGAAGATGTCTTTCTTTAGCGATAGTTTTTATTAGTATAGATACTACTTATGTCACAGTTTCTTCTAAGCTGCAAAAGCGCGTTTAAATTCCACTAATGTAGCCGGATCTTGCCAAATATCAAAATATATCTGTTCAAAGACCCCCTTAAATTCCGCCCGCTTTAAACACGAGCAAAAACTTTGCGCGACCAGCTTAGGATCATTTCCCGAAGCACCACACCCAAAAGCACCTAAAATAAGAACGGTCGCTTGAGCTTGTTTAAAAGCGCGAAGTGTTTGCAAGATCTTAGTCTGCATACTCAATTGAAGTTGCTTTTGATCTGGCTTTTTTCCTGACAATTTAGTTATCTGCTGAATATTTGGGGGACTGATCACAGCCACATCGGCATAACGTGCCTGTGACAAGATCTTATCTTGCTTGGCATCTCGCAAAAATTTAACATGTTCAACATAGATCAAGGCTTCTGAATAAAAGCCCTTCTTTGGATCTAGTTTATTTCTATAATAGAAGTTACGCCGATACTTACACAACTCCGGATATAAAAAGCTATTCCGACACAATAACTGTTCTTGACTATCAGTTTTCAATAACCGACTTCCGATCGAAATTGGATCAGCAAAGTCCATCACACCAACTTTTTTAGTTGCATTTATCTGTTGTAAACGTGACAACAGATGCTTATTTTCCACTAAGATCTGCGTGATAAATCTATTTTGCGTACTCGTTTCTGGTAGCAGTTGTGTGATCAACTGTGAGTTTTGATCTAAACTTGCCATCTGGATCTGATAGAGATTCATCACTTTATGCCTAAGCGCATCGCTTGTTGATCTATCCATCTCATCCACCTCTTTTTTACCGTTATTTAGACCAAATCGAATAGGACATTTCGTATTTTGTCTCTAGACTTTGTAAATTGACTTTGGGAGCCTGATGAGTTGTATTGAACAAGGCGATCCCCTTAGTCAAATTGAGAGGCAAGGTGACCAACCTGATCTGATCGACTAAGTCACTACAGACAACTTGGTCGATCAGATCGCCTCCGCCAAAAAGCCATATATTTTTGCCTTCATTGGCCTGCAAGCGTTTGATCAAAGAACTCACCTCGCCTGAAAAGCAACGCATATTAGCTCCCAGTCCTGCTAAGGGAGTATGCGAAAAAACGATCACTTCTTTTTTTGTCATATTCAATAAACTATGATAGTAACACTTGTAAGTATTTTTCCCCACCAAAACGGTATCAAAATCCGGGGGAACTCGCCAATCTACCACCCCTGCAGGTAGGTGATCTCGATAAAAGCGCTCTAAAGCTAAGACACTTCCTTTTTCATCTGCAATATAGCCGTCTAGACTAACGAGCACTGAGACAATTAATTTTCGCGTCATCTTTTTTGTTGTATCCTTTACGTTTAATTACGATCCCTAGACATCCCAACCAAACAAAGGCGGGTAACACTAAACATACGACCGTGGCTTTAGCTGGAACATAGGAGAGCTCTAAGCGATTATGTCCCCGCTTTTGTCTTAATTTTAACGCGCCGATCCGGGTATGTCCAAGTTGAGCATCCGTCAACACCTTTCCGTTGAGCACAACTTTTGTGTTCTTATAGCCGATCGCAGGTACGATGATCTCTTTAGCTTCTGCTGCATCCCACTGATAGACCAAGGCATCCGTAGTCGCTGCTTTAGTAAATTTTTGTTCTTGCATGAGCACTTGTTTGCGATAATGCCGGTAACCATGGATCTCATCTTGAGCGGTCAACTTTGTGTAAAGTGGTAAATAATCCGGCGTAGATTTTTGAACATAGCGCAAACCTAACGCCAGATCTGTGCTAAAAAACGCCTGCTTGATCTTTTGGGTATCATCGGTAAAATAGATCGTATTTTTTTGATACATAAATTCTTCAGGTTCATCCCACACCGCTAAATTCTGCTCAAGGGCTTGGATAGTTTGAACAAAAGAACAGGTAACTAATATGATCAACGCACCGATCATCACCCGACCATCTAGCTTTAGCTCAGTCGCAAACAACCCGATCGACATGAGTAAAAGTACCGTATAGGGAACAAAGAAACGAAATGGAAACTGCAAGACATTGACAAATTCAAAGGTCTGACTCAGCCATTTCCAAGGTAATAACCGTGACGATAAGATCAAAAAAAACAGCGCCTCTAACGACACGATCTTATTTAAAGTTGAGATCTTTTTCCAAAATAGGAGCAACAAAATGATTTGAAGCCCACCCAAGATAACGATCCCAAACGGTGAAAGCCAATTTGATAAACGATAAGCATTCAAAGAAACAGCTGTCCCATACATATTTTTATTGATAAATGGTTGTAACACAGTATTTCCAAAGTAGACCTCGACTAAACCGGCCCAAATATTAGCTGTCAACAAGAAAAATAGCCCAACTGCTAAGGCCATATGCTGTAACATTTTAATGCGTTCAGGTGTTTTAACGAAAGCATAGATAAAAGCAGGTAGGTAAGCCATGACGACAAACAAACTTGTCAAAAAGTGGATCTGAAACATCAAAGCCGTACACAAAGCCAATTCCAAGACATTGATCCGCTTTTCGACAATAAATGTTACTAATGGCAATAAACATAGCGGTAATAAAGTAGCCGCCCAGCCTGAAAATGCTTGTGATAGCGTCCAGTACTGGATCGCATATGTTGTTAAGTAAAAAAGCGCTAAGCCTAAACTATAACTCACCCTGAGTTTGCACTTACGTAAAAGAGCATACATCGACCCGCCCGCTAATAGATAAACAGCAATATCGGAGAGAATTTGGTAGTTGAACCAAGTTTTGCCCACCAACAACAAAGCCCCATTAAAATAAGCAACCACTGGGCCATAAAGAGCGTTGATGATCCGCCCCGACTGCTGAAAGCCATACATTGTAATGAAGTAATGGAAATTGCCCTCTTTTAACTGCATTGCCGCTTCATAAAAGCGATTATAGTGGAAGATCGAATCCGACCCCAAAAGCATTTTATGGGCCAACACTTGTGGTAAGACTAAGACGAGCGCACCGATCACAATAACTAACGCGGGAAATAACTTTGAACGCATTAATTTAGACATCTTCACTTGAAGAACCTCTTTCAATAAAATGATAAAAATATCTCTATTTTTTAACTAATTTATTTTTATCATTTATTATACACTCTTTTTGAAATTAAACGTAAAAAAACAACAGTTTAACTAAACTGTTGCTCAAATTTAAACTTTTATTTGAATTTAGGCCAAATAGACCGCTGCTTGTTGGCCAGCTTGTCGCCCAAAGACCACCGTTTCAGCGATCGAGTTGCCACCGATCCGATTATTACCATGTAAGCCGCCTGTGACCTCACCGGCTGCAAAGAGTCCAGCAATGATATTACCCGCTTGATCTAAAACTTGAGCTTTTTCATTGATGTGTAAGCCCCCCATCGTGTAATGGATCGCTGGGGCAACATGGATCGCATAATAAGGTGCTTTTTCTAGCTTACGTTGCATCCCCGTCGTTCGCCCAAATTTAACATCTTTTTTGGTTTCGACCGCTGTATTCCATTGTAACAAGGTATCCGCTAAAACAGTTGGATCTAGCTGAAGCTTTTTAGCTAGTTCACTTGGGGTAGCTGCACTGACGACCAACCCTTTGCTAGCGTAAAAATCGATCGCTTTGACTCGTTCTTTGACTCCGTAATCAAATATCAAATATGCAGCTTGTTCAGGTAAAGCCGTGATCTGTTCAGAAACAATTTTCCGAGTTCCTAATTCATTAGTAAATCGAACCCCTTGTTGATCAACTAAGATCGCCCCTTCACCACGTACAGCTTCGCCGATCAAATAGGTATGTGGTGTATCTTGTTGCACGGTCGGATGGATCTGGATCATTTCCATCTGTAACACTTGCGCTCCAATATGCTCTGCTAAAATGATCCCATCTCCGGTCGCGCCAACTTGATTAGTTGTCTTGTATGCTAAAAGATCGGGACGATAGCGCTTGAGTAGTTGCTTGGAGGCACCAAAACCTCCCGTTGCTAAAATAACTGCTGGGGCAAAGATCGTTTTGTGCTCACCAGCAACTTGGACATTTACCCCCCTTATCTTACCAGCATCGTCTTTTAACAGTTCTGTGACTGTTGTTTGGGTAAAGATCGGAACTTTGATCTGATCTAGCAGCCACAAAAGATTATTGACTAAAAAGGCTCCGATCGGCGCAGTACTTTTAGGCCGATGAGCACGTTTTTTCTTCATTCCACCGGTGATCGTCAAGTCATTTAAGATGATCCCATGTGAACGTAACCAATCGATCGCTTGCCCACTATGCGTTGTAAAGTAGTTCAATAATTCAGGGTCGTTTAGGCGCCCCCCACCTTGGTATGTTTCTTGATAAAATTCAGCAAAGCTATCCACGATACCTTCGCGCAACTGAATATTTGTTTCAGCTGCATTCATCCCTGAAGATGCTCGCATGGTGTTGCCTCCAACTGTAGGCATCTTTTCTAAAATAACTGGTCTTAGACCTAATTCTCGTGCTTGAAGAGCACTGACCAGTCCAGCTCCACCTGAACCGATGATCACAACATCATACTGTTCCTTTAAGCTGCTTGGTGCACTTGGAGTAAATTTAAATTTTTCAGCCACGCTTTATAATAACTATACAAAATGTGGAATCATGTAGTTCATAACTAGAAAAATATAGTTTTTCCTTTCTAAATCTTGCTTACCAGTAGCACACAATACTTCCCACTAAGTATCCACCCCACATTTCTCTTCCTAGTGAATATCAGTCGGCTACTACTGGTTTTTTTGCGCTAATTCTATTTTATTGTAAAACATAAAAAAAGTGTAGTTCAAAACTACACTTCATCTTATTTTATTTTTGCTCCAAACTTTTCCCTCTAAAAATCATTTAGTGTTGTTTCTTCAGCCAAAACCTCGACTAATTGACGTAAGATACGTTGAAAAATAGCCAGATCACGAACCGAAACTGTTTCTTCTAAACGGTTTTGTAAAAGTTTCCAAAATTCGGAATTGGATTCCAATGCTTCGTGATATTTATCGGTCACAGAAAGATGTGTTACCCGATGATCTGCATCATCTAGCCTTTTTTGAATCAAACCAAGCTCAAGCAACTTTTTGATGTGATAGTTCGTATTTGGAGTCGATTGTCCCAACAGTTTTGAGATCGTCCCGATCGTTGGATCTTTCAACTGATAGATTGCTTCCAAATAGTAAATATCGATCGCGCCAAGTTTTTCCAACCCCGGCATGTTGCTATTACGATACTCGTGCAAACGCAAAACTTGACACAAGTTAGTCGTCATTTTTTGTAATGAACTCATTACGTTAACCCCCCTCTAAATCAATGAGCGCTGAAACTCGTAAGCTTAGCAATAAAATCTGACACGCTAATCTACTGCCATGCGCTCGCTTGCTGTAAAGGAAGGCATGACACACCCCTCGTAGATAGTATAGTTTTCACTATACTAATAGCAATTACATTGTACACTATTCTAAAATTAAAGTAAAAGATTATGATAAATTTATTTCTTCAAAAAATCAATGCAAGTGCTTGATAAAATCACTTAACTCTGTCGAACTCATCTGATAGTTACTATCGACCCATTTGAACAACAAGGTTAAAAAGGCACCGGCTATCATATTGGCAGCTAATTTTTGGTCAGTTGCATTGAGCACCGTCTCTTCTATCCAAAGAACATTATGCAAACGATCATTTAAACTTGCATCTAGGATCTGTTCAGCAACCATATCGATCATGAGCGCATATAAAGAATTACTGCTATTGTTGACCGAAATATTTCGGAAAATATCCTTATCGCGAATGATCATTTCGATCATTGAATCAACAACATTATTCTCATCAATTTGCTCTAACCAGATCTTTTGAAAAACATAATGCAATAGATCGTATTTATCTTGAAAATAGCGATAAAACGTACTCCGATGTACATCAGCTTCACGGCAAAGTTGATCGACTGTTATCTTTTCGACTGCCTCATGATGCAAAAGAGTTAATAAAGCTTGCGCAAGGGCGTCTTTTTTTCTCACTTGACTTTTACTCATAGACCTATCCTTTATCCTTACCTTATCATTAACATATCAAAAAGGTAACTTTCCTTTTTGCCTTATTAAATAATATAATGGAGCCTGTAGTAATTCAAGTACACATCCAAGTAAAAAAGGCAACAGCAAAAACCCAGACTGCTTTTAGATCTTTACTGTAGCCTCTTTTTTAGCGCACCACTAATACAGAGATCGGTGCATGTTTTGCCATATAAGCTGCTTGCGATCCAAAGAATTTCTTGACGCCCTTCTTGGAAAGAGCCCCAATGATCAATAGATCTGGTTCAACTTTAGGAATGATACGCTTGATGATCGTTTCACCAGCATCGCCCTCAGCAATTACGACTTCGACCCGCTTGATCCCAGCTTGAAGAGCGATCTTGCGGTAATTTTCAACGTGCTTTTCCAATTCTTTACGTTCACCATGAATGTAATCAGCACTTAAGGCTTGAAAGACGTTCATCTCGTCTGACTCAAGGATCGAAGTGATGCATAACGTAGCATCTAGATCCAAAGCCCGACGCATAGCTACACGAAAAGCAAGCTGTGCATCTTCAGAATCATCGACCCCAACTAGGATCTTTTTGATGTTTTTGATCGGTTCTTTGTCCATATCAACCATCCTAACTATAAATATTTTTTAACGTTCTTAGTATAACACATTTTTTGACATCCGAAAGAATAAATTAGGCATTCCTAAACAGGATAAATTTATTTACATTGTTGGCAACCTGAACGGTAAAATTCTGCCGGAATACAGTCACACCCCAGTTCCTCAGGTGCACTACCTTTTTTATCTTCAAGTTTGGCAGTTATTTTAGCGATATCGCTCTGCGTTAAATTGAGATTTTCTACTAAATAAGCCAAAGTCTTGCCGACATGCATCTGACAAATATTGCTAAAATTTTGCATCAACTGCGCATCGATCGTCGCTTGTTCTTGAACTAGAGGCGAATAGATAAAACCACGTCCCTCTTTTTTAGTTTCAAGTACGTCTTTAGCGACTAACCGACCTAAAAGCGTTTTGGTCGTTGCTGGTTTCCAGTTTTGCTTTACTTCCATGATCTCGATCAACTGGCGACTAGTTGCTTGCCCCAATGTCCAGATCACGCGCATCACTTCCCACTCAGCGTTACTGATTTCGATTTGTTCTGTCATTTGATCACCTTGTCACTTTGCTAACTATAATTATACCACGTACGCGTAATATTCCCTTGTTTTAACTCTTAGCTACTCACTAAAAATTACTCTACTTGTCACTTAAAAAAACTTATCTTATAATGAATAGGACTCTTAATATTGAGAAAGGAATTTTCACTATAATGTTATTTGAACTCTTAAAGGCTTTCTTATTCGGGGTCGTTGAAGGGATCACCGAATGGTTGCCGATCAGTAGTACTGGACATATGATCTTACTTGATCAATTCGTCCAACTTGATGTTTCAAAAGATTTTTACAGCATGTTTGAAGTGGTGATCCAACTTGGAGCGATCTTAGCCGTAGTCGTGATCTACTGGCACAAGATCTGGCCGTTCCATCAAGCTGATAAACACACACAGGCTCAAGGTATCTGGCGTTATGTCGACAAAGATATCATGATCATGTGGCTCAAGATCTTCATTGCTTGTTTGCCCGCTGGGATCATCGGTGTAGCTTTCAATGATACTTTTGAACGTCTCTTTTATAACCCGACCTGTGTCGCTATCGCTCTGATCGTTTTTGGTATTGCTTTTATTTTGATCGAAGATATACATAAAAATAAGCAACCTAAGATCACCTCGATCGCTGAACTTTCATATTATACGGTAGTTTTGATCGGCTTTTTCCAATTGATCGCAGCAGTATTTCCCGGGACATCTCGTTCAGGGGCCACGATCGTAGGGGCTTTGATCTTAGGTGTTTCTCGGACAGTTGCGACTGAATTCACTTTCTTCTTGGCAATTCCTGTCATGTTTGGTGCTGCCCTATTCAAATTAGTTAAATTTGGCTTTAGCTTTACACCTTTAGAAATCTGGATCTTGGTCGTCGGCCTAGTCACAGCCTTTATCACTTCGATCATTGCGATCAAGTTCTTGATGCAATATATCAAAAAGCATACATTCAAAGCTTTCGGATGGTATCGTATTATTTTAGGACTTTTGGTCATTGCTTATTTCTGGTTTGTAAAATAATTTTATCAGCGTGTGAGACGTTGAATGAATAACGCGGGCTTTCCATGATGCGCTCCTTGCATCGTGAGGGGCCCGCGTTATTTAAGATGTATTGCATAAGCTTTCGTCACTATCTAAGATACACGCTTAAAAAGTAACCGCCACTATTTTTAAGGAATTTTAAAATTCGAGGTGAATTTGTCTAATTCAGTTGTCTTTTTAAAGCGTCTCCAGTAGAATCATATTTACTAACTTAAGAGGAGAATTTTAATGGACACAACAGTTTTGACCGAACTTATCGGACAGTATGGATACCTCGGGATCGCACTGCTGATCGCCCTTGAAAATATTTTTCCACCGATCCCTTCAGAGGTCGTTTTGACATTTACCGGTTTCTTGACCTTGACTGCTGGGCTAAATGTTTTGGGGGCGATCACCGCAGCTACGATCGGGGCTGTTTTAGGAGCAGCGATCTTATATGCGGTAGGACATTTCTTATCTGTCGAACGCCTTGAAAAGATCTTAAACGGTAAAGTCGGCCAAACATTACGCTTCAAAGCTAAAGATCTAGATAAAGCAACTAAATTCTTCCAAAAAAATGGCGTCTTAGCCTTGTTCTTTGGCAGATTCGTACCCGTAGTTCGCTCTTTGATCTCCGTTCCGGCAGGCATGACCCATTATAAATTTACAAGTTTTATCATTTTGACGACTCTTGGTACCTTGATCTGGAATACCGTCTTGATCATCGTTGGGCGGATGGCTGGTTCAGCCTGGCCGCAGATCGTTGCCATGATCGAGACCTATTCGTTAGCGACTGTGATCGTCTTAGCCCTTGCATTTGTAGGCGGTGGCATTTACTTCTTTAATCGTAAAAAAGCATAAAAAATGGAGATCATATGATCTCCTATTTTTTATGCCTGATACATATATTCACGTGTAGTTGGCAAATTGCTACCACTTGGTCCTTTCGAGATCAGGTACTGGATCACATCGATATTGCCCGACTCAAATGAAGCCGCACAAGCTTGGAGATATAGATCCCACATGCGAATAAAACGTTCATCTTCAATTTTTCTGATCTCAGGTAGTGCCCGGCGGAAGTTTTGGTCCCATAATTCCAAAGTCTTTTGGTAATGGCGCCGCAAAGTTTCAATATCAGCTACTTGCATTCCAGCATCAACGATATGTTCGATATTTTCAGCTAACCCAGGTATATAACCCCCCGGGAAAATATATTTATCGATCCACGCATTGACCGCCCCCCCTTGTTGCCGGGTGATCCCGTGGATCAAAGCTACGCCATTTGGTTTTAAATAATCGGAGATCTTTTGGAAATATTCACCTAGATTTTCCTTACCTACGTGTTCAAACATACCTACACTAGTGATATAGTCAAACGGTTCATGTTTGAGCTCACGGTAATCTTCCAAAATAACTTTAGCCCGATCTTCAAGGCCTTCATCTTTGATCCGCTGCGTGACTAGCTCGTATTGTTCCTTGCTTAGCGTGATCCCAACAACATTTAGGTCATATTCTTTGCAGGCAGTTAGCATCAAGGTGCCCCACCCACAGCCAATATCAAGTAAAGTTTTCCCGGGTTTAGGATCTAACTTATTGATGATATGATGCACTTTATTTCGTTGAGCTTCTTCAAGTGTATCTTGTGGTCGCTTGAAATATGCACACGAATAGGTCAGTGTCTTATCGAGCCACAAACGGTAAAAATCATTACCGATATCGTAGTGGCTTTGCACATCTGACTTACTTTTTCGCTCAGTATGAGACTGTTTGGGTAAAAAGTGTTTGAGCTTATTATTATTCAAAAAGCTATCAGCTGATTCATAGGCTGAGGTTATCAAGTCTTGGATCGAGCCTTCGATCTCAATTTCTTTATCCATATATGCTTCTCCTAAAGTCAACGAAGCATTATGAATTAACTCTCGCATCGAAAAATCTCGGTGGAAGGTTATTTTTACTTGCGGTTCACCATCTCCGTACCGTTCTGTTTTACCATTGGCATACGTCACTTGTACCGGAATGTTGAATGAATGTTCGAGCACTTCTTTTAACAAGAAATTATTAAACATCTAATTTCCGCCGCCCTTCTAAAAATAAATATAGTAACAAGTACATTTTAGCACTAGTCTTTACTAAACGTAAGCAATTAGATCTATTTATTTTTATCATCCATAAGATCTAGCAAGTTTTTCTTTTTCGGAGTCTCTGTTTGTACTCCCTTTAAGAGTTGATCTCGTGTGACTCCAACAAAAAACAATTCCTGTTTAGCACGTGAGACCGCCGTATAGGCTAGACCATGATCTTTGGGTTCTAAGACGTAGACCCGTTTAGCTCCACTACCTTGAGCTTTGTGGATCGTTAAGGCATAGGCTAAGAGGAGATCTTTTTTAGCTCGATACAGGGGCAATTTATACTTTCCGACTTCAGTTTGGACTGTTACTGCACTATCTTCATCATCATTTTTGAGTTCAAGTCCTATGACCTCACCAAATTCACTATTCGTATAGCCATAATTTTGAAAACTATCATCATTATGATAGAACACGACTTTAGCTCCAATAAAAAAGCCTCCCCGCCCAAGACCATTTTGAAAATAAAACGGCACAACTTTTTGCTTATCCTTTGATAAAATGCGATAAAATTGCTGATTGATCAATCCGACCGTCTTATTTCGATAAGCTAAGATCATACACTCTTCCAAAGCTTCGTGTTGATATTTAGCTAAGACCATTTCTTTACCGGTAGCCGTCTTAAATGCCTGACTGTGGGCTAAATAACTGCTGTTTCCAGCTCGACAAGCTGCGATCAACTCCCCAGTTGCTTTATCTTTACAGCGTAGATTGGCTCTAAAATAAAAACACGCTCCTTTAGCTTTTATCAAGGCCATAGGATCACCACAAACACTCAACGCATCTTCATCTTGTGATACTGGTGGTAATTGCTTTTCATCTCCGACCAAAAGATAGCGGACTTTCGTACTAAAAGTTTGGGTCAATTTAGCTAATAATTCTAGGGGCGCCATTGATACCTCGTCAATAATGATCACTTCATAATCATTTATCAGTTCTTCATTACCATTTTCGATCTCATAGATCACATGTTGCAAAGTATCGTTGTTAAAGAAGCCATGTTGCGCTAAATTCAGCCGTGCTTTATGCGTCGGGGCTAAAGCTAAAGTCTTTTTAGGATCAAGGATCTGGCCCAAAGTATAAGTTTTTCCTGAACCCCCGACACCTAGTAAGTTGATGACAACGTGCTTATTTTGAGCAAGCCACTTCAAGAAATCAAATTGTTCTTTAGTCGGCCGATAAGTTTTAGGCGGATGGACCAAAGGCAACTTCCGCCGTGAGATCCGGCCCAATAACTGGTTAAAGTTACGTTCATATTGGCATTTATCGGCTAAATGTAGTGTATGACCACAATTTTTCTTGCATAGATAGCCAAATTCCTTGAGCAATTTTAACTCTGACAGGTCAGCTGCCTGACTTTCAGGTAATACTTCACCTGCTTTTTTTAAATAGACTAGATCATCACACCCCTTTAAATGCCGCTTTGCTGTTTCATCCAAAAGATCATTTAACTCCAGTAATTCAGCGATCTTAGGCCGGTCAAAAGCTGGGATCTGTAAGAGCGAAAAAACACGGGAGCGTTCCCATTTTGACTTGAAGAATTCGTCTTCTTCTAGATGGTCATTGAAGACCGAACGTAAAAAAAGATCGGGAAACTTAGGTAAATATTTACGATAATACGTTCGTTCATCCCTGATCGAACATGACATGTAACCTTTGAACTCTAAAAATTTAGGCTTGGTGACCGCTAATTCTTGCCATTTTCCAGTCGCAAAGTGCTTTTTTTGGTGCTCACTCATCCCATTGATAAAAAATTTATACGCCCGATATTTGGGATGGGAAGTTTTAGCGATCGGGGTCTTATTTTTAGCAAACTGAATAAATTTAAAACGCAGATGCATTGGAACTTTTCCAGTCCACTTAGCCAAAGTTTCAGCAAAAGGCTCCAGTTTTGGGACCGCATCTGCTTTAGCTTGTTCTAAAAAGTCAGCCAATTTGGTCTCATTTTTGAACTTGACTGCTGTTTTTAAAGCTAACTGATAAGCTGCTTTGCGATTTTTGGTCGTTTCAGTCGCCAAATGTGCCCCAACTAAGGGATAGATATTTTCTTCTGCCTCATTGAGCACAAAAGCACATTTAGCTAAAAAGTAATTGACCGAACGATATGTCGGGGCACTTTGTCGGACCTCATCAAAATAAAAGCGCGCTTTTTGATACTCCTTTTGCCGCATTGCCTCACAGGCTTCTTGGTACGTTTTTCTTATCGTTTTTTCAAGCATCTTATCACCACCTTCAAAGTCTTAATAAAAATTTATATTACTTTTACAGACAAATAAAAAATTCTATGTTATGCTTTTCTAAACAGCTAAGAAAGGGAATACATTGTAAACAGCTAAGAAAGGGTGGATTCGATGTTCAAACACATTAAACGCTTCTTATGGTTGCTTCTTGCGATCATTAGTTTTATCTTTGGAGTGATCGGAATCTTACTTCCAGTTGTCCCCCAAGTACCCTTCTTTATTTTAGGCTTTTTCAGCCTCTCTAAGTTTTCACCGCGCTTCCACAACTGGATGGTGAATACTAAGATCTACCGTAAACTCCAAAACTTTCTGGACGAAAAAATAGCTGAAGCCGAAGCCAGCTCAGAGCATATCAAGCAGACTTGGTATCAAGTCCTTTGGCTAAAATTCTTATTACTCGCAAAAAATTAATGATTAACGCCCACAAGCAACGTCAACTCTTGGAGTTTACGTTACTTATGGGCGTTATTTATTTTAAACGTTATTATCATCTAACGCAGCTTTTAAAGCTTGCGCTAGAGCACTTTCTTGCGGTTCATCATCTTGATTGATCTTCTTTAAAAGCCGTCTTTCTTCATGTTTGGTCATCTTCTTGTTCTTCTTTTTGCCCCCAGTTAATTTTTCAGTCGTACCATCATATTTACATCTGAAATAATCACCATTTTTGCCACTGACGATCAACATCTTCTTATGACAAACTGGACAACGGTGATTGGAGACTTTTGCCTCAGCGCGGCGCTTATAATCACAACTTTCACTGGTGCAGACTAGCAATTTACCATCCCGGACCTTCTTTTCCTTCAAAAAGGCACCACATTTAGGACATTTTTTCTTAGTCAATGAAAAGTCTTGATATTTTTGTTGACTATTCTTGACTTCACGAACTAAACGCTTCGTATCAGTTTCGATCTCACGTAAGAATTTTTTGCTATCATAATTTCCCTTAGCGATCTGTTCAAGTTGTCGTTCCCACTTTTCAGTCAATTGTGGGCTAACGAGCTCTTCATTGACCAATTCCAGCAATTGTTGGCCTTTTTTAGTCACCCGTAAACTATTGTTAGTCCGTTCCATCAGTTCTGATTTGACTAATTTTTCGATGATCTCCGCGCGGGTCGCGGGTGTCCCTAAGCTATAACGCTCCATTTGAGCTAAAAGCGATCCTTCACTCAAAGGCTTAGGTGGGGTCGTTAAGGCTTCTTTGACCATAAAATGTGGCGAAATTTGCATGCCTTCGCTAAACTTAGCGACTGACTTTTCTGGGGTTTCCTTCTTTTTCCAACCAGCTTCAATGACTTTAGTTTGGGTCAATTTAAAATGTTCCTTACCAAATACAAACACGATCTTTTCTTGGCGTTCTTTGTGAGGCGCTGCAAATAACCCCACAAATCTTTCGGCGATCAAAGTATAGATCCGATGTTCATCACTATTAAGCTTATTATATTGTGGCAACTGTTCAGTTGGGATCAAAGCATGGTGATCTGTCACCTTAGCATCGTTAAAAGCTTTATTTTGAACGACTTTTGCCCCCTTAACAGCATACTGCTTAGCTTCTGGAAATAGGCCGGCGATCGCATGTAAACGATCTTTTAACGTCACTTTTAAGTCATTAGACAGATATTTACTATCAGTCCGAGGATAAGATACGATCTTGTGAACTTCATATAAACTTTGGACTAATGACAAGGTCTTTTTAGCTGAATAACCATACTTTTCGTTAGCAACGCGTTGTAATTCTGTTAGATCATATGGTAAAGGGGCCGGGATCGTCTTATCTTTAGCCGTGATCTGCTCGACTTTACCATTTTGAGAACTCAGCTTTTTAACGAGTTCATCTACTGCTTGGCGCTCCTTTAGGGCATAAGGATCTTTTTGGACCCTAGTTGCTCTTTGACCAGCAACTTCGAGACTGAGCGTAAAATATTTTTGCGGGATAAATTTGCTGATCTTTTCTTCTTGCTTAGCGACCAAAGCTAAAGTTGGCGTTTGGACCCGACCAGCAGATAAATTATCTTGGTACTTGACCGTTAAAGCGCGCGTCACATTCAATCCAATCAGCCAATCAGCTTTAGCCCGAGCTAAGGCCGAATAATAAAGATCATCGTAAGCTTTAGCTGGTTTTAGTGCAGCAAATCCTTCTTTGATCGCTTTATTGGTTTGTGAAGAGATCCATAAACGTTTGACTGGCTTATTGAAACGAATATATTCCAAGATCCAGCGCGCTACTAATTCGCCCTCACGCCCTGCATCAGTAGCGATGATCGCTTCTGAGATATCTTTTCGTTTAGCTAAATTAGCGATCGCTTTTAATTGTGCTTTCGTTTTAGGCAACGGCTTAGTCCCGATATACTTAGGGATCATTGGCAAAGTTTCCATTTGCCAAGTTTGCCATTCATTCTTTAAATCTTCCGGCATTTTCAAAGTCAATAGGTGCCCAAGAGCCCAAGTAACGACATGATCTTTGCCTTCATAATAATTTTTGTGTTTTTGGTCTGCTCCCAAGATCTTGCTTAGATCACGGGCAACACTTGGTTTTTCTGCCAACACTAATCGTTTCATTTTTTTCTTCCTTTAAGTTTGATAATTTTTATTATCTAATTTAATCCACTTTTTTGCAAATTTTTCAAGCTAATGAAAAAAGTGGCCCAAATGAACCACTTTTTTTGACTAATCTTTAACTACTTTGATCGGTAATAAGAATTTTTGCCACAGTCCTAGGCATTGCGCCATTAACTCTGGATAAGCTTGTGGTCTGATCTTTTGCCCATTTTGGGTCAAAAACTCAAACTCCACACCACCTTTTTCAGCTGTATAAAAATCAGTCGGTAAAAACTCATTTTTAGCATAAAACTTCAAACGCCGTAAACGCTCATGGTTGTTAGCCGCAGTTGCATCAGGCTTTTCAGCACTTAAGCCGATCACTTGCCCTTGATAACGTTCTTTTATCAGTTCCATCAAGTCACTGCCATACCCTTTAGAGCGCTCAGTTTCTTTGATCGCCAAAAAGAACACATAGACCAGTTCGGCATTTTTGACCGTGTAGATAAAACCGACCCAGTTATCATCGTCATAGAGACTACAAAATTCGGCTATCCCGGTCTTAGTGCGCTTTTTTAACAGCCAAAAAGGGATCCGTTCTACGGCTGGAAAAGCACTCAAATACAATTCTTTTATCTTAGGTAGATCAGCTGGGGTCGCTGTAACTAATTTCAAAGTCATAAATATCCTCCTCATTGCTACTTTTCAACTATAGCAGACCTCTCCTAATAACTCTAGCCTTCTTGATAGAGTGCTTTTACAGCTTCGATATCTTTTGGTTGGATCGAATAATATGATCCGGCCGATTGCATCACTGAGACATTTTCATCATCATGCGCCAAACCGATCGCATGCCCTAATTCATGTTCTGCTGTATTAGTTACCCGTAATTGGGAATAACCATACTGCGCATTCAGTAAATAATAGGAATTGAGATAGACATCTGCACTGGTCAGACGATTCGTCAATTGATTTATCATGGTATGCGTCACCCCAGCTGCACTGGTATTGGCATCATTTTGTTGTTTTAAAATGATCTGGGCTCGTTTTTTATCATCAGTCAAATCAAAGTTAAAAGCCCCAGTTTGGTTCCAATTTTCGATCGCCCTTAAATAGGCGGTTCGGAAGCGTTCATCACTTGCTTCAAAATAAACAGTCGCTGTGTTTTTACTCCAACGGGCGCCATTTGACGCCTGCGCATTGGTATCTTCAGAATAACTTTGCGCCGTTGGATCACCTTGGGATATGCTTTCAGTTTTGACATTCGGTAGCTTTCCTTGAGCTGGAATGATCTTAGTTACCAAAGTCTGTATCTCACGCACAACTGGGAGCGCGTAAGGACTAGTCATAAACCACAACAAGCCCAAACTTAAGCTAGCAGTGATAAAAAGGGCCAAAAATAGATTCCAAATGAAACGTAAAAATCTTATTTTGCGTCACCTCGCAATTATTTTTTGCTCCCTGTACTTACTAATTGTACACAACTTTTAACTTAAAACTTCTAAAGAATTCTTTAAATTTACCTAGGCCCGCTTTAAAGCTTGCTTTAGATCTTGGAGCAGATCTTCTTTTGCTTCGATCCCCACTGATAGGCGGATCAATTCATCGCTGATCCCATCTTTTAGCCGGATCGCACGTGGGATCGCTCCATGTGTCATGATCGCAGGTACTTCGATCAAGCTTTCCACTGAACCTAAACTTTCTGCTAGCGTGATCAACTGCAAGGATTCGATAAAGGCTTTTACATCAGCTCCAGCTACCAATTCAAATGAGATCATCCCCCCAAAATCACGCATTTGTTTTTTGGCAAGTTCATACTCTGGCGCACTTGGATCACCAGGATAATAGATCTTAGCAACTTTTTTGTGCTTTTGCAAAAATTCAAAGATAGCTCTAGTGTTTTCGTTATGCGCGCGCATCCGGACCGCTAATGTCTTGATCCCCCGCGATAATAACCAACTATCTTGTGGCCCTAAAATAGCCCCGATCGCATTTTGTAAGTAAGCTAATTTGTCCCCGAGGTCTTGACTCTTAGTGACTGCTAAGCCTGCCACAAGATCACTATGGCCTCCGAGATATTTTGAAGCACTATGGACCACGATATCAGCGCCTAGATCTAATGGCCGTTGCAAATATGGAGTCGCAAAGGTATTATCCACGATCACCAATAACTCGTTAGCATGGGCCAAGTCAGCTAATGAACTCAGATCAGAGACATGTAACAAAGGATTAGTCGGTGTTTCTAAATAGCACGCCTTAGTATTTGGCTGGATCGCTTGTTTGACTGCCTTTAAATCACGGGTATCGACGGCTGTAAATTCCAAGCCAAGACGATTTAAGACTGTATTCAACAACCGAAAAGTTCCGCCATATACATCATTTCCTACGACAACATGATCTCCCTTAGAAAATAAATTAAAAACAGCATGGATCGCTGCCGATCCCGAAGCAAAAGCTAGACCACGCGTACCATTTTCTAGCTCTGCGATCAGCTGTTCCAGTGCATGGCGCGTTGGATTACCGGTTCGAGAGTATTCATAAGCTGGTGTTCCCCCTAACTCTGTTTGCTTATAGGTCGAGACTTGATAGATCGGTACACTCACCGCACCGGTCGTCTTATCACTACTGATACCACCATGGATCAACTTTGAATCAAATTTCATTTAAATCTCCTCCTCGAATCGATAAATGTGTTTACTTAAATAACGTTCTGAACTATCGGGAAAAATCGTGACGATATTACTGTTTTGAGGGAGCTCTTTTGCTAATTTCAGACTAGCCGCCAAAGCAGCGCCACTCGAACTCCCAACGAATAAACCATTTGTCAGCGTCAGTTGCTTGACTTGTTCAAAAGCCTCTCGATCACTTATCGTATAGATCACATCTGGCTTAGTTTTAGCAAAAAATGGCGGAATAAATTCAACTCCGATCCCTTCAGTCAAATGACTATGAGAAGCGCCACCATTTAGGATCGAGCCTTCTGGTTCAACTACTGCTGCTGTTAACCCAGGAAATTTTTGCTTTAACGCTTGCGTAATTCCAGCAAACGTCCCCCCACTACCGGCACCTGCTACAAAAGCAGCCAAACTCAACTTGTTTTCCATAAATTCGGTAACGATCTCTGGAGCCAAACTAGTTGCATAAGCAGCTGGATTAGCTAGATTTTCAAATTGTAGCGGTAAGTAGCTATCCGGGATCTGAGTAGCTAATTTCTTGGCTTTAGCGATCGCACCTTTGATCCCTGATCCACTTGGCGTATGTACTATTTTTGCACCTAGCGCACGCATCAAGATCTGTTTTTCTTGGCTAAATTTTTCGGGCACGACTAAGATCGTTTTTAGGCCACGTTTTTGAGCTGCTAAAGCTAGACCGATCCCGGTATTACCCGCGGTGGGTTCAATGATGGTCGTTTCTGCTGTCAACAAGCCTTTTTTCTGGGCATCATCCATGAGATACTCCCCTAATCGATCTTTGATACTGCCACCTGGATTAAACATCTCTAACTTGGCATAGATCGATACATGGTTTGGCGTTTCGACTGCAAGTTTCATCAACGGTGTTTGGCCGATCAGCTGTGATACATCCTGATATATCATATTCTTCCCTTCTTTCTGCGATCTGAGTAGAAAAAAAGGGCGCAAACTTAAAAAAGTCTGCGCCCTCTTACGTTGAAGAAGTCCCCCTAGTTACGTTAAAAAACTCAACTCAAATGGACCTTCTTCGCTAGCTGGCGCGAAGAAGGACAACATGTATGAGCCATATTGTTGATAACTAAAGTCTTCATCGTAATTCCTCTTTTCAAATCGTTATCAATACAATAGCACTTACTTTTCGTAAATGCAATCCCTCTTGCGAAAAAATTTTTCTTTGCTAAAATTAAGTTAAATATTTTAACGAGGAGGAATACGCTTGCCTATTCGCTTAGCTACTACCGCTGATCTCCCCGCGATCAGTGCGATCTATGCTTTTGCCCGCACTCAAATGGCAAAAGACAACAATCCTACCCAATGGGGAAAGAGTCATCCGCCCTTGGATCTCTTAAAAGCTGATATTACCGCTAAACACCTCTATGTCATTGAAAAAGCCGGAAACATCGGGGGTGTCTTTGCTTTTATCTTAGGTGAAGATCCAACATATCAGCAGATCGATGGTGCTTGGCTCAATGACCAGCCTTATGGTACGATCCATCGCATTGCTGGGAACGGTAAAATCAAAGGCACCTTTAGTAAGGCTCTAGCTTTTTGTGAACAGCTCGAACCAAACATTCGAATCGACACCCATCAAAATAATAAACGTATGCAACATCTACTCGAAAAAAATGGTTTTACTTATTGTGGAATCATCTTGACCGAGGAGCAAGCACCACGCCTTGCCTATCAAAAATGACTGAAAAAAATACTGGCTCTAATGCAAATACCTAAATGAACCTCTATCCAGCCTAATTCTAGCACTCGCCAGAATTAGGATTTTTGTTTATAATTAATAGCTACAAACATTGTAAAATTTGGTCACTTGCTTCTATAATTTCCTTATATGCTTCAAAAGCCCTCCGCAACATTTAAATTTTTGTTTAACTTATTTCCCCCTATTTGCATGATCCAATATCGCATCTCTCCATCCAAGATCAAAACTTCCAGCAAATTTAGAGTAAGATTCATCGATTGCTTTTAATAACTTTTATTCAGTACTATTGTTCTGAAGCATATCAATTAATTCTTTATTTTCAAGTGGAAAAATTTTAACTAAATCAGCAAATTCATTTTTATTTAATGCCTTAAGCTTAACACTCGCAACAGCACGCCATATGTTAACAGTATTATCATCAAGTTCATCAGCAATAAATAAAGTGATTACATTTTTCGGATATTCATCTACTGTGAGATTTGTCGCATGGCGAAGAACGGGTTCCCACTCTCCCCGCTTTTGTGCTTGCCTATTCATCAAAGTAACCTCGAGCATAAGTGTCGCAGTTTGTAAAATCAAGTTAGAAAAATAAAAAAGCCATTTGTGATAGACTTTTGAGTAACTACAAACAAAAGTAAAGAAAAATCACAAATGACCTATAATCATCTTACCATAAGCGAACTGTCATTCATACAAAATTTTTGGAGTCAAGGTACTAATGCCTAATTTTCGGGCAGTAGTAGATGAACCAATACCAGCTAAATACATTCGAACAGCTTTAAGTTTAACTTCAAAACTAAATTTAGTCATAGTCCCCCCTAAGTCAGATTCTTTTGTCCAACTTAGGGGATTTACTTCAATAAGATGAATTTTCTATTTCATCTGTATACTTAGAGGGCATTATAACCTACAAATGAGCAGTTAGCCTTTTTCTAACTTGATTTGACAATTCAGGTCTGCAAAAGTTGCTTGTTTCAGCGTTTCTTTTGTAGAAGAAACGATTAAATTATACCGACCACCTAACTTACTTTCCGTATTGTGCATCGTCATTTTGCTTATTTAACCCTAGCTGGATCAGTTGTTGTGTTTCATTTACCGTCTGATCTTTCAACGCATTTAGTGCTTGATTAAAGCGCTTGATCGTCTGATTTACATTTCTAAACTGCTTTAAGTCTGTCTTCTTAAGCTCTACCTGTTTAAGAGAATCCACTCGGTCAAGTGCGGCTTGATTCCTTTTTACTGTCGTTTGCCACTCTTGAAAATAGACTCCGACTTTTCCCATCTAAAATACCTCCCTTAGCTTTCTTCAAATTGTAATCCCACACCGATATCAGTATAAACCTCGCCTTCAAATTCAGTGAAAACAAAAAATGTCGGGGTGTTTGGATACTCACCATCTAATTTTGTTATAGCTTCCCCTAAAGTTTCCATCCCACGTGCAAAATCCAATTGACTCATCCCTTTAACACGCGTTTGCAGTACTCTTCTCACTTGAAAATAAGTACGGTAATTGAACTCTTCAGTCAAGCCACCATGATAATCTTCTTCCACTGAGACAAAAAGTTGCATCGGGATCGCCTCAGTCTGCATCAACTCGCCTCCATTAGCAAAAAATACATTTCCAACAGGTGTGTAACCTGCTTTGGTCACATTATCGATAAAATCTGTGAATGCTGCATTCATCATTTCCATATCAACAACGCAATTTAAACTAATAACATTTTTTGCAGTAATGCTTTGTCCATGTGCTATCATCACTTTTCACCTACTTTTCTTCGATCGGCTTGATCGGAAAGATGAAGTCTACCCAATAATCAGCATAGATCGGGGTAAACACCATAAAAAATCGTTCTGGGATCGGTAAAGCTTTTTCCTTGAGAAAATCAAGGATCTTTTGATAGGCATCATTGATCTCATCTCCAAAGCGAACTGTTTCTGTCACGGCTTCAGGAATATCCAAAATCGCTTGCCAATCAAAAGGATTTTCCTCAAGCTCGACTTCAACGCTTATCGGGGCATAAGCCTTAAAATCGATCTCATCTGCCAAAAACTGATTAGTCGGCAGGGATACCATTGCCGGGCCAGTCTTATAGACACCTTCGCCATATCCCATCATGTCGATATATTCAACTAGATCTACCAACTGTTCGCTCTTTAAATGACGCTCAATAGTCATCATATTTTCTTGATGTAATGCTACTACTCTCATTTATTTTTCTCCTTTTCCTTTGATACAAAAATTACCGACTTATCAATGTCTTTAGGACCAAATTCTTTTATCAGGTTACGACGATAGGGTGTGTCTAATATTAGCCAATATGGAATAACTTTAAATGATAAAATACAACCTGCCGGAATACCTAACAAATTCACAAAAACTTCCTTATCTGTAATAAAATAAAGGAAAATATTTACCAGACCTGCAATAACGGTTACATATATCATGTATTGGGCAATCTTTACATATAGCGCTCCCACTGTAAAAATAACAGCATCAAACAACAAAACTATAGATACTGCAATACTTATAGATGTTTTACTAGCACCTGTTACCCATCCAAATAATACTGTAATTATGATCACATCTACATAATTTGATACTACTTCAACAATTCCAGCAAATCTAAGTCGATGATACCAAGGCCAAAGTATTCTTAAAAATATTAGCAATAACGTAGTGACTACATAAAACATCAATAATTTGTCTCTATAAATATATGGAATAATACGTGATGGTAATGTTTCTGCTTCGATCCCTATATAAAGCAAAAATAATATACTAGCGTTTACCATTATAAATATTGTATTTTCCAACTTGTTGTATCTAAATTTGCTTATATATCGATATAACACTTTTCTGAAAGATGTTTTCATATCCTTACCTCATATTTTTTAACTACCAAATTTTCCTAAAAAGCTATCCCACTTATTTTTAAGGAATTTTCTTGCTCCCATATCATTTAAAATTTTTGATACCCCTACAGCTGCAACAGTAGCAATCGCAGCTCCTGTTCCCACTGTTAACCATACCGGTGCCGTTGTAACACCGAAAAGGCCCAATGCAGCAGTGCCGAGACTCGCACCTGCCATACTGCCAACAGTCGATAGACCTGCAGTCACAGCCATATCACCTAGATCGATTGCTGTGCCCCCGATCAGACTCATTGCCCTTGCCTTACCTTTTAACTTATGTTCGTTTGCCATCTTAGTTGATTCATTGAAACCGTCATAGAGCGATAAAGTCTTGCTGGCAATGTTTATTCCAGGGATAACTCGTCCCAATCCTTTAGCTTTACTAAGATCTTTGAACATCGCTTTAAAATTCAGCTCTTTTAAGGCACTACTCTTGGCTTCTTTAAGATAATCTTTGAGTTTCAAGCTCCCTTTTTGCTGAGGAGCTACGATCTTTTTAGTATCGTAGATATACAATTGTTTAGCTAATTTTTCACCGCCTTTGACAACATTAGCTTTGATATCGATCAAAACACGCATGTTTTTCTTTGATAGTCCTGATTTTGGAGTTTGAAATGCTTTGACGATATACTTGTTATCCAAATGCTCGATCAATTTTCTCAAAGGTTTTTCTAACTTTTCTCGGGCAGCCTTGGGGAGATGTTTTTCTATTTCTTGGTACAACTCTTCAGCTGTCTTAAATCCGATCCGCCCTTTACTATCTTGCTTTAAAGCTGCCACTAAATATGCACTTATCAAATACTTTTGTGTATCTTTAGCGATCTTATATTTACCTTTGCCCCATCTTAAGTCACCGATCATTTTTGAGATATCATTCAATGTTCGTGTATCTAGATCTGTGCCACTCAACATCTCCAATGCTGGATTTCTTTTGATCACAGTTGCCCGCATATCCTTGTCGAATTTTTGTGAACTTGTCAAATAACTAGGATTGAATAAATACGAGCCTGTATTTAATGTCCCGTAACCCTTAGAAACTTCAGCCCCGACACTACCGACTGCTTTTAGCTGTAGTTCAAGCTGATCATCGATCGTTTGAAAAGCTTCATTTTGCTTTTCAAAACTTTCGAGCCATTTTTTCGTGTTCTCATATACCTTTTTGGTATCAGACAACTCTTTGGTTATCCCACCAATACTTGGCACATGCACACTGACAATATCTGAAACACTACTATATGTTTTTTTAAACGAAGCATCCAATTCTTTTAGTTCATTTTGCTTTGTCTGAAGTGTTTGTTTCAACTCATCGATCGTTTGCGTATCGATCACCGCATCATCTGCCGTCTCTTCCACAGTTTTTTTGAAGTCATCGATTTTTTGATCAAAGGTATTCACCAGGCCGATCAATGATTCTTCAAGCACTTTGATAAACGGAATTTTATAATTAGCATATTCTGCTTCAACAGCCTTTTTTACTTGGCCTGCCAACGCACTACTTTTCTTGACCGAATCAGCTGCCACTTTTGCATCACTCAAACTGCCCAAAAGAAGTTGCTTTGTCCGTGACAATTCATTTCTGGTCGTTAATACTTCTCCCACATCAATCTTCATCTTCTCCCCCCAATATCATCAAAAAGGTAATTTATTTGCTCTTCTTTTTTGATATAAAAATTGCCGACCTATCAATATCCTTAGGGCCAAACTCTTTTATCAGGTTACGACGATAAGGTGTATCTAAAATCAGCCAATAGTTAACAATTTTTATTGAACTAAGCATAGCCAATAAGAGAGTTACCACATTCCAAAAGAATTCGGTATCTGTAATCTCTCCTAGTATCCCTGAAATAACACCTATACTAGTAATTACAGTTACTATTTTTTTAGAAAATAAATCTGCTGTCTCTCCTTGTATTTCATACCAAACAGATAATCCTAAATATACAGCATAGAATATAGCTACAATTACTATATATATAATTAATTGCTCAATTGAAATCTCTGCTAAATCTGCTAATATAAGAACTACTATTATGGTATTTACATATGTCGAAACTACTTCCACTATTCCAGCCCATTTCCTCGAGTGATACCACTTCCAAACAAGTCGCACGGCCACCAATAGAAAAAATGTTATCAAGTAGAAGTACATTATCTTACTTTGATATGGAATCACTGATGCTATTTTTAAATAATTTAAGCATATAAATAAAAATGACAACAAGCTATTTATCGCTAACATTATCGAGTTTTCAAATTTATCATAATTTAACCTAGTTACGTATTGAAACATTATTTTTCTATAAGCTTTTTTTATCATACACTAGTTCCTACTATTTTTTGTGTGCTGTTTACGCCATTTTTCAAAATATCATCTATTAAACATTTTGCTTTCTTTCTTATTCCATACTTATCAATAAATTCAGATACTTTTTTAGCAGCAAATACTGCAGCTAAAGTCCCAACACCAATAGTAAGCCATATAGGTGCTACCCCCACTATAAAAGTAGTAACTCCCACTGCACCCATACTAGCAACAGTTGCCACTCCTGCAGTCACAGCCATATCACCTAGGTCAACTGCTGTACCCCCGATCAGACTCATTGCCCTTGCCTTACCTTTTAACTTATGTTCGTTTGCCATCTTAGTTGATTCATTGAAACCGTCATAGAGCGATAAAGTCTTGCTGGCAATGTTTATTCCTTGGTGTTGCTCAACCTGTCTAAAAGATGCATCTTTATCTGTGTCAATCCATTTCTAGTTGCTAAGCCTTCGCCTATATCAAATTCTTCATCTTTTAACTCCCTAATGTCATTAAAATAAGCAATTTATTTGCTTTTCTTTTTTGATGCAAAAATTGCAGATTTCTCAATGCCTATAGGGCCAAACTCTTTTATTAAGTTACGGCGATAAGTAGTATCTAATATTAGCCAATACGGAATATATTTTAAAGTACCCATCATCGCAAAAGTTATAGCCCCTAGTCCCATCAACATATTATTGTTCAAGAAATAACCTATAGGGATTGTAATCAATGTAACTATACCTACTCCATAAAAAATGTAATGAGAAATTTTATTTATAATCTCTTTTCTATTACCATACCAAGAACTTAAAATCATAGAAATAATATAATATATTATTATCGCTATTATGCTGACAATAATATTTTTCATCGAAATACCTAATTCACTTCCAATAAAAAAGGGGGCTATACACATAGTTAAATAGTTAGAAAACACTTCAACAATTCCAACATATCTAAACCTCGAGTAACAATTCCAAAATACCCTACAGATTAGTAATAGTGCCAAATTTACTGTATAAAAATATAGTAAACACTTAGCTATATTATATTGGTATAAAAATGAAGGTATTTTTCTAGATAATATAGTTAAAATTACTATGAAATCAAATAGCATTGCTATACTATTTTCCCCCTTATTATAAATAAGCACAGTCACAATTTGATATTGTGCTTTTCTAAAAGCCTGTTTCAATTACCTTCCCCCTATATCTCTCTAGAATTAAAATTCAAAAAATCATTCCATTTTTCTTTTACAAATGATTTAAGATCGCTACTCTTTATGCGATCAGATACAACTTTACATGCTATTACAGACGCGACAGCTCCAACACCTATCGTTAACCAAGCAGGTGCTGTTGCTATACCTAAAATCCCAGCACCTGCAACAACTGCACTTGTTCCTAACATACCACCAACAGTTGCCACTCCTGCAGTCACAGCCATATCACCTAGGTCAACTGCTGTGCCCCCGATCAGACTCATTGCCCTTGCCTTACCTTTTAACTTATGTTCGTTTGCCATCTTAGTTGATTCATTGAAACCGTCATAGAGCGATAAAGTCTTGCTGGCAATGTTTATTCCAGGGATAACTCGTCCCAATCCTTTAGCTTTACTAAGATCTTTGAACATCGCTTTAAAATTCAGCTCTTTTAAGGCACTACTCTTGGCTTCTTTAAGATAATCTTTGAGTTTCAAGCTCCCTTTTTGCTGAGGAGCTACGATCTTTTTAGTATCGCTGCGTCATTTGGTCAACATTCCCCTTCAATTGTTCAAATTGTTGGAGATAAGCTTGAAAAGCTTGCCCGCGCCATTCATTTGCTATCGTGTTATTCTCATTTTGTACCCGTCGCATCTGTTGTTGGATCTCTTGAGATGCTTGAATGTAAACTTTTGCCGAAGCCCGTAGTTATTCAGGAGTTACGGAAATTGCGCCCATATGTGGACCCCACCTTTCACTTATTTTTAACACACCAAATAATAACATTATTCTAATTCTAAAACAAGGCAACTATAACCTAAAACCACCTGTTTTTCTAACAATATATCTAAATTTTTTTCATAATATAATTAATTATTTTTATATAGTTTATTCGAAATTAAGAACTCATCCTTTTATACCGTTGATTAAAAAATAATTATATAAATCACTGAAATTTAAGATATTTAACTTCCATTAATGCATAAGTAATATTTTAGTTATGGATTTTCTCATCGCATTTTTTTATTACATTTTTGTTACAAAAAAGCTATGACTTAAGTTTGTAGCTGAAGTACCCCCCCTAAGTTGGACAAAAGAATCTAACTTAGGGGGTTTTACTATGACTAAATTTAGTTTTGAAGTTAAACTTAAAGCTGTTCGAATGTATTTAGCTGGTATTGGTTCATCTACTATTGCCCGAAAATTAGGCATTAGAGAGGCAAAATCTGTTCAGATATGGGTTGCTCGTTATCGAAAATATGGTGTTCAAGGACTAGAGATTCGTTCACCAAAATTTGATTATGATGGTAATTTTAAGCTGAAAGTTTTAAACTGGAGAAAACAACACAAAGCCTCGTATCTACAAACAGCACTCCAATTTGATATTAGTAATCCCGGGACGATCGCTAATTGGCAGAGAAAGCTTAAAGAACGTGGTATTGAGGCCTTGTTTACTAGAAGAGGACGGGCGACTACCAATCATAATCAACAAGCTAGGAAACAGTTATCAGAATTAGAGCGCTTAAAAGCTGGGAATCGGGCTTTGAAAGTGGAGAACGAATATCTAAAAAAACTCGAAGCCTTAGTTCAACGTCACGGACAGTCAAAGAAGAATATCAAATCATCCAAGAACTAAGGCACGAATTCGGGTTTAGCTTAACGGAGATCTTACCATACACCACCATTAAGCGGAGTACGTTCTATTACCAAGCACACCGTCATGAAAATAAAGATGATCAAGAATTACTTCAAGTCATTAAAGACATCAAACAACAGAATCCTGGCTATGGATATCGACCAGTAACCGATGAGCTACACCGCATGGGATCAAAGCTAATCACAAACGAGTTAGCCGTCTGATGCGTGAAAATGGGCTATTGTCACTAATGTATAACCATCAAACCCGTAAATATGGTTCATCGATCGGCCCTCAAGGTAAGAAGGCCATGAATCGGTTAAATCGACGTTTTAACACTGATCGTCCTTATCAGAAAATGGTAACTGATGTGAGTGAGTATCGCTATGGTGATATGAGCCAGGATGAAAGGATTTATCTTTCGCCAATTAAAGACCTCTGTACGGGTGAAATCGTTAGTTATAATATTAGCGATCACCCGACTACTGATTTTGTAATGAAACCATTGATCGAGCTAATTAATAAGCGACCCACGCTTAATTACCGCATGACTGTCCATAGTGACCAAGGCATCCAATATCAAACAAATACATGGCGCCAGACACTAAAGAAGCTCCATATTTTCCAAAGCATGTCACGCTGGGCAACCTGTTTAGACAATGCATCAATGGAGAGCTTCTTTCATACCATGAAAGCTGAATTGTATTATGATCATCATTATCAAACCAAACAAGAAGTGATCAAAGCAATGAAGGAGTGGATCGTATATTACAATCAATATCGAATAAGGCATAAATTAAAAGGCAAGACGCCGATTGAATATCGGAATCTTGCCTTAGGAAAAATTGCCTAAATTAAAGTGTCCAACTTACAGGGTTCACTTCATAAAAAGGCGCTTTTTTACTATCTAAATATCATCTAAAACATAGCCTGATGCACTTAGATGTCCCTTTTCATCTCGCTCAAGATAGATACCTTGGATCTCTGGTTCAAAACCCGGGAATTTTCCCATGGCCCCAAGCAGTACCTTGAAGTATTCAACATCTAAGGCTTGCCATCTTTCACCCGGTGCCACGATAAAGACACCAGGCGGGTACGGTAAGGCGCCTTCAAGCGCGACTTTACCTTCGATCTTATCTAGTGGGACCAACTTGCCTTGCCCACGCATAAAGGCAAGATCAGCTGTGCGTGGTAAACAACTATAGGCTTGAAGCTTGGGCTTGACAAATAATGCTTGTTGTAGATGATAGATCTGTTGTTCCTTAAAATACTCATGCATTTCCTGACATAACTGCTTTAAAGTATAGCCAGCATACCGCTCTTTATTTTGCCGATAAAAACGTGGGAGGGCTTTTTTTAACGGGGCATCTGTCAAATAGAGCTGCTCAAATTCTAATAGAGCTGTCAGCAATGTCTGTAAACTGAGCTCATCTTCACCAGGGGTCAGAAAAAAAAGCGTTGAATAGAGATCAGCTTTGCCCGGTATGATCCGTTTTTCTATTAAAAATTCACCGACTAAGGAGCTCACGATCCCAGTTTCAGTGTATTTTCCTGTCTTTAGATCGACTCCAGGAGAGGTGATCGTTAATTTCAAAGGACTGATGATCGCTTCACCTAAAGCAACTTTGTTAAACCCATGCCACGTATCTTTAGGGTCAAGTTGCCATAAGCTTAGGTCAGTCGCTAGCTTTTCAGTCGGGATATTTTCCCAGGAAATACCGTTTATTTTGGTGGGAACAAGCGGTTTAAACAGCTTACTTTGACGCAATAGCTTCTTTCTAAATTCGATCCCTTTGACCAGTGTTTCTTCCCACCACGCACGGTTAGCTTGACTAGCTGCCATTGCTGCATTGACCGCTAAAGACGCATAGATCGGATAAGAGTAACTCGTGGTAACATATTTGAGATAGGCATTATTGAAGTGCTTATGATCAATATAACGTTTTTGCCCCTTCAGATGTGCATCTTTTTTCAAGATCTGAGAAGTTTGGGCTACTCCAGCTTGCTGTTTATGCACCGATTGAGTCACTAAGATCCCAGGATCATCTGGGCCATATTCTAGACTCAATGGCGATAATTGGCGCATCAGATCGACAAATCGTTCATAGCCTCCCCAAGCACAATCAAATAAAATATAATCACACAATGGCCCGAGTTTTTTAATGAGATAGTGGGCATCATAAAAAACTCCATCATATGTTTCTAGCTGTAAGACCGCTAGTCTAAAAGGTCGTTTAGCTTTAGCTTTTTGGGGATCGACCATTGCGATCTGTTGGCGGATATTTTTTTCATCTAGATCCTTTCCTACTAAAGGTCCGATCAAGCCTAAAGGATCTCGATCAGTCTTTAAATAGATCGGTTTAGCACCTGTCATCACAAGGGCACTATTGTAGAGTGATTTATGGTTATTACGATCAAAGAGTACTAGATCGCCCTCGGTCAAAGCTGCGGTCGCACAGATCGTATTTGAGCTGGTAGTCCCATTTGTACAAAAATATACTTTATCGGCGTTAAAAGCTTTAGCAGCTTGCTTTTCAGCTGTCAACGGGGTTCCCCCATGGGTCAAGGTATCGCCCAGCTCAGGGATCGTATCACTAACGTCGGCGTATAAGAAATTATCGCCAAAAAAGTTTTTAAAGACTTCCCCTGCTGGATGACGTGTGTAAAAATTTCCATTATGGTGTCCTGGCGTTGTAAAGCTGACTGCCCTTTCATCGGCAAAATTGATCAGATCTAACAAAAATGCGGGTACATTTTCTTTTTCATAAGCCGTGGCTAACTCAAGTATCCGTTTCATATCAGTGGCAATATTTTCTGCCGTGACCTCAATTAGCGGGAGTTTTAAGCTAGAACGCTGACAGATCGATTCCGCGAGCGCACGTTGTTTGCGATCACCAGCCTCGATCACTATCGCTGCTAATTTAGCTCCTGAAAGCTCAGGAGTCAGTTCTACCGTTGGCCACTTCTTAGCTATGTCTGCCTGCAGTTTAGCCGGGGTAGCTATTTTTAGATATTTCTTCATTTTTTCACCTACTCACTTTTTCAAAATAATTCTATATTTTTTCATAAGAAAAAACAAATTTATGGTAGTAATTTCATAACGAATTCTTTAAAATGGAAAAAGTAATTATTTTCATAAAGGAGGAATTCGTGTGCATTCAAACAAGCATCCTAGTGTTAATGCAAAATAAACTCAAATTTTGCATTAATAAAGGAGATAAAATTGAATACTTTAAACCAAAACTCACTCGACCAAAAGAAATATACCCCTTGGCTCGTACTAACTTTACTTGATTTTGTTACGATTATCAGTTTTGAAAATATCTTTTATCCTTTTCAAAATCAAGGGCTATCGGTAGTTGTCTCTTGGATCTTCATGTTATTTGTCTATGTCATTCCCTACGAATTGATCGTCAGCCAATTAGGTTTGACCTTCGACCAACAAGCAGGTGGACTTGCTTCGTGGATCAGACGTGGGACTGGCAATGACCTCTTTGGCTACGCTACTTCTTGGATGTATTGGGTCCAAACTATCCCATACTTAGTTGATGTCTCTAACTCGATCATCGTATCCTTTAGTTGGATCATCTTGGGCGATGCTACTTTGAGCAGTCACATGTCCACATTTACTTTTGGCTTACTGACATTTGTTATCATTTTAGCTTTCATTCTTTTGGAAAATATTTTCAAAAACGCCTTAGAGATCCTATCCTTGATCGGTGGGGGCGCAATGTTTATCATGTCGATGCTCTTTGTTTTAATGACAGGTTATGCTTTAACACATGGAGCACATATTGCAACACAACCTTTTGATTGGTCAGCCTTCAAACCTAATTTCAGTCTACATTATTTTTCAACGACTGGTTTATTGATCTTTGCTATGTCAGGGGCTGAACTTGCAGCACCTTACATCAGTCGTATGAAAGATCCTAAACGTGATTTTCCACGTTCCATGTGGCTGCTTGCCTTGATGACTGGAGCATTAACGATCTTTGGGACGCTAGCTTTGGCCGTTTTCTTTGATGCCAATAACATTCCTAACGACTTCAAGATGAACGGACCTTATTACGCTTTTAAACTTTTAAGTCAACAACTTGGCTGGGGCAATAGTTTGATGTATGTCTTTGCCGTTGTCCAATCATTTTTCATGTTGGCTCAACTCGCTGTCTTGATCGATGCTGCTAGCCGCGTCTTTGCTGGCGATGTCAACCAAAAATATATGCCAACTTGGCTCACAAAGACCAACAAAAACGGGCGTCCCGTCCATAGTTATACTCTAACAGCTGGGATCGCCTTAGTACTTTTACTTTTGAGTGGGACTTTACCTGATATCAACTCCATTTATAACTGGTTGCTTAACTTAAATGGGATCGTCTCCCCGTATAAGACCTGTTTAGTCTTTGTTGCGTTCATCGCAGTTAGATGGCAACAGGACAAATTTAGTTCAGACTATATCTTCATCAAAAACCGTACCGGTGCTTTGCTCGTTGGTTTCTGGTGTTTCTTATTCACATTTGTCTGTGCGACAATGGGATTCATTCCACAAAATGCACATTTTGGAACAAAACAATTCACTCATGAATTGATGATGAATTTCTTCTTTGTCTTTTTGATCTTTGGAATGGGCGTTATCTTACCATTCTTACGTAAATTAGAGATCAAACGTAAACAAAAATAAACATAGCGGGCTAAAGATCTACAGCTGATCTCTAGCCCGCTATGTTTATTTTTCATATAGTTCTTTTTTAGCTTCAACGATCCAACGTGCATTTGTATCAAATACATGAGCTTCTAAGATCAGATCAGCTTGTTTTGTTTCTAAAATATACTCACACAGCTTTGAATCAAGTAACATCCCCGTAACTGCGATCGGTAAAGCGACGGCTTTTTTCATTGCTGTTGCATAAGGAACTTGCCAACCTTCATAAATATGGTCTGGCTTTTTATCAAATAGGCCACCAGTCGTGATACTCAAACAATCGATCCCATCACGTTCTAGCCACCGGCCGATAGTTTGCCATTCAGTCAGCTTGTTTTGCTCATCTTCTTTAGCGTAATCATCTAACGACAAGCGGACCCACAATGACCCTGCATAAAAGTCTCTGATCTGAGTGATGATCTCTTGTACGAAGCGATAACGCCCTGCAAGCTCACCACCATACTCATCATCACGCCGATTGAGAAGTGGCGAAAAAAATTCATCGATCAAAAAGCCCTCAGCACCCTGAAGCTCGATCAGATCGACTCCAGCTTGCTTAGCCCGCTTAGCTGCAGTTACAAAAGCGCCTTGGATGCGTTTGATCTCAGCCATACTCAAAGCACTTGGCTCATTGTACTCATCACTGTAGGCCTCAACCAGACTCGGTGCGACTGGTACTGGTTCGGCTTTAGCTTTACGCCCCGCATGTCCAAGTTCGATCCCAACTTTTGTACCTAGACTATGTAAAAAATCGACCAGACGCTTTAGTTCTTTTCCCTGTTCATCGTTCCACAAACCTAAATCATGCTCAGTCGTGCGCCCTCTAGGTTCAACAGCGGTCATCTCAAGGATAACTAACCCAACTTGCTCGACCGCACGTGCTCCATAATGAGCAAAATGCAACGGATTTATGACTCCATCCCCTTTTTGAACACTATACGTCCGCATGGGCGACATCACTATGCGATTCTTTAGATCTAATGACGCTACTTTAGCTGCTGAAAACAGCATCGACATAAGCTTTACACCCTCTTTTGTGAATTATTATCCACCTAAGTTTAACGATAAAAGCTAAATTTGTAAAGATTTTACTCAGCTAAAATTTCTACCATAGAGATAGTAGGTCTCAACCGTCTCTTCGTTGCCTTCATCCCAGTAAAAACGCTTTTCAACTAATTTTTCCAATCCATTATGTTCATAGAATCCATAATCTGAGGAATCATCGGTATATAAATAAAATGATCTGACACCATTTTTTTGTAAATACTCACAAAAATTGTTATATAACTTTTTCCCTAAACCTAGACCACGATATTTTCCATTGACCAATAACAAATTAAGACTCCCCTCAAATTCACGGTTACTTTGAAGGAGTAGTTCTTGATCTAATGCCATCGTTTGAATATATTTTTCAAAGATCGAATCAGGTTCGATCTGCTTTAAGATCGCCCCTAAAGCCGCTGTCTTTTTTCGCAAACAAAAACGCTGGATCTTCGTATAGTCTAAAACATCGCCGGCACAGATCCCTGCAGTTTTCCCATCGACTGTTACCACAACGATATGATCTGATTTTTGCAAAAGATCACTCAAAAAATATTCTGCCATCGGCCAAACTAGGTCTTTAGGGACCCAAGAGCGATAGTCCCAAGTTGTGATCACCATTTTCAAGATCTCATCATAATCACTTGCTTGCATCAGTCTTAAATCAATTTCCATTTTTCACACTCACTTTACTGAAATACACCTAAATTTTAGCGTATTTGAGCCAAAAACAAAAGAGAGACGCAAATAACGCCTCTCTTTTCTAGCTTCTTTTGATCAGATATCTGATATAGTTAGTTGAATTGAGTGCTGTGACCCCAAATGCGATCAAGGCGATCAGCAATAGATCAGGATTTAGACTGCTCAAGCAAAAGCTCCACGTTCATAGCTCAAATTCCCCTGACTGACTAAAGTATCAGCTGTTAGATCTAATAGCTCTTTTTTGGCAACTAGCTCGGTAGTTTTTTTGATATATTCTTTAAAATGTGGGGTCTTACGATGTTTGGCATAAGCTTGTTTATCTTGATAGAATTCTAAAAATAGCCATTCATCTGGCTTATTTTGGATCGTGGCCGCATACATCGCTAAAACTCCTGGTTCAAGCACGATCGCTTGGTGCATCTCACTAAAGACCGCCGCTTTAAAGGCTGCGACACTTGCTTTTTCTAATTGTAACTTTGCCAATTTTACCGTTATCTTATCCGGAGTACCTTTACCTAAAAAATCAAATTTTTCTAACAATAATTCCGGTATCAGATCGACCACTTTACGATTGACGATCGCATTTTTAGCGAAAGTCGCGTACTTTTGAAATTGCGGTGAAGCTTGATGCCGTTTTTGTGCCGCAGTGTCTTGGTAGAGCTCAAAAATCAGATTCTCTAACCCCTTTTCATCGCTATGAGTCGCATGCATCGCTAGGGTCTGTGGCTCAGTTTTGATCGATAAACTTAAATTTCTCTGGCCTAAAGCCACAAACTCCGCTTTTTTTTCTGGTTTGATCTCAAGTTCATATAATCTAAATAAAGGCGGATATTCCAATTTGGTCACTTCGCATCACCTGCCATTAATTTTTCAAAGTTTAAATACATGATCTGCTCGCGCTCTTTAGACGTCAAATTTGCCTGTTGTAAAGCAGCTGTGATCTCGTTTGTTGGCCCCACTGGCGCGATCCCTAATGGAGCATCCGTTCCAAATAAAACATGGTCACTTCCATAGTATGCCACTGCCAATTCTAAAGCCTTATGATTCCCTAACAATGCAGTGTCTACATAAAACTTCTTAAAGTCTTTTGCCTGCTCAGCTGGTAAAATATGCTCGATCCGCTCTGCAAAATACGGGACCATTCCCCCAGCATGGTGCACAATGACCTTTAATTGAGGATACTTGATAAGAATACCGCTTTGGACTAATTGTAACATGGCTTGCGTCAACTCATATTCCCAACTAAACACGATATTATTATCTGGCTTACGCTCGTCAAAGACTGGATGTAGCCAGATCGGGATCGCTAAAGCAGCCGCTTTTTCAAACACCGGATAAAACGCTGGATCTGCGATGCTTTTTCCTAATGCCCGGGTAAATAATTGGATCCCTAATAATTTGGGTTCTTTTTTTACCTGCTCTAAGATCTCAGCTGTGGCCTCTAAATTGTTCAAAGGGACCATCGCAACTGCCCCAACAAACATTGCTGGATAGCGTTTAACTAGCTCGATCAATTCTTCATTTCCACTTTGGCACAACTTTGCCGCCAAAGTGGGATCCGTATAGTCTTCAGGATTCAAATTCACATTTGAAATAACTTGCTTTACGCGCCCATCAAAATGCGCTTGGCGGATAGTAGGATCACTTAAGGCTGGCATTTTGATAAAAGGATATTTTTGAGGCAATTCTGGCGCTAACTGTAATAATTGCTGATAAAATTTAGGAGGCAAGACATGGGCAAAAACATCAATTGCCGACTTTGACACTCCGATCACTCCTTTTGATTAATATTCTAAATTTTTTCTGTAAAAATCACGGCTAATTCTTAATTTTACTATTCGAGCCTTTCTGCTTTATTATAACAAAATCTTTAACAAAACGGCACTTATATATCACACAAGTTATTTTCAATTTTAAGTTCTAGCAACCTTAATTTCCCTAAATCACTTAAAAAATATACTTTAAATCTTGAGTTAATAGGTTTATAATACATATAATCTTTTTTTAAGAAAAAAACAGAAATGAGGTGCTATTATGGCAAAAAATGATGAATTACTTCACCAAGAAGCTCGCAGTTTAGCTTCACCATCACGGATCAAATACTTTGATCTCGTGATCGCACAAGGAAACGGCGCCCTCCTGACTGACGCTGATGGCAAAGAATATATCGATCTCTTAGCCTCTGCCTCATCGACCAATACTGGGCACTGTCATCCGACCGTGGTCCAAGCGATCACCCAACAGGCTCAAAAATTGATCCAATACACACCAGCCTATTTTGCTAATCCGATCGCTGCTAAATTGAGTACACGCTTGACCAAGCTCGCACCGATGACGGGTCCTGTCAAGCTAGCCTGGGGAAATTCAGGCTCAGATGCCAATGATGCGATCATTAAATTTGCGCGCGCCTATACTGGGCGGCAATACATTGTGACTTTTACTGGTGCTTACCACGGTTCGACCTATGGCTCACTTACTGCTTCAGGTGTCAGCTTGAATATGACCCGAAAACTCGGGCCCCTGCTTCCAGGGATCATCAAAGTTCCCTATCCTGATCCTTGGCAAAAAGCTCCATATGAAACAAAAGAACAATTTGTAAACCGGATGTTTGAAGCCTTTAGGCTCCCCTTTGAGACCTATCTTCCTCCCGATGAAGTAGCTTGCATCTTGATCGAACCGATCCAAGGTGATGGTGGGATCATCAAAGCCCCCACAAAATATCTCCAAAAAGTCTATGAATTTGCCCATGAACACAAGATCTTATTTGCCGTCGATGAAGTCAATCAGGGAATGGGCCGAACTGGCAAATGGTGGTCGATCCAACAATTTGGGCTTGAACCCGATCTTATGAGTGTCGGTAAATCACTAGCATCTGGTCTTCCACTAAGTGCAGTGATCGGCCGAGCTGAGATCATGGAATCATTAAAAGCCCCAGCTCATGTCTTTACTACCGCAGGAAATCCACTCACTGCCGCAGCTGCTCTAGCCACTATTGAAGTCATCGAAAAAGAAGACCTTTTACACCGCTCAAGAAAACTAGGGCGATCAGCGCTGACCTTTTTCCAACAAGCTCAAGCAAAATATGATTTTATCGGTGATGTCAGAATGTATGGTCTCAATGGTGGGATCGATATCGTTGATCCTAAGACTAAAAAGCCGTCCACTGAAATTGCGACCAAGATCATCCACCGTGCCTTTGAACTAGGTGTGATCATGATCAGTTTACGAGGCAATATCTTACGCTTCCAACCCCCGCTTGTGATCACCACAGCACAATTAAACCGCGCTTTTACGATCCTAGACCAAGTCTTTAGCGAAGAAGCAGCGCAAAAATTACGCCTTCCTAAAAATGCCTCAGAACTAGGGTGGTAAAAATTAATATCCAAAAGTTGCCTTAGTGGTTTAAAATGATAAATGTAATTTTAATCGAAAGGACCACAATTATCATGAAATATCGCTTACAGGCATGTTTATTTGTTTTTATCGCTTTTATGCTCGGATGTAATGAGTATATCATCGTCGGGGTCTTGCCAGACATTTCGAGTGAATTTGGTACGGGACTGTCTCAACTTGGGCTATTAGTTACCATTTTTGCACTTGTCTATGCGTTGAGCACCCCGCTTGTAACATCATTTGGCAATCGTTTTTTACGACATCGTGTTTTACTAGCACTGATCTTGATCTTCTTTATCGGTAATACTTGGACTGCTTTAGCCACTAATTTTACTTCGCTTTTATTATCGCGGATCTTGACAGCTAGTGTAGCTGGAGCGATCATTTCGATCGTTTTGGTCATGGCAAACTACATTGCTCCCCGCCATAAACGTGCCAGCCTAGTTTCTTGGGTCTTTGCTGGCTTTAGCTTAGCCTCGATCATCGGGATCCCCCTTGGAACTTTGATCAGTACGACCTTTTCTTGGCACGATAGTTTTTGGCTGATCAGTGCGATCACATTTATCGTCTTATGTCTATTGTTTGGGCTAATTCCTAAAGATACACCACAGTTCAAAGGAACACTCAAACATCAATTTGCGCTCCTCAAAGAAAAGCAAGTACTCCTAGGTGTCACCTTTGTCGTAGCTGTATGTGCTGCTGACTATACGATCTATACCTATATCCGCCCGCTTTTCACTAATGAGATGCACTTCAATAATACTTGGCTCAACTGGTTATTGTTTGGCATGGGGATCTTCTTTATCATTGGAAATAAGTTTGGGGGCTATTTAGCCGATAATGGTGGATTAAAGCCACTGCGTTACGTCTATATCACGATGACACTGTTGATGTTACTTTTAGGCTCTGCCATTAAGCTTCCTTGGCTAGGAGCAGCGACTATCGCTTTACTTTGTGTTTGCTTTGCCAGCTATGGTGCTTCAACTCAGCTCATGTTTTTAGAAATTGCTGAGAAAAAATATCCGCAATCTCTTGATCTAGCATCATCACTTAATTCGATCTTTGCTAATCTAGGGATCTCACTAGGTTCACTTACAGCAGCGCAAACAGTTGAATTTACTTCATTAGCAAATGTAGGTTATATCGGAGCTTTGTATGGGTTCTTAGCTACTGGTTTGACTTTTATCCTTTATCGCGACCTGCTAAGGGAAAATTAAAGCAGTAGGCCAAAAAGCAACTGCGATATAAGTAAAAAGGCATCTTCAAATTCCAAATATTGGAATTATGAAGATGCCTTTATTAATATCTCTGACACACAAAGCTCTTATGGCACACTTTTTAGGTGATCTTTTCTACTTATTTTTTTACTCGTCCTTGAAATAAGCTGCGATCTGTTCGATCTGCTCAGTTGCCGTCGTACAACATCCTCCGATAATATCGGCACCAGCTGTATGCCACTTAGCGACTAACTGGGTAAAAGGTAAGGCGTTATCTGATTTTTGCCAGGTCTTAGTTGTTGGATCATAGATCGATCCTAGGTTAGGATAAACAATGATCTTTTTAGTTGTCACCTGTCTGATCGTCTTGATCGCCTTTTCGACTAAGTCAGGAGCGACACAATTGACTCCGACTGCAAAAACTTGTGGGTAACTAGCAACTTTTTTGACTGCTTCTTGCAACTTTGTCCCATCACTTAAGGTCTTTTCATCTTGTAAAGTAAAGGAAACATAGACTGGCAATGTACTTTGCTTTTGTTTCAACCACTCCAAAATAGCTAACGGTTCAGAAAGTTTGGGCTGCGTTTCTAATGCAAGACAATCGGGATCTTGTTTTAAGATCGTTTGTAAACGCGAAACATGAAAATCCAGATACTGCGCTGTATTTAGCAAATAATCTCCCTTATATTCGCTTCCATCAGCCAAATAGGCTCCGTACGGTCCGATCGTAGCAGCAACCACCGCATGTTTCCCCGTTTCAAGCTCGTAATCATCGCGAGCTTTTTTAGCTACTAAAATGCCGATCGCTATCAAGGTCTCTGCTTGTCTACGTGAATAACCCAAGCGTTCAAAAGCATAGACATTAGCTTGATAAGTATTAGTCAAGATCATTTGAGCACCGGCCTTTAAATAGGCACTGTGAACTTCATAGATCGCTTCGATATCATCGATCAAAGCTTTAGCCGTCCAAAGTTTATTATTAGTAGCGACTCCCCGTTTTTCTAACTCGGTCGACATCGCCCCATCTAAAACATGTAAGTTATTAAAAATTTTTTCTGTCATTAAAAAGCCCCCTTCTAAAATTAAATTCTGTTATAATTGCACTCAATATTTTATCACTTTTATCTTCAAATGTAAGCCTATTATTTAGCAGGTCGATCTTTATGGAATATAAAACACACTTGAACCGTAAAATGCAAGCACGACATATCCTAATGATCTCACTAGGCGGTGTTATTGGGGCTGGTCTTTTTTGAGCTCAGGTTACACCATCCATGAAGCAGGTCCGATCGGGACGATCATTGCTTATCTGATCGGAGCACTTTTAGTCTTTTCAGTTATGCTTTGCTTGAAGAAATTAAGTGTTGCGATGCTTTTCATGTCTATGCCAAACGCTACTTAGAGCCTGCAACGGGCTTTTTAGTCGCGATCTTATACTGGTTGACTTGGACGATCGCTTTGGGCTCTGAATTTACAGCTGCTGGTCTTATCATGCAAAACTGGCTTCCTAATATCCCGATCTGGTCATGGGGCTTACTTTTTATGATTTTGATTTTTTTAACTAACTTTTTTTCCGTCAAAATATTTGCCGAGACTGAGTTTTTCTTCTCGTTGGTCAAAGTTCTAGTGCTCATCTTATTTATCATATTGGGTAGCGCTGCGATCATTGGAATATTACCTTATGCTGACTTTAAACATGCACCTGGTCTAAGCAATCTGACTAAAAATGGTTGGTTTCCTAATCGTTTTGGGGACGTATTCACCACGATGCTAACGGTCAATTTTGCTTTTTCTGGTACTGAACTTATCGGGATCACTGCAGGCGAGGCTAAAGACCCACAAAAAACGGTCCCACAAGCCATCCACACTACCCTTTGGCGTCTAGTTATCTTCTTTATTGATAGTATCGTCGTCATGTCAGCTTTGATCCCCTACGAAGTGGCAGGTCGTTTGTCTATGTCTTAAAACAACTACACCTGCCTTTTGTCTCTGATCTGATGAACTTTGTTGTCTTGATAGCGATCATCTCAGCTGCTAATTCAGGCCTGTATGCTTCGACTAGAATGCTTTGGTCATTAGGAAATGAGCAAACGCTCCCCGCCACTTTTACTAAGACCTCTAAAAATGGTGTTCCGGTGATCGCCCTTTGCACTAGCATGTTAGGTGCGATCTTAGCTTTGATCTCAAGCGTTGTAGCTGCAAATACTGTTTATCTGGTCTTAGTCTCGATCTCTGGTTTAGCCGTCGTTATCGTCTGGATGACGATCGCTTTATCACAGCTCAAATTTCGAAAGGCTTTTTTAGCCAGTGGTCATCAACTCTCGGAATTAAAATATAAAACACCACTTTTCCCTTTGTTCCGTGGTTTGCCTTTAGCTTAAGCGGGGCCTCTTGTCTTTTGATCTGGTTTGATTCGACCCAAAGGATCGCTTTATACTGGACTATTCCCTTTGCCATTGGTTGTTATCTTGCGCACTATCTTTTTGAAACGCAGTTTGTAAAATTAAGTTAGAAAAATAAAAAGCCATTTGTGATAGACTTT
>ERZ778518.220-NODE-220-length-60319-cov-10.385720_pt1 | contig 60319 bp, 59 predicted proteins | sample MGYA00510340_ERZ778518 | MGnify/ENA primary metagenome ERZ778518 (study PRJEB29527, sample SAMN07138967) | mouse gut metagenome | material: feces | host: mouse | place: China:Nanjing | collected 2016-01-25 ...
ATCCAGCTGGAAAAAATACTCAAGTACCAACTTCCCACAAAGCAAACACAAAAAATCACTGTTACATTGGTAATTCCTGCTGTCATCAATGTTTTCCTCATTATAGATATTAACGGAACATGAACTAAATAAATTATCAGTGATACTCGGCCGTAACTACTGAATCGCTGAGACACTTTATTACTACCAGAAACTTTATGATATATATACATAAAAACGAAAATACTAGCAAGTTTACCTATGGTATTCTCAAAGGTGAAAAAATCCCCGCGCAAATACCACTGAGGATCAGTATTAATTTGCCAAATTATAGAAACAACTATACAACCGACACTTATTAATGCATTTTTCCTACTAAGTAAATTTTTATTGCACTTGATTAAATATCCTAAATAAAAACAAAGTACCCAAGAAAATGTTTGGAATACATAAAAGTAAAATTGTTTATCTGATATAAATTCACCTATAAGAGTGCCACACAATAAAATAATGACCTGTAGACTATTTTTTATCTTTAATAATGATAGTGCCCCAACTAGCATAAACACTAAAAATAAAGACTGTAGAAACCAAAGGTAGGCGATTGGCCTAACACCGATATATATAATATCTTTTAAGCTGGAAACACCTGCAATATTCAGCTTAAAAAATGTAGCTAATAATACCAGTAAAATACTAAACACTATATACGGAATACCTAATGAAATCAATTTTCTTAAAAGCATTTTTCTATAAATTTCAAAATTTTGAGTATTTTGATATAAATAGCCACTTAACGCAAAGAAAATAGGCATAATCGCCAAAAAAACCAAATACATTATAAATTTAAAAACTACCGTCCCTAGACTGCTCTCGACAACAAGATTATTAAAAATAGCCGCTAATACGTGACCTAACACCACTAAAAATATCGTAGCACCCTTTGCAAAATCCAACCAAACAATTCTCTTTCCCATAGTACTTTATACCTCACAATGATAAAACCTGTTTATCTTTTAATAAACGATACAAACAATTTATATTCTCTTGTAACAAATAATAGAATTATATAAATAGCCCCAAGATATAAGAACTTAACTGTAAATGACAATAATATATTTGTAAATGCAAATTTATATATCACCACAGCAATTATCATCCCTACTAGTATAATAAGTTCGTGTTTAATATACTCAAAAAATTCCCTTATTCTATATTCAAATCCCACTTTGATCAAAATATAACTTGTTGTGATCAATTGTATAATATATGCGATCGCTATACATACAGATAGCATCAATATGGATTTACCGTAGAATATCCCTACTAAAATTCCTATAACAGTAATAATTGTATTGATACAACCATTTAAAAACAATAATCTAGTATCACCTATAGCTTGAAAAACACCACCCGAAATAGCATTTAACATTTGCGGGATAATAGCTAAGGAAAGTACTTGGAAACAAATTACTGATTTATTCCAATTTGCACCATACATTATATAAATGATTTCTGTTGCTGCCAAATAACAAAATGGGGCCACAAAATTTCCAATACAAAATAATATTTTGAATATACGAATATATTTATCGTATATTATCTTTATCTCTCGTTGATAATCCGCTAAAATGGGATGTAATACGGGGGTAACAACACCTGTTAGATTATCAACAGGGTACAGCATTAAAGTATAAGCCTTATTATAGTAACCCAGATTTGCATCCCCCATAAATTTACCCGTTAATAGATTATCTAAATTTTTAGAAAAATAATTAACCATATTGAATGCAAACTGATAACTTGAATAATTTAACACCTTTTTTATACTACTGAATTTAAATCTCACATTAAATTTAGGTCTAGTAGTAATATAATTCCAAGTAAATGTCATAAAAGCAGTTGTAATCGACTGAATTGCTAACGCATAGTACCGAAACCCCAGCAATGCTAAGACGACCGTCAAACTAGCTGATATACTATAAACAATAATTATTCTAATTGAAATTAATATAAATCTTTTATCCCTATTTAAAATTCCATTGGGCACCATATTAAGTGAGTCAAACAGAAGTGAAAAACTCAGTAATATTCCTAACCAAATATATGCTTTATTTTCATAAAATATAGATATTGGATAAGAACTCCCAATAAATAATATCATCAATATAAAAGATAAATATACTGTAAATGAATATATATTATCTATATCTTTAGTTGTTAAATTCTTATTCTGTATAATAGCTGGTCCAAATCCCATATCTGAAAAAGTAGCAAAAAATGTAGAAAACACTGTAATTACTGCTACCACACCATAGTCATCTGCAGATAATATTCGAGCCAATATCGAATTAATAATTATAGCTATTAGCACTTTTGAATACTTTCCTGCAGCATTTATCAGTGCAGCTCTTTTCACTGAATTATTTTCTGACATTCTATCTTACCTCTCAGATACATATTAGCTCAATAGTCTTCTCACTAATTATAATACATTAACAATTTTATTATAATACTAATAAGCGTCATTCGGATTAAAAATAACCCCTATCGTCAATAAAATTATTTTTAAATCAAAAATCAGACTTCTTTTTTGAATATAAGCCAAATCTAAATCAACCATTTCATCAAAACCCACATTATTTCGTTCAGTTGCTTGCCATAGACCTGTACAACCTGGTACGACCCAAAGACGTTGTAAGTCATACTCGCTATACTGCTTAACTTCATCTGGTAGTGGAGGTCTAGGGCCAACTAGACTCATATCACCTTTTAGTACATTAACTAACTGTGGCAATTCATCAATACTAGTCTTACGAATAAATCTGCCAACCGAGGTAATACGTGGATCATGTTTCATTTTAAACATCGGCCCTTGAACTTCATTCTTTTGTTTAAGTTTTTCAAGTAATAAATCAGCATTGACGTACATGGACCTAAACTTGTAAATATTAAACTTTTTCCCGTTCAACCCTACGCGTTCCTGTATATAAAATACCGGTCCATTATCACATAGTTTGATCCAAAGCGAAACAATTAAAAAGATTGGTGTTAATACTATTAAACCAATCACACTAAATATAATGTCTAACACTCTTTTGGTAAAAATATAAAAACATCGTGACTGGACTCTATCTTTATCTAAGTAAATTTTAGTCTCTTTTTCCCTAACATTCACACCAAAACTCCTCCTAAGAATATAACGATCAGAAGAAAAAGAACCGTTTCTTTTTTTCAATTTTTCTATAATTAGATGCTATAACATTCGCACCATTGATCAAATCTTCCGCATTCTGCTCAAATTGCATCGCTTTTTGTTCACCAAAATCTTGCCCTATTTGCAATAAGGCTTCACTTAATACAAAATTTCTGTTTTTCATAGTATGAGCGTCAGATGCTACGATTTGAACAAGGCCATGTTCAACTAATTTTCGCGATAACGAGGCAACATCATTACCAAATCCGCCAATATAACTTGTCGCTGTAACTTGAGCCAAAGCACCTTGTTGAATAAATTTATATAAAATATCTGTTTTATTTTGAATTGCTTTATTTCTTTCGGGATGGACAATAATGGGCGTTGTACCCAATTTCAATAATTCGAAAATTATCTTTTCTGTATATGCTGGAACACTACTGTGTGGAAATTCCAATAACATATATTTTTTTTTGAGATCTACACCCAAAAGATCATCATACTTCTGTATTAGTTCCCCATTTATATGGACCTCTTGACTGGGAAAAATTTTTAAAGGTATTTGACGATCATCTAGTTCTAGTTGAAAATCTTTTACTAAATTTTCAACATCTCTTCGGTGGTTAACGTATCTATTATCTAAATGATGTGGGGTCGCAAGAATATGCGTCACACCGTCTTGTACAGCTTCCTCAGCTAACTTTAGTGAGTCTTCCAAATTTTGTGAGCCGTCATCAATTCCTGGTAATATATGACAATGTAAATCTACTATCTTTTCAAAATTCATTACTATTCCTCTCTAGTCAATCAAATACTATCTTACTTAATAACATTTATGAAACTGTGATAGTTATTACGATCAAACTACACATATAATTTGGTATTACTTCATTTACTCCAACCTGAGTAGATGATCCACTGCATATTAACTGCTCTATATGGTCTTTTACAATTTCTCCCTAGCCATAATAACCATAATATCCAGATCCTTCACCACGAACATCATTTAAAACCACGCCCAATATTTCCCCATTTACGTGTTGGATCAATCTCACTGCTTGTTTAACTAAAACTTTTTCAGTTTTGTTTTCACGTACAACTAAAATAGTACCATCTACCTTAGTTGATAAAATTTGGGCATCAGTCACTGATAAAACAGGTGGCGCATCATAAATAACTAAATCAAAAGCACTATCCAATGCCTCAACTACACGTGACATTTTTTTTGAGCCAATCAACTCAGATGGATTAGGAGGAATTGGACCACTAGGCATAACATATAGATTTTTAATCGAAGTACGATAAATCGCATCATTGATATTCAAATTTTTTTCGGTTAAGAAATTTGTTAATCCTACTGGATTTTGTATGTTAAAAGTAGCATTGATAGTCGGTCTTCTTAGATCCGCATCCACCAATAAAACTTTCTTTCCTTGTCGTGCAAAAGCAACAGCCGTATTAGCAGCCACCGTTGATTTACCTTCTGAGGCCATTGAAGAGGTAAACATTAAAGACTTTCTCTCTTTATCAATACTTGAAAATTCAATATTAGTTCTTATCGTATTAAACTGTTCTGTATTTACAGATTTGGGTAACGAAACAGTGATCAAATTAACTCCATTGTCCATACTGTTTGTTTCCAAATGTTTCTTTTTATTCCAAAAAAGCATTTTTTTCTCCTTATACTCGTCTTATATCATTGTTAGGTTCATCTTCATTAGAGTCATCTTCGACATTAACGATTCTAAACCTTTTATTATTATCACTGATATGATAAACAACACCCAAATCAGTCAGACCTAGTTCATTAGTTAATAAATCAATTTCCTTAACAGTCGTATCAGTAATTTCCTTAACAATTGCCCAAATAACCCCTAAACTTATTCCCAAAAGCAATCCAATAATAGCAAATAATTTTTTGTTAGGTGAAACAGGTGTAGTATTAACTGTCGCTTTATTTACTACAGTCACATTATTAACTTGCATAATCTTTTTAATCTTTTGAGTAAAAACTTTTCCAATCGTGTTAGCAATATCAGTAGCTACATAAGCGTTAGCATCAGTTACTGTAACACTAACAACTTGTGAATTAGCTTCATTTGAAATTGATATTGCACCTTGAAGTGTTGCAAGAGATCCTTGGTAGTTATCTCGTTCCCTGATTTCTTTCAATACTGGTTCTAGAATAACTGATTTTTTCAAAACATCCTTATACGTATTGATAGCTTGCAAATCAGCTTGCTGTGCTGTAAATTGCGCTTGCGTTGTATCTGCTTTTTGGTTTACCAAAAGATCAACACTAGAACTATATTTAGGTGTAATAAAGAAAAATGCAATTAACAAAGCTAATAACATTCCTATAACACCACAAGTAATTAAAGCTCTCCAATATTTCTTCACCACGTTAAGAATTTGTGGAATATCAATATTGAATTGCTGTTTATTAATTTCGTTCACTTTTTTTCCTCCTTATACCTTTAGATCCTACTAGCGGTAACTTGTACTCAAAATTCTCTTCAATCTAAAAATGAATAGGTACCTGTAGACCACAGTTCTCAGTGGACTCGTTCCTTGCAAATCATATGTTTTAAAGAACTTTCTCCTTGCAAGAAATCCTTTATATTCACAATTTACTAACTCCAAAAGTAAATTGTGTTTCCTACTATCTAATTGTTGCTCATACTGTTCAAAAAAAGTTTTGGCCTGTCTATAAGAAACATTTACTAATTTTTCTTGTCGTTTTAAAATATCTGTATGGAAAAATTTTTTCACTATTCCACCATTGTGTCCAGCACCGACTGTATTGCTTCCATGCTGGCGATATAAAACAAGCTTTTGATCGATAAAATAAATTTTACCAAAGTTAGCTGCTAGTAATGCTATCCACCAATCATGCATCTCAATGTCATCATATTTAGTGGTTTTCATAAAGAGGTCCTTGACTTTTTTATTGAACAGCATAGTCACTCCCGGCATATCGTTTCCAATAAAGCGATCTTTAGCGTTGTTTAACTTTCCCATTAACTCTTCAAAGTCGTTATTAATTCTATTTAATTCCTCATCGACACACTCCAAACTAGAATATACCAAAACAGGTTGACCATTTTCTTTTTCTTTGATAAATGACAACATTATATCAATTTTGTCTTCTTTCCATACATCATCTTGATCGCAGAAAAAATAATAATCAGCATCAATTTCTTTTAGCATTTTGAAAAAAGAACGTTTAGGTCCAAGATTTTGTTCTTTATCCGCCATATATTCGATCCTGCTATCATAAGCTAGATTCTTTTTTATTATAGCTTCAGTATTATCATTCGAACCATCATCTCTAATATAGAGATTCCAATTAAGCTCACTTTGATTTTTTATAGAGTCTATTTGATCCTGTAGGTACTCTCCTCCATTATACGTTGACATCAAAATAGCTACCTTCATATTGTACGTCTCCCATTTATCTATATTTGAATACCAAAAAAATCATGCAAGGCTAAGTTTTCTGTTCCAATTAGCGCAATAATCCCTAAAATAGCATATATTGTAATAATAATTCCTGGGCTTACTTTTCCTTTTTTAACATATGCCATATAAATTGCTACATCAATAAAGTTTAATATCCAAAGTGGTTTTTGTAATCTAAAAAATGTAAAGGAGAACATTGCCATTGAAATAATTACTATTGCCATAATATCAACAGCTAATATGAAATCCAAATAATTTTTTTCAACTTTAGGTATCAGATCATATTGATTTTCTAAAATTACACTTTTCCTTATATAAAAAGCACTCACAATGAACATCGCATTCATTAAACTAAAAAATATAGTTTGAGATACAGTTGGCTGATATAATGTATTATTCAAATAAAACTCATTTTCTTGTCCTGTACCAAATTGGCTAATGATGTTTACAAGAATACTTTTTTCAGCAAAGCAAATACCCAAAAAGACAGTTAACATAGTTATTGTAACTCTTATATTTTTTATCACTATTTTCCAAAAAATAAAAAATATATAAAAATATGCAGAGTTATGAATTTGTCCTGCGATTATAACTAGCATGCAATATATAAAATATCCCTTAGTTGTATCTCTTAACAAATATTTAATAGCCCAAATAATTATTGCTATCCCCATAAAAAAACGTATCTGGATCAGATCCGTTATTGCGGGATAAATTATATATAGACTCCAAATATAATTTTGATTACTAGTAAAATATTTGATAGTTGATCTAATTAGTAGTAAACCTAGTAAAAGAATAGCCATTTTAAATTGCCCATAGGTCATACCTGCCATATTTCCCAACTTACAAAGAAACCACCAACCAACCCCCGTATTAGGATAAAAGTTCCCTGCCCCTATATATTGATATACTGAGTTATATGCTGCAAAATCAGCTATATTTATGCTAATTCCAACAGTTACCACCAGTACAAGTATCTCTAACAAATTAAAAAATACATTTTCTCTTAAAAAGAAGCCTACAATTACTAGAAAAATAAAAAGACCTAATAATATCATCTCTAAATCCTCAGTCAAGCTTTTTATAATCTCGATGTCCCTTTATAATGGACAACCACATCTTTATTCTACTTCTATCCATTGGATAAACTAATGTAAAATAACAATAATAAGCAAACATAAAAACTATGCCGGTACGCTTGCCATGATTCTTATACGTATTACGAACATAACGACTATTTCTAGCAGAGTAATATAATCGCTGATCTGTATACACATTTGCAACTTTCATTCGTCTAAATACATCTTTTTTGGTCATTTTTTGTAATAATTCAAAAAATGGTACTTTATGTGCATTCCCCATTTGCTGAACTAAATAAGTAGTATTTATTCTTAATATCTTATAATTGTTCTCTAGCACCTTGCAATTTAAATCTGTATCAACAAAATCAATAAATAGTTTTTCGGTATAGCCACCTACTTCCTTCACAATTTTTACATTATTTAAACAAGCAGAAGTAATGCAATCGATCGGGTCTTTGAGTTCAGTAACATTATCTAATCGTAGCTTTTCGAACTCTGTTAATGTAAATTTTCCATTGTTTAGAACAAATGGACATATTAACGCTACCTTAGGATAATCAAGATATTTAGTGTATTCTTCAATCATATTTGTCGCACAAACTGAATCTTGATCCATCGTTAGACACCAGTCATATCCCTTTTTGTCCGCATAATCAATTAATTGATTAAGTGCATAAGCAATCCCTTTATTTTCATCATTACATAGGTATTCGACCTTATCATAATCTCTGAAAAATTTAGCAATTTCAACTGCATTTTTTGAATTATTATCATATAAGAAAATCTGCTTTATTGATTGCTCCAATAAAGCATCTACATTCTTTTGCAATAATTCAAGCTCTGGATTATACAAAACAATACCTGCACAAATTTTTGCGCTATCCTTCAAAATCACATCTCCTTTCTAAATCTTTTTTATACCGTTTCATTGAATCATCATATACATCATTTTTATCATGTATTTCAAATTCTTTTGGATCTCTGACTCGGTTACTATCTGCCATTCCACGATTCCGTTTTAAGATAAATTCTTCCCTAGATTTTGTAAAATAATGGTTTATTCTGATATTTTGATTGATACCACCTCTATTAAATGCCCCAAATACTTTATTAAATCTTTGATCTACAGCATAATAATTAAATAAATACTCAGGATAATGTGGATTTAACACGCCTGCAACTTTTCTTGGATCACAGATTGTTTTTACATGTACGTTGACTTCAAAATCTTCTTTACTTCTAAAAAAATAATTTTGGGTCACTAATCCTTTAGGCTTTTCTTTATGGTTAGCTGACCCAAAAACTAACCAATTTATGGCAATACCACCAATATGAGAATCTTTCCTAAAAATTTTCTGTATGGACTCAAGTAGATTGGCTGAATTATTTTGTAAAAAAACAAATTCATCAGCATCTAAAAACAATAGATACTCCTCGTTTTTACGTGCTATCTCTAGAGCAGCATTATAAACATCCATTTGGTGAGCTACTCCAGAAACATACTGATATCTTAAAGAACCATCCTCTATGAATTCTTTTAGAATATCTGCTGTATTATCAGTACTTGCATTATCGTAGATATAAAACTTAGATACCCCTAATAACTTATGATATTCGATCCATTCTTTCAGATATGGTCCTTCATTTTTCACGATTCCGACTATAGCAATTTTTTCCAATAATTCAGGTTTAAACTGTTTCTTTTTCCGAATCGCAAGTTTTAGTAGACCACATAGAATAAATAGTATATCAATAACTTTTCTTACCTTTAAATTATCAGTTTTATTATGCAACGCACGTACTATTCTTAACGATTTCGTACTTGCTTTTAATTCTTTAAGTAATTTAATCATTCATATTTACCTGTCAATTTCCGTTGGATCATATTAGCGCCTTTTACAAGATAATTTTGTCCCTCAATAAACGCTACCGGTAACTCACAATACTTAGGTCGAGTTACTTCGATCCAAACATCCAATAACAACTCACTGATATATCCAAAAATTCGTGCTTCAGACGGTGAATAGTCTGAAATATCTACTCGTTTTTCAACTTCAAATAAAATATCAAATAACCACGCCGAATACTCATCAAAAATCTCACTTTTAGCGATCATCATGTTAAACATATGTGCTTTTTTACGTTTCATGACTTGCTCAAACGCTGATAAATAAGCGGGATATTTTTCTGCGATCACTTCGCGTGTAACTTCTAGCCCTTTGATATTATGGGAGTGTTCATAATGGCTCCATAAAGTTTCAATATAATAATTTCTTTTTTTAGGTAAAATCAGATCGTATTGTTGTAATAAAGTAGCTAAAGTTTCTTCATCCAACAACTTATTATATTTACTTTCTTTACTACCATATGGGTTTTGACCATTAGTAAATAAACGCCGATAATGAACTAAGCCTTTTACGTCAGCTTGGCGATTCTTCCAGGCCCAATATTGCCCCGTAAGTTCACAATAGTTTGGGTTTTTTGAAGCGATATTTTCCCCAGAATCATCACGTAAATAACCCGTGATCTGAGGCGCTTTACCAACTTGAAGTGGGCAATAGATCTTATCTTGTGGCATCTTATATTCTTTATGAGAAATTACATATACTTCTGTTGTCACAATTCTTAATCCTTTATTCTTCGATCTGTTTCATAAATTCAGCTAATGCATCTTGCCACATTGGAAATTCAAAGCCGGTTTCTTTAGCCAAATGCATCACTGAATATGGTGGTCTAAAAGCAGCGGTCGGATATTCATCAGAAGATACTGGAACAACTTCAACATCTTTGTCTTTTAAGATCTCTTTAGCAAACTCATACCATGAGCATTGACCATCATTACTGCATTGATAAATACCGTATTCGATGTTGTTATCAACTAGATAAGTCAAAAATTCAGCTAATGTCCGGGTCCAAGTTGGACGCCCGATCTGATCTGAGACCACAGTCAAACGATCATGATTTTTAGCTAAGTTCAACATCGTGTAAACAAAGTTGTGGCCCCATTTACCATAGACCCAAGCTGTTCGGACGATATAATACTTATCACAGTATTTTTCGATCGCTTGTTCACCTAATAGCTTAGTCCGACCATATTCATTACGTGGGCCTTTAGGATCATCTGGCATATATTCGCCTTCTGTTCGTAAACCATCAAAAACATAATCGGTGCTGACATAGACCATCAAAGCATCATATTTTTTGCAAGCCTTGGCCATGATCTCTGAGCCAACTGCATTGACTAATTCATTTACTTTTTTACCTTCACCTTCAGCTTTATCAACCGCTGTATATGCTGCACAGTGATACACGATCTCAGGACGGTTTTTAGCAAAGTACGTATCAACTTTGGCTTCATCAGTGATGTCCAACACATCGACATCAGCTGCATCATAAGCGATCCCACGCTCATCCAATAAATATTGTAATTCTTGACCTAATTGTCCATTGCCACCAGTGATCAAAATTTTCATCTTATTTTATCTCCTAAATTTTAACTTTCTGTCCTTACTGAATAAGAGGTTGATGTAACTAAATAACACCAACCCCTTATTGCTTATTTTTTAATTCAAGGCTGCACGTTCTTTTAGTGGGCGCCACCATTCTTCGTTGTTTAAATACCAATCAACAGTTTCAACGATACCTGTATCAAAAGTATATTTTGGCTTCCAACCGAGTTCAGTTTCGATCTTTGTTGGATCGATCGCATAACGACGATCGTGTCCCAAACGATCAGCAACATATTCAATTGCCTCTTCTCCTAAACCAAGTTGTTCAACGATCAAGTGTACGATCTCATTATTGGTCCGTTCATTATGTCCCCCGACATTATAAACTTCACCCTTGCGACCCTTATGTAAAACAAGGTCGATCGCTTGGCAGTGATCGTAGACATGAAGCCAATCGCGGATATTTTTACCATCCCCATAGATCGGTAATTTCTTGCCATCCATCCCATTTGATGTCATCAACGGGATCAACTTTTCAGGGAATTGGTATGGCCCGTAGTTGTTTGAACAGCGTGTGATATTCACATTCAGACCATAAGTTTCATAGTAAGCACGAACTAACAGATCAGCAGAGGCTTTACTTGCTGAATATGGTGAGTTAGGTGCTAATGGTGTCGTTTCACTGAAGTATCCTTCCTTACCTAAAGTACCATAAACTTCATCAGTCGAAACTTGCAAATATTTTTCTAAGCCCATTGTCTTAGCTACGTGCAAGAGTGCCAATGTCCCTTGCACATTTGTTTCTACAAAAACTTCTGGATGCAAGATCGAACGGTCAACATGACTTTCAGCCGCAAAGTTTACGATCGTATCGATATCGTGTTCTTTAACTAAATGTTCGACCAATTCACGGTTTGTAATATTGCCGTGAACAAAGACATGATTAGGGTTGTCCTTTAGATCATCTAAATTATGAATATTACCAGCATAGGTCAATAGATCTAAGTTAACGATCTTATATTCAGGATATTTTTCGAGCATGTAGCGGACAAAGTTACTACCGATAAAACCGGCACCGCCTGTTACAAGTAAGTTTTTCATCAGGTTAGTCCTTTCCGTAAGTAAAGTTTAGATCAGCGTCTTTTAAACGTGGATGTTTTTTATCTTTATCCGATAAGATCAAATGTTCGATCGGCATTGGCCAGTCGATCCCTAGATCTGGATCATCAAATGCGATCCCCCCATCAGCTTCTGGATTGTAGTAGCCATCAACTTTGTAAGCAACATTTACATTTGGGGTCAAAGTCACAAAACCATGAGCAAAACCCTTTGGGACTAATAATTGGCGGTGGTTGTATTCACTTAAGATAAAGCCTTGCCATTGACCATATGTAGGTGAGCCCTTACGAACATCAACGATCACATCATAGATGACACCTGTAACGGCCCGTAATAATTTAGTTTGAGCATAAGGTGCACGTTGATAATGCAAGCCTCTTAAGACACCTGGTTCAACTGAAAGTGACTGGTTGTCTTGAGTGAAATCAAAATTGATCCCGGCTTCGACAAATTTTTGCTTTGTATATGTTTCCGTGAAAAAACCACGATGATCACCAAAAACATCGGTCTCGATGATCTTAGCATCTTGTAACTTTGTATCGATAACTTTAACCATGTTTAACTACTCCTACTTAATCTTCATTGACTAAACGCAATAAATATTGCCCATAGTCGTTTTTCTTCATTGGTTGTGCTAATTCTATCAAGCGTTCTTTGGAGATCCACCCCTGGCGATATGCGATCTCTTCTAAGCTAGCAACTTTTAAATTCTGGCGCTTTTGGATCGTAGCGATAAAACTTGAAGCTTCTAACATCGAATCATGCGTTCCAGTATCGAGCCATGCATAACCACGTCCCATGAGCTTAACATCTAGATCACCACGTTTTAGATATTCTTTGTTGATGTCAGTGATCTCCAACTCTCCTCGCGCTGATGGTTTCAAGCCCGTAGCAATCGAAACAACATCATTATCGTAGAAATAAAGCCCTGTGACTGCATAATTACTCTTAGGCTCAGCAGGCTTTTCTTCGATCGATAAAGCACGATGGTCTTTGTCAAATTCTACTACACCAAAGCGCTCAGGATCAGTTACGTGATAACCAAAAACTGTTGCTCCTTGCTTCTTTTTAGTAGCTTCTCTTAATAGTTGACTCAACCCACTGCCATAATAAATATTATCGCCTAAAATTAGGCAGACCGAGTCATCACCAATAAAATCCTTACCTAAAATGAAGGCTTCCGCCAATCCATTTGGTCGTTCTTGAACTTTATAGGAAAGATTTATTCCAAAATCGGACCCATCACCTAAAAGATCTTTAAATAATGGTGTGTACTCTGGGGTCGAGATCAATAAAATATCTCTGATCCCTGCCAACATCAGGGTTGACAGCGGATAATAGATCATTGGTTTGTCATATACTGGGATCAATTGCTTAGAAATACCACGCGTGATCGGATAAAGACGCGTTCCACTTCCACCAGCTAAAACTATGCCTTTCATATAAGACTCCTTATTAAAAATAATTTAAAAATGCTTATAGCTAGTCATTCATGCTAATTTTCGCACATAATCATCGTAAATTCAATTACACTTTTATTACAAAAAAGCAATTGTTACTTTAGTACTATAATGCCTTATATTTTTTCAAAATACTTCCCTTATATTTATACACTGTTTTTCGACTAACTGCCAGTAATTTTGCTATTTCTGCCACAGATATATCTGAGTTCAGTCTTAAAGCTAAAAAATTTTGTTCATTTAGTGTACATTTTTCCCATAATCTTGCCAATAGATCCCCCGTAGCGAGATCATCAAAATCACTTTCCTCTTTTGCCCACAACATTTCTTCGGTGGCTGGTAAACTGCATTGTCTTTGTTTGAGACATGTCTTTTTTCGCAATACATCTAACAAACGCCACTTGATCTTTTGGTACAGATACGGCATGACTTCGGCTTCTTTGACAATTGCATGACTCTCACAGTACATACAAAAAGCTTGGGCAAAAACCAATTGTCCTTCTACCACTAGATCTTCATAATCTGGATTTTGTCGCGATACATGCAGATGCTTTAAAACACCATAGATGACTTTTTCATGTTCTCCTTGCAATAAATATGCAAATCCTTTTTCATACATAAACTAGACTCCCTTTACTGATAAAGTTTGTCTAGGGCCCTAAACTGTTTTTAGCATACGACCTATATGAACTGGAAAAAACCTGCATCTTACCGCAAAAAAACTGCAAGTAATTTTTTAGTTCTCTTAAAACCCTGTTATGATAGGATTTAAGCTATCTATCAGCTACTATAACACAAACATAATTTCTTATAGCCTTAAAAATAAGTCTAATAAACTTTATAATTGTGAGATATTGCGGTAGTAGTTAAGAAAAACTTAAAATTATAAGAGGTGAATTTTATGGAGACAATTTCCTTTGACCATGCTGGTTTAGTCAAACTCTATCAACAAGGATATTTTGATGCTGACGCATATTTGGACAAACAGACCCTTCTTTTAGTCTGGGATTGTCACGATCTTGGACTAAAGAACTGTCGCTCACTCATCTTAGATACTAAACGCGGGATCATTATCAGTGACAAAGAGACAACACGTTTAGTCAATCAATTCATCAAACAACAGCCAGTTGGGCTTTTATTGCCACGAGCGCTAGTCGGATCATTTGCTAAAAAAACACCATGTCTGCCCTATGTCTGGGGGAAGATCTTACTCGTCCCTTTAAGTGGTTATACCCGTCATGCGACCAGTTGGGTCAGGCTCGATCACGTTTATTATGATTATTTCAGCGACCCAGACCATATCACGTTCATCTTTGATCATGATGATAAGACGCGCTATGTCTTACCTATCAATAAAAAAACATATCTCAGCAACTTAAAAACAACAACGACCATCTACTATAGGCTTCACCAGATCATCCATGAGATAAACGCTGATTTTTCGTTGGACTTTCCAAACGACCACTCACTTTGCAATTTAGAAAATCAGCTCGATACTTTATCACTTACATCTTTTTTAGATGATTATCTAACAATGATCATCACTTTGATCTATCGTGAAAGTGGGATCACATCTGCAAGTGAAGTCAAACTCATCAAAGACCGGCTCAAACAAAGATACGATCGTTTATAAAAAACGCTTTATCTTACTAGACTTGGATTCTATTTCTTATTGATTCACAAGCCATTAAAGTTATAATATAATGGAAATGATTAATAATATAGAGCTTGATCCAAGGAGTAAATACTTATGACAAAACCGATCAAAATCGTTACGGATTCATCTGTTCAATTGACACCTGAAGAGATAAAAGAAAATAACATTACGGTCATTCCTCTTTCAGTCGAGGTAAATGGTAAAAACTACATTGATGGAGAAGACATCAGTCGCGAACAACTAGTTGAAGAATTGCGCAAGGGTAATATCCCTAAGACCAGTCAACCAGCAATGGGGCGTTTTATTGATACCTTCGATGAATTAGGCAAAGATGGTAGCCAAGTTTTGGCGATCTTGATCTCCGATGTTTTGAGCGGAACTTTTGAAACAGCGCTCAGTGCAGCTGATATGTCAGAGGCTGATGTGACTGTGATCAATAGCAAGTCGACTGACCGTGGCCTAGCATTCCAAGTCTTAGCAGCTGCTAAAGACGCAAGAGAAGGCAGGTCGATCGCCGAGATCAAAGAACACTGTGCTGATATCTACTCACGCACAACGATCGACGTGTTGGTCGATAACCTTGATTGCCTTGTTGCTGGCGGACGTGTGAGTCGATTTGCTGGTGCTTTGACAAAACTGATCAACTTAAAGATCATCGTCCGCTTAAATGAACACAGCCTTGATGTCTTTACCAAAGGTCGGAGTCGCAAGACCTTCATCAAGCACTGTAAAGAATTAGCAGAACAACACAAAGATAATCCGATCCAAGCTCTTTCGCTGTCAAATGTCGGGACCGATCCAGAATTTTTGGAAAAGATCAAAGAAACGATCTTACCAGAAAATAGTAAAGCGACCTACATCGCACGCCTAACAAGTCCGATCATCATGACACATACAGGGCTAAACGCTGTGGGCGTGATCACATTGGCTGAAAAGCCAGAGAAAACTGAAGCTTAATACCATACAGCCATCCAATACGACATGTATTAGGTGGCTGTTTTTTTGTATCAATATACATTTTATGCCTTTTTATACATTGATCCCTCTAATTGATAACCTTTTTCAATTACACCCTTTTTCACCTGAACATACAAACCCTATCAAATCAAGATTTCATCCCCGCTAATTGAGAATCATTATTATTTAGAACGATTCTAATTTACTTTAGTTATTTTTGGTGTTACGGTTTAAGTAAAGTAGAACTGAAATTATTTTTTACGAGGGGATGTTAATTATGAAACATTCAACTAAATTAGGCTTGATCATTGCGATCGCATTATTCTCAGCGGTCTTAGAATTTGGCTTTGGGCTTGCCTTGGTCGCGCAGATCATTATTACGATAACAGGGACTTTGATCGCCTTATCTATGTTAAAAGAAATGATCAAAACCTTACGCTCGGGTAGCTATGGGGTCGATCTGCTGGCGATCACTGCTGTGGCTGCTACACTTGCTGTAGGTCAGTATTGGGCTGCGATGATCGTCTTGATCATGTTGGTCGGCGGTGATTCGCTTGAAGATTATGCTTCTAAAAAAGCACATACCGAATTAAAAGCTTTGCTCGATAATTCACCACAGACCGCTCACAAAGTCGTGGCTGACAAACTTGTCGATATCAAAGTCGATGAAGCTAACATTGGCGATCAATTGGTCGTCAAACCCGGTGAGACCGTCCCTGTCGATGGGCATGTCATCAAAGGCAGTAGTATGTTTGATGAATCGAGCTTGACTGGTGAATCTAGACCGATCACCAAAAATGTTAGTGATACTATCTATTCTGGTTCGATCAACGGTGATTCCGCGGTAACAATGACAGTTGATAAACTCGCTAAAGATAGTCAATATCAACGCTTGATCCAACTGGTCAAACAAGCCGACAGTACCCCAGCTCATTTTGTCCGAATGGCTGACCGTTATGCCGTTCCATTTACTGGGATCGCCTTTGTGATCGCTGGGATCGCTTGGTTTGTTTCTAAAGACCCAGTACGTTTTGCTGAAGTTTTGGTCGTAGCTTCACCTTGTCCGTTGATCTTAGCGGCCCCAGTAGCTTTGGTATCTGGGATGAGCCGTTCGTCACGTAATGGGATCGTGGTCAAAACAGGCAGTGTCTTGGAAAAGATGGCAACAGCTAAAACAGCCGCCTTTGATAAGACCGGTACGATCACCAGTGGTCGCCTCTTTGTCGATCAGATCACACCCGTAGCAGGTACGACTAAAGAAGAGCTTTTGAGTTACGCAGCTAGTGCTGAACGATCTTCCGGCCACATCCTAGCTCGTTCCTTGCTCAATTATGCGGTCAAACATGATGTTAACTTATTAGAAGTTCAGCAACTATCTGAGGCCACAGGTAACGGGGTCACAGCACAGATCGCTGGTCAGACTATTAAAGTCGGAAAGGCTTCGTTTGTGGCTCCAAATTCCCAAGTCGCTGAAACGACCCAAACTTGTGTCTATATTAGTTTGAACGACCAATATATCGGTACGATCACTTTCATCGATAAATTACGCCTTGAAGCTGCGCAAACGATGCAAGCTTTACGCGACCATGGAGTTAAACACTTGATGATGTTAACGGGTGACCAACAAGCTATTGCCCAAACGATCGCTAAAGAAGTCGGGATCGATGATGTCAGAGCAAAATTATTGCCTGAAGAAAAGATCCAGGCTTTAAAGACAGTACCTGAAAGTGAACATCCAGTCATCATGGTCGGCGATGGGGTCAACGATGCTCCTTCATTGACCGTCGCTGATGTCGGGATCGCTATGGGGGCCCATGGAGCTACAGCAGCCAGTGAATCAGCTGATGTCGTGATCTTAAAAGATGACTTGCTAAAAGTCGCTAAGGCCGTTGAGATCGCCCAAGATACTTTACGTATTGCACGCCAAGCTGTTTTGATCGGGATCTTCATCTGCGTCTTTTTAATGTTAGTTGCTAGCACCGGTCTTATCCCAGCGATCGTGGGCGCAATGTTTCAAGAAGTCATCGACACCGTTTCGATCCTTTGGGGCTTGCGGGCTCGCTATTCCCACGAGAAATAGTCATTTAAACAGGATTGTAGTAAAATATTAGTAATTAAACTGATTGAAGAGGAACTAATATGACCGATCCACTATATTCACTGATCACTATCGTCAATAAAGAAGATGTCTACCAAACTTTTAAAGCTGGCCTAGAGAAACAGACTGGCGTTGACTATGAATTGATCCGTATCAACAATGAAAATAATGAGTATAACTCTGCTCGCAAAGCTTTTAATGATGCTGCTAAAAAAGCTAGAGGAAAATATCTCGTCTTCCTACACCCAGATATTCGTTTTTTAAATGAGCATGCTTTAAAAGATGTCTTAGACCAGATCAGATCACTTCCAAAAGATTTTGGTGTTGCTGGTATTGCGGGCAGTCCTAAAGAATTAGTTGCTAATGATCGGATCATTTTGACAACGATCATCCACGGCGACCATAAAGAACATGTTGGGCGCCCGATCACTGGACCTACCCCAGTCCAAACTTTAGACGAATGTTTCTTCGTCATTTCTCGTGACTATTGGAAAAAACGGCCTTTTCCACCAAAGTAAGGCTGGCATCTTTATGCCGTAGAACAATGCCTCTTGGCTCAAAAAGACCAGCGTGAAAATTACGTTGTTCCAGCTGCAATTTGGCATACTTCTGATGGTAAGTCTGAAGATTTTCGCTATACACTTCAAGTTAAGCAACTGATCAAGAAATATCAAGCACAGACGGCTTCGATCAACACGACTGTCAAACGTTGGCCGACCCGTGGTTTAGGCGCTAAAATGTTCGTCAATGCCTATCTCATTAAGATGTATCTAAAATATTTGCTAAAAAAATAAGCGTGGTCAGCGTCATATGAAAACGCGGACCCTATCATGATGATACCATCGTGGTAGGGCCCGCGTTATTCATTCATATGGTGTTATCTCATATGCTTTAGCTTGCTATTTTAGCGATCACTTTTTCTAAATGTAATGCTAAGGCGTAATCCCATAAACGACCACGCAATTTAGAATCAGTACGGTATTCTGGATAACGTTTCAACTTAGCCAAAGTTTTTAAATTAGGTTGCTTATAATACGCCAAGCGTGTCCCATAATATTCCTCTAAATGTAGAACTTCTGGGGCATCGATCAATTTTAAAGCTTGGGCTAAATTATCTAACGCACATAGATTGTCCTCTTGTTCAGCGATCTTCTCACTGACATCAAACTTGGCCAACACCTTTTGCCAGCGTGTATCAGTTGAGGCGCCCAAAGTATTATTTTCGTGGATCCGATAACCGATGAGTTCTTCATTTAAGAAATAACATCCATGGTCTAAAGCCGCCATTAAATTCAGATACCAATCATGTGGCATCTCAGCTTGATAATTTTCCACCAAGATATCTCGTAACTCACTTCGGATCAACATCGTACATCCAGGAGAAATATTGTTACGCATGATCGCATTTGCATTGAATTGGGTCAACTTGGCTAAAGGGGTTTTTGAATAAATAAAACCAGCGTTGTAAAAAGCTTTACTCTCAGGCAAGTTGAGTGGTTCTCCGTTAGCATCGATCAACTGCACGGCACAATTCAATGCTTTTATCTCCGGCTGTTGTTGCATAAGGGCAACCATCTTGGCTATTTTGTCCAAATGCCAATCATCATCTTGATCGGCTAAAAAAATGTATTTTCCTGTAGCCTTTGCCAAAGCTTGCGCAAAATTCTTACGATAACCTAAATTCTTTTCATTGATCGAAAAATGCCACTTATCAGCAAGACTGTGCTCTTTAATAAAATCTTGCACTAACTGAGCAGTATTATCAGTCGAAACATCGTCACAAATGATCACTTCATCTGGTCGACGCGTTTGTTCTAATAGCGTTGTTAGTTGTCGTTCAATGTATTTTTCACCATTATAGGTCGCCATAACGACTGAGATCATAATTCTGCCTTCTTTCTTAGTGTTTGAGATAGATCAAATACCAATCCCCTAAATATTGGCGATAACGCGGAAAGCAATCCCAGTAAGTTGCTAACTTTATACCTACTAAAGGATTTTTTGTCAGATAAAATCGCTCTCTGACAGAAAGCCAACGATCATTGCGGTCTAAAACTTTTAACTTAGTAGCCTTATCAGCGATCTCACCGCTATTTACATACTCGCGTAAAGTATCATCAAAGGCACGTGTGGTCTGGATCCACTTTTTCTTTGCAGCAACAGATTTTAGATCACGACTTTCCTTGGTAAAGGCACTATTTTGATGTTTACGCCATTTTATCAAATTGCCGTTATAGTTATACAAGCCGTCACTAAATAAGCTTAAGCGCCACAATAAAGCATCATGCGGATATTCCGGACGCCAATACTTGCGTGCCGTATCTAGGAGTTCTTTTCGGATACAATGGGTACACCCTGGGCGTCCAACCAATAAATAGTTATTCTTCAAAGGGATCTGACTTACACTACCATCATTTTGTTTAAAGCCATCTTTATGACTACCATCTTCAAAAAAGAGCTCATAATTTGAAGTCAGCAAGCTGATCTGCGGAGAGTTTTCCATCACTTCACTCATGATCTTTAACTTATCCTGATGCCAAATATCATCTTGATCACAAGAAAAGACAAGCGCGCCACTTGCTGCCCACATGCCATCCATAAAATTACGTCGCCATCCCTTATTTTCAGGATTACGCGTATATTTCCAATTAGCTAGCGAATATTTGGTGATATAGTCGGCAACTATCTGTGGGGTCTTATCGCTACTGCCATCATCAAACAATAAGACTTCATCGGGGCGACGTGTTTGCTGACGCAATGAATCTAACTGCTCGCTGATATATTTTTCACCATTAAAAACTGAAACTACAACTGATATTTTCATCTAGTCACCTCTTAGCGTTGGCCCTTGACTTTGAGATAATTTTTCCAAGCGACCTTGTACATTGGAAAACCAAATTTCAACATAAGATAACCCAACTTGTCCCTTTTTGGCGTCTTAGGATCAGATACTACCTGGGCTTGATTGACTTTCAGATACTTAATGATCGCATTTCGCTTTGCTACTAGATCCGGTTCTGTAATGTCTAACATCTGATTTAGCGTACTAAAGCGTGCATATACTTGACGGCGTTTAACTGCAGCGGCTAGATCAGGATAGCGTGCCACTACATCTTCTGCCATCTGATCAGTCATCTCTAACAACTCTAATTTCTTTGCGTTAAAGCCTGAAGTCGTGATCGATCCAGCTCGTAACATGTAGTTATATTTAGGCAAAAAGCCACACTCGATCGAATCACATTGCATAAATAATTGATATGTAGTTGCAATATCTTCAAAAATCTTACCTTCAGGGAAAGCTACTGTCTCATATAACTCTTTTTTGGCTAATTTAGCATAGGCACAGGTATCAACTAAATCGTGATAACACATCATCTCGATCGCTTTTTTCCCACTGAGAGTGGTCACCAAACCATTGCCATCATTTTTTTCAACTCCAGTCGCCAAATAAACATTATTCAATGCACAGATCGACATCGGTGACTTGAACCCTTTTACTTCCAATAATTCATACAAAAAAGTCACATAATCCGTTGCTACTGTATCATCAGAGTCAACAAATGTTAAGTATTCACCTTGGGCTAGTTTTATACCATGATTTCTAGCATTGGAAAGACCACCGTTAGCTTGGTGGACGACCCTAAAGCGTGGATCTTTTTGAGCAAATTCATCGCACATTTTACCCGAAGAATCCGTACTACCGTCATCGATCAAAATGATCTCAAGTTCAGGATAGGTTTGGCGAGCTAGTGACTCTAAACAAGCCTGTAAATATTTCTCAACGTTATAAACTGGCACGATAATACTGACTAATGGTTTTTCCTGTGTCATCTGTTCATTCATTAGTAGGCACCCTCTGTTTTAAAAATACTGATAATATTTCTAAATAAAATCTTTATATCAAACCACAGTGAAGCATGATCAACATAGTATAGTTCAAGATCACAACGCTCAGGATAATGAACTGTACTTCTTCCCGAGGCTTGCCAATATCCCATAGCACCTGGTGTTACCGATAAGAATTTATCTACTCGATCACCATATTGTGCTAATTCTTCTTCAACAACAGGTCTTGGACCGATCAATGACATATCACCCTTTAAAATGTTGAAAAATTGAGGCAATTCGTCCACCGATGATTTGCGCAAAAAGCGCCCAAAGCCTGTGATCCGTGGATCTTTGTCTGGTGGGAGTTTATAGCTATTTTTTACATACAATGCGTATAAAGCTTTATCTTCCTTGAGTTTTTTATCAGCATCAACGATCATCGAACGATATTTATAAATATAGAAAGGACGATGGTCTTTACCGATCCTTCTTTGCTTATAAAAGACTGGCCCCTTATTCTCACCAAAACTATCGACCAACCAGATCACAAATGTCAGTGGTACTACAAAAACTAAGGCGCAAAGTGAAACTACTATGTCAAAGAGTCGCTTTACTACTAGATATATCATTTTACTGATACCTTTGTCCAAAATCTCATCTCCTTTTTGCAAGACGTTAGTTATCTAGGCGGGATGGCTTCCCAGTTATTTTTCTGATCAAAAACGAACTGATCTTCTTGACCCAATTCTGTTTTCCCATAAACATTACAGGGTACTCGACATAGCTGATCTGATTTTTATCGACCCAAACATCCAATAATAATTCACTGATAAAACCATAGATCCGCTTCTCATATGGTGTATAGTCACTGATATCAGTGCGTTTTTCTACTTCCGACAATACATCGATCAACCAAGTAGTATAAGCATCAAATAACTCACTTTTAGCGATCATCATGTTAAACATATGTACTGAACGGCGCTTGACAGCTTGATCAAAGAACGGTACATGATCAGGGTACTTTTCTACTAACACTTGCCGCGTTGTCTCAAGATCCTTGATATGATGAACATGTTCATAGTGTGACCATGAAGTTTCAATATAGTAATTGCGCTTTTTAGGCAGGATCATATCATATTCTTGAAGAGCTTTCTGCAAGGTCTCAGACGTCATGATATCTTGATACTTCTTATCTACACTAGCAAAAAAATTACGTTTGCCATTGGAAAAGAAACGCCGATAATGAACTAACCCTTTAACATCAGCGGTCCTATTCTTAGTTGCCCAATATTGTGCGGTCAGTTCACAATAATTTTCATTTTTAGCTGAAATATTATCCCCAGTATTATCGCGCAAAAATCCCTTAAAATTTTCTGGATCTTTACCTACTTGTAAAGGGAGATAAATTTCATCTTTTGGCATTTTTGTTTTTTTATGACTTACAACATATACTTCAGCTTTCAAAGCGTCCTCTTTCTTCTGTGATCATTATCTACAGACTAATATTACTCCTAACATTATAGCTATATCTACGTAACTTTGCAATCAAGCTAAAACTCTTTAACAATTCGTTTGACATATAAAAAAGGTCCAAACTTAATTGCTTGAACCTATTACCTCTGATCAGTTTTTAGCTAATTCTACTAATGCTTGCTCTAGATTAGCAAAATAATTCTCTAAATAAAACGGGGCAATGCTTTGCTTGACTACTTGGGGGTCAAAAGTAGCTTGAGTGGCTGCATGTAAAGCCTGCTCTAACCCTGCCAAATCGCCAACATCATACGTAAAGCCATTTTCCCCCTCCTTTAACACATCACGATAACCATTAAAGCGACTAGACACTACAGGGATCCCGCGTGCGATCGTTTCAAGCATGATCATCGGAAGACCTTCATAAGTCGAGGTCATCACTAAAGCAGTCGGGCGTTTTTGGATCGTTTGCCATAGATCTGGCGTCCACCCATGCCAAGTCACTCGATCGGCAATTCCAAGTTCAGTCGCCTTGGACTCACACTTTTTCGCATCCACTCCAGTTCCATACATATCTAATAATGCTTCATCGAAGTGTGCGACTCCTGTCAGCAATTCACCGAGATTTTTTTGTCCAGCCAACATCAGACGCCCCGCGTAAAAGAAATGCGGTTTGTTGTCCGAATAGCTTGGTAACTCAGCTGGCTCTGGTTCGATTGGATTATAGATCAGACGTATTTTCTCTTCTGGAACACCATATTTCATTAATTCTGCCTTGATCGGTGAACTGATCGCTAAATGACCATCAGCTAGTGGTATCGTATTAGCTGCATCAAACATATCTTGGTCTGCTAAGGAAAAATGGATCCATGATAACAAGGTATATTGCTTATGTAAGAGCTGCTTAATCTTTGCCCCTAACTTGATGATCTTTGGACTCAGTGAGATAAAACAGGTACTCTTATCGGCACTGAGAAATAACTGTGCGATCTTGATGAGCTTTTCAAACCGTCCTGCATAGATCTTGACCTTGATTTTTTGATCCAATTTATCTAACCACTCATATTTTACTGGCTCATCTGCCAAAACTAACTCAACTTCATTTTGGGTGACCAAGTGGTTCAAAACTTTAACCAAAACTGTCTCAGTCCCTCCAGTTCCAGATAGTTTCGTACATAAAAATTTCAGTTTCATCCCTGTTCCCTCACTAATTTTTATTGATGCGATCTAATTGTCGCAACAGCTCACTGGAATGTTTGGCTTCGACTTTGCGAATAAAGAAATAATCTCCCTGTTGGATCTCAGCTAAATTCTCCTCATCCAAAATGGCTGGATAACTCCCGTGTTTTTCTTCCCACTTGATATAGCGATAATTTCCATTGATCAATCTTTCCTTGAAACATGGCTCATTACAAATTATCGTCTGCATCCAAAATTCATCTGAAAAGCACCCTGTTTTGAGCATTTGCAAAAATTTGGGATGCGAATCGAGATATTCTAAGCAATATTCAACTGTGTCACGTGGCAGATCAGCCCAATTAGCACCAGCATAGATCTCTTCTTTGATCCCTAAACGCTTGAATTTATCTACACGTAGTAACGTCTGCATCGAGATCAACAAACGATGGTAGATCTTACCAAACGTACTTCGCCGGTTTATGCGATCATAATTAAAGTAGTATTTTTGCCACCAAATGATCGGTTCCCCATTTTTTTTGACCTCAGCAGCTTTTTCGTAAACCATATAGATCTTAGAATCATTTTCAAAATGCCGGTAGAGTTCTTCAATGTTGGCGGCGACCCAATCTTGGCCCGAAATAATATGAAAATAACTGATCGCGGGATTTTTTAAAGCTAATCGCATCAATCTAACAGTTGCTTCCCCGATGCTCCAACTACCCCAATTAACTTTCACCTCAGAAATATAGTGGATCTTATACTCTTTTAGAAACGCCTCATCCGCCGCAGAAAGTTGCATTTTGGTATCAAAATGGATATAGATCTCAAATGACTTACTGAGCTTTTGCGTCAATTCTTTAATTAATGGCATTTCTTTGTGAGCCAAAAGTAAAATGGCTTGCATCGCTTACCTAACTAAACACAACAGGTCTAGTTGTTCCTTTCTAAATTAGTATCTTATCGTATCTTACCTAAAAAATAAGGGCTAAGCAACCAATTGCCTCGATCCATTCAAATTAGCAAAAAGCGCTAAAAAGACAAAGTTATAGGAAACATCCCACATATGTTGGTCGATCCCTGCTGTCAAAACAACCAATAGCAAACAAATACTCCAATAGTAGAGTTTCTCTTGGCGGAAGCGTGTAAATAACAAGTAAAACAGTAAGAACATTAAGGCAAAAATAATGATCCCATGCATCATTAACGTTCTAACATATGAAGAGTCAATATAGAAATAATCTACAACTTTAAATCCACCACCAAAGCCATTTTGATAGATATATTGACCCAACAAAGGTACATTATAGTCATTAAAGGCTACTTTTTCTAAAATCAGTCTGCCTGATAAAAAACTATTGATCTTTTCTAGTGGCCAAAAACCCGGATGATAGAAATATCCCATCAATATAATGGCCAATGTATATAAAATAGTGACCACTTCTAGTAAATATGCTGGTATTTTAGCAAAAAGTGGGCTCAACTTAGGATATACTGCTACACAGATCAGCAAAAATAGCATTAATAAAAGATCTATCCGCGTATCAGTCACAAAGTAAACTAGCGCTGTCAAAGCTACGCAAGAAATATACTCGGCTATATTGAGCTTGAATCGTTTGAGCGCCGTATAAGCTAACATCATAAAAAATCCACGTGCTGCTAGATCGGTAGGATAAACAGCCCCTAGTGAATAACGAACTGCCGGTGAATCGGCTCTCGTGATCATCACATTACGGACACTACCATTTAACGCAAAAATCAATGATAGGACGATCACAACTAAATTGATCCAAATAAACAACTGCAATATCTTGTCAATATCAATGTTTTTAGCCCCAATGATAAAGAACAATAGATAAAAGATCTGATATTCATTTGCATTTGTTCCGACTGCAAACAATATGATCTCTAGTAACATGAAGATCGTTAAATCTTGCCATTTATGGTCATCTAAAAAGATGATCTTTAAAGTGACCAAAAAGGCTGGAATGATCGACAAATAAAACAAAGCTCTTTCTGAGAGCAAGAAATTGACTAGCATCGTGCCTTTTAACGACATCGCAAATAAATAGCATGTAAAACTCACAAAATAAATGATGCTTCCCAAATTAGGGACTTTTTGTAAGAGTTTGTTACTAAAACTATTTCTTAAATCTTCAACTCTATCCATGGTTATCCTTCCAAACTTTCTAGTTTTTTGATCGCTGTTTTAATAAAGTGACCTTGGCGCAATTTTTGTGCCAAAGTCAAGGTATTTTGTTGCATCTCACGGTACTGTTCTGGTGTCATTTGTTTTAATACGTTGCCAACTTCAGTCAAGCTTTCAACTACAAAGCCCACATTATGCGTCACGATAAAGTCAGCTAAGGCAGCTTCTTTCCACATGACAATAGGTAGACCACTGCTCAAGTAAAGTGAGACCTTATGCGGGTCATTGTAGCGCATATATTCACCAAATACGCCATTACATGTCAGCAAACTATCACCATCCCACACCAAACCAAAATTCTGTGAGAAATGTTTAGCTAACTCATCCGGTGGATAGACCCCTGCATATTTGAGAGGTTCAGGATAAGTTTTAGCTGGCGCTGGTCCAAAAAGTGTCAGTTCAAAATCTAATGTTGCTGCTTTTTTTAAAAAATCAGCTTTAGCTAAGTTTCCCGCAAACACCACACTCTTTGCAAAAGGTCGCTGCTTAACTAAAGGGGTTGGATTATAGTAGTCAAATAATCCCAGTTCAACGATCGGAACAGTCACTCCTTGTTCTTCCAGCCAACTACGCATCTTAGCATTATGAGCAATGATCCCATCGGCTTGTTTGAACAGTGCTAGTTCTGCTTGACTTTGAGCTTTATCGCCTCCAAACAAGCGCAAAGTTTCAATGTCATGTATCAATAAATACAATTTTGCGTTTGTTTTTTGCTTGATCGCTTTAAACAGCTCATTTGTCAAATAAGCAGAGTAGACTGGATATTGCAATAAGATCACATCTGCTTGACTTTGTTGCAATATTTTAGGGATATAGTATTTACCGTAATAGATCTTCTTTAACTTAGCCCCAAAACTCTTATCTGCTGGATCCAAATTAACTTTTAGCGGTAATATTTGATAATCAGTTTCCGTCAAAAATTGCTCAACATCAGCCTTGGCTTTGGGACCAGCGTTGTTAGCTTGAGAGCTTTCGAGTGTTATGACATACTTATTCATCTTATCTATTCCTTTGTTCAGATTAACTATCTCCTAAATTATAGCATATTCAAAAATGCGATAGGCTTGAATTCCTACCGCATCCATCTATTTGTTGAATTTTTGTTTGACCATTGCGGTTACTTGTGTCAAAGAAGTTGGTTTTAACAAAACGATCATGATCACATAAATAATGACGCCTAATACAACTTCGCTTCCGATCGACAAAATACTTGTCTTGATCAAATTGCTCATTGCAAAAACTGGGATAAACATCACTATTCCCGCCAAAAGATACTTAGGCACATTGACAAACATCTGCTTGAAATCAGCAATATCACGGATATACCATAACTGATATCCTGTTACTACTAATTCGGAGAGAACCGTTGCATACATCGCACCGTTTAATCCCCAAAAGTAAATAAACGGTAAATTGGCTACGATATTAAAGAGTGCCCCCAAAACAACTGAGGTCGTAAAAGCTTTAACTTTATTCGTTGGTAAAAGATATTGCGTCCCAACAGTATTGCTCCAAGCGATCAGCAAAATAACAACTGACTCGATCAACATTGCTAATCCAACTGGACCAAAGCCCTTACCATAAAAATATGGTCCTAATTGCAAGGAAACAGCTGCTAGACCAAACGTCATCGCCACTGATAACAACGAAATAAAGTCAAATGAAGTATAAAGCATCTGATTGACTCGCTTATGATCGCCTTTAGCAAAGGCCGAAGCCATATGTGGTAACATCACTGTTCCTAATGAGGTCGCTAACGTTAAGACCATTTTAACGATCTGATCAGCATTAAAATAAAAACCAGAATATTCTGAGCCGACCATCGCTCCTAGCATCGTCTTATTGAGCTGAAGATAAACCGACGTCGCAATTTGTGGAATAAATAACGATACGGTCGGATTAAAATGCCTTAGTGGATGCAATTGTCGTAATTTCACGGGTACTAAGATCTTACGCAGATATGGCCATAAGACCCAGTTGCCCACTAAAGCTGAAGCAGCTACGATAAAGATATACAAACCAACATCATTGGCATCCCGAATAAAGGTGAAGATCAAGATCATCGAACTGATCTTGATCACAGTATTTCTAATAACCGTACTCTTAAAGTCTTCGATCCCCATAAATAACCATGAGATATCAAAGGCGACTGCAATGATGTTGATCGATTGGATCCAAAGATATTCAGTATACTCGGTATAAAGCTGCAAAAAGATCACAAATGTAATGTAAGCTACCAATGTCGTCAATGTTTTTAAGATCTGGATCTCCCAAAAAGTTTCTGACATCTTTTGCCGGTTTTCACGAACATATGCAATTTCTCGATTCCCGTAATAACCAACACCTAGACCAGCGATCAAAACAAAATACTGAATGATCGAGTTCGTATAAGCGTTATCGCCGACCCCTGACGCATGTAAGACCCGACTGATATAGGGACTTGTGATCAGCGGTACGATGATCGCTAACACTTGATAGCCCGCATTATACAAATAGTTGCGGAGAACTTTCATAATTAATCACCAAATTCTTGCTTAACTGTGGTCAAAGCAGCTGAGATCACTTGATCCATGTTGTAATAACGATATTGTCCTAAACGTCCACCAAAGATCACATTTTGTGCTTCTTGTTTAGCTAGCTCTTGATATTTAGTGTAAAGCGCGTTGTTTTTCTTATCGTTGACGGGATAATATGGTTCGTCACCGCGTTTCCAATCAGCAGGATATTCCCGGGTTATAACGGTCTTATTCTTATCACCTTTACCAAATTCAAAGTGCTTATGCTCAATGATCCGCGTATATGGTGTTTTGGCATCAGTATAGTTAACGACCGCATTACCTTGGTAGTTATCAACGTCTAAGTTTTCAGTCTCAAAACGTAAACTGCGATATTCTAATTCACCTAATTTGTAATCAAAGAATTGATCGATCATCCCAGTGAATAAAACTTTATCGTAATCACTCAAATATTGGTCTTTGTCATCAAAGAAATCGGTATTTGTTTTGATGGTGATGTTGTCATGAGCTAACATCTTTTCGACGATCTGAGTATAGCCACCAACTGGGATCCCTTGATAATCATCATTGAAATAGTTGTTATCGTAAGTCAAACGCACAGGTAAACGCCGAATGATAAAGGCTGGTAATTCAGTTGCCTTACGCCCCCATTGCTTTTCAGTATAACCCTTGATCAATTTTTCATAGATATCGGTACCGATCAACGAAATAGCTTGTTCTTCCAAGTTTTCTGGTGTCTTACCATTCAAAACAGCACGTTGTTCATCGATCTTTTCTTTAGCTTCTTTAGGTGTGACTACTCCCCAAAGCTTATTGAAAGTATTCATGTTAAAAGGCAAGTTATAGATCTCACCATTGTAATTTGCTACTGGTGTATTCGTATACCGGTTAAATTCAGCAAATTGGTTCACGTAATCCCAAACTTTTTTATTTGAAGTATGGAAAATATGTGCTCCATATTGATGCACTTGGATCCCATTGACTTCTTTTGTATAAATATTTCCTGCTAAGTGATCACGTTTTTCGATCACTGTAACTTCATGGCCACGCTTAGCCGCTTCATTGGCAAAGACAGCCCCAAAAAGTCCTGCACCAACAACTAAATATTTAGACATAATATGTACTCCTCCAAAGATATCTGATTTATCTTGTCTAATTAAACAAAAAGCCGTCACAACGACGGTAATTCCTTTTGCATTATACCACAGAAAAAAAACTTAGCCTACTTTCTTATAAAGTAGGCTAAGAAATTAAGAATATTTGGTATCTGATACTGTAGGTAAAACCGCCAATAAAGCTAGTAAACTGACATTATAAGATACATGCCAAAAATGATGATTGACCGCCATACTCAGGGCTATCAATAAAACTGCGATCGCTAAGCCATAATATTGCTTTTTGAACGCGCGATAAAGCAAATAAACTAGCAAGCCTAACATAAACAATAAAAAGACGATCCCAAACATCATTAGTGCTTGAACATACGCAGAATCGATAAAGTAATAGACTACAAAGCCCCTTGGATCTCCATTGCCATTTTGATAGATATATTGGCCAAACAAGTGGATCGGGTACTTTTCAAATGCCATTTTTCCAAATAACAACCGCCTTGATAACCAGGCGTCAAGTTGCGCATAAAATGGATCATAGGGGTCAAAAAAATATGTTAGCAATAAGTTTCCAAAAGCATAGATACCTACGAGCGCACTTGCCCCTTTAACACCGATAAATTTAATGGCTTTAAAAACTGGTCCTCTAAAATACATCACTAACACCAACAACAGCATCAATACTGCATCTAGTCGACTATTAGTGATCGCGAATATCAAGATCGCGATCAATGCCATAAAACCGATCTCTTGACGTGAGAAAATAAAATCCCGTACCAATGCAAAAGCAAGCATCAAATAGAAAACATGCGCTGCTAGATCAGATGGCGTCGCTAGCCCTAAACCGGCTCGGATCACACCTGCACCTTCACGCCACATGATATTATTAGGCACAAGCCCTAGGACCGCAGCTGCATAGATCAATAAGAGCAACGAGAGGACGACCAAAATATATTTATTTAAAATTTGTTTAAAATCTATCCCATATGCCCCAATGATAAATAGATACATAAAAAATGGATCCAATTCATGTGCTTGCTTACAGACGATAAACAAAAAGCAAGCCCCAACTAAGATCGCCAAAATCGTATTGAATTTATGGTGATCAAAAAATATGATCTTGCAAAAAACCAATAATGCTGCTAATTGTGATAGACGTAATAAAGCAACGATCGCACCTAGCCCTAACGCCCGTGAAAGTGTCGTACCTGCCATAAAATTAACGATCAAATACAGACTAAAGCAAAACATATAGAACTGATTTCCCAGGTTATCTTTGTGTAACGCTAATTTTTCAAGCACCAGACAGCCTCCTAACTATTCTTCTTTAAAGGCCCAAAATCTTTGGCCTAAATAATTCAAGCCCACAAAAAAGACCGATCCAGCCAACATTGCTACATTATTTTGCACATGCGCATCAAAGCCACTAAATAACCACACGGCAAGTGGTTTAGCGACTCCATAAGCGATCAGATAGCATACAGTGATATTTACAGTGAACTTGATCACTGTCGTTAAACTTTTAGATTTATTTTGGAATGTAAAATGCTTATTCAAAAAATAACTCAAAATACTGCCAAAAATATAATTCGAAGCTGACGAGATCCAGTAGCTAAGATGGAAAAAGTTATAAAAAACAAACATGATCCCCATCCCAAAAGCAGTATTTACGATCCCAACTATAATAAATTTTAGCATAGTGGCATCAAATAGATTTTTCAATTTATTAATGATAATTATCAGTCCTTATTTTTTAATTTATTAATCTTTTAAAGATCACATACAATTCTAGCACGACACAAATCTTTCACCCATAGCCTAATAATATCTATAATTTAAACTGAATTTTCTTCAAAAACGTCATTTTCTCAATACTTTAGATAAATTCTTAATAATAACTACTAACAATAGAACTATCCATGTAGTTAAACTTACAAATATAGATAATTTATCCGCCATTGACTTCCTATATCTTACCGTTATTGGAGCAGAATTTGTATTTTTCACTTCAATCATTCCAGTCTTACTCTCACTAGATAGCAATTCCTTTTTCCCTTGATATACGTGAAGATTCTTATAATTAGCAATCGGTAAAATAACTACTTTTTGATTTTTTAAGGTTTTATCCTCATATATAAGACCGTCTGGAATTGATTTTATTTTTTGTAAATTCACTTTTTTCCCAGCGACCGTTGCTTGATGATAAAAGATATCATCGAGATGCTCGACCGCTTTTTTAGGATTATATTGATCTAAATTCCAATAATAAACTCTTTCTTTATCCCCTGCATAGACCTTACCATCAATGAAATTGTCATCAGTTGTTGAAGCTGGGGAACTTATAAACTGTTTGACCCCTGAGTACCAAGTTCCTAACATTATTACTGTTGCCACTCCAACTGTTGCTATTTTATAAAATCTAGGATCAAACTTCTTTTTGGGTAATACTCTACTAAAAAGCTCCCCACCAACAAAAGATAGTAACACTGAAGAAAACGCCGACAGTCTGAATGGAAATTGGATCACCTTAATAGGCGTACGCATCATTATTCCCCAAGGAAAGACACTTGATGATACAACAAAAATAACTGAACCGATCACTAAGCTAATTTTTGAAACTTTACTTAGTTTACTAAAATAGATAAACCCAAAAAACATTACTAGCAAAAGTATGAGTCCAATACTATATATCCCTGTTCTTTCAAAGGTATTTGATAAAGAATTAAGAAATATTTTATCCAACGGAAAAGCTGTTGCAACTAAATCAAGCGGGGCAGGTTGATCGTATTCTTGGTATAACTGTTGTTGCAAAAAAGGTACTAGATAAATAGCAGAACTAGCCATAAATAAAATTACTGCATAGCAACATCTAATAAGTCGTCCTTTTTTATCTGACATCCAGTAAAAACCAACAAAAAATAAGATAGCCATGATCACAACACATAAAAGAGTGCTTAGTACATGAGATAGTAGGATAAATGATAGACCTATTCCCAAATAAGGCCAATCTTTTTTATTTCCAAACATAATGGCATACAAACCATATAAGGCTAGTGGTATAAACACCATTGCTAAATATTCACCTAAGGCAAAGCGAACAAAGGCATCGACAGTACGATAGGTACAAAAACCATATATGATCGCACTAATAAGTGCTACATCTTTTTGATGACAAATCTTATTAACTACTAAATACATAAAAAACATCGACAGAAAACTATAAAAAGCAAAGCCCACATAAATACCATTTACCGTACTATGCAAAATAAGACTTGCAATAACAAAAGGATACAATGTGATCTGTGGATAAAACGATCCCAATAAAAAGCCAGTTTCCCTGTAATTATATGTGTATAGCTGTGGAAAATAATTTCTATGCGATATATTGTCAGCTAATTCCCTTATTCGATTGATATGATAGACCAAATCATCTCCAAAATAAAGTTGATGTTGTGCATATAGTGGAAATACAAATATCACACTAAGCAATAGCAATAGTACTACGATTACTATACTATCACATTTTTTCAATATTTTTTGCATTCTATTAACTCCCTTACACATATAAATCACTATCATTTTTTCTCTTTGATGATATAAACAGGTCGATTTTTGACCTCAGTAAAGATCTTACCAATGTACTTACCCACGATCCCCAAACAAAACAGTTGGATCCCGCCAATAAACAGCATGATACAGATCGTTGATGCCCAGCCACTAGTTGGATCCCCGTGAAGTAGGTAACGGGCAATGATAAATAAGATCCCTAGCCCTGAGATAACTGAAGAGATAAAGCCGATAAAAGCAGCAATATCCAATGGAAATTGTGAAAAATTCACGATCCCATCGATCGAATATTTAAATAAGCTCCAGAAATTCCAGCTAGTTTCTCCAGCGACACGCTCTTGATTTTCATAGTTTAAATATTTCGTTTTAAAACCGACCCAGCTAAAGATCCCTTTTGAAAAACGATTATACTCACTCATTTCAAGGATCGCATCGACCATTTGCCGTGTCATCAAACGAAAATCCCGCGCCCCATCAACGATCTCAGTATCAGAGATCTTATTGATCAATTTATAAAACATTCGTGCAAAAAATGAACGGATCGGTGGTTCACCGGAACGATCGACACGGCGCGTTCCGACACAATCATAGTCGGTAGTTTCTAAGATCTCAAGCATCTGCGGTAACATATCTGGTGGATCTTGAAGGTCAACATCCATCACGGTCACGTAATCGCCAGTAGCTTCACGCAAACCACAATACAAGGCTGCTTCCTTGCCAAAATTACGTGAAAAAGAAACGTAGTGGACATGTTCTGGATCTTTGACCTGTAATTTTTGCATCTCATTTAAGGTGTTATCCGTGGAACCATCATTTACAAACCAGTATTCTAATTCAATATTCTTTAATTTACCCTTTATTTTTTCGACCGCTTCATAAAATAGCGGTACTGATTCTTCTTCAAAATAACAAGGTACAATGATCGATAATTTTTTTGTCATTATTTTCTCCCTTGACTACCCTTTCTCGTTAAATACCAAGTACTACTTAACAAAATAACGCCCATTAAGGTTAACAAAGCACCCAATTTCAAGTGTACTACATGATATTCCATTGTAATATTATTTCTTCCTTTTTCCAAGGGAAGTGCCATTAGCGTATCATCTAACAATTTAGGCATAACTTCTTTTCCATTTAGCTTTATTTTCCACCCGCTATCATATGGGATCGTCGTCTGCAAGTAGTGATCAGCTTGAGCATTTTCTACCACAAAATTAGCCTTACCATTCACTACCTTAGCCTTGACATGATTACTTTGTTGCTTGATCTCAGTCGTTACTTTATCTAACTGATCTAAATTCAACAAATATAATTGTGGTGCATGAAACGCATTTAGATCATTTGTCTGAAGTTCAACATAGCCTTGGCTACCCGCAGTTGGCACATAAAATACACTTGGTGAAAGCCACGTACTATACACTTGTTGAAGCTTACCGTTTAGATCTAATTTGGTTCCATCAACGCCCCAATTCCAAGGAAGCGAACCATACACACTATAATTACCTTGTGGGAGCTTAAATTCATAGCGGATCCCTTTAGGCGTCACTACTTGCGTATATGACAGGGGTTCAAAGAGTTTTACTGGCTCAGCCATCGCTTTAGTATAAACTTCATTTAGATATTCAAATGGCCCTTGTCCTTGAGACGCTTGGGCTACTCCTTTAGTTATAAATCCTAATGGCAAGGCATATGGATCTTGATAGACATCTTTTCCAGCCGCACTAGGCAATGATACTTTTTCCAATCCCTTGATCGGATATGGTGAAAGAACATATTTCACGCCTAAAAATGCATCTGTCGGCAAGATCGATGTGTTAACGACACTTATCCGCTCGCCCTCGGTTCGATATCCCATATCCGCTAATGTCTTCAACTGCATCCCACTTGGGCTTGAAATGTATGACGCTAGTGACCAATAGTTAAAACCATAAGCTTCATTATAGTTGGCCGTTATATTAACGTTAATATCTTCGCCTTTAGCTTTCGTCTGACTGATCCGATAGAGCGCAGGATCATATTCTTTTAACGCAGCGATCTGTGCTTGTTGTTGCTTGACATAATTTTGGTAGCTACTGACCTCACTAAACATATCTTTTGTCAACAGATATGTGTTATAACTAAGTTCACTACCGACCACTAAACATAGCGCAAGCACTATATATTTTTGATAACGTTGTAGTTTGCTACTTGTTAACAAACATAAGCCCAAGACTAGTGCTCCTAAAAAAATACCGCTTTGTCCCCAACGTATTCTGGGCTCTTTAGGTAAGACACACCACGCAACGACCGCTAAGCCGCAGATGATGATAGTAGCTTTGATAAGCGGACGCCAACTTTTTTGCGAAGTATTTGCCCATTTTCCAAAAAATAAACTTGCCATAAAGATCAAAAATAACGAGCCTACATATGAATAACGATACCAGTAACTCGTAGCATCTTTAAAGAGCGAAAATACCATAAACAGCGGTTGCCAGTAATACATCAATAATGAGATGACCAAGAAAATGCCTAAAACTAGCTTTTCCTTGATTTTAAAGCTCTTGCTAAAAAAGAGTGCTACCGCCCCCACCAGAACTAAACTTCCACAAAAAAGCGAAACTTTGGTCGGTGAACTTCCAGCGCCTAAGGTATAACCCAGGACAACTGATAACATGTTGCCTCTAAAAGTATTGGTCACCAATGACCAATCTAAACTTGAGCGTGATTGTTGGCCCATTGACGTCACTGTTGGCAAAAAGGTAATTGCACTGAGCAATATTCCGCTGAGCATTGCCCAAGCATAGACCATGCTTGATCGTCCAATTTTTTTCAAACTGGTATTTTCAGCTAAACATAATTCTAAAACTAACCATCCAAAAGAAAATAAGCAATTTATCGCCCCAACAAGACATCTTTCCAGTAGGCAAAAAAGTCAAGATACTGGATCGATGCATCCATGATAGCTAGCGATTTATTTCCAAATGGCGCAAAGCCAGTGATAAATAAAATCGTATTTAACAAGACGAATGCTAAAAGAAAAATACTCAAATATATTCTACTTTTTTTTAATGTGTGTAGCATTTTCTCACCCCTACTATCGCTAAGCCACCCCAGCTCAACAGTGCTATAAATAACATACTGTAGTATATTTTACTCATTTCATATCTTGTCGTTATTTTATAAGTGCCCTGATTTAGTTTTAACATTACCGTTCCACGTTTACTTGTTTCATGTGAAACATTTTTACCGTTCACATATACCTTTGTTCCCGGATAAACGATAATTGGTAGATCAACAGTTGCCTTTTTCTTGAGCGCAACTTGATATGTGATCTCATTTGGGGCGACCACTGGCGTTTTTTCAATAACTTTTTCACCTACTTTTACATGATGCAAAATTATACTTTGCGCAGCAGGATTAGTAGTGATGTAGTTATTTGCAAATGATCGTTTGGGGTAGTAATCTGTTTCGCCATATAAAACTAAGTAGTCAAACAACAATTTGTAATTTGCGTGATCCAAAACAGCACCTTGTGGGACGGTCGCAAATCTATCGTCTGTTTCACGTAACATCACGTTAGGATCAGGATCACTTATCCGATCTATCATTAAAGTTACCGAGTTAAAATAGAGTAAGCTAGCCACACTCACTACTCCTAATAAAGTAACTATGCGCTGATATTTCTTTTTATTGTCAAATAATCGTGTCACCATCAACGACAGTACAATGGCCAAGAAAAATGAAGAATACACACTGAAACGATATGGGAATTGGATCACTTGTAAAAATGATAAACTCTCAACTCTTTGCAGTACACTGTAAGGAAATAGACTCGTTGAAAGCACTATAAAAGTCAGACCAAGCGCATATATGATCCGTTCACGGCGATCACTTTTAACAAAATACCACCCAAATAACGCTGCAATTAGTAACGCGATCCCGATCCCACGATTCGTTGCACTATTTTCCAGCGAAGCAGCCCAAAATTCTTGCATCGTATATTGAAAACTAAACCCTGGCAACGGTGTCCCCAAATCACTCTTCAAATAATCTGTAATAAATGGATAGATCATCCAAGCGCTCAACAGTAAAGCTAAGCCTACACTCTTAGCTAAAGCTGACCATCTCGCTTTATCTGGTATTCTTCCACATATAAGGCTTATTATAAAGATCACAGCCATAATAGCTACTGCCATTACTGTACTTAATAGGTGACTATAAAGCAATAAAGCAACGCCCATACTTAATAGCGGCCACTTTTTAGCATCACCAAAAACCACCTCATAAAAACCATACATTACAAGTGGAACAAATGTATATGCAATAAATTCTCCAATAACATAATTTTTCAATCCTAGGTATAAATGATACGCTGAAATTGCATAAAAGATAGCAAAAATAATCGCCCGGATCCTACGTTGTGAAAATTTAAACATTACATAGTAGGCTATGGCCATGGTCAAAAACATTACTAGACCATACCAAACATAAAATGCTCGAAGTGGATCAAAAATAAATCTTAATGTAGCCCATGGATAAATAAAGACACTTGGATAAAATAGGAATGAACCGACTCCACTATTATGAAACGTATGTGTTGCAATAAAAGTGAAGAAAGATCCCTCTTTTAGATTACGATATATCTCTTCGACCCTTGAAAAATGAAAACTTCCATCTGAATCGATCCCTAGACGCCCATTTATGTAAAAAGTAATAGTAAATAAGATACTTAAGCCGATAAATAATCCAACGACCAATATTTTTCTTATCCATAGATCGCGTCTTTTACGCGTTGATTCATCCACTAAAATTCCTCCATTATCTAAGTATTTATCCTAGATATTATACCATCAAATGAGTTGCTTTAAAATTTATCTTGCACGATCAAAGCTTTAATGGTATTCTAACCTTATAAAGCTCACGGAGGTTGTTACCATGAATTATGATATTAGTACACAAACTACAGCAACCACCACCTCAACCACTACTATGTAGGCTGGTTGGGGCTATTTGAGATAATAAAATGTCAATTACTAAAGCTAACTGATCAGCAATATCACCTAACAATAAATGTTACGTCGATACCGCTTTTTAGTTAGCTTTTTTGTATAGGACAAAGAAATGGGGATTTTTTATGAGTAAGGATTCACAAGAGCAGCCAAAAAATCATTTAAATCGGTCGCTCACGTCTGGTCAGATGGAAATGATCGCCCTTGGTGGTACGATCGGGGTCGGGTTATTTATGGGTTCGACTTCCACTATCAAATGGACTGGTCCATCAGTTTTACTAGCTTACGCCTTTGTTGGGATCGTCTTATATGCAGTCATGCGTGCTCTAGGTGAAATGATCTACATCAAACCTGGGACTGGTTCTTTTGCTGACTACGCTACCGATTATATCCACCCACTTGCAGGCTATTTAACTAAGTGGAGCAACATCTTTCAATATATCGTTGTTGGGATCAGCGAAGTCATTGCGGTCACTCAATATTTGAATTACTGGTGGCCTAATCTTCCTGATTGGATATCTGGGTTAGTTGTCGTGATCACACTAGCCTTGGCTAATCTAGCCTCGGCCAAAGCTTACGGGACTTTAGAGTTCTACTTTGCCTTGATCAAAGTCGTCACGATCATCTTGATGATCATTATGGGGCTAGCCGTGATCTTTCTTGGCTTTGGAAATAACTGGCAACCCTTAGGCCTATCTAACTTATGGGCTCATGGTGGCTTTTTCCCTGGTGGCTTTAAAGGCTTCATGTTCTCACTTTCGATCATCGTTGGTTCCTATCAAGGGATCGAACTTTTAGGGATCACAGCCGGGGAAGCGGCTAACCCTAAGCATGCGATCGTCGCAGCCGTTAAATCGATCGTTTGGCGCATCTTGATCTTCTATATCGGAGCGATCTTTGTGATCGTAACGATCTACCCATGGGATCAACTAGCTGCGATCGGTTCTCCATTTGTTGAGACTTTCTCTAAAGTCGGGATCGCTGGGGCTGCCGGGATCATCAACTTTGTGGTCTTAACAGCTGCGATGTCAGGGGCTAACTCTGGGATCTACAGTTCTAGTCGCATGCTCTTTAAACTTTCGCTCGACCATGAAGCTCCTAAGATCTTCAGCAAGTTATCTAAGCACGTGGTTCCAAACATTGCGATCTTAGCTATTTCAGGGGGGATCTTACTAGGTTTTATCTTGAATATTATTTTGACTACCTTGAACAAAGATACCGCTAACCTATTCGTTGTTGTTTACAGTTCTAGTGTCTTACCCGGGATGGTACCATGGTTTGTGATCTTGATCTCAGAATTGCGTTTTAGACGCCAAAATACTCATGAGTTAACGGATCATCCGTTCAAGATGCCACTTTATCCGTTCTCAAATTACTTTGCGATCATTTCGCTTGTTGTGATCATGCTCTTTATGTTCATCAATCCAGATACCCGCGTATCAGTCTCTGTCGGAGCTGTCTTTTTACTCATCTTGACGGCTATTTTCTTTAGTAAAAACAAGAAAACTAAAGCTTAAATAAAAAGCCAAAATTTCTAAGTTAAAAAGAAAGAAATTTTGGCTTTTTTGCGTACTTTATTTTATGAAGGTACCTTTTAAATATTGTTCACCAGCCGTCAGATCATACTGAACGAGTTTATAATCTTCTAACAGCTGTCTTTGTTCTTTAGTCAAGTTATTTTTAGCCACTGCTTCACCATCTTGTGTGAGCAACTGCATATTAGTATTGTAGTTATTGATCGTATTTTCAGTGATATCAAGTGTCAAAACCGGTAATTTTTGCCAAACATCTGTCAAGAGCGCATAGTACGGAGAAACTTTTGCATTGACTTGAGCTGAAACCAACGCAGGAAAAGCAGTCGGAGAAACTAATTTCGTCGCTTTAGTTAGATTTTTAGCTCCATGTTGTCGTGCATAAGCATTAGAATAGATAAAATAATCAGTCTTATGCAAAGCTAGACCATTTTGCTTCATATCTACAGTTGGGTAGATCCCTGGTAAATGATCACCATAAAAGACAAAAGTGATCGGCTTTTTAATGTGTTCGATCTGTTCGATAAACTTTTGGATCACTTGATCACTATGGTAAAGTCCCATCGAAAAGTCTTTGACCATATTTTGGACACCTTCGTCTTTGGCAGCTGATCCTGTAGGCGTGAAGCGTTCGGAGCCATCATAATAATTATTATAGTATGGGAAATGATTTTGCATTGTCACTAAATTGATAAATAGGCCCTTTTTAGCTTGTTTTATCTGATCTAAAGTATTAGCAAATGCGGTTTCATCTGAAAGATATGGACTTCGATCGATCTTTTTTTGATGTTTGATCGAATATTTGCTCCCTAGATACATAAAGCGATCAAAGCCAAACTTAGCATAAACCTCGGGCCGACTATAATAAACCCCAATATAAGGATGGATCGCTACAGATTCTGGAAAATAGTTAGCTATTTTTGTTGAGGAACTAGCTGTGTATACGGAGTCGGTAAGGTCGGTGAGAAATTAGCTAAATTCAAACCAGTCAAAGCCATATATTCCATATTGGCAGTTCCTCCGCCGTAGCCCGAACTGATCATATATCCTGCTGTTGTTTGTTGCTTTAGCTTTCTAACATTTGCGATCGGATCTGCCGGCAAACTTATTCCGGGAACTTGAGTTGGGTCAGCAAAACTTTCACTTAAACCAAAGATCACGATCTGATCTTCTAGTGTATTTAAGCGAGTTTGATCGATCTGTTTAGCCCGTTTGATATAGCGTTCTTTGATCTGTGCCATTTTTTTAGCTGAATAATCAGCTGGTCTTTCCATGACTTGAACATCCAGATTATTCAAAAATTGTAATACTGGTCCATTTTTTTGTGCACCTGCAAGTTGATTATAAAACGTTGGATCATTGCCAGTTTTTTCCATGAAAATATGCACCAACGAATCTTGATGATTCAAATATAGTATTCAGAGATCGAATATCCAGCATCTAAGAAACGAAATACTCGATAAATAGTTTCAGCACTACGTTTTAAGGTTTTAGCTACAATATAGGCTTTAACACCTTGATTCCAAAAATTTTGTATGAAGGACAGTTCGCTTATGGTAAGATGATTATAGGTCATTTGTGATTTTCCTTTACTTTTGTTTGTCGATACTCAAAAGTCTATCACAAATGGCTTTTTATTTTTCTAACTTAATTTTACAAACTGCGTAAACAAAAAATACGGCGCAAGCACAGAGCTCACGCCGTATTCATTATTTTAAATCAAATTAACCTTTATGTTCTTTTTTCCAGAGACCTAAGACCACACCTGCAATGATCGAACCGATCGCAACGGATGCGATATAGCCAAGTGGGTTAGTTGCTAATGGCGTTACCCAGAAACCACCGTGTGGCGCTGGTACGGAGACATGCCAAAGCCCAACTAAAGCCCCACCGATCGCAGAACCCAAGACACACGATGGGATCACACGACCTGGATCAGCTGTAGCAAATGGGATCGCACCTTCTGTGATAAATGAGAACCCTAAGACCCAGTTAGAGATACCTGCACGGCGTTCTTGTTCTGGGAATTTATTAGGGAAGAAAGCTGTTGCGATCGCTGTAGCAAATGGTGGGATCATCCCGCCGACCATAACTGCCGCCATCAAGGTCGCAGCTACAACAGATTTAGGATCGTTAGCAAATGCACCAGAAGCAAAGACATAAGCAGCCTTGTTGAAAGGACCACCCATATCGATCGCCATCATCCCAGCTAAGACTAAGGTAAGCACGACTAAGTTACCTGTTCCTAAGTGGTTCAAGAAGTTTGTGATCCAGATGTTGATCGTTGAGAAGATCGGATTGATGATAAAGTACATGATCAAAGCGATGAACAACAAGCCCAAGACTGGGTAGATCAACATTGGCTTCATACCTTCGACACTCTTAGGTAAGTGAGCACAAAGTTTCTTTAGGCCGACCATCAAGTAACCTGCGATAAAACCAGCTGCGATCCCACCTAAGAAGCCAGCTGCAGATTTAGCATCAGCCATCACATTAGCGGTGTACGCCCCGCCAAATGAACCACTGTAAACTGTTGCCATGAAACCACCAACAAACCCTGGCATCAAGGCTGGACGATCACCGATAGCTTCAGCGATGTAAGCAGCTAAAACTGGAACCATGAAAGCAAATGCCATATTACCAGCATTGTTCAAGAAGATGAAGGCTGGTGACTTAGCCCCACCCATGTATTGTTCGACGATAAAGGAGACCGCCATCAAGATCCCACCACCGATAACAAATGGTAACATGTGGGAGATCCCGTTCATCAATTGTTTATAGATATCGCCCCAAACAGAACCGGTCGAGTCGCTTTCTTCAGTTGCATCATTAGCACTTGCATGAAAGACTGGTGCTTTATCTTCTAAAACTTCATTGATCAATTTTTCAGGATCTTTGATCGCATCGGTAACTGGTTTGTTGACCAAGTTCTTGCCATCAAAACGTGCCATTTCGACTTTCTTGTCGGCAGCCACGATAACACCCTTAGCGCGCTTGATCTCATCAGCTGTCAAACGGTGCTTGATACCTTCAGAACCGTTTGTTTCAACTTTGATGTCAACGCCCATCTTATCAGCTTGTTTTTTCAAATTTTCTTCCGCCATGTAAGTATGCGCGATCCCGTTTGGACAAGCTGTTACAGCTACGATGTATGGACGAGAATCATCAGCTGGTTTGTTAGCAGCTGCTTTTTCACGTTCTTCTTGCGCTTTATTTTCAGCTTCCTTTTGCGCAACTGCTTTAGCAAAGATGTCTTGGACCTTTTGTGGTGTGTCAGCTGCTTTCAAAGCATTGACTACATCTGGGTTCATCAAAACTTGGGATAAAGCTGCTAAAGCTTGTAAGTGGGTATTATCTCCACCTTCTGGAGCTGCGATCATAAAGAATAAGTGCGCTGGTTGGCCGTCCATTGATTGGTAATCGACCCCATTGACACTGCGCGCAAACATTACAGCTGGTTTCTTAACTGCTGTATCGTGAGCATGTGGGATCGCGATCCCTTCACCCATACCAGTTGAGCTTTCAGCTTCACGTTTTAAGATATCTTTTTTGTATAATTCTTCGTCGTCAATGATGCCTTTAACAAATAAGTTATGCACCATTTCATCGATAACTTCATTTTTGGTCGTAGCCTTAAGATCCATGATCATAAGGTCGGTCATCAATAAGTCACGAATGTCCATGTCTTACACTTCCTTTTTAATTATTTATATTCTTCGATCTCGATCATTGGTAAGATCTCATTGATCTTTTTAGCATCAGCCAAGTCTTCAGAAAAGGCTGTCGCAGACCCACAAGCTAATCCATAACGGAAAGCTTCGAGTGGATCTTTAGTCTTAGCGTATGTTCCTGTAAAGCCACCGATCATAGAGTCACCCGCACCGACTGAGTTGATCACGGTGCCTTTTGGTGCATATGAACGATAAACTTTATCTTTAGTGATCATCAAGCCACCATCGCCTGCCATCGAGATCAAGACGTGTTGAGCGCCCATTTCAAGTAATTTCTTACCGTATTTAACGATATCGTCAATGCTATTTAGTTTTACACCAAATAATTCAGCTAATTCATGATTGTTAGGTTTGACCACTAAGGGATTTTCTGGCAAAGTCTTCAGCAAACTTTCACCAGTCGTATCGATCACAAATTGGGCACCCTTTTGACGAATGACTTTGATCAGATCAAAGTAAAAATCATCACTCAAACTTGGGACTAAACTTCCGGCAAAGATCACCACATCATCAGCGGTCAATTTATCGAATTGCGCTGTAAAGGCTGCGATCTCTTCTTTAGTCAATTCAGGTCCGCGTCCGTTGATCTCAGTTTCTGCTTGGGCTTTGATCTTAACGTTGATCCGCGTATCAGCTTTGATCGGAGTAAAGTTCGTCTTAAGTCCTGTCTTTTCTAAACTTTCTTTAACAAATTCACCGGTAAAACCACCTAAAAAGCCCCAAGCTGTATTATCCAAGCCAAGTTCTTTCAAGATACGGGAAACATTGATCCCTTTGCCCCCAGGTAATTTATTGTCGTAATCCATTCGGTTGACTTCGCCTAAAGTTAGTTCATTTAACTGGACGATATAGTCGATCGAAGGGTTGACAGTTACTGTATAAATCATCAAAAATCCTCCTGAATCGTCGTTTGTTCGCAATAACGCGCTCTCACTGGTTGTGAAAGACTGCTGGTAATGATCGTTGCTTGCGAAAGTTCAGCTACTTTGACAAAGGAAACATTGTCAAACTTACTTGGATCAGCCAAAACAAAACATTCTTCGCTTTGTTCTAACGCTGTTGTCTTGACAGCTGCCTCATCGGGATCAGGCGTGGTGAACCCATAACGAGGATGGATCCCATTGATACCCAAAAAAGCTTTATTAAACCGTAATTGTGTCAGCGAACTGACTGCTTTGACACCAATAATTGCTTTAGTAGTATTTTTCAACTCACCGCCGACCAAGATCGTACGCACGTTTTGATCAGCTAATAGCGAAGCATGCATAACTCCATTAGTCACAACCGTCAGTTCTGGCTTATTTAAATATGGGATCATCGCTAAAGTCGTCGTTCCCGCGTCCAAGTAGATCACATCTTCAGCTTCGACTAACTTTGCAGCTGCTTGGGCGATCGCCTCTTTTTGAGCCGTATTCTTCGATGCTTTGCCACTCATATCAAGTTCACGTTGGAGCGAATGCTTGATCTTGGCACCACCATGCACTCGGATCAACAAGCCCTTTTCTTCCAAAAGCTGAAGATCGCGCCGAGCCGATGACTCAGAACAATTAGTTTGTTTGCGGATCTCTTTAAGTTTAACGACATTATTTTCCTTTAACATCTGCAAAATATGCTGTTGTCTTTCCTCTGCAAGCACTTTCATTACACCTCCCAAATTATAATATCATCTAAATCAGCAAAAATCAATCATAAAAAGCCAAAAAACGTCATTAAATTCCAAAAAAATTTTAAATATATATTTAAAAAATGCCGTTTTCTATTTAAAAACGGCATTCTATTTACAATTATTTTAAATTATATTCGGTCAAAAACAGTCATTAATTCTTAAAACTGTGGATCGGGGCTGGGATCAAGCCACCACGAGCGATCATCGTAGCACTTGAAGCTTGATTGTATGGCATGATCGGAGCATGTCCCAATAAACCGCCAAATTCAACTTGGTCTCCGACTTTTTTACCTGGAACAGGGATCACCCGTACTGCGGTCGTTTTATTGTTGATCATCCCGATCGCAGCTTCATCGGCGATCATCGCACTGACAGTTGTGGCTGGAATATCACCTGGTAAAGCGATCATATCCAGCCCCACTGAACAAACTGCTGTCATGGCTTCTAGTTTATCCAAGGATAATGTTTTTGCTTCAACAGCAGCAATCATTCCCGCATCTTCAGAAACTGGGATAAAGGCACCAGATAATCCACCTACATGACTGCAAGCCATGATACCGCCTTTTTTGACTGCATCATTTAACATCGCCAAAGCCGCCGTTGTCCCATGAGTCCCGACTTGAGCAAGACCGATCTCTTCTAAGATCTGTGCAACTGAATCACCGACCGCTGGCGTCGGGGCCAAGGAAAGGTCCACGATCCCAAACGGTACATTTAACCGTTTGGCTGCTACACTACCGACTAATTGTCCCATCCGTGTAACTTTAAAAGCTGTCTGTTTGATCGTTTCTGCCACTTGATCGAGTGGTTGACCTTTAACATGTTCTAAAGCAGCTTTAACGACACCAGGCCCTGAGACCCCGACATTGATCACGACATCCGGTTCACTGACCCCATGAAAACCACCCGCCATAAAAGGATTATCCTCGACTGCATTACAGAAGACGACTAATTTAGCGTTGGTCATATAATCTAATTTAGCAGCCGTTGTGATAACTTCCCCCATTTGTTTGACTGCATCCATGTTGATCCCACTCTTGCTGGAACCGACGTTGACTGAGGCACAGACCAAATTCGTTTGTGTTAAAGCTTCAGGCAATGAGGCGATCAAGGTTTGGTCTCCTTTAGTCATCCCCTTTTGAACAAGCGCGGAAAAGCCGCCGATAAAATCGATCCCCAATGTTTGAGCCGCCTTATCCAAAGTTTTAGCGTATTTGACGTAATCTTTATCTTGACTAGCCCCTGCAACTAAAGCGATCGGTGTCACCGCCACGCGTTTATTGACGATCGGAATCCCATATTCCATCTCGATCTGCTCAGCCGTTTTGACTAGATCTTTAGCTTTAGTAGTGATCTTATCGTAGATCTTTTGGCAAGCCACATCACTGGCGCTATCAATGCAATCCAGCAAGGAGATCCCCATGGTAACGGTGCGGACATCGAGATTTTGGTCAGATATCATGTGGATCGTTTCTAAAATCTTATCAAATTCCATGAACTTCCCTCCTATAGTTGATGCATTGCGCGATAAACTTCTTCATTGCGCAAATTGATCTCAACTTTCAAGTTCTGCCCCAATTCAGCAAGTTTAGCTGAGATAAGTTGCAGATCGCTTTGTTCTGGAACTTGGACCGCCATCATCATAGTAAAATGCCCTTCTAAAATAGTTTGACTAATATCGAGAATATTGATACCTTGTTCAGCCAAAAAGCGACTGACTTCAGCAACGATCCCGACCTTATCTTGACCAACAACAGTTAATATAGCTTTCATTATGTATGCCCCCTATATATAACAGTGCGGAGAAATGCGGGAAGCTCCGTAGAAATAACGGTAGCTCAGTCATGAGGTGCTTTTTGCCTCGTGACTGAGTTATTGTTATTTCCTAGGAGTTGCATTTCGTAGCACGACTACTATAACAGTGCGGAGAAAATCGATTTGCACCGTACGGATAGCCTAGAATAGACGATGATGTGCTTTTTGCATCATTGTCTATTCGTAGCTATACGCTAGGTGCTGATTTTCGCAACACGACTACTACTACAGTGCGAAAGAACACGGGAAGCTCCGTAGAAATAACGGTAGCTCAGTCATGAGGCGCTTTTTGCCTCGTGACTGAGTTATTGTTATTTCCTAGGAGTTGTGTTCTGCAGCACGACTATAACAGTGCGGAGAAAATCGGTTTGCACCGTATGGATAGCCTAGAATAGGCGATGATGCCGGTTTTGCATCATTGTCTATTCGTAGCTATACGTTAGGTGCTGATTTTCGCAACACGACTACTACTACAGTGCGAAAGAACACGGGAAGCTCCGTAGAAATAACGGTAGCTCAGTCATGAGGCGCTTTTTGCCTCGTGAGTGAGCTATTGTTATTTCCTAGGAGTTGTGTTCTGTAGCACGACTACTACAGTGCGGAGAAATGCGGGCTTTGCCGTATGGATAACGGTAAGGAAAGTTTGAGGCGCTTTTTGCCTCGTGCTTTCCTTATTGTTATCCACTAGGCATTGCATTTCGCAGCACGACTACAAACCAATAGTTACCAAACGACACCTTAACTATATAATTAACTTACCTTAAGTGCAAGAAATTACTTAACCTGGAAAATATTTTCTTTTACTTGATATTACATGCAATTACATGTAATATAGATTGAGCATTTATATGCATCTGCATGCAATTTATTAGTGAAAGGACTTTATTTATGGATAACATTTCTAAAACGATCGATCCTAAGATCCGCCTGATCGTTACTGTACTACTTTTATTTTCTGGATTTGTCAGTCTAGCTAGTCAAACGATGATGATCACTGCACTACCCGTCATCGAACATGAGATGAATGTCTCATTGACTCTAGTTCAATGGCTCACAACAGGGTACACTTTGATGGTCGGGGTCATCACGCCGCTTTCATCTAATTTGTATGAAAAATTTAAAAAGCGCAATATCTTTTTGGCTACGATCGCGATCTTTATCTTAGGGACTTTGATCGGGTGCTTTGCCACTGATTTTTGGCTCTTGCTACTCGCCCGCTTGGTCCAAGCATGTGCTAGTGGGATCTTGATGTCATTTCAAATGACAACGATGATCTCGATCTATCCCATCGAAAAACGGGGCACGATCCTAGGGATGTCTGGGCTAGTTATCGCTTTTGGTCCAGCTATCGGACCGACACTTTCCGGTTTGATCGTTAACACTTTAGGGTGGCGCTATATTTTTATCTTAGTTTTACCGATGATGTTACTGGTTTGGTCGATCGGTTTTTTTGCCTTTCCTAACTTCTCTGAACCTAAAGACATCAAGATCGACTTTATTTCCGTGGGTCTCTCCTTGCTTGGTTCAGGATTGACTTTAGCAAGTTTGACCTTCTTTCAAACTTCTGCTTTACAAGGTTGGATCATGTTAGTTTTGGGGCTAGCGATCCTCTTCATCTTTGTTAAACGCCAACTTCGCCTCAAGCAACCGATGCTCAAAGTTCAACTCGTCAAAAATCGCTCATTTAGATTGATGACTTTAGTGGGGATCTGTGCTTTCATGGTCTTACTTGGGACTGAACAAATGCTTCCGATCTTTACACAAAATGTTTTACACCTAAATAGTATGGTCTCTGGGATGATCTTGTTACCGGGGGCGATCGCTAATGCGCTTAGTGCAGCTTTAGTCGGACGGCTTTATGACAAACATGGTCCTAAATATTTGATCATTTCAGGCGGGATCTTGATGTTGATCGCTGCGATCCCCTTTGTCATGATCTCTGAGACTACACCGGTTTGGCTCTTGACAGTTGCTTATATGCTTCGCATGATCGGAAATGCCCTCGTATTTTCCCCAGCGATGTCAGAAGCCTTTGTTGACGTTTTACCTGATGAAGTCAGCCATGCTACCGCACTTAACAATAGTTTACGCCAAGCATTTGGTGCTTCATCGATCACCATCTTGATCGTTTTATCCAATATTCCAGCGACATTTACCGCCGGGATGCGTCTTTCCATGTGGGTAACCGTCGGCTTGGTCTTATTGATGTTGACTTGCTTTGGGCTCTATTTACGAAAGGATGCCTGATCATGGAACCACGAATCGATAAATTAGTTTCAATTTTTAATCACAAAATGCGTACCGAACTCAATTTTCAATATGAAAAGATCGGTCTCAGCGCTAAAAATTATTTTTATCTTGAAAAGATCGCCGAGACTCCTGGGATCAGTCAAGCTCAATTCATCAAGATATTACACCGTGATCAAAGCGTTGTTACCCGCCAGATCAATAAATTAGTGGCCGATGGTTGGATCAACAAACGTTTTTCCGATAATGACCATCGCCGCTCAGAATTATTTTTGACTTCTAAAGGTGAAGCTATCTTGCCTAAGATCAAAGATATCTATCGTCAAGTCAATCAAAATTCGCTGGCTAGTTTGACTGCAAGTGAAGCTAAAGTATTTGGTGACTTACTAGATAAAGTGACCACCACCTATCAACCGCATAATTCGACAGAAGTATGAGCCATGCCATATAATAGGGATAAAAACATATGAGGTGTGCACAATGAAAGTTCACATGACCAATATTTACGGGATGACTAAAAATAGTGTCGCTCAGATAGCTCAAAATATGACATCTCAATTTGGAAAACAACTGGGCTTTAACGAGATCGGCATTTACAACTATCCTGTTAGTGTTGATAGCCCAACTGAACTTAGCAAGCGATTCGACGGTATGGTCGCTTCTGTAAGCAATAATGATATCGTCATCTATCAAGCGCCATCTTGGAATACGATCGAGTTTGATCACGCCTTTGTCGATCATCTCAAACGCTATTCTAAGTTGAAATTGATCATCTTTATCCATGATGTGCCGCCACTGATGTTTGCTGAAAATCGCTACTTGCTACCAACATTTATCGATTTTTACCAAAAAGCCGACCTTTTGATCGTGCCTTCTGAACAGATGTATCATTTTTTACGAGAAAATGGCCTGGCAGAGAAAAAATACGTTGTGCAACACATGTGGGATCATCCCTTAGATGCTAATATGCTTTATGACACCACTGAGATCAAACGCTTAAATTTTGCGGGCGACCCCACAAAATTTACATTTGTTCAAGACTGGCAACATGATACTCCCTTGCATTTATTTGCTTCCAAAAAACCTACAGCAACTGACTTGAACCTTATCTATGAAGGCTGGCTCAATGATGCCGAGCTTTGCATCAAGCTTTCTAAAAATGGTGGTTTTGGTTTGGTTTGGAATGATGGTGGCTATACACAAGAATATACTTCCAAATATATTTCCTATAAATTAGGTACTTATCTGGCTGCAGGTCTACCCGTCATCATTCCGTGTGGCATCTCAAATGAAGAACTGATCAGCAAAAATAATCTTGGTTTTGCAGTTGATTCGATCACCGAAGCTTTAGAAAAATTAGAGCGCCTCACCCAAGAAGAATATCTGCAATACAAAAATGCCGTTAAAGAATTTGCTCCACTGCTCCAACAAGGTTACTTTACTAAGCAAGCCTTAGTTCAAGCAGTTTTTGAAGTTTTACAAGCCTAAATGAAAAACAAGCTTTCCTGGGGAATTATTTCCCAGGAAAGCTTATTTTTTATTCATTTAAAAGCGTAAGCGATACAGACTAGCTGGTCGTCCCGGCCCACGCTTATTTGCCTTTCCGATCTCTCTAAAAAGTCGCTGGTGGGTCTTTTTAAAGTTCGAATTATCGATCTCATGAAAACTAACGCCTAAAAACGGGGCATACAAACTCCGCGCTTCACGCAAAGTAAAGGCTTCGCCCAAGATCCGTAAGATGTCTGGTTGAGTATCCAACGAGTGGCGAATACGCAGACAAGCCTTCTTCAAAACATAATCGTTGACTTGGTAGAATTTGTTTTTTCGCAAGCGTTTTTGGTAATACTCAGCCTCGGTATCAACTGTTGCCACCGCTAATTGTTTCTCACCTTTAGTGAAATAATAGTGGCTATTTAAGTTTTCTAAGGTAAATAGTTCCAAGGTCGAAGTCATCATATTCGGAAACTCCGGTAGATAAGTCATATAGACCATTGTCACTAAGCGTTTTCCATCAACTACTCGCTTAGGATCAGTCAATGTCTCTAATTGTTCAATATTTTTAGGTGACACAGTCTGTCCCGTCAACTCATGTGTCAATCTGATCGTCGCATCAAGGACATCCTCATCCTGAATAAGATAAGTTTCAGGTAAAGTCCAGTCACCCTCATCTTTTAATATCACCTTCACTTGGTTGGTCTTGCGATCAAAACACCAAATGATATTGAGCAACTTTACATCAAATGGGATAAATGTTCTATTGATCTTCATTTTTTAGCAACTATCTCGAATAAAAGTATAGCTTTTCCTTTCCTAAATTATCCTGGTGTGTCCATTTTTCCTGTTAATCAGAAGCCAGCTTGTTATAATATAGCTAGCTAAAACGAGGAGGAAAATAACTGTTAATTAAAATGCATTAAAATATAATCAAATATGATGTAATATCTACAAGAAAGATAAAATGTGAGGTAGATATTAAAACCAAAATAAATAGCTGAAAGATCGGGCGTTACTGTTTTAACCCTACAACGCTGGGATAACAATGGGACTTTAAAAGCTTATTGTGCTCCCATGCTAAAGGTGTTATTCTTGATGAAACAATTACTAAAAGAAGTAATGGATAATCAAGTTGACACAATCTTTATTACCTATAAAGATTGATTTATCCGCTTTGGTTATGACTGGTTTGAAAGATTATGTAAGATGCACAATACGGAAATTGTAGTGTTAAATAACATTAAAACTAGTCCTACTCAAGAAATGATCGATGATATGATAAGCATTGTACATGTATTTTCTTGTCGTTTATATGGTTTACGCAAGTATAAAAGTAAATTGAAAGCTGATAAATACTATCCAAGCACACAAAGATGTTCTGATTGCGGTCATATCAAGACTGGTGATGAAAAAATTAGTCTTGATGGTAATCAAAAACATAAAACTAAGCATAACGAATATATCTGTTATGAATGTGGTGCGATCATGGATCGAGATGAAAATGCCGTAGCTAATCTTTTAGCTTTATTAAACTAGAAAATATAACGGGGTGGGCTACACCCTTAAGCTATCTGAGCTAGTCAATGTCATTACCCTCTTGTTAGGATATGGGAACACTAGCGTTGACGGTAGTAAATAAAATTTAGGAAAGGAAAAGCTATATTTCTTTCTCAAATGTAATCATTTGAGATATTTGATTACGTTTGTTCATATTTTATATAGCAGGAAAATATCGATGTTACATCTAATACCAAATGATCTGCCCCAAGCACTCGAAAAGTTAGCTTGGCTAAAAGCAAATGGCTATAACACAGCTACCAGAGAAAGTGTCATCAACGACATGACGCAAGATGGTGTCCAAGATATGCTCGACACAGCACTTGAGGGTCCATATTGGGGGACCGCGTGGGAAAAGCCCGATATGATCTTAACGATTACGGGAAGTCTGGGAGAAGAGATCGCCAAAGTTTATCCGCGAAAAGGATTTGAGACCTTTTCACAAGATCTAGCAGATAATGATCTGCTCTACTGGCGTAATTTATCGGCTCAAGTCAGTGGAGCGATCGGCAACGATTAATAGCGATCACCGTTGATGATTTTTAACCATAACATATTCCACCTTGCTTAACCAGTACTAGGATACAAGTTTCATATACCCATCTGCTTACATTGCTGGTATACCTAGAAAAAGCCTATATATTAAGAAAAACTTAACTTTATATTTTCAAAAATTCTAAAATTTTTCTTGCATTTACAAATTACTATGGTAGAATTTAAAGTAATTTTTGCAAGGGGGAAGAATACAATGGTTAAATTTAGACGTGTTCGTGCGTTTGACACTGAAAACTTGGCTAAAGACATGACTATCGTAAAAAAGGATATTCAAATCTCTGGTCATAAGATCAAAAATGTGCCAGTTCAGCTTGAAGATTCGCAGTCTGAAGATATTAGTTACCTTATTTCAGACCCTATCTTTAAACATCTATATTCGATTATTCGAAGAAGCACTGAAGGTGTTGAATTCGACTTTGACAAGCTCTAAAATCAGTCAAATCTATTAATTTAAGAATTACCTGCGCATCTTTACTTTGAAAGGTGCGCTTTTTATTTTGTTTTGTCGAAACCGCTTACCAAAAACTGTATAATAAAAGAAAAGACCATTGGGGGGATTTAGATGCAAATCTTTACTGTTGCCAAACAATACTTGTATTATAGGTTCTCATTAGCTTTTATCACTTACACACTGCTGCTTTTACTGGGATATTTTTTACTCCAACACTTCGATCATGGCAATTATTTTCGACTCACCTTATTTTTTTGGAGTATTGTTTTTGTTTTAGATTGTCTACGTAGCTTTTTTTATTGGAAATATGCTCGACTCAGTTTTAGTTCTACAGCCGTCATCGTTACCAAAGGCCGTTTCTTTTACTCAAAAACTACGATCCCGCTTGAAAAGATATATATTGTTTCAGAAAGTACAAATGTCTACTTACAGCTTTTCAAATTAAAAAGACTAAATTTTCAAACGATCGCACAGGCAGCTAGTTTTGCCGGGATCACTGAAGACTTCCAGCTTCCCGTGAAAGTAGGTGGGCGTGATGAAGGCTAGACATCAATCGGTGAAATATTTTGCAGTCAAATATACGGAATTTTTTGTCCGTAACGGTCTGATCTACTTGCCCTTGCTGGTTTTTATCTTCATTCTTCCCAATTTTTGGACACTTTTACTTTTCCTGGGTTATACTAGCTCGCTCATTGCGATTTTTTTACGCTATTTCACTACCACCTACCGCATTGAGGCTGATACTTTGACGCTCACAACTGGGGTCATTGCAAAAACAACGCTCAAACTCAAACAAGCTGAGCTCAGCCACACGCTTTCAAACTTCCGCGTCGAACAGACTATCTATCAAAAATTCTTCCGCACGCAAGGTATCCAGATCTATCTCAACAACAGTACCACCGAAGAAGCAATTGAGTTTTTTGCTTTGACCCCTGAGCAGTTAGCGCAATTACAGGAATTTTTAGCCGCGTTCCAGCCCGCTACGGAAATAGTTGCAGAAAACAAAGCAAGCCTCATTGAAAAATCACAAACTGATTTCCTAACAATTGTAAAAACTGGCCTTATTTCCACACGATACTTTGCTTATTTGGCCTTAGTCCTTCAATTAGAAGAGCAGTTTCCACAGCTACAACGTTTCTTTGATCTCACGGCGCTATGGTTTTGGGCGGTCTTAGTCAGTGGTGCGCTCTTTTTTAGTCTCGCTTACCACTATATAAGCTTTGCCAAGTTTTCGTTATGGGAAACTGAGCATAATTTTATCGTTAAAAATCATTTCTTTACCACTGACCAAAATACGATCCCTAAGTCTGCGATCGTTGGGCTAGAGTTGACCAGTGATCTTAATCGTCGACTCTTTAAACTGACCTGTATTACCGCGATCTTGGCTAACAGTGATACTGATCAAGACGAAAACCGCTCCAAAAATTTCTTATTTCCTCTATTACCAACACATGAGCTCTTACCGACTTTAGCCCGTTATTTCCCCTGGATCCCGCGCGAACTTTTTGAGCTTCCAAGCTATCGGCCTAAAGTTCGCTACCAGCTAGGATATTTGCTAAAAATTGGCATTCTAGGGGCAAGCTTATACTTTATCCTGCAATTTTTCATGAGTTGGCTCAGTGCTTTAGGCGTGATCGTTACAGGGATGCTTTTGTTGTCACGTTCATTATTTGAACCACTAACAACACGGATGGCTCATACCCCAGACTACTTTATCTTTACCAGTGGTCTCATCAATAAACGGACTTATATCTTACCTCGAAAAATGCTCGCGAGTATCAAAACAACAGACTATCTTGACATCATTGTTGGTTCGACGTTGACCTTTACCACGACTGACGGCAAAACGATCAGGCTGCTTAGCACTGACGAAAATATTTTATAACAGGAATTCTTTATTCCTCACTAGTATTAAAAACGCCCGTGACACTAAGTCACAGGCGTTTTAATATTTATCTAGAACCTATTTTATTAGTAAATCAAATCATCGTATTTAACTTCTGCTTGTTGTTCTGCTAAAGCTTCAGTTTGATAATAAACTGTGCTCGTCCATGCGCTAGCTCCACCACCAACTACTACGACCGGTGTTTGCTTGCCATCGATCAACTCGGTATGAGCTGCATAGAAAGTTCCAGCCCCAGCAGTTTGGTACCATCCACGAACATTGATATAATTCAAATCATTTTTCGTAACTTCACTGGCAACTCCCCATTCTTGGCGTGCTTCTTGCACAGCGCTATCTGTGTCAAATTTTCTACCGTTTCCTGGACGATATAAGATCGTTTTAGCAGGCTTTTCACCTTCGGACGTATAAACAATCTCATGTTCACTAACTTCTAGCTTAGACATTTTACCATAGCTTTTGGCATACCAAGTTCCCCGCATTGCAACCGGAGTAGTTATATAACCGTTTCTCCCGTCGCTGTAAGCATCATCAGTTGCTGTTTTTTCGTTAGCTGAGCCAACTGTTGTCGTTGGTCTGCCATTATAAATATTGGCAAAATTTTCTTTTAAATCGTTATTTTTTGTTTGTGTCCAGTTATTTGAAGCAGTGTCTGTTTCGTTTACAAGTACGAGCGGAGTGCCATCTTTGATCGTAAAGGCATAAGTGATACTGCCACCAGTATTTTTATTGTAATTATATAGTGCAACGACAGCATAACCCACTTTTTGAGTTCCTTTTGGATCCCAGACAAGTTCTGCAGACTGACCATCAACTGTTGCCGTTTTAAACTCAGTTGGGTAGACAGTTCCATTAGCAGTAGTCAAATTGGTTTCTCCCGTATATTGCGTGTACGTTTGATCCATCACTTTTCCCACTGCTTGATAAAATTACTTAACTCAGTATCCTTTTGAGTCGTCCAAGCACCGATTTTCGTAGCTGCGGCCTTCGCTCTTGTGCTTGAACTGGTGGTCTTCACAGTGGATGAACTTTCATTTGTACTTTCTTTTTTTGCTGCAGAGTTACTGCTACATCCAGCTAAAACGAGCGATAGTAACAATATTCCCAAAATGCCTTTTTTCACGATTTTAAAATACCCCCCTATACTTCTTCACCATTGATCTGGAAGATGATCTCAGGAAATTCTTCGGTCCCATTCTTACCTTCCATAAATTCTAAGGCATCCCGTCTAGTCTGCGATAGATCAACACCCTGTTGTTTAGCAGCAAAGATGCAACCACAGTAACATTGACGGTAGATGTCATATTCCTTACACATCTCAACTGAACGCCGATAACCATTACCCTTCTTAAAATCACTTGGCAAGTAATTGACGTCGTAAAAACGTTGGATCTCGATCCCTACTGAATTGATCGTTTGGGAGTTTTTGTGTGGACTGATCGTCAATGCGCTCCCAAAATAATCAAAGCCTAACTCAACTGCTTTTTTGGCTACCATGTCTAACCGGTAGTCAAAACAAGCTTTACAGCGATCGCCACCTTCAGGCTCTTTTTCTAACCCACGTACTGCTTGGAAATATTCTTGGGGTTTATACGGAGCGGCCACAAATTGCACGTTATTTCCGGTCTTTTCGTTGAAATCATGGATAAATTTTTGTTGGACATATTCACGCCGTTGGTACTCCGCTCGGGGGTGAATATTTGAATTAGCAAAATAGATCGTCACATCCGCAAATTCTGTCATGCGCTCAAGTGTCGTCGTACTACATGGAGCACAACAGGAGTGCAGTAAGATCTTGGGGCGAATTTGGTCTTTTTGCCATGTTGAGACCATCTTCATCATGACTTTATCGTAATTGATCTTTTGGTTTAGATTCATTTTTGCCAAAATATCTTGCAGATCGATCAAAACCCTGACCCTCTTTCAATAAAATTTCTATTTTACAGTATATCACACTATTATCGTGTATAATATTTTTTAGAAAAGAGGGCTCCCTATGCAAAAATATCGCGCTAAACTACACCGTTATACTATTATCCTAACTATCATCACCCTGATCGTTAGTGGGATCTTCATTGTCTGTGCCTTGAATAACGTTTCAAAAATACTACTATTAACACTATTTTTATTGCTTTTTTTCGCCTTAAGTTCATTGATCAGTGTGATCTTCATACTCTATCTCCCACGTTTAGAAAAATTCTTAGCTAAACGGCGCAAACAAAAAAAGACCACTGACAAAAAGCGACCGTAATGCATCTACGCTATATACCCCTAAGATCAAAGCGACTAAGGTGATCACACTGCGGTCATGGGCCGATAGTTTGTCTTCTCGTGACCAAACTTCACCAAATAAAACATCATCATTTACTTGGGCAAACTTAGGCGCAAAATTTCCCAGGTTATCCCGACCAGCTGTTTGTTTTTCTACCATTCGAAGTAGCTAAATATAACTATTTAACTTTGAAGCAAACTGAGACTTGGGGGATCGTTGTGCGCAAAACACACCGGCTCGCAACTAACACAACCGTTACAGGGGCTGATCTAAAAAATGAGACTCTTCTCTTACCTAAACGCGGGATCGTTCGCAACGAACTTAAAACTTGGCTCAAAGCGCTCCCTACTAGTACCAATATTTTAGGTACCAGCAATCTCTTAGGCAATGTTACGACTTTAGCAAGACAAAGTGGCGTTTGCCTAATATGTGTTAAAGGTGCCTTTGAGATGTTTGATACCTCTGAACTTGTCTTTATCCTCTTTGCTCTACTTCGTCACAGTAAACACATTTTAGCGTGGCGTAAAAATATCGAATTATCACTCGCAGCCCAAGAGTTTATCGAGTTTGTTAAAAATAATAAGCTTTAATCATCGAGTTATTTTAATTATTTTTTCATAATTCTCTAAAGCGTGCTATAATCCATATAAGGCGATCTAATCAGCCTACAAAGGAGGAATTTTTATGACTGATCTAGTTGATCTTGACTGGGAAAATTTAGGGTTCGACTACATGGAGCTACCCTATCGTTATCGAGCACATTATAAGGATGGCCAGTGGCACAAAGCTGGCTTGACTGAGGACGCAACGATCGCGATCAATGAAGGCTCACCTGTCTTTCATTATGGTCAAGCTGCATTTGAAGGCTTAAAAGCGTATCGTTGTAAAGATGGTAGCATCAATCTTTTCCGGCCTGATCAAAATGCAGCGCGGTTACAACGAAGCTGCCAACGTTTATTGATGCCAGAAGTGCCGACAGAGATGTTCATCGACGCTCTAAAGCAAGTGGTAAAGGCAAATGAAGCCTATGTTCCTCCATATGGTTCAGGTGGCACCCTTTACTTACGTCCAAATATCATCGGGGTCGGACCAAATATCGGCGTTCATCCCGCTTCTGAATACATCTTTACCGTCTTTGCAATGCCTGTTGGTAACTACTTTAAAGGTGGGCTCCAACCTACTAACTTCTTAGCGGCTAATTACGACCGGGCTGCTCATAAAGGGACTGGTCAAAGTAAAGTTGGCGGTAACTATGCAGCTAGTCTCTTACCCGGGGCTGAAGCCAAAAAACAAGGCTTTTCTGACTGTATCTATTTAGATCCACTTGAACATAAGAAGATCGAAGAAGTTGGTTCAGCTAACTTCTTTGGGATCACTAACGATAACAAGTTCGTTACCCCAAGCTCCCCTTCGATCTTGCCAAGTATCACCAAATATTCATTGCTCTATCTTGCCAAAGAGCGCCTAGGGATGGAGACTGAAGAAACCGATATCTACTTAGATGATCTTGATCACTTAGTCGAAGCTGGTGCCTGTGGGACGGCGGCTGTGATCTCTCCGATCGGTGGTTTCCAGATCGGTGACAAGTTGCACGTCTTTTATTCAGAAACAAAAGTTGGTCCCGTCACCAAGAAACTCTATGATGAATTGACCGGGATCCAATTTGGCGATAAAAAAGCGCCTGAAGGTTGGATCGTTAAAGTTTAAAGCTATAACAAGAGGCTGTGACATAAGTCTCTATCTTTAAAGAAGACCATTCGAATTTTTTGAA
>ERZ778518.227-NODE-227-length-58410-cov-19.903813_pt1 | contig 58410 bp, 44 predicted proteins | sample MGYA00510340_ERZ778518 | MGnify/ENA primary metagenome ERZ778518 (study PRJEB29527, sample SAMN07138967) | mouse gut metagenome | material: feces | host: mouse | place: China:Nanjing | collected 2016-01-25 ...
GTTTGTTATGCCCTATAACATTTTTTCAATTCTAATTTTAAACAGTTTCTAAAAGATGTGTTATTTTTGTCTATTCTGAGTCGTCATAGTATTCATTTGATAATAATATGTTTAGAGTCTGATTTTTTTTAGATTGCAGTAGTTTGCTAATTATTAATTTGATTATTAATTAATGTTGCTTCATTTGTTTTTATTAAAATTATATGATATTCGTGTAATTATTATTAAATTTGTGAACATAAAATGACAGGAGTGTCATTAAATCGATTAAAAGAGGCGTTATGTCTTTTTCTTGAACGTTCGAAGCCTGAGAAACTTCTACTTATAGACAAGAAATGGCGTAATGGCTTCCACGTATATGCGTGGGGCTATTATTCTACATCTGTCTATATGGTTTTCTCAGGGCCTGAACGTTAAGAAGTGGATATATAGTCCTACGCTTCTATATTAATTCAGTAGCTCTCGCAGGACTTGGGGGTTTGGAATTATGAAAAAATTAATATTTTTTGTGTGTTTATTGGCGGCTTTTGTAGGTTGCTCCAACGATGATGGCGATGAAAGCTATCAGGGAATCAGTCCTGCCGCCAAGGAATTGGGATTGGAAGAAATCCAATTGAGTAAAAATGCGAATAGTAACGAGATTGGTTTTTTCGTGACAAATGCAGGAGACACTATCCTGCTTACAGGTGAAAAGGACGAGTTGGGCAACACAAAAGAAATAACTCTCCTTAGCTTTGTTTCAGACAATGATAATATCTCGATTCGATTCAATGAGAATAAACTGCCTGAAACAATAGAATCTACATCTGGTGTAAATATTAATTTGGATTGGCTTACAAGTACTTCCGCGCTTGTAAAAGTGTTTGACTCGAATACAAACACATATATATCGACTGTCTGGTATACGGATTCTGTTCCGGAGCTACAACCGGGATCGAAATCAAGAAGTGTTCATAAAACGCGAGAAGGAAAAGGCCGAATTATGATTACACCTGAAGTGACATATCAATCGGATAATATCCGCAATCGGAGTTCACGCTCGACCCCAATAGAGGAGGTTCAAGATAAGGTGTGTGTCTTTAGCACTTCTCAATGTGGTGTTATGACGGATTTGTCGACTTGGATTTCTCTACGTAATGCAAAGACTGGTAAGAGTATTGAGAATGTATATTATACGAAAAGACAGTCAGAGGGAGTATATTATTATATAATTCCGTCAACGTCTTTCCCGGCAAAGGCAAGTAATCAGGAATTATGTCAAAAGATTGATTTTGCACTATCTGCTTTGGAAGGCGGATGTACGTTACTTGCCGGTCTCTCAGGGTTGACTGACTGGATAGCAATAGCTTGTGCATCAACTGGTATCGGTGCGCCCCCGGCAGCAGTATTGGCTGCTATAACTAAGGTCGTTGTAGTCGGTTCTGTTTCATTGCAGGTATTTATTGCTGCAAATGGTACGGAAGGCTTGATGTCAACGTGCAATCCGGAGTGGTACTATAAAGAGTATGTGGCGGCTGATTTGGAATTACATCCCTACGTAATAACAAAAACTGATGTAATACATTGCGAAAGCGTAATCCTTACCCCTGACTCAGAACCTATATACATAGATCAAGATGTAGATGGTGAACCGACAATAGATAATTTTACACTATCTCCTGCTTATCCATCTGCTGGTCAAAGTTATGTAGCAACAGCCAATTTTCATTGTGTGCCTTCTGGCTCTACAATTGTAATGAATATTGTTGGTACGGATGGTTATAGAAATACAGAAACTCATAGTAGCGATGACAATAGTGGTACTGTAAGCCTTTATGTACCTGGGGCTGAATCGGGTGTTTATGATGTATGTACAATTACGATTACAACTCCTGATGGTGAATCATACTCAATGCAGGCGTCTTTAGTTTTTGGTGCTTAAAGATAAGAATGAGGGTGTGTCATACTGCCCAAACAGAAATATTCCCCTTGTCGCAACTTCTGTGGCAGGGGGAATTATTTCAAATAGGAAGCCTTGATGGAGCCTTATTTTTATGTGGTTTAGTCTGAAAATTTGGTGTGACGATAGTTAAGACCTAACGTACATGACTAAACGATGTGTTATTTTTGTCTATTCTGAATTTTTGTACCTTTATGTTCTTTCTATATCTTTCGGTATCTTTTGTTCCTTTAGATAGACAGGGAGTTAGAAAAGACGGCGCTGGCCGGTGAGTTCGTCGCGGATTTCATCGTCACTGCGTTCCGGCTCGATTGACGGGTCGGGTTCGGGAGCTGTTTCGGGCTGTGACTGTTCGTCGGTTGAATCGTCGTCATCGTCCACCTCGTCGGTAACGACCGGTTCAAGTTCGGTGATGTGGTCGATTGCAAAAGTGGTGAGTCGTTTGCCTTTGGCCTTGAACGACTTGACGGCGATGAAATCGCGGGCGATGACTTCCATCGCAGGACGGAATGAGTCGGCCCCCCCGAATGTCACTTCTATGCGCAGTCCCGGCTCGTCGCTGAGCAGGATAAGTTCCGACTTCTCGTTTTCGCCGAGATAGCGCTGGGTCTTCGCCGAGGGTTCGAAGGTGAAGCGTTTGAGGTAAGGATATTTCTGGTCGGCATCGTTGAGGATGGCTGTCCAGACCTTGTGTGGGTCGAACTTCTCGATGCGGAGGATGTTGTCGGGGTAGTGGTTTGAGGCATCGAATGTCGAGGTGTAGTATTCGCCGTTTTTCTGGATGACGAGCACGAGGTCGCCGGTGTTGAATTCTCCGAGATAGTTGCCACGGCTGTCGTAGTTGAGTCGCATGACATCGGGATCGAACCACACGTCGCGTCCGCCGAGTGTCGAGCGTCCGGCTGCTTTGAGCGAGAAGCGGTGGACTTCGTTGCGGGTGACGATGTTGCCGATGGCGCTGCGCCCCTTTATGGCGAGTTCGGAGAAATCGACATCAAACTGTAGTGTCTTCAGGCGCAGTTTGGGCTTGAGTGTCACCTTGACCACCTCGGCCTCGCCGTTGTGGTTGACGGTAAACCAGCAGACCTTGCTTCCGGGGAGTCCGGGAGTGAGGTTATAGTCCTTGTCGCGCGTGATGCCGGTGACGAAGAAGCGCTTCATGTAGTATGTACCGCCCTTGCCGTTCTGGTAGATGGCGTTGTAGACGGTGCGTTTGTCGTTGCGTTTGAACACGTCGACGTGTATGATTCCCTTGCCGACGAAAAGTTTTTCCTGCACCTTGACCACCTTGTAGCGGCCGTCCTTGTAGAAGATGATGATGTCGTCGATCGACGAGCAGTTGCAGAGGTATTCGTCTTTTTTGAGCGATGTCCCGATGAAACCTTCCTCGCGGTCGATGTAGAGCTTCTCGTTGGCCTCGGCCACTGCGGTGGCCTGAATGCTGTCGAAGTTCCTGATGACGGTCATGCGCGGATATGCCTCTCCGTATTTGTGCTTGAGGCTGGCATACCAGTCGATGGTGTAGGCGGTGAGGTTGTCAAGTTTGGAGTTGAGGTCGGCGATGCGTTCGTGGAATGCCGCGATCTGCTCCTCGCATTTGGTGACGTTGAATTTGAGGATGCGCCCCATCTTGATTTCGAAGAGGCGGATGATGTCGTCGTCGGTGACTTCGCGGATAAAGATATCCTTGAATTTTTCGAGTCGTCCGCGTATATGGGCTATCGCCTGTTCGCGGTTCTCGCTTTCCTCATAGCCTTTGTCCTTATAGATGCGCTCCTCGATGAAGATCCGTTCGAGGGATGCGAAGTGGAGCTGTTCGCGGACTTCGCCGAGCTGTATCCTCAGTTCCTGTCCGAGTATGTCGCGTGTGCGGTCGACGTTGTGGCGGAGCACGTCGCTCACGCCGATGAAGTGTGGCTTGTTGTCGGAAATCACGCAGCAGTTGGGCGAGACCGATACCTCGCAGTCGGTGAAGGCATAGAGGGCGTCGATGGTCTTGTCGCTCGATGTTCCGGGGAGAAGGTAGACAATCACGTTTGCTGTCTGGGCGGTATTGTCGACCACGGAGCGGATTTTGATTTTTCCTGCTTCCTGAGCCTTGACGATCGACTCTATGAGGGTCGCCGTTGTCTTGCCGTAGGGGATTTCGGTGATTGCGAGGGTCTTGTTGTCGATTTTCTCGATTTTGGCGCGAATCTTGACCACGCCGCCGCGCTCGCCGTCGTTGTAGCGCGACACGTCGATAGAGCCTCCCGTGAAGAAGTCGGGATAGAGTGTGAAGGGTTCGCCGCGCAGATATGAGATCGCCGCGTCGATGATTTCGTTGAAGTTGTGAGGCAGAATCTTTGACGAGAGTCCGACCGCGATACCCTCAGCGCCTTTCGAGAGCAGGAGGGGGAATTTGACCGGGAGAGTGACGGGCTCTTTTTTTCGTCCGTCGTAGCTGAGAGTCCATTCGGTCACCTTGGGATTGTAGACCACGTCGAGGGCGAACTGCGAGAGGCGTGCTTCGATGTATCGTCCTGCCGCTGCGCCAGCGCCTGTGAGCGTGTTGCCCCAGTTTCCCTGAGTCTCGACGAGGAGTTCTTTCTGTCCGAGCTGTACGAGGGCTTCGTAGATCGACGCATCGCCGTGGGGGTGGAACTGCATGGTGTTGCCCACGATGTTGGCCACCTTGTTGAAGCGACCGTCGTCGAGCAGCTTCATCGAGTGGAGTATGCGTCGCTGCACGGGTTTGAGACCGTCCTCGATGTTGGGGACAGCTCGCTCAAGAATCACGTAGCTCGCATAGTCGAGAAACCAGCTCTGGTACATGCCGCGCAGCTGGTGGCGGATGGTGTCGTTGCTGGTGTCGACGATTATTTTCGGATCAAAATTGTCGGCATGGCCGGGTGGGTTTTCTTCCGGTGTGAAGCCGTCGTTTTCGTCCAAGGTATCCGTTGTGAAGTTGTCCTCGCTCATAAACAGGGTGCTCTATTGTATTTCTATTGGCAAAATTACGAAAAATTCCGCGTTTTTCCTATTGTAAAATTTCATTGCGCTGATGGGCCTGAGCTTTGGAGTAGAGCGGTAGTGCGGGAAGGGTGCCATAGATTCATCCTGAAATTTGAAAATGGCAAAATGTTGCCAAAAGCTGTGATTTTCGCTAAAAAATCCATTCGTTTTGATGAATTTTGGTCACGATGCTAAAAAATATGTTAAAACGGAGGATTTTTGTTGCAGAAAAGTTTGTAGATTCTGCAAAAGTGCGTAAATTTGCAATGTGTTTTTCATGGTATTAGATTTAAGGTTAACTAAGATTGGTTGTCGAGAGACAATCAATTCTTTTTTATAGCTACATTGACAACAGCCGGTCTCTATGGTGCAGCGTAGTCTGCGTCGGAGGCCGGCATTTATTTTTCGGAGAATATTGAATATCTTTGACGGCGGTTTTAAACCGATTTTCACGATAAAGGTGCATGCTGTATGCGTATTTCATTAGGAATGAGCTATATACATGGAAGCAGATTATATAATTATTTGATATACGATGAAGAATTTTGTTTTTTTTACTTGGCTGTGTCATGTCGTCGTTGTGCGGCATGAATGCGCAGACGGTTTCCGACAGTATCATGCGTGTTGAGGCTGAGGCTTTTCGTCGCGGACTGCCGGAGGGATTGCAGTCGTCTCAGAAAGATGCCATCCTGCGGGCGATAGAGGGTGATTGCGAGGCGCTGGAGAGGGTGCGCCACGGACGCAATTCGAAGCCTCCGCTACGCGAGGGGTGGTCACGCGTGACCTCTCTCCGACGATGAGGCTATATGGGCCTGAGGGTGTCGGCGGGGCGCTTCCGCTGCTGATATATTTTCATGGCGGGGGCTGGACGATAGGAAGCATCAACAGTTGTGCACGTTTCTGTCAGGAGGTGGCGGCGAGCGGCAAGGCGAGGGTGCTTGCGGTCGACTATCGACTTGCGCCGGAGTCGCCCTATCCGGCCGGGCTTGAGGATTGCCGCGAGGCCGTGGGCTTTGCTTTCGGGAATGCCGCGGAAATCGGCGCTGATTCCGACAGGGTGTTTGTCGGGGGCGACAGCTCGGGTGGAAATCTCGCGCTGGCTACCGCACTTTCCGGCGACGAGTGTTGCAGGCGGCTCGCAGGTGTGGTGTGTTTCTATCCGGTGACGAAGGCTTATCCTGACGGTTCGGCTTCGTGGGGTGACTACGGGTCGGGCTATGGTCTGGATGCGGATCTGATGGAGGCTTTCAATAGTGCGTATATCGGTCATCTTAAAGGCGATGTCGCGGGCGATGTCAATGTCGGCGACCTGAGTGATGAGGCGCTTGAGCATCTGCCCCGGACTCTGCTTGTGGCTGCCGGGCGCGACATTCTCTGCAATCAAGGACGCGAGTTTGCGACAAGGGTAGGGGCGCAACGGCTGACGAGGGTTGAGTTTCCACAGGCAGTCCACCTTTTCATCACTGTCGGCGGTCAGCCCGAGGCATTCCGCCGGGCTGTCGAACTGACGGTCGGGTTTATAGAAGGGGAGTAGACCGGTCACTCCCGATATATTGATTTCATTAAACGGATAACCCCGCTCCACATTTCGGTGTGAAGCGGGGTTGATGTTTTTTATCCTATGACGGGAAATTGATTACTTGTTGATGAATTTCTTGCCGTTCTGGATAACGATGCCCTTGTATTCCTTGCTTACGCGCTGGCCAAGTACGTTGTACATGGGAGCGTCGGGGTTGAGGGTTTCGTCAGCGATGATGTTGCTGATACCAGACTGACCGGCTGCAGTGAATTCAAAGCCATAGAGACCTACCTGGCTTTTGGGGTTGAAGAGGTAGTAAGACTGACCGGCTTTTACAGGGAAGCTTACATAGCCGAGAGCGGGACGGTTCTGGGTGATGCCGTTGGTGTGCTGGAGGATGTAATCTTCAGGCATTTTACCAACATTGAGATACTTGGCATTGCCTTCGTCTACGCTGCCTTCAAAAGCGAAGCCTGTGTTCTGATAGAATATGGCAACATCGATGGATTCGGGAGCAAGAGGCTGTTTTGTTGCAGCGTCAACGATGTAGGTGAGGTGATTGCCCTTATTGATATATACAGCTGTCTTAAGAGTTCCGTCAGCTTTAGCATCAAACTTCCAGTACATACCTTTTGCGGGCATGTCCATTCCGGGTTCCCAATAAGTACCTGCCACACGGAATACTTCGTCTCCGTCAGAGTTGGTTTCGTAGTAGTACCAAGAAACTGATTCGGGATTGCCCTGACCCATGAGATACTGTGCGAATGTAGGATTGCAGCCGTCGACGATGAGGGCGTCGTTGCCGTCTACAGAACCTTTGAGCTGCCATGCGTCTGCTCCGGTTGCAATAGTTTTGTCTGCATTGGGGGTTGAGAGGCCGGTGAGGGTGATGTTAGCTGTTGAGGCCGAGATTTGTGAAGTGCTGAGTTCACCGGGTTTGCTTGTGTCGGGGGCTTCAGCTGTGCCTCCTGCATAGATATTGTTTGTCAGTTTTTCAAGTGTAGCTGTTGTAAGGTCAAAGTCAGCTGCGCGCCAGATTTCCTGAGCGTTAACAGACCATGCCATGCATGCCACGGCAGCAAGAGTAAAGATTTTCTTCATAAGGTTGAATTTTTAAGGTTATGGTATTATTAATGTTGAAAATTTATTTTCGGAAAGTATCGTGGATGTGATTAAATACTAACTTTAATTCTTGTATGAAGCCAAAGTTTTGACGCGGGGCAAAGTTATAAAATATTTTTATAATAAAATAGATTTATTGAATTTATTTTCATTTATTTTTAGTTAAATCTATGCGGCTGTTAAATCAGACATATGTCGGGGGCTTATTGTATGTCAGATGTTTTGGAGGAGACCTGTGGCTGAGTCCATGATGTAGCCGCTGACTCGGACATCCTTGGCCATCAGAGGGTGGTTGCGGATGAGGTTGACGGTCTCTGCGACGGCTTCGGGAGTGTCGGTGAATCCGTGAAGCCAGCTGTTTAGGTCGATTCCGCAGTGGCGCATGAGCGATATGTGTTCCTCGTCGATTCCGCGTTCACGCATCAGGTGGAGCATTTCCTCGGCATCCATGCCCTGCACACCGCAGCCGGTGTGGCCTATGACCATGATCTCGTTGACTCCGAGTTCGTAGACAGCCACGAGCAGCGAACGCATGGTGGAGTCAAAGGGATTGGTGATTGTGCCGCCGGCGTTCTTGATCATCTTGACATCTCCATTACGGATACCGAGGGCGGCCGGGAGGAGCTCGACAAGACGTGTGTCCATGCAGGTCACGATTGCTATGCGTTTGTCGGGATACTTGGATGTCTCATAGCGGCGATAGCCTTCAGAGGCTACGAACTCGCGATTATACCGAATAATTTCGTCAATCATTGCAGTGAGTTTTTTAATCTATTTTTCGGGGTTTCTTATCGGATACGGGTTTTATGTTGCAAAGATATATAAAAAACAGAGTGCCACAAGCTGTGGCACTCTGAAAAATTTTTAATCACGGCTCTGTCTTATTTTCCGACAAGAGTGTCGATGTCTTCGTCGACGGTAGAGATGGTGGCGATGTTGAATTTCTCTTTCAACACCTTTAGGATATCGGGGGTGAAGAAAGCCGGAAGGGTAGGTCCTGTATGGATGTTCCTGACTCCGAGGCTCAGGAGCGCGAGAAGCACGATGACGGCTTTCTGCTCATACCACGCAATGTTGTAGACTATCGGAAGGTCATTGATGTCTTTCAGACCCAATGCCTCCTTCAAGGCAGTAGCGATGACCACGAGCGAGTAGCTGTCGTTGCACTGGCCTGCATCGAGGACACGCGGGACTCCCTCGATGTCGCCGAGCGGTAGTTTGTTGTAGCGGTATTTAGCGCATCCGGCTGTCAGAATCACACAGTCTTCAGGAAGTTTCTCGGCAAATTCGGTGTAATATTTTCTCGACGGGAAGCGACCGTCGCAGCCTGCCATGACGACAAATTTCCGGATTTTTCCGCGTTTGATGAGGTCGATGATCTTCGGTGCGAGGGCGAGCACCTGATTGTGGGCGAATCCGGCTACGATTTTTCCGTTTTCAATTGCCTGCGGGGGCTGGCAGGAGGCCGCACGGCTGATGAGCTCCGAAAAATCTTTTCTGCCGTCCTTGCCGGAGGCTATGTGCCGGGTTCCGGGCATGCCTACTACACCGGTCGTGTAGACACGGTCGGTGTATGTGGCGTTTTTGCGAGGAGGGACTATACAGTTTGACGTAAAGAGAAACATTCCGTTGAAAGTCTCGAATTCATCAGTCTGTTTCCACCACGCGTTGCCGTAGTTACCGGCGAAATGCGGGAATTTCTTGAAGAACGGGTAGCTCTGGGCGGGTAGCATTTCGGAGTGGGTATATATGTCGACGCCTTTTCCTTCGGACTGCACGAGCAGCTCTTCAAGATCCTTCAGGTCGTGCCCGCTGACAAGGATGCCCGGGCGGTCGCGTACACCTATCCCGACTTCGGTGATTTCGGGGTTGCCATAGGTCGAGGTGTTGGCCTTGTCGAGAAGGGCCATAGCCCTGACACCGCCTTCGCCGACATTGATTACAAGTGAGAAAAGCTCGTCGGCACTGATGTCTGACCGGCTTACCTCGGCGAGCGCGTTTTCGATTATCGTATAGACATCTTCGTCCTCATAGCCAAGGTTCGCGGCATGACGGGCGTAGGCTGCCATGCCTTTGCAGCCGTAGACAGCGAGCTGTTTGATGGCGCGGATGTCGGCGTTTTTTTCGGCGAGAACACCTGTGAACGCTTCAGCCTTTTCATATTCGTCGGCCTTGGCCTGAAACTCGACTTCCGGGAGACCGGGGAGCGGTATTTCCTCCTTTTTCGCTTGTCCGCAAAGGATGTTTTTAAGCTTGAACGCCTGTGTGATGTAGTCGTCAAGCATCGGATTGTCGAAGTTTGCGTTTGTGATTGTGGTGAAGAGTGCATCGATAATGAAGTGTGACGCTTCTCTTGACGGGGTGTTTTTTTCACGCAGAGCGCGGTTGACGATTGCGATGCCACGGGTGGCATACAAGAGAAGATCCATCCGGGCTGATGTCTCTGCTTTTTTTCCGCAGACTCCTTGCAGGGTACAGCCTGTTCCCTTTGCTGTCTCCTGACATTGATAACAAAACATGTCCATAGTCGATAAGTGTGTTTGTTTAGATAGTAGCCGGGTATATTAATGTGTGTACATGTCAAGGTGGTATAATTAATTACGGCTGTCATTTTAACAGCTCCGGGGGCTTTTATGTTCAAAGCAAAGGCCGCAGTCCATTCCGGGAACGGAAGGATTGCGGCCGTTTATGTTTATGAAGTGGAAAAACCGGATGTCAGGCCGTTGGGGGGAAGAGTGTCAGGCCGGAGGTCAGAATGCCGCGGGCTTCATGGTGAGACCCGTTGTCTCCTGAAGGCCGAAGAGGAGGTTCATGGTGTGGACAGCGTTGCCTGCGCCACCTTTCAGCAGATTATCGATTACAGCCGTGATGAGCACCTTGCCGTCGATTTTGTCGAGGTGGATGATGCACTTGTTGGTGTTGACCACGTCTTTGAGGTCGGGAATCTTGGATGTGATGAATGTGAAGTTGTGGTCGGCGAAATAGTCGCTGTAGAGCTTTATGATTTCGGGGAGGTCGAGCGAGCAGTCGAGGTAGCTGACAGCCATTATGCCGCGCGAGAAGCAGCCGCGCATCGGCAGCATGTGGATCTTTGAGTTGAAGCTCTGTTGCATCGCCTTGAGGGCCTGAAGGATTTCGGGCATTTGTGTGTGGGCGAACGGGCGGTAGACCACCATGTTGTCGTTGCGCCACGCATAGTGGGTGGTGGGCCGGTGTTCCGCACCTTCGCTTGTCGCGCCGGTGATGACGGTTGTGTGGATGTCGGAGTTGAGCAGGAGGTTTTTGGCCAGCGGCATGAGTGAGAGCTCGACAGCCATAGCGACGCAGCCGGGGTTGGCTACATGGCGTGCACCGCGCACCATCGGTTTGCGGTTAAGCTCCGATAGTCCGTAGACGAAGTCGTGAGTGCCGTCCTCGATGCGGTGGTCGCGTGCGAGATCGATGATTTTGAGGTCTTCGGGCATGGTGTGTGTCTCGATGAATTCACGGGTCTTTCCGGCCGGGCGGCAGCAGAAAAGGACATCTATGTTTTTGAGATCGAAGTTGCTTGAAAAGTTCATGTCGATTTCTCCGTGGAGGCCCTGATGGACATCGACGATGCGCTGTCCGCCGACGGTGCGCGAATGAACCCATTTCAGTTCGACATCGGGGTGGTTGATTAGGATGCGGATGAGTTCGCCGGCGGCATAGCCTGAACCTCCGATTATGCCTACTTTGATCATGGATGAATATTTAAGGAGTAAAGTATTAAAGGATGAAGTATGAAGTATTAAGTATAAAGTGTGAGGTTATTAGGGTTGCGCAGTAGGGCCGGTGACCCTACTGCGCAATGGTGTCAGGATTCGGGGGCTTTGATGGTGTCGATGCCGCGCTGTATTCTGGCGATGGTCTCGTCGCGTCCGATAAGCTCGGTGATGTCGAAGATGTGCGGGCCTTTGCATTCGCCGACGAGGGTGAGTCGGAAGGCATTCATCACATTTCCGAGATGATAGCCCTTGGCAGCCACCCAGTCGAGGACGACGGGTTCTGCGCCCTTCGAGCTGAAGTCGGGGAGCGAGCGGAGCACCTCGATAAGCTCTGTGAGGATGGCGGGGGTATCTTCTTTCCAGCGTTTCTTGATGTCCTTTTCGGCGTAGGTCAAGGGTGCTACGAAGAAGAATTTTGCCTGATCCCAGAGGTCGGCAACGAAATTGATGCGTCCCTTCACGAGTGAGACCACCCGGGCGATGTAATCGTCGGAGAAATCGGCTGCGTTCACGCCGTGAGCCTCAAGGACGGGGCGGAACAGGCGGGCGAGTTCGTCGTCGGGTGTGGTCTGGAGATATTCGTGGTTGAACCAGCGTCCTTTGTCGAAAGCGAATTTAGCGCCCGAACGCGAGCAGTGGTCGAATGAGAATTTCGCGATAAGCTCGTCCATCGACATGATTTCGGTGTCGTCGCCGGGATTCCATCCGAGAAGGGCGAGGAAGTTGATGACAGCTTCGGGAAGGTAGCCCGACTCGCGGTAGCCCGAGGAGACAGCGCCTGTCTTGGGGTCGGTCCATTCGAGAGGGAACACGGGGAAGCCGAGGCGGTCGCCGTCGCGCTTCGAGAGCTTGCCTTTGCCGTCGGGTTTGAGCAGAAGGGGGAGATGGACGAATTCAGGACGGGTGTCGGCCCAGCCGAATGCTTCGTAAAGGAGCACGTGGAGCGGTGCTGACGGCAGCCATTCCTCGCCGCGGATGACGTGGGACACTTCCATGAGATGGTCGTCGACAATGTTGGCGAGGTGATAGGTCGGAAGGTCGTCGGCGCTCTTGTAGAGCACTTTGTCGTCGAGAATCGATGAGTTGATGGTCACTTTTCCGCGCAGGAGGTCGTTGACTTCCACGTCGCGTCCCGGTTCGATGAGGAAACGGACCACGTAGGGGGTGCCCTCGTCCATGAGGCGTTTCACTTCTTCGGGCTGCATCGCGAGGGAGTTGCGCATGTTCATGCGGGTCGATGCGTCATACTGGAAGTTAGGAGTGGCCGCGCGTGCGGCTTCGAGTTCCTCGGGGGTGTCGAAAGCGATGTATGCGCGTCCGGCATCGAGGAGCTGTCTGACATGTGTGCGGTATATGTCACGGCGTTCGCTCTGCTTGTAAGGACCGTAAGCGCCGCCTTCGCGGACACCTTCGTCAATCTTGATTCCGAGCCATGCAAGCGACTCGTTGATGTAGTCCTCCGCACCCGGGACGAAACGGTTGGAATCGGTGTCCTCGATACGGAGAATCATGTCGCCACCGTTGCGACGTGCGAAAAGATAGTTGTAAAGCGCTGTGCGGACACCTCCGATGTGGAGCGGGCCTGTTGGAGAGGGAGCGAAACGTACTCTTACTTTGCGGTTCATGTCGTGAAAATTGATTGCTTATTTTTACGGCAAAATTATGAAAATTTTTGCGAGATGCAAAAAGGCTGCGGAATACTTCTTTGGATAATAGGCGGAAAAGTTGTAATTTTGTCTCAGAGTCTGTTTGCTTTTCCGGCTATGAAATCAGCGGAAGCCGCCATGAGCGGTCTTGCGGCAGTCGCGGCTGTGGCCCGGACTTGGGTCTCCAAGTCATAAAAAATGGAAAAAACGCTCTTCTCCCGAGGCTATTCCGATAACCGTAAGCAAACAAAATTTCAGAAAAAGAAGTTTACCTCTTGATAGAATGACTAAAACACGATTGCCTTAATGGAGACGACAGCACCATACGTACCGGAACCGGCCATACGCCGTCTGCCGTGGTATCTCGCCTGCGTGTCGCGTCTGAGAGCGGAGGGAGTCGAGTATGTTTCCTCGACAGCAATCTCACATCAGCTCAATGTCGACTCGTCGCAGATAGCGAAGGATTTGTCGTATCTCAACATCAAGGGCAAGACACGCATAGGCTATGAGGTAAAGGAGCTTGAACGCGGTCTGCTCGATTTTCTCGGTTTCCATCGCGAGCACAATGCGGTGATGATGGGTGTCGGCAGCCTCGGCGCGGCGCTTATGGCCGACTCCGGCCTGTCGCGCTACGGGCTCAACATCGTAGCCGGATTCGATGTCAATCCCGATGTGGTCGGTACGCGGCTCGGCGGCAAGCCTATCTATGATTATTCGGATCTTGAGCGCCGTGTGAGGGAGCTTGACGCGGAAATCGCTGTTATCGCAGTCCCCGTGGAGAGTGCTGCGGAGGTCGCACAGAAGTGTGTCGATGCAGGAATAAAGGCGCTCTGGAATTTCACACCTTTCCATATCAAGACATCGCCGGCGGTGGCCATACAGAACACCTCGATTTATGCGCATCTCGCGGTGATGTATAACCGTATGCCAAAATGAAAATAATCCGTCTCGTTTCGTTATCATCCTCTCCCGACATTGATATCCACCCGGATTCGGCCCTGATTCTTCCGGGCCGTCCACTTTTCATGCCCGAATGGGGTGAGGGATGGGTGGCGTCGTTGCATCCGTCGGTCAGAATCGGCCGTCTCGGCAAGAACATCGCACGCAAGTTTGCCTCGCGCTACTATGACGGCGTGAGCCTTTCGCTTCGTGTCACCCTTAGGGAGTGCGCGGGGCTTGAGGGTGTTTTGTCGGGGATGGATTCGAGCCTTGTCAACGGGGCATGGCTGCCGGCGGCACATGCTCAGGACGGGGCGACGGTTCAGGTGTCGGTTTCCGATGTCCCGGTCTTTGAATCGGTGTCAGAGCCGATTGCGCCGACTGTCGATGAGGTCATAGCAAATGTCAGTGAATACATGACGTTAAAGATGGGCGATGTCATCATGCTGCCTCCGATTGCCGAGCCGGTAGACCTGAAAGAAGGGTCGCGCATCTCAGCTTTACTCGACGGGGAGACAGTGGTCGATCTGAGAATAGTCTGAGCAGCATCGTTCAATCCGAGGTTTTACAGGAATTGTAATACATATACAACGATATACAACGAAAGTGGCGCTTTCAATGAAGCGCCACTTTTGTTGTATGGTTTCCGACTTTGACGATGTAAAGCCCGGTCGGGAGTATGATTCGGCGGGATTCGCCGTGGTAGGCCGGTGTGCCGGCGATGGTGTAGACTGAGGCCGGCAGGTCTGAACCGCTGATGATAATAGCCTCGCCGCCTCTGACAGTGACGGGTTCGGACGCCATGATGTCGTCGATGGCAGAGTCGTCGCTGTTTCCTGCCATGAAGCGGATCAGCCGGCCGTCGGTGCGGATGTTTGTCAAGGGATAGCCGGGGTCGTTATGCGACCATGAAATGAAACGCGGGCTTGGAGGCGCAGTGTCGGCGGTGTATTCGGTGACGTTTGACGCGCCCGGGAAGGGGTCGCTGGGGGAGGCTGAGGGCGATGTACGGCTGATGGCCTCGACGAGATCTACGTGCTGGTGGGAGCGGGTGTTGTTGACAGTGTTGCTGAACCAGATGTCTTTGTCGTAGTCGATGTGCCATATCAACATGCCTTCGCCTCTGAGATAGGAATCCCAGCCCTCCTTAAGCCGGTTTTCGAAGAGGAAAAATTCGTCATCGGAATCAGTCTTGACAAGATAGGCGGTATTGGTATCGGCAAGCGGTTCGAGCGCATATTCGCCGGGACTGTCGATTACTTCTGGCTTCAGCCATCCGAGCGACATGCGTTCGAAAGATGAATAGAGAGGCGGTGTGCGGGAGTCGTTGAGATAGCAGCCGATATCAAGTACGCTCCAAGTATCGGGTGTAAGATAGGTGAGCAGCGAGTGTCCGGTATAGTACAGGTCGGGGAGTCCCATGACGTGTGAGAATTCATGGCAGAACGTACCGATGCCGTCAGGCTTGTCTCCCTCGATTTCGTTTGAACAGGCGTAGTGGTTGAGCAGACAGCCGTTGTAGTACCGGTTCATGTCGCCGACCTTCCAAGAGTGAGGCCACACGGTATTGATGTCTTCAAGGTTGCCCGACGATTCGCCACGGCCGGCATAGATGAGATACACGTTGTCGATTTCACCGTCATTGTCGCAGTCATAAATTGAAAAGTCGAAGCCTTGGGCAGCGAGAATGTCGCATGCGTCGGGTATCATGTAGGACGCGTTGGCATCATCGTAAGGCTCGTTGCGTCCGTAGTATGCCTGTGTGTGGGGTAAGGTCACCGGCCCTACGACATCGAACTGCGGAGTGAACACCCCGGCAGACGATACAATGAAATAATCGCGTGCAGAGCCTGAGGCTCTGTCCCGGTCAAAACCTTCAAGGTTTAGCATGTCGCTGAAATATTGCTGCGGCATGGGGGTCGAGAATTTCACGTCGGTATATTCGGCGAGGATTATAAGTCCGCGCGGAGAACCTGTGACGGGGAATGTCGTGGTGCTCATGGATTCCGGTGCGCGTGAAGGGGCGTATTTCGGACTGATGGCGCGTATAGGAGAGACCTCGGCTGACAATGCCGCTTTTTCAATTACAGCGTTGCTGTCGAGGTTTTTAAGGGACGTCAAAGTTGCCGGCGAACGGAACTGAGGGTCGGCGGCGGCCACTCCGCTGCTGACCATTCTCCCGTTGTCGCCTGTCTCCGCGAAACAGAGGGTCGCTCCGTCGGCCACAAGGGGGTATCCGTCGTCGGTCACAAGGTAGTGGAATCGTTCGTCACCCACCATCCGGTAGCCGACGGTCGAGCCGTCGGGGAGTGTGGCGGTATGTCTCACCGGGCGGGCCGGTGATGCTCCGAGGCTTATGGCTGAAATCAGCGCTATGGTTGCAGGCAGAAGTCTGTGTGATGAAGTCATGATGTAAAGATAGGACTTTTTTGCTTAACGGTGAAAATAAATGTGACGAAATAAGAAAAAGAACAGGTGAAATACTTGTCAGTAATGCAAGGCTGTATTATCTTTGCGTACAATGTATTTACTATATGCTATGAGAAAAATATCCTTATCTTTACTACCATGTGCCATCGGACTGATTATGGCCGTTTCGTGCAATGAGAGCGACGAGAAACCTATGGCTGTTTTTTCCGACTTCAGCTATCAGGTGACCATGCCCGACGGCGACGAAGTTGCTTCGCCCGACTGGACACCATTGTTGCCCGGATGTTATCCCGACCCGTCGATAGTCAGGGTTGACGATGATTACTATATGGTTAATTCTTCGTTTGCGTTCTATCCGGGAGTGCCGATATGGCACAGTACCGACCTGCGCAACTGGGAGCGCCTCGGCTATGTGCTCGACAGACCTTCGCAGCTCTCGCTCCCCGACAGCATCCGTGTGTCGGGTGGCATATATGCGCCTTCGATTTCCTATAATCCCCACAATGAGACTTTCTATATGATAACGACGCTCGTTGACAACGGGGGCAATTTCTATGTGACATGCAAAGACCCGAAAAAAGGTGAATGGAGCGATCCGGTCTGGTTGCCGGAGGTCGGCGGGATTGATCCGAGCCTGTTTTTCGATGCCGACGGCAAGGCTTATATAGTCAACAACGACTCTCCTGAAGGGGAGGCGCTCTACGACGGTCACCGGACCATACGCATCCATGATTTTGACTGGAAGACAGGCCGTGTGACCGGCGAGTCGAAGGTGATAGTCAACGGAGGTGTCAATATCGATGAGAAGCCCGTATGGATTGAAGGACCACACCTATATTATATAGGTGGGAAATATTTCCTTATGTGTGCCGAAGGAGGCACTGGCCCTGACCACCGCGAGGTGATATTTGAATCGGCAAGTCCCAAAGGGCCGTTCAGACCGTGCCGCATAAATCCGATACTGACGCAGAGAGGTCTTGACCCCTCGCGGCGATACCCCGTCACCTGTGCCGGGCATGCCGATCTCGTCGAGGACAAGGATGGCAGATGGTGGGCTGTGTTTCTCGGGGTGCGTCCCTACTCGGAAGACGGTCATGACATCATGGGGCGCGAGACTTTCATCCACCGTGTCGGCTGGAAATACGGCCAGCCTGTCATCACCGCCCGCGACGAGGTGCTTGAAGGGCGTCCGCAGCGCGAGCGTGAGAGCCGTCTGTGGACTGCCGACGGGCTTGTCGACGATGCGTTTTTCATCAGGAATCCGAAATCTGGTTTCTACAGCACAGACGCAGACGGGACTCTGACCGTTGAGGCTTCGCCTGTGAGATTTGCCGACAAGAAATCGCCATCGGCCATCGGACGCTGGGTGACGGAAAATGCGTTCGAACTGAGCGTGACACTCGATGAGTTCTCACCGCAGAGCCCTGAGGACATCGCGGGACTTATGCTGTTTCAGGATGATGACTGTCATATTGTCTTCGGAAAGGCGGTCAATTCGTATGGCGATGTGGTTGCGCGGGTCGATGCCCGGAGCAAGAATGACCGAGTGATAGAGTTCGAGTCGCCTCTCGACGACTCTTCGCAGCCTCTGCGTCTCAGGATAGTGGCCGACGGAAAGGGCAGCTACAGTTTTGAGTATGCCGAAGGCGATGAAGACTACCGTCAGTTGCCTCAGACAGTTCCCGCCTCGCTTCTCAGCACCCGCACCGCCGGAAACTTCACGGGCACTGCTATGGGGGTCTATGCGGTGGCTGCCGAGTGAATCAGCACGTTATTAGATTGATAGTGAAACCACAGGAATTTATGTTAATTTTAGTATTAAAGTGTTAATTATTGGATTTTTCGCGAAATAAATTATTTTTTTTGAAAATAATCAGTAAATTAGCACACTAAAATCTATTTACCTATCCCTTCTCGCTGCGCGAGGCGGCTGCGGCCCCTGAAAAAGTGCAGTGAGCATTTTATCACCTTAAACAACTGTTATGGAACCGCGTGACACTTCAATGCCAAACGACGCATTGGATAAAACCTTGAACGAAGGCGCCGCATCAGTGGCAGCCGATTCTACAAACATTTCCACTCCGACACCCGAACCGGCCGAGACCGTCTCATCGGCTGTAGCTGTTGAGGAGGAGTCGCCGGTGGCTGCTTCGTCTGAAGAGCTTTCAGAAGAAGTCGCTACGGAACGTTCGCATGAGCCTGCAACAAAAGAAAGCATCCTCGCTGCATTGAAGCTCCTTTCGGAGAAAGAACCTGCAGAGATCACCAATGAGGAAGTGTCGCGTCTGAAACAACAGTTCTATGCAATCCGCAACGAGGAGCAGCGCAACGAACGTGAGGCTTTCGTCGAGGCGGGAAATCAGCCTGAGGCTTTTCAGCCCACCACAGATGAAACCGAGGAGGCATTCAAGGCCATCCTTGCCACTGTAAAGGAGAAAAAGGCCGAGCAGCGTGCAGCCATCGAGGCCGAGCAGCAGAAGAACTACGAGCGCAAGAAGGAAATCATCGACAAGATTATTGAAATGGGAAGCGATGTCGACAATGCCAACCGTTTCTTCCAGCAGGTGCGAGATCTCCAGAATGAATTCAAGGAAATCGGCGAAGTGCCCGCTCCCGTAGCCGCCGATTTATGGAAAAGCTATCAGGATGCAGTCGAGAAATTCTACGACCAGCTCAAGATAAACAAGGAGCTCCGCGACTATGATTTCAAGAAGAACCTTTCGGAAAAGGAACTTCTTGTGGCCGAAGCCGACAAGCTTCGTGCGGAAGAGGATGTCATCGCAGCATTCCGCCGCCTTCAGGAACTCCACGAGCAGTGGCGTTCGATCGGTCCTGTGCCCAAGGAAGTGCGTGAGGAAATCTGGGGCCGCTTCAAGGATATATCAGCTGAAATCAACAAGCGCTACCAGACATTCTTCGAGGAGCGCAAGGCACGTGAGCGTGAAAACGAGCTCGCTAAGGAAGCGCTCTGCGAACGCATCGAGTCATACGAATTCGACAAGCTTTCGACCTATGCCGCATGGGACGAGATGACCAAGCTCATAATCGCCGCTCAGGAAGACTGGAAGAAGATCGGCTATGCTTCGCGCAAGTCGAACAATGCGCTGTTTGCCCGCTTCCGTGAGACATGCGATAAGTTCTTTGCCGCCAAGGCCGAGTTTTTCCGTGGCATGAAAGACACTCTTTCGCGCAACCTTGAGAAGAAAATCGCACTCTGCGAGCGCGCCGAGGCTCTTAAAGACAGTACCGAATGGCGTAAGACAGCCGACGAACTCGCCGCCCTTCAGAAAGAGTGGAAGACTATCGGCGCTGTGGCCAAGAAGCATTCCGATCAGGTGTGGCGCCGTTTCCTTGCCGCATGCGACTACTTCTTCGAGCAGAAGAAAAAGAACAACTCCGGCACACGCCGCACCGAGCGCGCCAACCTCGAACAGAAAAACGAGATTATCGACAAACTCAAGGCTCTCGACCTTGAGACTCTCGGACGCGAAAACGCAATCAAGGCAGTCAAGGACCTTCAGGCCGAATGGCAGAGCGTCGGTCATGTGCCGTTCAGCGAGAAAGACAATATCTATGAGGCTTACCGTGCGGTTGTCAACGAGCTGTATCAGAAACTCGACATTTCGCAGCGCGGTTCGCGCATGGCTTCTTTCGAGAATACGATCAATGAAATCGGCAATGACGAAAACCGTCTCTATCGTGAGCGCGAACGCCTGATGCGTGTCTACGAGCAGCGCCGCAGTGAACTCCAGACCTATGAGAACAACATGGGCTTTCTTTCGGCCAAGTCGAAGAACGCCGGTTCGATGCTCAAGGATATGGAACGCCGCATGCAGCGTCTAAAAGACGATATCGCCGATCTTGAGAAAAAAATAGCTGTCATCGACAGCAAACTCTGAAAAGACCCGACGACAGGGGAGACACGAAGTCTCCGCAGATGTTGAGCCGCCGGGTTCTACGATTTGACCATCGGATGTGGATGTAAACACGTCCGATGGTCATTATTTGATGTCGAATTGATATTTTTTTCGTCTCCGTTTACAATATTTAAGGGTATCCGACCGATTATATATAAGAGACTAGACACACATTTTGGCTATGGGAAAAGGTAACAGACACGGACGATATTTCCACAGGGCTCTGACTTTAGTTGACTTCCTTATACTTAACGGGGTCTTTTTTGTCGTGACCATACTCAACCCGTCGGTGGCTGAAATCCACACGCGCCTTATATGGGTGTTGCTCAACGTGGCCTATATCCCGGTGGCGCGTCACATCGGGCGCATCCACAAGGTCAGGGCAATGCAGATGGACAGGCTGATGCTTTCGGCTCTACACGCCGTCTGTTTCCATGCTCTCGGATTCATATTCCTGCTCTATTTCCTGAAACTCGATGCCATACCGTGGCGTGTCTTTGCGGAGTTCTACTCGGTGAGCGCGCTGATGCAGATGGCGTGGTGGCTCGGTTCACATTATCTTCTGAAGACCTATCGGCGCAGTGGCCGCAGCTATTCGCGCATAGTAATCGTCGGGTGTAATCCCACCGGCGAGCGTCTGCTGGCTGAGATGGAGCTTGACAGCGGTTTCGGCTACAGATGTCAGGGATTCTTTGACCGCTACTGTCCGCCTGATTTCGAACTGCGCAGCCAGTATGCCGGCAATCTGGAGGAACTGGAGAAATTTGTGGTCGAGAACCATACCGACGAGATTTTCTATGCCCTTTCGGGTGAGCAGCGTGAGGCCGTGCAGCTCATACTCGGCATATGTGAGAAACACATGGTGAAATTCCACTTTGTCCCTCAGATTTCTCCCTTCCTGACACGCAAGTTCCGGCTTGACTCCATCGGGCAGATGCCGGTGCTCGAAGTGCGCCACAACCCGCTTGAGCGCAATGCCAACCGGGTGCTCAAACGTGCGTTTGACATAGCCTTCTCAGGTACATTCCTCATATTCTCTCCTGTCATCTTCATCCCCGTGGCGATTGCCATCAAGCTCAGCTCTCCCGGCCCGGTGTTTTTCCGCCAGATGCGCACCGGCTACATGGGACGCGATTTTCTTTGCTGGAAATTCCGCACCATGAGGGTCAACGCGCAGGCCGACAGCATGCAGGCCACTAGGAATGACCCGCGCAAGACGAAACTCGGTGATTTCCTGCGTCGCACGAGCATCGACGAACTGCCGCAGTTTATCAATGTGTTCATGGGCGACATGTCGATTGTCGGTCCGCGTCCCCACATGCTCAAGCACACCGAGGACTACCGCCGTCTAATCAGCCAGTACATGGTGCGCCATCTGATCAAACCCGGCATCACCGGATGGGCGCAGGTGCGCGGCTACCGGGGACAGACCGAGGAGCTGTGGCAGATGGAGCGACGTGTCGAACACGACATCTGGTATATAGAACACTGGTCGTTTCTCCTCGACCTTAAAATAATCGTCCGCACGGTCATCAATGCACTTGGCGGTGAGGAGCAGGCTTTCTGACTCTTGCGCCAGCCTATTATTGTCCAATCCAATCTCATCCAGTACAATTGTCAGAACCAATACTCGATATAAAGGAACGTGCGGTCGCACTTCTGCGCCGGTTTTATGGTTACAGTGAATTCCGTCCCTTGCAGCTCGATATAATAACTACGGCTGCGTGCGGGCGTGACTGTGTGGTGCTCATGCCTACGGGGGGCGGAAAGTCGATATGCTATCAGATTCCGGCTCTGCTGGCCGACGGAGGGGTGACCGTGGTCGTCTCTCCGCTCATAGCGCTTATGAAGGACCAAGTGACCGCGCTGACCGCCAATGGCATTCCTGCGGCGGCGGTCAACTCAATGCAGACCGAGGCCGAGAACCACAATATACTCCAGCAGCTTTTCACAGGCCGCATCAAGATTCTCTACATATCTCCCGAACGCCTTCTGATGGAAATCGACCGCTGGTCGCGCGATCTTCCGATAAGTCTGATTGCCATCGACGAGGCTCACTGCATCTCGCAATGGGGACATGATTTCCGACCGGACTACACCCGTCTCTCGCGGCTGAAGGAGCTTTATCCCCACGTGCCTGTCATGGCGCTCACAGCGACGGCCGACCGTCTCACGCGCGACGACATCGCCCGACAGCTCTGCCTCAGAGATCCGGCCACGTTTATCGGCTCGTTTGACCGTCCCAACATCTCGCTCCGGGTGATGAACAATCCCGGCAAGAGCCAGCGTCTGCGCTACATCGCGATGCTCATCGACCGTTACCGCCACGATTCAGGTATAGTCTACTGCATCAGCCGGAAGTCGGCAGAGTCGATGAACAATGAGCTTCTCGGCATGGGCTACAAATCGGTGGTCTATCATGCCGGTCTTTCAATCGAGGAGCGCAACCGTGCGCAGGACCGTTTTATCAACGGCGATGTTCAGGTGGTGTGTGCCACCGTGGCTTTCGGAATGGGTATCGACAAGAGCAATATCCGCTGGGTGGTCCACAACAACATGCCCCGCAACATCGAGAGCTACTATCAGGAGATAGGGCGTGCCGGACGCGACGGCGTGAAGGCCGAGGCAACGATGTTCTATTCCTACGCCGACATCATCACTCTTCAGGGGTTCGTCGACGAGAGCGGCCAGCAGGCCATAAACAGCGAGAAACTGAAGCGCATGCAGGAGTATGCGGAGTCGTCGCTGTGTCGCCGACGCATTCTGTTGAGCTATTTCAACGAGACGATGGACCATGACTGCGGCAACTGCGACGTGTGTCTCAATCCCCCCGAACGTATGGACGGTACGGTCATCGCCCTGAAGGCTATGAGCGCCATCATAAGGACTGAGGGCAAGGTCGGCTTCACGATGCTGATCGACATTCTGCGCGGGGCTTCGAAACGCGATCTCATCGACCGTGGCTACGACCGGATAAAGACCTACGGCGCGGGGCGCGACCTGAGCTATCCAGAGTGGAACTCCTATCTCTCGCAGCTCATACAGCTTGGTCTGATCGACATCGCCTATAATGAAAACAACCATCTGAAGGTGACGGCCTACGGAGCGATAGTGCTGCGCGACCGCACTCCCGTCACACTTGCCCAATACAAAGAGCCTGAACGCCGCAAGACGGCGCGCGGAAGGAAGGAGGTTATCCCCGAACCGGAACTCAAGCCGGCCGAGCGCCTGCTGGCCGAGCTGAAGGAGGTGCGTCTGAAGCTTGCGCGCAAGGAGCAGGTGCCTCCCTACATCGTGTTTTCCGACAAGACGCTGCTTGAAATGGTGCGCGTAGAGCCTGTGGACATGGACTCGTTTGCCCGTGTCGAGGGTGTCGGCGAGAAGAAGACGGTCAAATACTGGAAACCATTTGTCACCGCCATACGCAAGTTCAAGGGGATTGCCGAGTCGCTGGGGACAGGGCTGTCACACGAAGAGACGCTTCTGCTTCTCAATGCGGGCTATGATGTCAACGGCATCGCCGAGACCAAGGGTATCAAGCCGCGGACTGTCTACAGCCATATCGTGTCGCTCATCCGTCAGGACAAGCTGACCGACTTTTCGGCTATTATCACCCGCGAGCAGTATATGCGAGTGATGACCGTCGCGCGCGAGAATCCCGACGGGATGTGGGACATTCTCAACAGCGAGATGCCTGACGGCCTTCCCTCGGTTGCGCTCGCAATAAGCGACTTTCTGCTTAGGCAGAAAGAGAAATGATTTTAATAAACGTCTCTAAATATATTAGCTATGAATTCTGTCAATGAAGATGAGAAGATGAAATGGGAGACCCTCAGCAGTGAGTATCTCTTCCGCCGTCCGTGGCTCACAGCCCGGCGCGATGTCGTGCGTCTGCCCAACGGCACTGTGTATGACGAGTATTATGTGCTTGAATACCCTATGTGGATCAATGTGATTGCCATCACTCCGGAGGGTAAGTTTGTGATGGTGAAGCAATACCGTCACGGACTCGGCATCGTGGCGACGGAGCTTTGCGCGGGTGTGGCGGAGAGGGGTGAAGACCCGCTGACCACGGCGCAGCGCGAGCTGCTTGAGGAGACCGGTTTCGGTGGCGGGGAGTGGGAGCTGTCGATGGTCATTTCGGCCAATCCGAGCAGCCAGAACAATCTCAGCTACAGTTTCATCGCCCGTGATGTGGAGCGCATCGCCGAGCAGCATCTCGACGAGACCGAGGATATCCGGGTCGAATTGCTCAGCGAGGATGAGGTCTGGGATATGCTTGTCAACGACAACATGAAGCAGGCTCTTATGGCTGCTCCGCTCTGGAAATATTTCGCTCTGAAAGGACGGCAGAAATAATCGGGAGATAATAGACAAAAACAGATGTGCAGGGAATGCTTGACCGGCAAGCGTTTCCTGCACATCTGTTTTTTGTCTGTTTATACGTCAGTCCTGATTGGCGAGGTGAGTTGTTCAGCGGGTCACGACGCGATATTCTGTCGCTCCGCCCGAGACGACCGAGTAGCGTCTGAGGGCGTAGCCCCGTTCCTGTGCCGGGCCTGAGATGGGGTTGCCACGGTTCTGGAACACGTCGAACGTGCTCCCGCACGATGGGCAGCGGGCGAAGAGTTCGCCTTCGGGAATGGACACGCGGACGTTTGGGCGCACTTCGAACGGACATGCGAGGTCGTAGGCGTGGAGGTCGCCGAGCACGTCGGTGACGAGCAGCAGGCCGCCGTAGCCGGTGCGGTCGAGTGTCGTGTAGGGGAAGTTGGAGGGGACGCGCTCCTTGGAGTTGAATATGTAGGTGCGCGATGAGGCTGCGTCGCCCTGCACGCCATATATGTTCCAGTCGCCGACGGTGTGGAATGTCAGATGGACTTCGGCGTATGGGATGCGGTCGTCATCGACCGACTCGCATGCCGTCAGCATAGCTGCGAGCGTGAGCGCCGGGAGCAGTTTGCGAAGGAGAGCGGGCATGGCGGTGATATATTTACTGGAAAATAGAGGTGAAGACTTCGCCGAATTTATCGGCTGCTTCCTGAATCTTGTTTCCGATGAAGGGTTTGAGCATCGGGGGTATTTCAATTTTGACTGCCGGTGTGAGTATGGTCGAGTCCTCGCCGGCTTCCTTGAGGTTGACGCTGAGGCTGAGGGGGACGGGGCATCCTTCGGCCGAGAAGCTTACGCGGCTTGTGGGGATGCGCTCGCTGATTTTAAACACGAGCTGTCCGATGGCGGGGGCTTCCATGCGGATGCAGTCACCGTCGAATTCGACGCCGTTGAGCTTTTCGCGATGCTCTTCGGGGAGCTGGTCGACGAGCGAGCGGTATTGGCTGAGGTCAGCCACACGTTCGTATATCTGTCCGATGGGACGGGGTAGTGTCACGGGTTTGCCTGTATATGTTGCCATAACTTTAGCTTTTTTGTGGTTGAGGTTTGTTTTTGTTTTATGGTGATAAAAGCCACCGGCCCGTTGAAATTCTGATTGCGGACAGGTGGCTTATGATTTTTCTATCATTATTGACGGTCGGTCGGGCCGTTTGGGCGGAGCGACGGTCGTCAGAGGGGATTTATTCATCGACCTTGGGGGAGTCGGGAGTCCAGAGCGAGGGGTCTTTGCGCCATTCCTTGAGGGTTGCGACGTCGCTCTCGCGGATAAATCCGGTTTCGAGGGCTGCGGTGATGAGGGCCGAGTAGTTCGAAAGTGTCATGAGGTTGACGTTTGCTTCCTTGAAGCGCTTTACTGCCACGGGGAATTCGTAGCTGAATATAGCGACCATGCCGATGACTTCGCAGCCGGCGTTGCGGATGGCTTCGACGGCCTTGAGGCTGCTTCCGCCAGTCGATACGAGGTCTTCGATGACCACTACTTTCTGTCCGGGGCGGAGGTCGCCTTCGATGAGGTTTTCAAGTCCGTGATCCTTGGGGGTCGAGCGGACATAGACGTATGGGAGACCGAGTGTGTCGGAAACGAGAGCGCCTTGGGCTATCGCGCCGGTGGCCACACCTGCGATGGCGTCGACATCTCCGAAGTTCTCGAGGATAATGCGGGTGAGCTCGACCTTGATAAAATTGCGGACATCGGGATAGGAGAGTGTCTTGCGATTATCCGTATAGATGGGTGAGTTCCAGCCTGACGCCCAAGTGAAAGGGTTTTCCGGCTGAAGTTTGATAGCACTGATTTTCAGTAGCTTCTCTGCGAGGATAAGGTCAAGATTTTTCATGTGGATTGCTATTCGGGAAATAGGTTGAATGAATTGATAATATTCGGGCGCAAAATTAGAATTTTTGCCGTCGAAATGCAACTTTTTTTAGTTTACGTTTCTTAAAAAAGTTGTTTTTTAACAAGAGCCAGCGAACTGGACGACGGGTTTGCGTGGCATTTCAGAGGAAGACAGCACAGCGCCTTGTCGATATGCAGTTTACGACAAAATGGATAATAAAAAAGAAGATGTCTCACGACATCCTCTTTCCTTTTTAAACCTTTATCTTAATCTAATACTATGAAAAACACACATGCAAATGTACGCATTATAATTGATACAATAAGTAAAACCCAATTGGTTTTAACTTTTTTTGACTAAAAAATGCGCAAAAAAGTCCAAAAATGGCTCCATTTGCAAAAATTCTGCCCTCAATAGCGATTATTTAACCTTCGTAAATTGGATTTCGGCGTTATAGGCAGGTGAAAATGACATTGACAGACGTGTTACTGTACTGCATGGTTTTCCACCTTTGGTTGCAGGCTTCCATCCGCGCAGGAGTCGGACAAGCCGCATGACTTCTTCGTCAACCCTGACGTTGCACCTTCGTACATATTGTGGATTGCTGACTGTTCCGTCTGGAGTGATAATGAATTCGACAGTGGCTGTCCCGTTTAGTGCGGATGGGATTGCGGCATGAGGTTTCCGGGCATTCTTCCGCAGGAAAGCATAAAGAGCATTGATTCCGCCGGGGTATACGGGCGCGGTAATCTTGTTTGCTGCGGTCTTGACCTCGTTATATAGAGAAGTCGCGGGTTCATATCCGTTTTCATATAGTTCGGTCAGGAGGCTTAATGCTCCTTCCAGATTCTTTGTAGTGCCCAAGCCTTGGGCTTTCATGGTCGCGAGAGCTAACTTCATGTCGTTGCTGATAGTGTTATGCCTGTTGGCCTCTGTCAGATATTCGAGTGCATTGGGCCAGTCATTGTCAAGCGTGTATATACGGCCTATTTCATTGAAAGCCGAATATTCACCGTTATCCGCTGCATGGCGGTAGTATCTGATGGCTTTTTCTTTGTCATCAGCCATATAGAGTTTGCCTAAGGCCATGCTGGCTTCTGTTGATCCGTGTTCCGACGCTTTTATCATCATTTCCAATCCCTTGTCTGTCTGGCCGCTATCGTAATAATAGGTTGCGAGATGAAATAGGGTTGGAGGATAGTTGTGTAAGGCAGCCTTGTTATACATGTTCATCATGATTGTTCTGTCGGCTTTTACTCCCCATCCGTGTTCATACATCTGCCCGAGAGCATCAAGAGCCGGGAGACTTCCTGCTTTGGCTGCACGCTGAAGCATAGGGAGAGCTGCCACATAAGATTTATCACGGAAGTTTCTCAGTCCGGCTTCCTCATCATAATTGTAGGCGTTTGCGGGTATCAGCGAAATAGAAAGCAGCATGAGTGCTACTATTCTCCGAAGTATATTTATTGAATGTTTCATATTATTTTATTTGGTTTCATAATCCTAATTATTGCTGCGCTCGACAACGAAAGGCATACGGGTTTTGCCGTCGGCTGAAATCCATTTTCCTGAGATTTCCGACGGGGTGTATGTGCCGGCAAACTGTCCGGTAATCTTCCCGCCGGTTTTTTCTTCGAGCCGGATAGTGCCGTCGCTGTCAAGTGTGCCTGACAGAGTAATCGGTGATTTGCGAGAGGTGTAATGGTATGTCCCGCTTACATCTGACCCGAGAATCAGAAGCTGCATGACGATTCCATATTTGTTGTTGATTTTACCTTCGAATGTCTCCGCTGAGGTTTGATCTTCGATGAGTTCTTCAATGATGAGAGTGGAATCCGGTACGTCGGCATAATTTTTCCCTCCGGGAGTCATTGATATTTTGATTTCATTCTCGTTTAGAGTCAGCCAGATGTGGTTTTTACCATAATTTCCGGTAGCCGAGTTTTTGTCAGAATTGATTTTAAGATTCATTCTGTCAGCTAAGGCTTTGAATAACTTTCGTTCCTTCCCGATAGCCAGCCCTGTTGTCTGAAGAGAGTAATGCAGTGCTTTCGGGGTTGCGTTTTTTACAAGTACGCTTGTCGTGCCCCACCATCCGTCGGATACGTCTTGGAAAAAGTCGCCTTCAATACTGAATGTCGCGAAGAGATTTTTGCCAAGTTCGGCAGATGTGATATTTGTCGCTCCATAGCTTCCGTAGAGATTACGTTCGTGAATATTAAAATCCTTGATAATTTTTGAAATCGGGGTTTTTAGTGTTATTCCTCTGATTCCTTCTTTTGTCACGTTGTCCATCACCATATCCACGGCTTTTTCAACGTTGAAGTAGCGGGTGGTGACATAGTAATTTACACTTGTGGCGGGGATTCCGTATGCCATATTCAGCATATACATTCCCGGGAGTTCGTCAAATTGTGGATTTGCCACATATTTGCCATCTTTGTCGATAATTCCTACTTTATCACCCGTTTTGACGAATGCCACTTTATTGTCAATAAAGGAGAGAGCATCGTCAAATTGTGGATTAATGACTATTTTACCCTTACGGTCGATATATCCCCAGCTGTTTCCTATCTTAACCGGGGCATAATCGTTGTTGCTGAAAAATGAGGCATTGCGAAACTGAGGATTAATGATGAATTTTCCGTTTCGGTCACACCATCCGTAGTTTTTTTCATCGCCGGAGGTCGCTACGATAAGCATGTCTCCGTCAGGATATATTTCAGAAAACTGTGGGTTTATTTCAAGCCGTCCTTTGGAATCAATTAATCCATAGTCGCCATTGCCGTTTTCAACGATGGCATATCCTCTAAAGAACGATGAGACGCATTTCATTATAGAGTCGCTTATTTCCATTCGTCCTTTCTTATCGACATAGCCCGAATTTTTCCCGATACGTACATTGGCCATTCCATCACTGAACGGATATGCCTGGTCAAATTGTGGCGTTATTGCGAATTGCCCTTTTCTGTCCAAGAAGCCGTATACTTTAGAGTTGTCAGATTTTGTTGTCAAGACCTTGGCCATTCCTTCTGTAAATACCCAGACTTTTTCGGCATCTTTTGCCACAAGCTGGGTGTTGCCGTCGGTGTCAATCAGAGTCGGCGCGCCGTCGGCCTCCACTGTCCATGCCACTCCTTCGGAAAAAGGCGTGGCACTGACGTATTTTGGCGGGATGACATAAGTGCCTTTTTCATCGATATATCCGTAAAGATTGCCTTTGCGCACGAGTGCGCGCCTATCGAAAAATTCACCGGCTTCATCAAATTGCGGATTTATCATGTAGACTCCTTCAAGGTTGATGTAGCCGTAGCTTTTACCACTGAGGATAGGTATGAGTGACGTATTCATGTCATTTCCTTCGCTCCCGCACGAACTGATTGCCGGAAGAAGAGCGAGAAGGAGAAGACGGACGAGGCTTTTGGATAATAATATATTTTTCTTCATGGTGTTGATCAGGGATAATAAGGCGGAGAGTGGGACACGGATACGCCTGAGGTTCTTTGTGTCTGACCTCTCTCCGCCTTGATTGTCGTTTATCGTGCTACTTTGAATGGCTTGTCTGCTATGCGGACGATGTAAACTCCGTGTGCAGGAAGCTGGATTGCACTGTCATATCCTTTATATACAGACGCTCCGCTTATGGAGAATACTTCTGTCAGCAATCCGTCTGCTCCGGAGACATAAAGGACACCGCCTTCAATCTTTACATTCACGCCGTCAGCGATGACAGATTCAATGCCGGATTCTGTCACAGATCTGATGTTGGCGAAATTTTTCCATCCGGGAGCGGAAGCATAGGCTTCGGTTGTACCGTCGGGGACTATAAGAGCGGCAGATTTGTATACATCGGTTGTGAAGCAGTCGTCGGTCATATCGGGCACTTCGATGGCATTGACTTCTATCGTTTCCAATCCGTTGACAGCAAACGCGTTGTCGGAAATAGATTTAATTGTGGCAGGAATTATTAGCTTTGTGCAATTTGGATTGGCAACCTCATAGAAAGGAGTAAATATATTGCCGTTTATACCTGTCACCGTGTATATGTCGACATATTGCTGTGTGGAAGGGATATTGAGAACTCCGCCATTGTCCTTTATGTAGTAATAAAGTCCGAACGGGTCTCCTTCAATTCCTGCATATAGCACTGACGGGAGGTAGGCCAGATTTACGAGCTGATTATTAAGGTTGTTGACTTCTTCGACGGTTTCGAGATATTCGGAATATGTTTTATCGAGGGTTTCAGCCGTCATTTTGAGGAGATATTCGGCATAGGAAGCCGGGTTCTTGGGAGCATCATTGAGTAATGAGTTAATGGTTCCTACCTGATTTTTAATCTGTTCCAGAAGCCAATAGCAGTCTTCTTTGGTCATTGTGGCGGCGTTCTTGTTGAAGTAGTCGGCAAGATAGTTATAATTATCAGTCAGAGTCGAGGCGTGGCTCTGATAGAGAGTGAGAATATCAATCATTTCTTTGCCGGCGGCCTCATATTCGTCTGCGGTCTCGATAATCTCGTTTAAGAGGTCTATGAGATAACCCCGAGTGAAATTCACCATAAACAATGTGTAGTCAAGATCGGTCAGAGTTCCGCTGACATTGAACTCGAATTTCGTTTCTCTTGCTCTCTTGATTCCGGTCTTTTGACGGGAGTTATAGATTTTATCAAGATTCTCGCTAAGCTGAAGATAGAGATACAGTAGATTCTCCATGTCCTTGTTGAACACAATCATTTCATCCGCGTATCCATTGGTAATCATCGTTGCACCGTCAATTAGTTTCTGGAGTGCGTCGGTGGCATATTGAATTCTGTCATAGATATCTCTTGTCTCTGCCGTAAGAGAATCTGCGGTGAATGCCATGGGTATCAGATCTCGTTCGACAAAGGATTGGGGAGAAATCAGTTTCATCTCTCCATTTAAGGTCTGGCCGATAAATCCATCTTCGTAGTTGACGTAGTAGTTTGTGCCTGATACCCCGGTGAATGTTTCGCTCTGGGCTGTGGCGTTTAGCCCGAAAGCGCTTGCAATGGACATTAAGATTCCGAAGCGTAAAGTGTTTGCCATATAAATTGATTGGTTTATTTGGCTATGTGTCCCCCTCAGAGCCGAAAGTCAATAAAAAAGCGTAGGGACATTATGCTGAATATCTCAATCAAGGCATCGGCAAACGCCCAACACAGAATATACAGTCCACCCCCACGCCATGCCGATATATCGACCCCGAGCCTACGGGGTGGAAGATAGGCACGCATGAGCGTCTTTTTGACTGCCCGATCCTCTGTGTAAAAATTTTGCCGATTTTTGATTGAAGGATTAAGCAAAAAACGCTTGTAATTAGTTAAAATGTAGAACTGAGGCTCTCTTGCCAGAGTTATGTTGCAAAATTATACATCTTGCCTTAGATTTGCAAATTTTGTGGTCTGATTGTCAACGATAAGGATGAACCGGACTACGGTTTTTTCTTTCCGAGACGCTCAAGGACTGCTTTTGAGGCCGATGGAATATGAGAATAGGGATTATTTTATGTATTTTTGCAATAAAAGTAAATATAAGGAATGCTACCGCATTGCGGATTAGATAATTATAATTTGAAAGAATTTAAATCGGAATTTATGAAAACTCTATATGTAAGCGATATGGACGGGACGTTGCTGGGGACTGACAGCAGGGTCAGCTGTGAGACGGCGGAGATTGTCAGCGGGCTTTCTCGGTGCGGGACGGCGATTACGGTGGCCACCGCGCGGACTCCGGCCACGGTCGATGTGCTGCTTGAGGATACCTATACGTCGATTCCGGCCATTGTCATGACCGGGGCGGCGCTGTGGGACAGGGAGCGCAGGCGCTATCTGCGCCCTGTGCTGATGGATGGAAATGTGGCGTCCGAGGTGGTGGCTGCGTTTGCGGCCGAGGGTGTCGATCCGTTTGTCTATGACCTTGGCGACGGGGAAAGGCTCAATGTCTATCACCGAAGCGAGATGAACCGTCAGGAGAGGCATTTCTACGAGGAGCGCCGCCATCTGGAGGGGAAGCGCTTCGTGTTGGGCGACAGCCGTGAGCTTACTGTCCCGTCGGCTTCGACCATACTCGTGTTCGGCATGGGTGAGGCTGTGAGGGTCGAGGCCGTGGCGGAGCGTCTGCGGGGAGTGGACGGTGTATCGGTGTCGTGCTACCGCGATATTTTCAACCATGACGTGGCCAATATCGAGGTTTTCGGGGCTGGTGTCAGCAAGGCTGAGGCCATAAAGTGGCTTGCCGGCCATATCGGGGCTGAGCGCATCACGGTCTACGGGGATAATCTCAACGATCTGCCGATGTTTGGAATTGCCGACGAGGCTGTGGCCGTTGCCAATGCGATGCCGGAGGTTATCGCTGCTGCCGACCGTGTGATCGGGCCTAACAGTGAGTCGTCGGTCGCCCGCGACATCAGGCGGCTCGCCGGCGGGTGCTGACAGTCGGCCTATATAATTAAGGTGTGATTCTGTTCAGTGATATATAACGAGACGATAGCGCACGGCTGCGGGCGGGAGTGCCCGGATGGCGTGCGCTATCGTTGTGTTCCGGTTTTTATCTATGAGTCGGGGAGGGGTGTCAGATTGTGCGGCCGGGGTAGGCCTGGAGGGCGGCTGCGAGGACTTTCATGGCTTTGGCGAGGTCTTCTTTTTTGAGAACATAGGCCATTCGGACTTCGTCTTTGCCCATTCCGGGGGTGGTGTAGAAGCCTGAGGCCGGGGCCATGAAGATGGTTTCTCCGTCGAGATTGAAGTCACGCAGACACCACTGGCAGAATTTGTCGGCATCGTCGACGGGGAGCTTCACGACGGTGTAGAACGCTCCCATCGGGATGGGGGTGTAGCAGCCGGGGATTTTGTTTAGCTCGTCGATGAGGAATTTGCGGCGCTCGACATATTCGTTGTAGGTGGCGAGCATGTAGTCGCGGGGGGTGTCGATTGAAGCTTCGGCCACGATCTGCCCGAGCAGTGGAGGGCTGAGACGGGCCTGACAGAACTTCATGACGTTGGTCTTGAGCTGGGGATGTTTTGTGATGAGCGCTCCGATGCGGATGCCGCATTCGTTGTAGCGCTTCGACACGGAGTCGATGAGCACCACCTGTTCCTCGATGCCGGGAAGGTGGAAGGCCGAGATGTAGGGCGCTCCGGTGTAGCAGAATTCGCGGTAAACCTCGTCGGAAAAGAGGAAGAGGTCATATTTTTTCACAAGGTCGCGGATCTGGAGCATCTCTTTCATCGTGTAGAGGTAGCCGGTCGGATTGTTGGGGTTGCAGATGAGGATGCCTTTTGTGCGCGGTGTGATAAGCTCCTCGAATTTCTCGACAGGCGGGAGGGCGAACCCTTGGTCGATGCTTGAGGGGACAGTGACGATTTTCGCTCCGGCCGAGATGGCGAAGGCCATGTAGTTGGCATAGGCCGGCTCTGGGACTATGATCTCGTCGCCCGGGTCAAGGCAGGCCATGAATGCGAAGAGCACGGCTTCCGATCCGCCGGTTGTCACGATGATGTCGTCGACATCGACCTCGATGTTGAAGCGGTGGTAGTATTCACGGAGTTTTTCGCGGAGCGAAGGGAGTCCGGCCGAGGGGCTGTATTCGAGCACCTGACGGTCGATGTGTTTCAGCGCTTCGAGTCCGGCGGGCGGGGTCGGGACGTCGGGCTGTCCGATGTTGAGATGGTAGACCTTTATGCCTCTGGCCTTGGCGTCGCCGGCAAGAGGGGCGAGGCGGCGGATTGGTGATGCGGGCATGATTGTGCCGCGTTCTGATACTTTTGGCATAGTGGTTTGGTGGTGTGAGGGGGGTGAATTGTAGGGGATAATTGTGTGGGCCGGCTTATTCGGCGCTTTGCTCCCGGATGTTGATATATATTTCCTTGTCGATGGGAGTGAGTTCCTTGTGTCGGCGCGACATCATGCGCGATGCGGTGTCGAAGAAGCGGTCCATGATGACGGGTTTCATGCCGAGCGGCGAACCTTCGGTGAACGATGGCAGATATGTCCTCGGGAATCCTGCACCATAGAAGTTGACACCGACACCGATAACTGTGGCGGTGTTGAACATTGTGTTGATTCCGGCCTTTGAGTGGTCGCCCATGATGAGTCCGCAGAACTGCAGGTCGGTCTTGATGAAGCGTCCCTCGGCCATGCTCCAGAGCTTGACGGGGGCATAGGTGTTCTTGAGGTTCGATGCGGTGCAGCCTGCGCCGAGGTTACACCATTCGCCGATGACGGCGTTGCCGAGGAATCCGTCGTGGGCTTTGTTGGAGAAACCGGTCATCACGACGTTGTTGAGCTCTCCGCCGACCTTGCAGTAAGGGCCGAGAGTGGTCGCTCCATAGATTTTTCCACCCATGTTGACTACCGAGTGCTCGCACATGGCGATCGGTCCGCGCAGACATGCGCCTTCCATCACCTCGGCATCGCGTCCGATGTAGACCGGGCCTTTCGACACGTTGATGTTTGCGCATTCGACTGTCGCACCCTCTTCGATGAAGAGCTGCGAGGGGTCGCCGATGAGACGGCAGCTGTCGCTGAGCAGACGGGAAGAGCGTCCGGCGGTGAGGAGTTCGAAATCGCGGCGGATGGCCTCGTCGTTGAGCATGAAGATATCCCAGACGTTGCTGAGGCGGAAGGGAGTTCCGTCATATTCGGTTTCAGAGGTCGGGTTGCCGTTGCCTCTGCGTGCGATTGTCTCTCCGTTGAAGGTGAGGGCTTCCCCAATTTTTAGCGCAAGAATGGCTTCGACAAGCTTGCTGTCGGGGTGGAGGTTGCCGGCGATGAACAGGTTGTCTCCGTCAGTGGCTTCGACCATAGGATATTTCATCGACAGGTAGTCCTGAGTCGAATATGAATAGGCGCCCGGTATGGCTTTCTGCCATTTTTCGGAAATGGTGGTTATGCCGTGGCGAATGAGAGCCACCGGGCGGGTCAGCGTCAGCGGAAGCAGACGGTCGCGCGCCTCAACCGGATCGAAGAGTATGATATTTTTCATTGTGATAAAAGTCACGTTGGGTTATTATTATGTATAAGAATGACAAAAATACGAATTAATTGCGAAAACCTCGGTCTGGGAAGGAGTTTTTTTGTATGCAATGCGGATATAGTCGTCTAATACAACTAAATTCAAATGGCTTATCTATGAGTGTTAAATAATATTAATAGAATGAAAATGATTTCTTTGCTATATGAAAAAGTTTTTACCTTTGCAGTGAAAAGAAGCACCACAATAGTTGCAATCCTTGGACTGATAAAAATTTTACGCATTAAATTCACAATATTTGGACTAAGGAAAAAAGGCAACATTGCTCCGCATGTCATCGCGATGATGGTTTTCAGGGCAAACGATGGTGTAGTGTAAGTATGATATAATCTCTACATTATTGGAAAGGAATAGTTTTATAACTATTTGACGCCTTTTGGCTTTGGTCCTGTTGCTCCTTGATTGAAAGGGGCAGCGGACAATTTTTTATATATGCCATAGATTTCCGAAAGACTATCTGTAAATTTTGCATCATAAAAGATTCCCGTCCTCCCTTTAGCAGGAAGACGGGAATGCTTTTTATGAGGTATTTGCCAGTGTGGTTCTTTAGGCAAATAGGGCCGGCTATGTATCAGATTGCTTCGTCCCCGACGGTTTCGAGGGGGTCGGTGTCAGCGGGAGCGGGGGTATCGGCGGTAGCGGCTTCGAGTTTCCTCATGATTGAGAAAATAAACACAGCCGAGACGAGGCAGATGGCCACGAGGATGCCCCAGAGGACATAGACAGGGATTTTACCCCAAAGCACCATCGGAATAGACACGAGATAGTTGCCTACGGCTGTGGCTGCGAACCATCCGCCCATCATCGAGCCTTTGAGCTTCGGGGGTGCGACCTTGCTGACAAAGCTTATACCCATCGGCGAAAGCAGAAGTTCGGCGAAGGTCAGGAGAAGGTAGGTCGAGATAAGCCAGTTGGGCGACACTGTGGCGGTTGTCCTGACGATTGACAGCGAGCCTATGAGCATGAGACCGTAGGCCACGGCTGCCATAATCATGCCATAGCCGATTTTGCGTGGTGCCGACGGCTCTTTGCCGCGTTTGGCAAGCCAGCCGAAAATGGCAAGCGAGAATGGAGTGAGCGCCACGACATAGAAGGGGTTGAACTGCTGGTATTCCTGAGGCTGTATGCCGGTGAGGGGATTGTCGGTGTGGGAGTAGAAATAGTTGAGCGCTACGGCCACAAGAGCAATGATGACGATTGAAATCACACGGCTGAGAGTGCCTTTCGACTGGAAAAGGTTGAAGAGCGCATAGACGCCGATGGCGATGCTCGACAATGCCCAGACATTGAATCCGATACGGGTCCATCCTTCGGCTTGAGGTGAGGTGCAGCTCTTGGCAAATTCGGTGAGTGTCGCGCCGTTCTGGTGGAATACCATCCAGAAGAAAATCACCACGGCAAAGACGAGCAAAAGCGCAACGACGCGCTGCTTGGTCTGTGCGGGAGTCAGCTCCGGACCGGAATTGGTAACGGTTTTGGCCGAAACAGCCTGTTTCTTGTCGGTCAGTATGTGGGCGTATGTGCTACGGCCGAGGAAATAGATCAGGAAGCTGACGATGAGCGAACCGCAGGCTATCGCGAAAGCATAGCTGTAGCCGGTCGAGAGTGTTGTGATATAGTCGTTTGCGAATGCTGCTATGTCTGTTCCGGGATTCATGCCGTTTTCAGAGGCGGTGGCAATCAGTTCGGCTGCGTTTTCGTGTCCGTCAAGATAATTGTTGCAGAGAGCAGGAAGTGAGGACACATAAGTGAGGCCCTTGCCGTTCAGTGCAAGATTACACATGGCAGTCGCAGCCATGGGCGCGAACATAGAACCTATGTTTATTGCCATGTAGAAAAGCGAGAATGCGGCATCGCGCTGTCCGCTATAGCGGGCTTCGTTGTAGAGGTCGCCGACCATCACCTGAAGGTTGCCTTTGAACAGACCCGTACCGCAGGAAATGAGCAGAAGTGCGAATATCAGGATTATGAGTGACGAGGTGCTTCGGATATCGGTTGGAATCGACATGATGAGGTAGCCGACAAACATGACTGCAAGTCCTGTGACTACACATTTTGAAAAGCTCCACTTGTCTGCGACCCATCCGCCGATAAGGGGCATGAAGTAGACAAGAGCGAGAAAGCCTGCGTAAATCTGGCCGGATACGGTGGAGTCGAGCCCGAATTTTGCCTGCAGGAACAGCAGGAAGATTGCAAGCATGGTATAGTAGCCGAAACGCTCGCCGGTGTTGGCAAGCGCGAGCACGTATAAGCCTTTTGGTTGGTTGTTGAACATAAGTGCGAAGTATTAAGTACGAAGTACAAAGTATTGAGTACAAAGTATTAAGCACGAAGTATTGAGTGCAAAGTACGAGGTTTTAAGTGCGAAGGATTAAGTTTGCAGTGGGTATTGATAAAGGATAAAGTATTTGGTCTGAAATGGTCGTATCAGCACCAAATGCTTTATCCTTTATGTACTTAAATTATGTTTGAATTTATGCCTTGGTCACTCGTTCGAGCCAGTTGACCATGCCGAACATTACGCCCATAGATACGATGCAGACGGCGAGGAATACGCTCCAGCACATCCACAAGGGCCATGCGTTATACATGAGCGGGCCGATCCAGAGCAGGAGGTTTCCGAGCGCTGTAGCTCCCAGCCATAGACCTTGGCAGAGACCCTGCATGTGGCCGGGGGCAACTTTCGACACGAATGAAAGCCCGAGGGGTGAGATGAAAAGTTCGGCGACTGTCAGGAAGAAATAGAGGAGGATGAGCACCCACGGACCGGCAAGCATACCGGCGGTCTCTCCGACGGGCATTGCACGGAATTCAGTAGCCGAGGGATAACCTGAAACAGCCGAGAAGATGGCGAGGAAAAGGAAGGCGAGACCTGCGAGTCCCATACCGATGGCAATCTTCTTGGGGGTGGAGATTTCGATGCCACGGCGGCTGAGCATGGCGAAGAGAGCCATGACCACCGGTGTGAGGACAATCACGAAGAACGGATTGACAGCCTGCCAGATTTCAGGTGCGATAGTGGATGTGTCGACGAAGTCGCGTGCGAAGAGCGAGAGCGAAGTGCCGTTCTGATGGAACGAGAACCAGAAGAAGATGACCACGCCGAGCACTGCGAAGAGAGCCATCATGCGCTGTTTGATCTCCTTGGCCATTGCACGGCGTTCCTCGTCAGAGATGCTGACAGAAGTGGTCTTGGCTTTGGCCGACGGGTTGGGAAGACCCTTCTTGTAGATGAGGAATATGGCGAGCGAGAGCACCATTGCCGCTACCGATGCGATGAACGAATAGTGGACACCGGTGTTGAACACTTCAAGATACTGGCTGCAGAATGCCTGAATGTCGCCGGCCGCATTTCCGCCGGTGGCTGTGATGAGCGAGTAGAGGTTGTTGATGTTTTCGGTCGACATGTTGTCGGTCACGCTCAGATATTCATGGCAGAGCGCGGGGAGTTTGGCATTGTAGGCGAGATTGTGGACACCGAGCCACCAGCTGCGGAGCATGGGGGCGACAAAGGGGGCGATGAGACCGCCGACGTTGATGAACACATAGAAAATCTGGAATCCGGAGTCGCGCTTGGAGGCATACTTCGGATTGTCGTAGAGCTGGCCTACGATTGCCTGCAGGTTGCCTTTGAAGAGACCGTTGCCGAATGCGATCAGGAAGAGGGCGAAACAGGTCATCGGCAGGAGCCATGAGATATTCTCGCTTGTGGAGAGGATGGGAATTGACAGGAGGAGATAGCCTGAACACATCACGATGAGACCGCTGATGATTGTGCCCTTGTAGTTTTGTGTACGGTCGGCAATCACACCTCCGACAAGGCTGAGCAGGTAGATGCCGGCATAGAAGAAGGAATAGATAAGGGTACTCGTCTCTTCGCTGAGTCCGAATTTCGAACATAGAAACAGCACCAGCACGGCGTTCATGATGTAGTAGCCGAAGCGTTCGCCCATATTGCTGAGGGCGGCTGGAATAAGGCCTTTAGGTTGGTCTTTAAACATAGGGATGAAATTTTGCTTGTAAAGTTACTTTTTTCAGGTATCGGTTATTTTCGTGATTGGTTTGTTGTCGCAGGAGAGGGGGAGACTTTCGGCAAAAATACAAAAAATATCATTAAAACATAATATAGTCAAATAAAAATGAGGTGGGCTTTTGGCCGATTTTGTAATTTTGTGGCTGTAAAAACATATTTTTAGGTCAACAGCTTGATTAATTAAAATAGCTATGGATAGTACGAAGTTTATCGTCAGTTTCGACAGCCGGAGGCTCGGCTACGGCAATGTGGTGCTTGCCAATCCGCATGGGTCTTATATCCCGGAGGGTGTCACTGTGGTTCTCGGACCGAATGGTGCGGGAAAATCGACTCTCGGACTTGTTATCGAAAAGGGGCGTTATGCCTACGGTAACCGTCTGCGGTTCTGCCGTCCCGACATGAAGGTGAAGATGCTTGCTTTCACCGATATCCATTCACTTACGGGCATCGAAGTGACCCGCTACGACCAGCGCCTTGAGGCTACGGTCAATGACCTCGTGCCGACTGTCGGCGAGATACTTGGCGATAAAGCTGTTTCCGAAAAATGGACGGAGCTATGCAATGCCTTCGCCCTTCGCGATGTCGTCGGGAAACGCATCAACTATCTGTCGAGCGGTGAATTGCGTAAGCTGTTGATAATAAACGCGCTCCTTGAAGTGCCTGACCTTCTGATTCTTGACAATCCCTATATCGGTCTCGACGAGCTTTCGCGCTCCGAGCTTGACAAGGCGATTAAGGGCATAGCAGAGGGAGGTGTCGGCATCGTGCTCCTGTTGTGTGACCCTACCGACATTCCTTCCTATACGGATTCGGTCATCGCCATATCCGGCAATGAGGTCTCAGCCCCCGAGACAAGTCCCGAAGTCATTGACGCGCTCCGCTCGCGGCCATTGCCGTCAGTGCCTGAAATGGTTCTTCAGGATCTTCCGGCTCAGAAGGGAAGCGCAGGAGAGTTTGAAGTGGCTTTCGCCATTGAGGACGGTCACGTGCGCTACGGTGGCAAATCAGTCCTTGAAGGGATTGACTGGAAGGTCTGTGCCGGACAGAGGTGGGCGCTCACAGGGGCTAACGGTTCAGGTAAATCGTTGCTACTTAGCCTTGTCTGCGCGGACAATCCGCAGGCTTATGCCAACCGTATCACTCTCTTTGACCGCCGTCGCGGGTCGGGTGAAAGCATCTGGGAGATAAAGGATCGCATAGGTTATGTCTGTCCCGAGATGCAGCTGTATTTCCGTTCGGCTCTGCCGGTTGAGGAAATTGTGGCGGGAGGACTTCGCAACTCTCTCTCGCAGTTCCGCAAGCCCACATCCGATGAGCTTGACGAGGCGCGCACATGGCTGAGGCTTCTCGACATAGGCCACATCGCCGACCGCCGGTTTCAGGAGCTTTCGTCCGGCGAACAGCGTCTCGTGCTTCTGGCCCGGGCATTCATCAAACAGCCTTCGCTGCTGATTCTTGATGAGCCACTCCACGGGCTTGATGCCGCTCACAAGGAGCGTGTCCGCCGTCTCATCGACCTCCTTGTCAGCCGCAACGGAATGTCGCTGATATTCGTGACACACTACACCCGCGAAATCCCATCGAGCGTCACGCAGGTCAAGACCTTGCAAAAAATCTGACAGACAGAGGCGGTAGCCTCATTTATCGCGCTATCCTTAGCTGTTTCTAATAAAATATTTGTAAATTTGCACTCTTGAAAAATAACCATACAATTTCTATAACATCATGGCAAAGAAAGCATTGTTAATGATTCTCGACGGATGGGGAATCGGCAATCACTCAAAGAGCGACGCGATTTTCTCTACTCCGACCCCCTATTGGGACTATCTCGTAAACACATATCCACACAGCGAGCTTCAGGCTTCAGGTGAAAACGTCGGTCTTCCCGACGGCCAGATGGGCAACTCGGAAGTGGGACACCTCAATATCGGTGCCGGTCGCGTGGTCTATCAGGACCTTGTGAAAATCAACAAGGCATGCAAGGACGGCTCGATCCTCACCAACCCTGAAATCGTAGATGCGTTCACCTATGCCCGCGACAACGGCAAGGCCATCCATTTTATGGGACTTACCAGCGACGGTGGCGTTCACTCGTCGCTCGACCATCTCTATGCGCTCTGCGACATCGCGAAGCACTACGGTCTTGAAAAAGTCTATATCCACTGCTTCATGGACGGTCGTGACACCGACCCCCGCAGCGGCAAGGGCTTTATCGAGGCTCTCGAAGACCACTGTGCCAAGTCGGCCGGAAAAATCGCTTCGATTATCGGCCGCTACTATGCAATGGACCGCGACAAGCGCTGGGAGCGTGTCAAAGTGGCCTACGACCTTCTCGTGAAAGGCGAAGGCAAGCAGGCTGCCGATATGGCCGAAGCCGTGCAGGAGAGCTACAATGACGACGTGACCGACGAGTTCATCAAGCCTATCAACAACTCGACTGTCGACGGAACTATCAAGGAAGGCGACGCAGTGATTTTCTTCAATTACCGCAACGACCGCGCCAAGGAGCTCACCGTAGCCCTCACCCAGCACGACATCCCCGAAGCCGACATGAAGGTTGTCCCCGGACTCCAGTATTACTGCATGACTCCCTACGACGCTTCGTTTACCGGCGTACACATCCTCTTCCCGAAAGAGAATGTCGAAAACACTCTTGGCGAATATCTGTCGAGCCTCGACAAGAAGCAGCTCCACATCGCCGAGACCGAGAAGTATGCCCATGTGACATTCTTCTTTAACGGCGGACGCGAAGAGCCTTACGAGGGCGAGGAGCGCATACTTGTAGCTTCTCCGAAGGTTGCCACTTACGACCTCAAGCCCGAAATGAGTGCCTATGAGGTCAAGGACAAACTCGTCGAGGCCATCAAGGAGGAAAAATATGACTTCATTGTCGTGAACTATGCAAACGGCGACATGGTGGGTCACACCGGTGTCTACGATGCAATCTGCAAGGCCGTGAAGGCAGTCGACGAGTGTGTCAAGGACACTGTTGAGGCAGCCAAGGAAGCCGGCTATGAAGTCATCATCATCGCTGACCACGGCAACGCCGACAATGCGGTCAACGCCGACGGCACTCCCAACACCGCCCACTCGCTCAACCCTGTGCCCTGTATCTATGTGACAGAACGCAAGGACGCCAAGGTCGAGGACGGCAAGCTGGCAGACGTGGCTCCCACCATGCTTAAGATTATGGGCCTTCCGCAGCCCAAGGAGATGACCGGCCACGCCCTCATCGACTGATGATTTTCAAAAATTATTGATGGAATCAATCAAACGACTCTATAAGATTGGCCACGGCCCGTCGAGTTCTCACACGATGGGGCCTCTGAAGGCCGCTCAGGAGTTTGGCTCCCTTCACCGGGATGCCGCATCGTTTACTGTGACCCTTTACGGCGCTCTTGCGGGCACCGGAAAGGGTCACATGACTGATGTGGCGATACTTGGCGAGCTTGAGAAGATTGCTCCGACCACCATACTCTGGCAACCCGACATATTTTTGCCGTTCCACCCCAACGGGATGACTTTTGCCGCGTTTGACAGCGAAGGGCACGAGACTGACCGCCGTACGGTCTATTCGATCGGCGGAGGTGACATCGTGAACGAGGGCGAGGACCGTCCGCAGGTGCGCGATGTCTATCCTCTTAGCAAGATAGCCGATATTCTTGCTTGGGCCGATAAGTCGGGCAAGAGTTTCTGGGAATATGTCGGGGAATATGACGACCCCGACGTGTGGGACTATCTGGCGGAAGTCTGGAAAGTGATGAAAGAGGCGGTCGAGCGCGGAATCGATGCCGAAGGGGTGCTCCCCGGAGGGCTTGGCGTGCGCCGCAAGGCCGTCAGCTACTATCTCCATGCCTCAGGCCACAACGACAGCCTTCGTTCGCGCGGGCTTGTCTATGCCTATGCTCTTGCCGTCAGTGAGGAGAACGCATCAGGCGGCCGGATTGTGACCGCTCCGACCTGCGGGTCGTGCGGAGTGCTTCCGGCAGTCCTCTACCATCTTTCGACTTCAAAGGGCTTTTCTGACAAACGCATACTCCGTGCGCTTGCGACAGCCGGACTTTTCGGCAGTGTCGTCAAGCATAATGCCTCGGTCTCCGGTGCGGAGGTCGGTTGTCAGGGAGAGGTCGGCGTGGCATGCGCAATGGCCGCCGCTGCTGCGAGCCAGCTTTTCGGAGGTACGCCCGCGCAGATTGAATATTCTGCTGAGATGGGTCTCGAACACCATCTCGGACTCACCTGCGACCCTGTCTGCGGACTTGTGCAGATTCCCTGTATTGAACGAAACGCCTATGCCGCGGCCCGTGCGCTTGACAGCAACCTCTATGCCTCGTTCTCCGACGGGCGTCACTCTGTGTCGTTCGACCGTATCGTCGAGGTAATGAAGCAGACTGGCCACGACCTTCCGTCAATCTACAAAGAAACGGCCCAAGGCGGTCTTGCCATCATCAAATGACACGTCTCCGCTGCTCTACACTCATAAACATAATCTCAATTCCATAAGAAACCAATCCTCACCCTCCTCTCATATTTCGAAAGGCATCATGACACGAAAGTATGACTATCTCGTAATCGGTTCAGGCATAGCAGGCATGAGCTTTGCCTTGAAAGTAGCGTCGAAAGGGCGCGTGGCACTCATCTGCAAGACCACTCTTGACGAAGCCAACACGGCTCTCGCTCAGGGAGGCGTGGCCTCTGTCACAAATCTCGAAGTTGACGACTTCGAAAAACATATCAACGACACCATGATTGCCGGCGACTGGCTCAGCGACCCTGAGGCAGTCCGCAAGGTGGTGACCGAAGCTCCTGCGCAGATACGCGAGCTGATAGACTGGGGTGTCGAGTTCGACAAGAAGGCCGACGGAACTTTTGATCTTCACCGCGAGGGCGGCCATTCGGAATTCCGTATCCTCCACCATGCCGACAACACCGGCTTCGAAATTCAGGAATCGCTCATCGAGGCTGTCAGAGCAAATGAAAACATCGATATTTTCGAACATCATTTTGCAATCGAGATAATAACCCAGCATCATCTGGGCAAGATCGTGACCCGCCGCACTCCCGATATAACCTGCTACGGGGCATACGTGCTCGACACCGCCACCGGCGTGGTCGATACATTCCTATCGCGCATCACACTCATAGCCACCGGAGGTGTCGGAGCGGTCTATCAGACAACGACCAATCCGCTTGTGGCGACAGGCGACGGAATCGCGATGGTCTACCGTGCCAAGGGAACGGTTAAGGATATGGAATTCATACAGTTCCACCCGACCGCGCTCTATCATCCCGGCGACCGACCGAGCTTCCTGATTACAGAGGCCATGCGCGGCTACGGCGCTGTGCTCCGCAACCTCAAGGGCGAGGAGTTCATGCACAAATATGACCCGCGCCTGTCGCTCGCGCCACGCGACATCGTTGCCCGTGCCATTGACTCGGAAATGAAACTTACAGGCGACGACCACGTGTATCTCGACGTGACACACAAAGATCCTGAGGAGACACGCAAGCATTTCCCGAACATCTATGCCAAATGTCTGTCGCTCGGCATTGACATCACCAAGGACTACATACCTGTAGCACCTGCGGCCCACTACCTTTGCGGCGGCATCAAGGTCGACGGAAACGCTGAGTCGTCGATACATCGGCTCTATGCTGTTGGCGAATGCTCGTGCACAGGTCTCCACGGCGGCAACCGTCTGGCATCCAATTCGCTGATAGAGGCTGTTGTCTATGCCGACGCGGCTGCGAAACATGCCGTAGCCAATGCCTCGCACTATGATTTCCGCACCGATGTCCCCGAATGGAACGACGAGGGTACTCGCCACACCGAGGAAATGGTGCTCATCACCCAGAGCATCAAGGAGGTCAATCAGATTATGGGTACATATGTCGGTATCGTGCGTTCCGACCTCCGTCTTGACCGTGCATGGAATCGCCTCGACATTCTCTATGAGGAGACCGAGAAGCTTTTCAAGCAGTCGAAAGCATCGCGCGAAATCTGCGAACTGCGCAACATCATTAATGTCGGTTACCTGATCATGCGTCAGGCTAAGGAACGCAAGGAGTCACGTGGTCTCCACTACACGGTCGACTATCCTCCCGTCCCACACGGGCCTGAGACCATAGATTAGGACGGCGTTACAATAAAACACCGGTTTCGGGTGTTATAATAATGTATGACACAACTCAATAGAATCTTCATATCAATTATCATGACGGCTCTGTGTGCGCTCTGCGCATACAGCAGCCCTGTCATGTCGCCCGACGCGGATGTTACCGTGGCCGATGACCCCATAAAGGTCGGCAGCGGCCGTGTGAAACCGTTGCAGGGCTATTACTTTTTTGACGGCGAGGACGGCGAAAACACCCTGATGCTCGTGCTTGCCGACGTGACAGTCTATCCGCCGCTGAAGTTCAAAAACAAAAAGGAAGAGGAATTCTACTGGAAGACGGTCCGCGATGTAAAGAAGACTCTTCCATATGCCAAACTCATCTGCGAGACGCTTATCGAAACCTATGAGTACATAGAGACATTTCCGACCCAGAAGGAGCGGGAGGAGCATCTGAAAAAGATGGAGGGGGCGGTTTTCGAACAGTATAAGCCGGCTCTTAAGAAATTTACGAAGTCACAGGCACAGATGCTTGTCAAGCTAATCAACCGCGAGACCAACCAGTCGAGCTACAATATCCTGAAAGCCTTTCTCGGCTCATTCCGTGCCGGGTTCTGGCAGACATTCGGACGTATATTCGGTGTCAATCTCAAGACATCCTACAAGCCTGACACCGACCGCAAGGATGCTATAGTCGAGCGCGTCGCCACGATGGTGGAACTGGGGCAGCTTTAGGCTGACGCTCTGATATATTAAGTTGACTATCCGATATGATTGCTTCAAGAGTGCCTGATGCTCTTGGAAATGTATAATATCGGGAATATGATATAATCTCATTTATAAGGTCGGGTGTTTTTTAGTTCAAAGTAAGCATTGTTAATATTTGTTAATAATAAATGTCAATTCTTGCATATTGAGCTTTAAATCAATAAATTTAGTGCTTCTTTACTTAAATTGACTAAAAATCACCATGAATTCAAACCGTTTATGCTATTTCCTTGCAGCTTTGCTGCTCATGCTACTTGCCGTAGCCGCTCCCGTGCGTGCTGCTGCACCTCAGACAACAGAGCCGGAAAATCCCGACGGTATCTGGAATGTGGTGGTGGTCGTGCCCGATATCGAAGCCGCTGTGCGGCAGGCCGGCGGTGATTGGATTAACGCTGCCGATTTGGCCAAGAGCGACCGTTCCGACAGCTCCTACAGCGGTTTAAAGCTTCCCTATGCCGGAGCCCTGCTCGTGATCAAGCCCGAGGCTCTCGATAATATAGTCAAGGATGCCGGGAAGTTTCTCATTGACTGGCAGCCCGTAGGCTACGACGGGTTCAAGGCTCTTGATTTCAACGAAATTCTCACTGTAGCCCGCTGTGGCGACCTTGTGCGCGTCACCAAACGTCCTGCCGGCATCAACCGAAACATAGCCGCCGACGGCCTCAGCGACCTTGAAGCCGTCCGCTCCTGCGCCCGCTGACCCACCTCACAGACGGTTGACTTGTCGTGTCTATGAGCTTACGGCATTCTGAGTTATCAGGTTATTACCAAAAATTAGATAAGTAATGATTTAGTAATTCATCAATTACTCCATTTAGTAGTGTAAGTAATAAAATATGTATAAGGCATGAAAGAGACTTATCTACATTATCTATAATAGAATGATTGATGGGAAAATAAAGGATATTCATTTAAATTATATACAATGAAAATATGTAATGCTTTATTGTGTGGCTTTGCCCTAATGTTTAGTGCGTGTAGTAGTAATAGTGATGTTGCTGATAATGAGCGCAAGGATATAATGCTGGATGGCAGTGAAATAGCTATCGTCGATACGCAGATCAGCTCTGCCTTTGATATGCTGCGTTACTTTGACTCCAATTCAAAGGAAGGTAATTTCATGGTGTCACCTCTGAGCATACAGTTTTCACTCGGTATGCTTGCCAACGGTGCGCAGGGAAAAACACTCGATGAGATTACTGCCGCCCTTGGCAGCCACTCCCTCGACGAGCTGAACGACCTTAATAAACGCCTCCTCTCCGAACTGCCCAAAGCTGACAAGAAGACCACTATCCGCAGTGCTAACTCCGTGTGGCTTAACAAGGGTTTAAATGTCCATCCGGAGTATTCACGTTCCGTAGCAGACTTCTATCGCGCCGAGGCTGCGACGGTCGACCTTTCGACCGAGGAGACCATGAAAAGAATCAATGACTGGTGTTCCTCAAAAACCGAAGGCATGATTCCGACCGTAATCAAAGAACCTTACACGGACAATACAGCATTTGTTATGCTTAACGCCTTGTATTTCAAAGGTGAATGGCAAAAGCCGTTTAAAACTGAGAACACTGTAAACAAGGAATTCACCAATTCCGACGGAACAGTCTCGAATGTTGCCACAATGTGCAAAAAAGAAAATATGTACTATTTCAAGGGGGAAAAATTTGAACTTGCCCGCATGACTTACGGCAATGGAGCATACGCGATGACACTGCTTCTCCCGTCGGAGGACTCATCACTCAGCGAGGCGTTGCAGACGCTGACCCCCTACGCTTGGTCGACATGGAAAAGAGGACGCGAAATCAGGGATTGCAACCTCAAAATGCCGAAATTCAGCATAGCGACTCATTTTGAGCTTGACGACTATTTTAAAAGCATAGGTATAAAGGAGGTCTACGACAGCGCGAAGGCAGATTTGTCTGTTATGTCTGACAAGGCTGTCTACCTATCTAAGTCAGATCAGTTTACCCGCATTGAGGTCGATGAAAAAGGCACAGTCGCGACGGCTGTGACAAAACATGAAGGAGAGTACACGGATGTTATCCATCAGCCGGTAGAATTTCATGTCAACCGTACCTTTGCCTTCATAATCGAGGAAACATCGACAGGCGCAGTTCTTTTTACAGGCCGTGTGAATAAACTTTGATGCAGCCCGATATGATTTAGTAATTCATCAATTACTCCATTTAGTAGTGTAAGTAATAAAATAATGTATAAGGCATGAAAGAGACTTATCTACATTATCTATAATAGAATGATTGATTGGAAAATAAAGAATATTCATTTAAATTATATACAATGAAAATATGTAATGCTTTATTGTGTGGCTTTGCTCTGATGTTTAGCGCATGTAGCAGTGATAGTGATGTGGCTGATAATGAGCGTAAGGATATAGTGCTGGACGGCAGTGAAATAGCTATTGTCGATACGCAGATCAGCACTGCTTTTGATATGTTGCGTTATTTCGATGCCAATTCGGAGCAGGCCAATTTTATGGTGTCGCCTCTGAGTGCGCAGTTTTCACTCAGCATGCTCGCCAACGGCGCGCAGGGGACAACTCTCGACGAGCTATCCAAGGTTCTCGGCGGTAATTCAGTCGGAGAGCTTAACGCCTTGAATAAACGTCTGCTGTCCGAACTGCCCAAAGCCGACAAGAAGACCGCTTTCCGCAGTGCCAACTCCTTGTGGCTTAACAATGGATTCAATATCCTACCGGCCTATTCACGTTCCATGGCAGACTTCTATCGCACCGATGTTGCGACGGTTGACCTTACGACCGACGTGGCCGTGAAAAAGATAAATGACTGGTGCTCGTTGAAAACCGACGGGATGATTCCGTCTGTAATCAATAGTCCATACTCAGGAGATATAGTATTTATCATTCTCAACGCCCTTTATTTCAAAAGCGAGTGGCAGCAGCCGTTTAAAACCGAGAATACGGTGAGCAAGGAATTCACCAATTCCGACGGAACAGTCTCGAATGTTGCCACTATGTGTAAAAAGGAATATATGCCCTATTTCAAAACGGAGAAATATGAACTTGTCCGCATGAATTACGGCAACGGCGCATATGCGATGACTCTGCTGCTCCCGTCGAAGGACTCGTCGCTCGGCGAGGTGTTGCAGACACTCGATGCGGAAGCTTGGGCAGCTTGGAAAAGCAACCGGGTAGTCAAAGATTGTATGCTTGAAATGCCGAAATTCACGATAGACACCCGTTTTGATCTCGACGGTTATTTTGGAAGTATGGGCATCAAGGAGGTTTATGATGCCAATAAGGCCGATCTGTCGGCGATGTCTGACAGGGCCGTGCATCTGTCGAGATCAGAACAGTTTACCCGTATTGAAGTTGATGAAAAAGGGACAGTTGCTACGGCTGTCACGAAGCATGAATCGTGGGATACCGATGTTTACTTTGAGCCGGTAGAATTCCATATCGACCGTCCGTTTGCTTTCATTATTGAGGAGACATCGACAGGCGCAGTTCTCTTTACAGGCCGTGTGAATAAACTTTAATACAGACCGGTATATCAAAACTTTGATTACATACACCCCACAAAAAAGCCCGGCGGGACGCTGGTTCCACTGCCGGGCGGGGTGATAATGTCGGGAGCGGGTTTTAGGCCGTCTCCCTAAGGTTTCTACGGTTTAGAAACCTTCTATCGGGGGCAGAGAGAGCCGAATTGAGGTTCGAGCTCTGCTCTTCGTCATATAGCCTGTGGCCTTATCGCCAAAGACTACCGTTTTGAACGTCTTGTTTTTCTGCGTTCACTATATAAAACGACTGATATTGTTTCGTTGTTCATCAGATAATGTGTTATTTAAAATTTATCTAAATAAAAAATAGATAATGGTTGTAAATTATAAATGTTGATTTTGTGTTGAATTAAAATAAAATTATATGAAATACTTTAGATTTTTATTGATATGCGAAAAGAAATTGGAACCGTATTAATGTGGCTCGGTCTATTCATTTTACCTTTAATTTATGTCATATTGAAATTTTCTCAGAAAGAATCTTTTGATGATGGTATATGGGGATGGAGCATACCTATATCTCTATTCATCGCACTGATAGGAAAATTGATTCGTAAGTAGCGAGCATTCTGAAAATGATGTGAGCATCCGCCATCAGTAAGGCTGTGAAGTGAGCCAGTGCATGATTTTTGACTTCGTCTCAGATACTTTCGCCCGGTAATGCCAAATTTATTTGGCATTACTCTCGACTTATTTGTATCTTTGCATTTGATTAATCAACCCTTCCACGCGCAGAAGTCCATGAAAAGAAACTATAACAAACCCACTCAGGGCGGTGATGTGCGTCCGAAAAAGGCTCTTGGCCAGCACTTCCTGACCGATGAGAGCATCGCCGCACGCATTGCCGACACCCTTTCATCATACAAGGGTCTTCCTGTGATGGAGGTAGGCCCCGGAATGGGCGTACTGACAAAATATCTCATCGCGTCGGGCCATGATGTGAAAGTGGCTGAAATAGACGGCGAGAGCATCGACTATCTGCGCTACAACTATCCTGAATTGGCCGGACGTATACTCGACGCGGATTTTCTTCGCCTTGATCTGGCTGCGATTTATCCTGACGGTCAGAAGTTTTGCGTAATCGGAAACTACCCTTACAATATCTCGTCGCAGATTTTCTTCCATGTGCTCGACTACCGTGACCAAGTGGTTTGTTGCTCGGGAATGCTTCAGCGTGAGGTGGCTGAGCGTTTTGCCGCCGCTCCGGGGACAAAGGCGCGTGGAATCCTGAGCGTGCTGCTTCAGGCATGGTATGACGTTGAATATCTTTTCACGGTAGATGAAAATGTGTTCAATCCGCCGCCTAAAGTCAAGAGCGGCGTGATAAGGATGGTCCGCAACGGCGTCACCGATCTCGGATGTGACGAACGGCTGTTCAAATCCGTCGTGAAGACGGCTTTCGGGCAGCGCCGCAAGACCATCCGCAATTCGATCCGCGGAATGTTTCCGGCAGGAGTGCCGTTGCCGGACGACCCGCTTCTCTCTCTGCGCCCCGAACAGCTTTCGGTGGCACAGTTCATCGAACTGACAAATCTTGTCGGTTCGTCGAGATAAGCCAATAAGAGTCGAATTTTCCAGCCCTCACTCCTCACACGACGGTAATGAAAGAATTCACCCCCGAATATCTCGCACACCTGCGTAAAATTATCCATGACCGTGCCGATTCGGCCGCTGCCGAGGAACTTGCCGACCTCCATCCGGCCGACATCGCGGAGCTTTATCAGGATCTTGATCTCGATGAGGCCGAATATCTCTTCAAGCTTCTTGACGAGGAGATGCAGGCCGATGTGCTCATGGAGCTTGACGAGGACGACCGAGCCAAGCTTCTCTCGAAGATGGATGTGGCCGATATCGCCAAGCAGATCGAACACCTTGACTCGGATGATGCGGTCGACATTATTCAGGAGCTTGACGAGGATGACCGCGAGAAGATTCTCAGCCACATCGACGACGTAGAGCAGGCCGGCGACATCATCGACCTTCTGAAATATGACGAGGATACGGCCGGCGGTCTGATGGGTACGGAAATGATTGTGGTCAACGAAAACTGGAGCATGCCCGAGTGCATCAAGCAGATGAGGATGCAGGCCGAGGACATGGACGAGGTCTATTATGTCTATGTCGTCGACAACGAGGACCGTCTGCGCGGCACTCTTCCGCTCAAAAAACTCATAACCCATCCGTCGGTTTCCAAAATCCGTCATGTCATGGAGACCGACCCCGTGGCCGTCAAGGCCGACACGCCGATAGACGATGTGGCTCTTGACTTCGAGAAATATGACCTCGTGGCGATGCCTGTTGTTGACTCGATCGGCCGTCTGCTGGGACGCATAACGGTCGACGACGTGATGGACAAGGTGCGTGACTCAAGCGAGCGCGACTATCAGCTGGCATCAGGTCTTTCGGGCGACGTGGAGAGCGACGACAAACTGTTTGCCCAGACCAAAGCGCGTCTGCCGTGGCTTCTTATCGGTATGGTCGGCGGAATCTGCAACTCTGTTATTCTCGGTCGCTTCGAAGGAGGGTTTGTGGTCGATCCTGCCTTGGCTCTGTTTATTCCGCTTATCGGAGGCACGGGCGGAAATGTCGGCACACAGTCGTCGGCAATCGTGGTCCAAGGTCTTGCCAACGGCTCGCTTGACATCAAGAAGTCGACAAGGCAGCTTCTCAAGGAACTCGGGGTCGGATTGCTCAATGGCAGTATCATCGCCCTGCTGGTGTTCCTCTACAATTTCTTTACCCTTGGCAGCGGACATCAGGTGACGACAATAGCCGTTTCGGCCTCGATATTCTGCGTGGTGATGTTTGCCTCGGTTTTCGGAACGTTCGTGCCCCTTACTCTTGAAAAATTTAAAATAGATCCCGCTATTGCGACAGGGCCGTTTATATCCATCACAAACGACATCATCGGCATGCTTATCTACATGTCTATTTCTTCGTGGCTTATCCTTTCCTTCGGATTGCATTGATTTTCCCATGTCCGACTCATGAGTGGGATAGGGTACAGAAATTCAGAAATAACAAAAATAACAGATTTTTATTCTTTTGGACAATCCCAACCTATCGGTTGAGAAATAACAGGCAGTCAAATCGCCTGAATCCAAATGACAGAATAAAAATCTGTTATTTTTGTTATTTCTGAATTTCTGTACCTCAAAAAATGACTTCAGAGGTTTCGGAATCTATTGTGGATCGATGTTTTCAGAGTCATATTTCTGGAAAAGGAAGTCATTGTAAGGGAATCGGGTCAGATGGATTTCTTTTGCGCGTTCATAGAGCATCTGTTTGAGTTCTTCGATGTTAGTGCCTTTCTTGGCCGAGATAAACACACAGTCGTGAGGCAGACGCGACATCCACATGCGTTCCAGTTCTTCAAGCGACACATTTTCGCGAGTCCCGGGTGTGAGGTCGTTTTCGTCCTTAGGCGTGTAGGTGAACGCGTCGATTTTGTTGAACACCATTATCATCGGTTTGTCAGCGCCGTCACACACTTCGCGGAGGGTCTTGTCGACAACCTCGATCTGCTCCTCGAAATTCGGGTGGGAGATGTCGACCACATGTACGAGCAGGTCTGCTTCGCGCACCTCGTCGAGTGTCGATTTGAACGAGTCGACGAGATGGGTGGGAAGTTTGCGGATGAACCCTACGGTGTCGGTTAACAGGAACGGGAGATTGTCGATAATCACTTTGCGCACTGTGGTGTCGAGTGTCGCAAAAAGCTTGTTTTCGGCAAATACATCGCTTTTGCTGAGCACGTTCATCAGGGTGGATTTTCCGGCATTGGTGTAGCCGACGAGTGCCACGCGTGTTAGTTTGCCACGGTTTTTACGCTGGACGGCCTTCTGCTTGTCTATGTCGCGGAGCTGTTCTTTAAGCCATGATATGCGGTTGAGGATGATTCGGCGGTCGGTTTCGATCTGTGTTTCACCCGGGCCGCGCATACCGATGCCGCCTCGCTGGCGTTCGAGGTGTGTCCACATTCGTGTCAGTCGTGGGAGGAGATACTGATACTGTGCAAGTTCCACCTGAGTCTTTGCGTTGGCTGTGCGGGCGCGTTTGGCAAAGATGTCGAGAATCAGGCTCGTGCGGTCAAGAATCTTTACTTTCAGCTCGCGCTCGATGTTGAGCACCTGCTTTGAGCTTAGGTCGTCGTCGAAAATGGCCATTCCTATGTCATTGTCCTCGATATAGGCACGGATTTCTTCGAGTTTGCCTTTGCCGACAAACGTGCGTGGGTTGGGATAGGGGAGTTTCTGCATGAAAATCTTTTCGGTCTCGGCTCCCGCCGTGTCGGCGAGAAAGGCGAGTTCGTCGAGATATTCCCTTGCCTTTGTCTCGTTTTGCTGTTCGGTGATAAGTCCGACAAGGACTGCCTTTTCGGTTATCTCCTCGTTGAGTATCTGGTCAATCATGAGTGATTCTGATTTTTTCGTAGTTGAGTTTACGTGTGGTGTTCTACAAAGATAACAAATTTCCCTGAAAAGATTATTTCTCTACAGGGAAATTTGTTATCTGCGTTGCCGTTGGCCACGGCTGCGGCTGATTCAGTATGTCTTTAGGCATTCTTTGAGCCAAGTGATGCCTGATAGGTCTTTATTTTGCGTGAAACCCAGTAGTTTCCGAGAGTCCAGACCACAACGTCGATTATGACGATGATGTTGATGTTCACTTTCATATATGAGGCGAGAGCGAAGTTCATGATGGTGAACAGCGCCGATACGCTGACGATTGTAATCATGGCCATGCGCGGTTTCATGCCTGCTGCAAGGAACTTGTGGTGTATATGGCTCTTGTCGGGGAGGAAGGGGCTGCGGTGCTGACGTATGCGGAGCATGTAGACTCTGATTACGTCGAAGCAGGGGACAATCAGGGGTGAGAATGCGATGATCGACGGGTTGACACCGAGCATGTTGTTGTTGGGATGCACATAGAGGATTGTTCCGAGCACACCGAGGATAAGGCCGATTGTCAGCGAACCGGTGTCGCCCATGAAGATTTTCTTGTGTTTGTTGACATCGCCGAACACATTATAATAGAAGAAGGGGATGAGTACGCCGAGTGTGCCGAAGCTGACTATGGCAAGAGCATATTCGCTGAGGAACATGAATGCGACACCATAGATGACACATACGATAGAGCTGAGACCCGATGCGAGTCCGTCGATTCCGTCGATGAGATTGATGGCATTGATGAGGAACACGAGAACAACGATTGTGAAGGGGTAACCGAACCACGGTGACACTTCACCGATTCCGAGAACGCCTCCGAGGCTGGAGAACCATACGCCTCCGCCAAGCAGGAAGATGGCACAGATGAGCTGAACCACAAACTTCGCACGGTACTTGATACCGATAAGGTCGTCGGCAAGGCCGGTCAGGTAGAGGAGCTGCAGTGCGATGAAGGTGGAAAGGAGCGGAAGGTAGCAATTGGAAAGTGCATCGGAAAACATTGAATAGCCCAACTTTATGTTGCCTTCCAGCAGCACGGCGATTGAAACGATAATCACGGGGACAAACGCGATGCCGCCCAGACGGGGGACAAGACCTTTGTGAATCTTGCGTTCGTTGACTTCATCGAAAAGATTGCGACGGTAGGCAATCAAAAGAATCTGAGGGATGAGCACACCTGCGAGGAGCGCACACAAAGCAAAGATAATGAGAGAGTTTATTGTCCAGTATCCCATAAAAATTAGCTTTCGATTATAAGGATGTTTTAAAGAGTATTATTTTAAGCACAAAGCCTGTATGTATTGCAAGAAGTACATCGAAAGTGATGAATCGATGAGATGAGAGAGGGGAGCATGTGAACTTTACAAAATATAGTGTCGGGGATGCTATCGTGCGACAGAAACAGTGCAAAGCGTCACGGGTTGCAATGCAAATTTAAGCATTATTATCTGAATTTACTAAATTTAAGACTGTTTTTTTGTCTAAAAGGCGGTTTTGTGCAGATTAGTCGACATTTTCACCGATAATCGGTGAAAAATTCTTACTTGAAGGGTGCGTGAGGATTGTTTCAGTCTTTATCAACGTATTTTGGCAGTGTGAATATGTATTCAAGGCCGCCTTTCGAACGGTTGTGAACCGAGATTGTCCCTCCGAGAGAGTCTATGGTGCTCTTGACGATCGGCAGTCCGAGTCCTGTCCCGCCCATTTTACGTGAGCGTCCGTTGTCGACACGGTAGAACCGCTCAAACAGGTGGGGGATATGCTCTTCACCTACACCGTTGCCGTTGTCATAGAAGCTGAACACGTAGAACCGTTCGTTTTCAGAAATCATGTTGAGGTGTATTTCGGTTCCTCCCGAATAGAGAGCCGAATTCTTGATGAGTCCGCACACCATGCCGTTGAGCAGGCTGTAGTTGCCTGTGACCTCGCAGTCCAGCGGGATGTCGAACTGGAATTCCATCTTTCCGGCAAGGTTGTTGGCCGGAAGGTCATATTCAATCTGGTAGACGAGGTCGTGCATGTTGACGCTTTCAACGGCTATCATGTCAGCGCCGTTTTCGAGGCGGGTTATTGTCGATACGTCGTTGAGGAGCGAGGTCAGTCGCTCGACATTGGTCATCATGCGCTCAAGGAAGCGGGTGCGCGTCTGGTCGTCCATTTCCGGGTCGCCGAGGATTGATTCGAGATAACCGCGTATGATTCCGACCGGAGTTTTGATTTCGTGGTTGATGTTGTTGGTCATCTGACGCGAAATCTTGGCTTTTTCTTCGATGGCGTGTATTGATATCCTGCGTTCGCGCTTTATTGTTTCGAGACTCTTGTTGCGGTCATGATAGAATTTGAGGATTTCACGGGATATGTCGCCCAGTTCGTTTCGCGGGAATTCGTAGTCCTCCCTGACTTTTCCACCTGAGGCAGCATTGTAGGCAAACTCGCGCAGCAGCACTACGTTGCGCGACAATATCCGGGTAGACAGATAGGCGATGATCAGGGTTACGGCAAGGGCCGACAGAATCACGAGCCACACTCTCATGTCGATGTCGATGGCATCGTGGACATTATCGCTGTAGGGCATCGCGGTGCAGACCGTGACCTTGCCGTCGTCGCTCTTGGCCTTGGAGAAGAAATAAAGTTTGTCTTCTTCGCGCCCGACAAGACGTTCTCCGTCAGATCCTTCTATGTTTGAGTACGTAGCGCTTCGTTTACGTATGTCGACATCGGTCATGTCAAGGGGGATGGGGGTGCCGAGCGAGTATGTAAGGCGGTCGTCGGTGTAGACGCTGACACGCACTCCCTCAAACATCGAGCCTTGGAAAAATTGCTGGATGAATGACAGGAATGTACGCAGATTGACATCCTGACGGTATGCGTCAAGAATGCGGCTGTCGATCAGGTCGATTTCGGTGTTGAACACCTGCGCGCGATAGTTGGCCTCTCTCTTATATTGATAGAATATTATGGCACCGAACACGATGCACAGCGCTGTCGCAATCGGCAGGAAGAGTCTCCACTGGTAGTTAATCCTTCTCTTTAAACCCATAGCCGAACCCTAAGCGAGTTTCGATGTTGTTGCCGTAATGTCCGATTTTTTTGCGGAGACGTGTGATGTTGGTATCAATCGTGCGGTTTGTGACCACTACGTCATCGGCCCACACATGGCGTATGATTTCCTCGCGCGAATAGATGCGGTTGCGGCGCGTGAGGAAAAAGGCGAGTATCTCGAATTCGGTTTTGGTCAGTGCGACCTTCTCTCCGTCGAGATAGCAGATTTTTTCGTTGGGGTCTATGCGCAGTCCCTGATATACGATCTGGGGTTCGAGTCCGTCGTGTAAGACGGCAGATGTCGCTTCGCGCGCACGGCGTGCAATCTGGGTGCGACGCAACACGGCGTTGACCCTTGCAAGCATCTCGCTTATCTTGAACGGCTTCGTGATGTAGTCGTCTGCCCCGATGTTCAGCCCCATGACAGTATCGTCCTCGCCGTTGAGAGCCGAACAGAAAATGATTGGCACGTCTTCCATTTCAGATGAGTTGCGCAGGCGTTTGGCAAAGTCAAATCCGCTGAGACGTTCCATCATGATGTCAACGATGAAAAGGTCGTAGGGGGTGAGATCCATTTCCAATGCCTCTTCAGCGCTATAGGCGGTGTCGACCAGATATCCTTCTTTCTGAAGATTATACTTCAGGATTTCGCAGATTGACTCTTCGTCGTCTATTAATAAAAGGCGGGTACTCATATAAATATATTACGTGTTCGGTTTAATTAATCTCCGTCAGATTGTCTCGGTACGATTTCATCGTCAGAGTGTAATTATCTGTCAGATTGCTTTTCAAGATGCTAAATTACATCATTTTTTTGAGTCGTAGTGTTAACTTATGTTAAATCGGCTGCTTGCGTGAACTTTTCAGACTGCCCGAGGTTATAAAGACATAGTTACTATATTTGCACTGTGTTTTCATGGTATTAGATTTAAGGTTAAAGAACAA
>ERZ778518.233-NODE-233-length-57401-cov-7.349405_pt1 | contig 57401 bp, 47 predicted proteins | sample MGYA00510340_ERZ778518 | MGnify/ENA primary metagenome ERZ778518 (study PRJEB29527, sample SAMN07138967) | mouse gut metagenome | material: feces | host: mouse | place: China:Nanjing | collected 2016-01-25 ...
GCGCCTTCCGGGAATATGCTGTTTCAAAGTTCCGCATATTCCCTACCGGCACACAGGGATGGTGCTGGATGTCAGAACGCTTTTAGGCGTCCTGTCATCCAGCAGGCGCGCCTTCCGGGAATATGCTGTTTCAAAGTTCCGCATATTCCCTACCGGCACACATGCCCCCAGGACCTCTGCTGCATCTCAGAACAACTCAGGGCTGATCGGGTGCATTCCTGAAAAAACCTGCTCGCACAGTTTCAGAAATTCCGCCCGATCCATCCCTTTCATCCTGGCCTCCGCAGACAGCAGTTCCAGCTCCGCCTCCAGTTTTTCCCTGTACTTCTCATCCCATTGCCGCACCGGCGATACGGTAGCCCCCCTGCGCCGATCAATGGTGATAAAGCCCTCCATTTTCAGCAGCTGGTAGGTTTTATTCACGGTCATGGTGTTGACCCCTGCATCCTCCGCCAGCTGCCGCACCGTAGGCAGACGCTCTCCTTCCTTCATTTCCCCCTTGCCGATGCCCGTAACAATCTGATTGCGCAACTGTACATAGATGGGTATGCTGCTGCCGGTATCCAGACTGATGATCATGTCGCATCACCTTCCTTTAAGTATTATTTGTATTATAGATAGTAATACAAATAATACTTTTTGTCAACCGACATTTTAAAATTATATAAAAAAAGGCCCCCAAAGCCCGCCCCATCAAGCGAATCGCCCTATCCCTACAGCTTATAATTTTCCGCCTGAGAGTTGAACAGTTTGTAGTACAGGCTGTCCCTCTTCCCCATCAGATGCTCATGAGTGTCAAAGTCCGCCACCCTGCCGCCGTCCAGGATTAGTATCCGATCGCAGAACACGGAGGAGGACATGCGGTGGCTGATGTAGATGGCTGTCTTGTCCGCCACCAGGCCGTTGAATTTCTCATAAATCTCAGCCTCGGCAATGGGGTCCAGAGCGCTGGCGGGTTCGTCCAGAATCACCATGGATGCCTCCTTGTACAGGGCCCTGGCGATGGCAATCTTCTGGTCCTGCCCCCCGGACATCTCTATCCCCTCCTCGTCATACTCTTTGCCAAAGCGGCTTTGCAGGCCCCGGGGTAGTTCGTCAATTTTTTGCCGCATCCCCACCTCGTCGATGAGGCGGTTGATCAACTGCTCATCTCCCTGCTCCGTGCAGGAGATATTCTCCGCTATGGTAAAATTAAAGAGCTTGTAGTCCTGAAAAACTGCTGAAATGGCTTTCATATAAGAGAGATAGTCATAATCGTAGATATTCCTGCCGTTGACCCGGATCTCCCCGCTGTCCGCCCGGTACATACGGCAGATCAGCTTCACCAAAGTGGACTTCCCCGCGCCGTTTAAACCCACGATGGAAATTTTCTCCCCTCTGTGAATCTGAAAGGAAATATCCGACAGCACCGGCTTCTCCGCCCTGGGATAAGTGAATGTCACATGGCAAAACTCCAGCGTTTCCATCGGACCCGCAAAAGGCTCCCCACCCTTCGCCGCCGTCTCCTCCGCAAGACTCATAAACTCCATGTAAGGATCCAGAAAAGACATGGATTCTATGGCTGAAATCACATTCTGCCCCAGTGCTGCCACTGTGGAGGTGAACTGGGCAGCCGCAGACACATACATGGTCAGATCTCCCAGAGAAATCCTCCGGCCAAAGGCATCGGACAAAGTGCGCAGTCCCACATAGGCATAGCAGAACACCGCCAGAAAATCGTTGAGCACACTGATACCGCCCTCGGTCTTGCCGCTCTGTTCATTTATTTTGTCAAAGAGATCGCAGGTGTCCCGGGTAAACTGGGCAGCGCGCTCCGTGACCATGCCCCCCATGTCGTAAAGCCGCACATCTTTCTGGTACTGCTTCTCCGTCTGTAAATCCAGATAATAGCCGAATTTACGGTTGATGGGAACGATTTCCTGCGTGATCATCACAAGATATTCAGACATCTTCCGGGCCAGCAGCAGCATGACACCGATGCCCAGGGCAAGCACCACCAGCAGCACTGGACCCAGAGTAGCCAGAATCACCACCAGCCCCGCCAGGGTTAATGCCCCGGAAAATACCTGAGAGACGCACTGAATCATCCTGGCAATGGCGTCCTGGTTGCTGATGGCAAAAGCCGCCCGCTCTTTCAGATCCAGGTGATGAGGATCCTCCAGACAGGCATACTCAAGGTTCATGATCTTCTCCGCCATCTGCCGCCTCATGGCCTGGCGCACATAAGTCTTCTTTACCTCCAGCCAGCGCTCCAACAGCTTCTCCAGCCAGGCCATGCCCACATTGTTCAAGATAATCAGCCCCCCCAGCAGGCAAAGAACCTGTACTTCCCTGTGCCCTGTCAGTTCTTCCACCAGGAATTTGGGCAGGATCACATTGAGCCACAGCTTGCCCGCCACAGCCAGCGCCTGCAGCGCCAGCAACAGAATATACGATGGGGATTCCTTCCATGCAAGCCTACAAAAATGTATTAACTTCTTCATAACGCACTCTCTTTCTATTTATAGTTCCGCATGTTCCCTGCAACCGCACTGCCGGTGCTACATGGCAGGACGCTTGAGGCGTCCTGTCATCTAGCAATGCGCTTTCCGGGAACCTGCTGTTTTATAGTTCCGCATGTTCCCTGCAACCGCACTGCCGGTGCTACATGGCAGGACGCTTGAGGCGTCCTGTCATCTAGCAATGCGCTTTCCGGGAACCTGCTGTTTTATAGTTCCGCATGTTCCTGTTGGTAGTATTTTCCCTGTACGGTAAACATCCTGTAATACTCGCCCTCCAAGGCCATCAATTCCTCATGGCTGCCGTACTCTTTGAGGCCGTCCCTGTCAAAGAGGGCGATTCTGTCACAGAACTTGGTGCTGGCCAGGCGGTGGGATATATACACCGCCGTCTTGCCCTTGACCATGTCGGAAAAATTCTCATAGATCTCCGCCTCCGCCAAAGCGTCCAGCGAAGCCGTGGGTTCATCCATGATGACCATGGGCGCGTCCTTGTAAAGTCCCCTGGCAATGGACAGCTTCTGCCGCTGGCCCCCGGAAAGGTCCGTGCCGTTCTCGTCGATGACCTTGAGCATCATCTGGTTAAGTCCCTCCGGCATCTCCTGCACTTTCTGCCACAGCCCCACTTTTTCCAGAGCCTCCTGTACCCGGGCATCGTCCGCCTCCCCGCCCCCGGTCACATTCTCCCGAACGGGGAAGGCCAGAATATTCACATCCTGGAACACGGCGGAATACAGCCGATACAGATCTTTTTTGCGAAACCTCTCTATGTCCATACCATTGATATAGATATGGCCCGCCGTGGGAGAAAACAGCCCGGTCATCAGTTTCACCAGCGTAGACTTCCCTGCGCCGTTGACTCCTACGATAGCCAGCCGCTCTCCCTTGTGTATGGTAAAATTCAGATCCCTGTAGATATAAGTATCGCTCCCCGGATAGCAAAAATCCACATGTTCAAAGACAATTTCCAGCGTACCCTCTATGTGGATTTCCTCCTTGCCCTCCTCCTCCAGCCGCTCATCCACCAGCCGGAAAAATTCTCCCACATACTGACATTGATTCCGGATAAAGGCGACATCCCCGCCAATGGACAGCATGGAAGCCATCAGGGAATTAATCAGAGCCACATACATGGTAAAGGAACTGATGGGCATGCCGTTTATAGTCTGACCGATCAGAATACCATACATCATCACATTCGTCACAAGCAGGGTGAATATCCCCGCCAGTCCCACCAGATACTGGTGCCGGGCCATGCGGGCCGTCAGGGATTTCAGGTTCTCGATCTCCGCCTGATAGTTCGCCAGGATGCGATCCCGGAAATTGTAGATGCGGATATCCTTTCCAAAAGAAAAATCATGGGTGGTATTACAATAATATTTTATTCTCCGATAATCCCTGGCCTCCTCCTCCCTGTGGGCATAACGGAATCTGTGGTCCTGTCGGGAAGCCCACATGGTCACTGTCACGTGTAACGCCAGAGCCAGCAGAATCAGGGGGCTTAAATCTGCCGCCAGCAGGATCATACCCGCCATAGACACCAGGGCGGCGGGCAGCAGGCAGATTTTGTTGGATACCCCCTCGATACCCTCCGAATTGTTGTTGCCGGCGTTCAGAGCTTTCTCATTTTTCTCCCAGAAGGAGGCGTCCTCCACATAGCGGTAGTCCATACTGGTCAGTTTATCCCCCAACTCCACCAGATAGAAAATACGCCTGCGCATATTCTTCACCCGGATCATATTTTCCACCCGCTTGGCCGCGTACCCCAGCAAAGCCACCGCCAGGAAATAGATCCCCAGAGCCGGGATCAGCCACTTCATGGCGTCCCCGCCCTTTTGCTCCAGTATGCCGATGGCCAGCTTTGGCAAAAGAATAGCCAGAAACGGGTACAATCCCGCGCAGAACGCATATAAGGCCACTCTTCCTGTCTGTCTGGAATCCCCCTGCCTGATCTCCCTGATCAGGCGCTTTACTATCGGCCAGACTCGGTATTTCTGTTCCTCCTGCTTTTGTTGTACCGTATCTTTCATCTCGTTATTCTCCTTACACTTTCCTTGTTCGCTCATCCATGCATGAAGTATTTATACCTTCCATAGTTTATCGCTTTATGCAGATAAGTATATCACGAGTTATTATTTATTGCAATATACTAATTAATATTTTATGGTAGATGCGGTTCAGTCAAAGCAGAATCTGCTTCCAAGCCCATATGCGCTCTTACATTCACGCAAAAATTTTGACTGCTCTGTAAAAATATGGATGGTCAAACGGAACATAAAGTGATATAATTTGTGATGAAAAAAAGACGTCGCTTTGCCGCAGCATTTTTTCTTATTTTAACAGCACGCCAGAGCGGGCGGATAGGAGGCAGTGTGGATCATATAGTATGGCATGACAAATATAACATCGGCGTGGACTTTATTGACCGGGAGCACAAACAGCTCTTTTCAACCATGAACAAGCTGCTCAAGATCAGCGAGAATGAAGAGAAAAGTGAGTGGGTGTGTCGGGAGGGCGCAAAATATTTAAGGAATCACACAATAGAACATTTTGAGCATGAAGAGGAGTACATGCGCTCCATCAATTACAGCGATTATGAAATACATAAGCGTCTGCATGACAGCTTCCGCAACAGTACGCTCCCGGCCCTGGAGCGGGAGATGGAGGAGAGCCAGTACTCAGAGGAGTCCATCCGCCATTTCCTGGGGGTCTGCATCGGCTGGGTGGTGGCCCACACGCAGACGGAGGATCTGGCCATCACCGGAAAGCAAAAAAGCAGATGGGCCAACATCCCTCACGAGAAAGAAAAGGAAGCTTTGGAACAGGCCGTTATCCAGCTGCTATATGACATCTTTAGCTTAAAAGGAAGTATGATCAGCGAACAGTATGCCGGTGAGGATTTCGGTAAAGTGATCTGCTGCCGCTTTATTTACAGCGGGCAGCAACAGGAAAAATGGGAGATCACATTGGTTTATGAGGAACCCTTGCTTCTTCAAATCATCAGCGATATACTAAACACCCAGTATTCGAGAGTGGATGACATGGTAATCAATGTCACGCGCTATATTTCCCGGCAGTTTCTGGAACGAATACGGGAGAATTTTCCGTCCATTGACCTGTTCAAGGTGGAGAAGGAATCTCTGCTCAGCTATGAACAGCTTGTGGACTCCTTCGGGCGCACTCCCCCGTTCTTCTCCCTGCTGTTTGACACGGGAAAGGGCTACTTTGCATTCTGCGCCAATAGTTCCGAATCGGTCCGGGGCAAGTTCATGCCAAACATTGATCCGAACAATGCCATGTCGGCGATCAATGACTTTCTGCGCAGGGAAAAACCGATCCGCAGAAATATTCTGGTGGTGGACGATTCCGATTTCATGCGGGCCAGGATTGTCAGGCTGCTTTCGGAGAATTACGAAGTGTCGGAGGCCGGTTCCAGCATAGCCGCCATTCAGAGCATCGCAGTGAAAAAACCCGATCTGATCGTACTGGATTATGAGATGCCGGTCTGTGACGGCAGGCAGGTTCTGGAAATGATCCGCTCGGAAAAGAATACCGCCGACCTGCCCGTGGTATTTCTCACAGGCAAGGGAGACCGTGAGAGCGTTCAGAAGGTCATGGCGCTAAAGCCCGAAGGGTATCTGCTTAAGTCTATGCCGGATATGGAAATCATGAAATATATTGACACTTTCTTCGCAAAAAGAGGGGCGAAATAACACTCATTGGGCATATCAAATCAAAACACTGCGGGGCGCGGGCATATGGAAATATGCTTCCGCGCCCCGCTTTTTAGAGCATGTAAAAGAATTTTCGCCCACCTGGAATAGCCGGAAATCCGATATTAACAAGGACTCGTGACACTGCCCGCCCCCGGCTTCTGGAACAAGGCGGCAGGTAAGCAGATTTACTCCTCATACTCTATAGTCAGATCTTTTATATATTTTCTCTCCATATCATGGCGTTTCCTGCGGTTTTCCACCGTGTCAAAGACAATGGAAAAATCATAGTCCGCCGGGTAGAGTCTGTCCGCTGCCACATGGAGCTTCACCCGCTTGTGATTAATCCAAATTTTGCGGTCCGGCAGCTGCACACGCAAGCAGCCCTTGTCATTCACCGGCTCGCAGACAATGCCGATCTTATGATCGGGGAAGATCATCACACTGTCTCCCCGCTGGAATTTACGGGACAGGTCTTTCTGCCTGACAGAGGGACTGTCTCTCTGGATGCGGGGACCGGGGGATATGTTCCATTCCCGTTCCTTCAGACGACTGCATTTCTCCGAATCCCTTTCCGATTCCCCCAAAGCATGGCCATCCGCCATATTACCATAAGCTGCTTTCTTTGCAATATCCAGCATGAACCGTGGCATCCCCAGTCTCTCGGCTATTGCCAACGCGCAGGAGGCCCCCGCCTCCCCGATGACCATGCGGTACAACGGCTGCAGGCTCTCCTGATCAAAGGTCATACGGGCGTTTATCACGCCTTCGGTCCGAGCGGCATATTCCTTGATCTCCGGATAGTGAGTAGTCACCAGGAACAGACAGCCGCTCTTCCTCAGAGCCTCCAAAATGGCAATGGCAATCCCCATGCCCTCGGTGGGGTCCGTACCAGATCCCAACTCATCCATAATCACCAGGCTCTCGCCGTTGACCCGGCCCAGGATTGTCAGCACATTGGTGATATGGGCCGAAAAGGTGGACAGATTCTCCGCCAGGTTCTGCCCGTCTCCGATATCGCACAGGTACTGGCTGTTCATGCACACCCAGGCCTCTTTGCAGGGCACATGAAGCCCCCACTGGGCCAACATGCAGCACAGAACCACGGTTTTCAGCGCCACGGTTTTGCCCCCGGTGTTGGGGCCGGTGATCACCACACCACGATAAGTCTCACTGCAGCCCCCGCCATCCTCAGACGTAAACTGCGAAGGTGCTTTCTCGGCAATGTCTTCACCAAGCCTAAAATCCAGCGGCACGGCTACGGTCCGATCCATCAGCGGATGCCTGGCTCCCACCAGCCGAATCCTCCTCTCCGTGTTGATGACCGGGGCCACACAGTCCCATTCCATGCTGAGTTTCCCCTTGGAAAAAGCGTAGTCCAGCCGCTCCATGATCCGACTGTTCTCCCGGAACGCCCCCAACTGCTCCCCTATCATCGCCGTCAAAGTATATAGTATCCGCCGCACCTCATTGTCTTCCTGAATCAGCAGCATGGACAGTTCCTCCTCATATTTCTGCACTGCCGCAGGCTCTATAAACAACGTGTTGCCAGTGGAGGACTTGTCTATGACACTGCCGCTTATGCGGAATTTGTACTCCTTTTTCACAGGAACACACAAGTGCCCGCTGCGCATGACACAGAAGCTGTCCGACATGCACTCCTTATGAGTGCGCAGTATACTCTCCGCCTTTTCCTTGCGCTTCTCCTGAGTGCGCTGGATCTGGCAGCGCAGGTCAAAAAGCTCCCGTGTGGCGCGATCCTCCACCTGCCCGCCTCGGATCTGCCGGTGAATCTGCTCCCGGATCTCTCCCAGGGGCTGCAAATTTTCCCCATAGTAGGCCAGGGGAATCTGATACTGCTGTCCCCTGGTCAGATAATCCTGCATTCGTCTCACCGCCGAGAGCGCGGCCTCCGCCTGCTCCAGCTGCTCCGGCGCCAACATATCCCCCTTTTCCGCAATCAGCAAAATCTGCTCCATTCCCTCCAGAGACACCAGCGGCGGTGTGCCGAATTTCTCCAGCAGCTGACGACTCTCCGTGGTCTCCCGCAAAGCCGCGGACAACTCCCTCTCCGCCAGGATGGGCTCCGCCGCCTCTACCCTGCCCCGGGCGGCGGCTGTCAGCGCCAGCCCCGCCCATATTTCCTTGATTTTCTCCAACTCCAGGCCGGAGGTTGTCTTATTATTTTGATATTTCTCCATTTTTCTACTCCTTATTGCATATTCTTGATTATGCTTCATTTTTTCCTCCCTTACTGCTCTAAATTCCGTATGCTCCCTCTGCCCGCTTCCATAGACAAACAAAAAGACCATGAAACTCCTGCCCCACAGGTTTGCTTCATGGTCCTGATCCTGTTCAGAGACTCCAAAATCCCAGCCGTATCTCCGGCACAAAAAGAGCATGACCAAACAGCCATGCTCCTGAATCTCTCAATCTATCAACTTCGGAAATATTTGTCAGCACATTGTAAGGCAGAAAAGAGGGCAGACTCCTAGTGTGTCAGCGCCCGCAAACAAGCGGCCACACATACCCTCTGCAATATTTACTTGCAGTTTTCCTCCATTACAAACACAATCGACAAACAAACTTCCTCCTATATAATATGTTCTGCAGTGGTCTCCCGGTGGGCGACCTTCTATATCTTCACCATTATACACCTTACACCCCACAAGTGCAAGCTTTTTTCACTCTTGGCATGGCAATGTGTTTTTAACTACTTGCGATACATTCTCCATATCACATACCCGAATGCACCGGATATCAGCAGCAGCAGCGCTTCCACTGCCAGCACGGGCAGAAAGCTCCCTATAATCAGTGTGAAGGCATCCAGCAGTAAGTGTGCCAGGATCGCCAGCAGATAATAGAACAGTTTTTTTCTGCTCACTGCAAGATAGACCAGGTAGGATGCGGAGATATGGAAGATAATCGCCGCCATCCTCTCCACGCCGGCCATACAGAATTGCCAGAACGGTGCAGTGCTCACAGCCATCAGTTGTGTCATAGCCAACTGGTAGGTGGTGTCGTCTACGCCGCTTATAGACAGCAGCGTGGAAATCTGCCCACTGTTGATCATCATTGCGATAACCAGGTTGGAGATACAGGCCATCCCTACCAGCAAAATCGCCTCGATGCCGCCATGACCCACGCCATACATAATGGCATTCTGTTTATTCAGATGCTTTCTCATACACAGCTTCATGGCCAGAAAACGGCCCGTCTCCTCAAAGACCCCCGCTGCCAGTCCGCCATACAGGGCATAGAGCCAGATATTGCCCGTCAGCGCCGTACCGGCTGCTTTAAACACTATGGCGTGCAAAATCCGCTCCAGAATCATGGCAAACAAAACAAATGTAGCCGCTCCTATGAAAAAGCTGGAGATCCGCGCCTTTGTTTTTCGACATACAACAATGCACAGAACTATGGGGACCCCCACAGATATAGCCAGAGAAACCATCATGCATACAATGCTGGCTGTTGGAACATTTGGTATCGCTATATTCTCTAACATGTTTTCTCCTCCTTTATGTTAATACGCATCTGTCCCATTCCTTTTACACGGTTCCGCCAAACTACAATGACTTATATTTAACTGCCGTGCCATAAGCAATCACCTCCGCCGCCCCGGCCATGACCTGGGATGAGCCATACATAATGCCGATCACGGCATCTGCCCCCAGTTCTTTGGCCTCGTCCACCATGCGTTTCATGGCAATCTGTCTGGCCTCGTTCAGCATCTCGGTGTAACCCATGATCTCTCCGCCCACAAACGTTTTCATGCCCGCCATAAAATCCCTGCCGATATTTTTGGTCTGTACCACCGTGCCCTTTACCAAGCCCAGCGCCTCAATCTCCTGTCCTGGAATATAGTCAATACTTAGAAGCTTCATCCTCTTCTCCTCCTTTAATCTCCCTGATTCTGCCCACCAGGGCCGCAATCAGGCCGGCACAAGTCACTACGGTGACTCCCAGAAAGAACAGCAGCGCCCACAATGGTATGTGAGTCGACCGCCCGGCCCACAAAATAACGCCCACCGGCGCCAGCGTCAGTAGCAGCATCACTCCGGCGCCCATTATGGCTCCACGCTGTTTTATCCTATGGATATCTCTGTGAGTCTCATCCATAAACATCACTCCTTCCTGCTCCAGCCTATCCATCTGTTCCAGACAGCCGTCCACATCCAGAGTCTCCAGGCAGGGTCTGCCCTCCAGCAGCTGCCTGCAGTACAGCTGCGTCCTGTGGATACTTTCCTTCTGATGCTCCAGCTGCACCTGTTGGCGCTCCAGAACATCCTCCAGAGTGAACTTTCCGTGAAAAAGCTGTTTGATATCCTCAATAGGTACTGATAGCCTGCGCAGCAGCCGGATCTGTTTAAGGCGCTTCACATCCTCCATGCCGTATTCCCGATATCCGTTTTCCGATCGGCCTACACTGAGCAAGCCCTGCTCCTCATAAAAACGAATATTCTTGCGGGTGATATCCACCAACTCCTCCACCTGTTTGATCTTCATTGCGGATTCCTTTCCCTGCCAAAGGTCCTTTCCATCTGCCTGGCAGCTTATTTATACACCTTCCACCAGGTGGAAAGTCAAGTGTTTTTTTGCATCTCCCAGCAAAATTCCTGTGCCAGAACTGTATCAAACTCTATCGCCGCATCCCCGCGGTATGTATCCAGAGCATCCCGTATCAGGACATGATATTTATCCGGCAGATTGGCCAGACCCCATTCTCCCCCCTGCCGCTTGGAGAGAACCAAATTCTCCTTCACATAGGCAATCACCCGGCACAGGTTTAAAATCACATACACGGGATTGGCCGACACATCTTCCGCGGCGTTCTCCACATCCTGCCGGATACTATCCAGATACGCCTCCCGCGGCACTTCTCCGAAAACCTTCTCCGGGTTGGGACCCGTCAGCGCTATCCCATATTTTCGGACAATCATAAAGTGCGCCGCCAGATCCGGATCCGTGCCGTTCATACGCCGGACATAATCCTCCGGATCGCCCTGCCACCATGCCAAATGTGCCGGTGAAAAATGCAGTTCAAAGGGTGTGGGGTATACAAAGTGTCTGCAAACCTCTTCCTTCACTACGCTGAGTTCCAGCCCCTTTTTCGGCGCCCGGGCGTTCAGCTCCACCACGATTTCCATAAACCGCCTTTTCTGAGCGTCGGTCATCTCCCGATTTATCACCAACAACAGATCTATGTCACTCTTTTCCGGGTTAAAACAGCCCATGGCCAGGGATCCGTGGAGATATACGCCCCTCAGGGCATCTCCCAGGATGTCCTTTGCCGCCGAGGTAATGCTGCACAGCAAATCCTCAAAAGGTATTTTCATAGTCTCACATCCTCCCGCAGAAGCCCCAAACGCCGCTGCAGCATCTCGTACTCCTGCTCTCTGCCCTCAAACCATTCCGAATCTATATCGGCAGTCTGATTTAGGCGACTTGCCGCTGCGTCGGATCCCGTTTTTGTACATATCGACCAGCCACGTCACTCGCAGAGAACATTTCGTAATTGCCTATATAGACATTACGCGCTGTTCACCCAGTCATACCAGCCTCTCTCTCCCATCCAGCACCGCCTCCGCCAGTGTATCCCCCTCATAACGAAGCTTTAAGGAAAAAAAGTCTTGCCGCTCCTCCAGCAGGCGGAAAAAAATCCTGTCTCCCTCCCAGATAGGCAGCTGCTCCACCTTCACTTTGGGTACCCACTCCAACTCCCCCTCATTGCAGGCATGCATTATTCCTGTAAACCCTTCCGCCGTATACAGGAACATATACTCCGCAGGGTAAGTATCCGTCATGAAAGTGATCACTCCCCGCAGACGGTAATCCGTCAAGGTCAGTCCCGTCTCCTCCATCACTTCCCGCAGCAGGCACTCCTCCGGCGACTCACCCTCCTCAAAATGACCGCCCACACCGATCCACTTATCCCTATTAATATCCCGCTCCTTCTTCACCCGGTGCATCATCAGATAGGCATCATCCCGCTCAATATAGCACAATGTAGTCAAATTCCTCGCCATATTTTTCTCCTGTTAAATTTTCCTCTTGACCTGCGCCCCACTGTCCTGTCCCCTTACTCCTGCTCCTGTGCCGGGGCCTGTGTCAAATAACTGCTGACGCAATACAGCACCTGTCCTCCATACTCCACCCGGGACCATCCCACCTCCGTGTTGATCCCGGTGCGCACCACCACATCCCCATAGCGGATAGTGGCTACCACCGCCGCGTCCGGGTTGGTCACACTGGGCAGCGCCCGCAGATTGGTCTCAATCTTGGCCGTCATCAGTTCATAGCAGTCGGTAAACTTTGTCTTGATCCCATCGTCCTGTGCCGCCGGATCGGGCGCAGGCTCTGGCTCTGCCACATGATAGGATAAATCCGTGGTCAGCAGATTCGTCACCGCGTAACACACCTGATCCTGATAGACCAGCCTCGACCAGCCGCTGTCACTGATGCCCGTGCGCCGGGCCGTATCCCCGTTTTTCAGCGTCCACAGCACCGTGCTGTCCTGTCCCTGACCGGGAATATCCCGCAGATTGGTGGCCTCCTTGGCCGTCACCGTCTCATCCACCTCCATAAAGTACATCAATGCTTCCACATCTGCGTAAGCCTGATCCGGAGCCTGTCCGTTTACAGCCTCCGCCGCCCCCTCATAGCCAAAGTACGCCACGTTCACATCCACAGGCTGGGAAATCCCCGGCAGGCTGCCTTGGTTGGTATACTGCCACATGGCATGGGCGCCCCCATAGGACGACCTTTCCGTTTGCGGATAGGGCAGAGCCGGATACTGAGACACCCACACCTTATAAGACTGTTCGATTCTGTCCATATCCCAATGATTGCTGCCTGTCATCGCATAGCCGGAACCATAAAACATGGGGGTATACCCCTGCCTGTAAATCTCCTCCATAAAGGCAATGGCAATGTCTGTCCGCTTCTCTTTGCCAAGATCATAAAGCACACTGCCCTCCCGCTCGTATCCCTCGCAGTCAAAGGCCACAGGATACGTAATCTGGTACTGGGATATATATTCCGCCACCCACAAGGCTTCTTCCCTGGCTTCCTCCTCCGTGGAGGCCGTGGAAAAGAAATACACGCCCACCTGGACGCCTGCCGCCTGGGCTTCCTGCATATTGTAACGGGCATTGGTGTCGGCATAGATCTCTCTGTTTTCCTCCGAACTGCGGTACCCCACCCGGATCATGGCAAAATCAATCCCCGTCTCCGCCACCTGGCTCCAGTCTATCGTCCCCTGATACCGGGACACATCAATGCCGATAGTCACACGCTGCTGTTCCTGTACCCGCTCCGACACCAACAGCCGGGCCACATCCACCTGACTGCCTTGCTCCTGGGCCGTCGGGTCCTGGGGATCGCTTTCATCGGCTGCGGCCATATCATCCGCATTGCCTGCCTCTACACTCACAGGACTTTCCACAGATGCTTCATTCTTCTCACCTGTCCCGCTCTCTGTCTGATGGTCTGAAGCATCCGGTACTGTTTCGGAGACCATACTGCCGCTTTCTCCCGAACCCATCTCTTCCTCATCGTGTCTTTGCAGCAGAACCATCACCAACAATATCATCACAATAAGGACAACCGCCGCCAGCAATGGTATTAATTTAATCCACCCGTGAGATCCACTGCCCTTTTCTTCCCAATCATCTTCATAATCCATATGGCTAGCCTCCATCCTTTTTCTGCACCAGTCCCGGCCGCCGCTCTGCCAGTACCTTTTACCTACACTCCCTTGGCCACTTCTTTGGAGCGCAGCTTCTTCACTTCATACAGCTGTTCGTCCGCCACGCTCAGCGCCTCCTCCAGCGTCATACCGCTGTCCGGCTTTACCACACAGGCTCCGGCCGATATGGTGACATTGTATACCTTGTCGGTGCCTTCATTAAAGGATTGGAAGGCCGCATACAATGCCGCCAGTGTCTCCAGCCCTCCATCTGATCCGTCATAGGGGCAGACATAGGCAAATTCATCTCCGCCGATGCGGCCTGCCACGCCGTCCTTTCCGGCGGCCCCGGCCAGCCTGTCGGCAATGACTTTCAGAGAAAAATCCCCCTCCTCATGCCCATAGCGGTCATTGATGATCTTCAGATTATTCATATCCGCATAGACCACCAGTGCATCCCTGCCCTGTCGGTGACAGCGCTTCTGTTTTATCAGACATTCCAATCCTTCCCTGACACCGGAAAAATTGTCGCGCTCAAGCGGACTTCTGCGTGGCTGTTATTCTTACGAATACTATACAGCGAAAGGGATATAACTGTCAAGAACTGCGACGGAAATGGCAGAGCAAAACGCAAAGGGCGGCACAACTATATCTGCCATGGACTGCATTGTGACTCATTTGGCAGAGGTGATCCTGCAGTTTTATGACCGGATTCTAAACCGCCAGTTCACTGCCGATCTTGTGGACATAATGCGCAGGCGCTATCCGGCTGTCGCGGACGGTGTGATGCCCCAGCATGTAAGTCTGGCCCACCTGCAGAAGGTGCTTGCCGGACTGGTTACCGCAAGAGTGCCTGTCAATCGTTTGGATTACATTATAGAATATTTGGAAGAACATCCCATAGACGAACAGAGGGAAACCGAAAAGGCAATCGCCGCATTGACCAAGGAATTATGTTAAAAAAACTGCTACGTCATATGGCGTAGCAGTTTTCTGCTCTAACTATTTTTTGTAGTCACAGGAAGGTTCATTGCCCGCTGCACTCAAGCTGGACATGCTCTTGTAGAAATTATAAGCTTTGGCCGAATTTTGAAGACTTCTGTGCATACTGCTTCTCTCTCTGGAAAAGAAACCTTCAATCAGGGATTTATTCCGGGCCTCCTGCGCCTGTATAGAAATACCCAAGTCTGTAATCTCTTTGATCTGCTGCTGGAGTACCCGAATCTGGTCTGCGTATTTCTCCCGGTTATCCTGAAGTTCTCTGGATAACTTTTCATACATGGCTTCAAATCCGTCATCCAGCTGTGTCAACTTCTGAACCAGCCGTCCCTTCTCCTCTATGGCTTCATCAAAGAGGGACATATCCACCTCATCTGCCATAAAGACTGCCTCCTGCTTTCTGTTATATTCCTGTATCTCCAGAAGCACCCGGCGTTTTGCCACCAGACTCTCCTGCAATATGCTTAACTGGCTCTCCATCAATTAGCCCCTTTCACCTGATTAATTCGCATAACCTCTTTCCAGGTATCCCGGACAGAATGCAGATGCATATTGATCTCCTCCAGAATCTCCTTATCCTTTTTCAAATTAGCTTCCACCAGGCGCTGCGACAGATAGACATAGATATTCTCAAAATCCTGCGCTACCGGGTATTTCATATCCAGAGTCTGGCGCAGATAATCTATAATCCTCTGAACCTTTACAATATTGGTGTGCGCTTTGGGGATATCCCTCTGTTCTACCGCCACAATGGCTACATTGCAGAACTTGATCGCCCCCTCATAGAGCATCAGGGTCAACTCCGCCGGAGATGCCGTAAGTACCTTGCTGTTATTGTATTGTGCGTACACATCAGGCAATGCCATATCATGAGCCTCCCAATAAGGATGTCACCGCGTTAGCGCCGCTCTGCATCTTGGCCAGTGCAGTCTCCATCGCAGCAAACTTCTTGTACCACTTATCCTCGTAGTCGTTCAACTTCTTCTCCTGTTCCTTGATCTTGGTGGTATAGTCATCATAATCAGACTTCATCTTCTTGTCATCATAGAAACTGCCAAAGCTGCGGTAACCCTTCACGGACGAAGACATTTCACTCATCTCGTCATACAAGTTCTGGGACAGCTTGGTAAAGAAGCTGATGACCGTATCCGGGTCATTGGCAATCATGCCCTTCAGCTTATCCGCATTACCTGATGTATCTGCGTCGTCCGGGTCGCCTGCGATATGATAAGCGTTCCGCTCATTATCCTGTGCCTCAAAATATCCCAGCGTCTCGATACCAAAATCATGGAGATACAGAGTCTTTCCCCCTACCTCTATACCGCCCGACATAACCGCTCTCATAGTAGAACTGATGGAACTCAGATTCTCATCCCTTCTCAGCAGGGCATCTTTAATCTTCTTCTCATATTCTTCTATCTCGCTGTCAGACAGGGCATCCTTCTCCTCTGTAGTCAGCGGCTCATAGCCCTTGGCGGAATCCGCATTGTACAGCTTATCCATCTCGTTAATGATGGCGTTGTACTCCTTCAGGAAATTCTTAACCATGTCATAGATGCCGTCGGTATCCTGCTGGGTGGTAACTGTGATCTCCTCCTGTGTCACATCCAAAGCAGTGAAGGTCAATCCGTTGATAGCAAATGTGTTGTTCTTGCTCTCGAACTTTGCACCGTTCAAATAAATCACAGCATCCTGACCATTGATCTTGTTGTAGCCGTCTGAAGATGCATCCAAACCTAATGCCTTTAATGCATCCTCTCCTGCGCCGGTGGCTGTAATCTGAAAATCACTGGCAGCGCCTGACTCCTTGGCACTAATAAAAAATCTCTGATTATTCTCATCAAAATTCGCATTTAACCCTGCGCTCTTCAACTGGGTCAATACATCTGAGATGGTTGTATTTTCATCCACCTGAATGTCCACAGATGTCTCGCCACTCTTGACGTTAAAGGTACCTGCATCGGTTACCCCAAGATCTCCCAGTTTGGTCATTGCGGTCACTTTTTCTCCGCTGGCGCTTTCCACGCTGCCTCCTGTGAGGTAACTGGTTTTGGCAAGTCTGTCAATCTTTAAACTCTGCACGCCGTTCATGGCATCCTCGCCAGTGATTACGCTGACGGCATTGGGATTGGACACCTTAGTAGTCTTCTTGCTGTAAGCGTCCGAAAAACGCATACTGCCCAAATACTTTGACTGCAGATTCTTCAGCTTGGCGTTCAACCCCTTCCAAACATCCTGCTTCCACCCCAGCTTGGTCTGGGCTTTCTTGGTATTATCCACCTTGGTCCGCTTAGCCGCTACCAGCTGCTGAATCATACTCTCCGTATCCATGCCGGACATCAATCCGGTAAGTCTCATTGCCATATCTGTCTCCTCCTATCTTCTCTCGTCCACCAGGATTCCCGCCATCTCCCATACCTTGGCGATCATATCCAATGTCTTCTCGGGCGGGAACTCCTTCAGTACTTCCTTGGTGTCTTTGTCCACAATCTTGATGGTAACACGATTGGTTCCCTCGTGCATACCGAACACGGCTTCCGAATGGGCCATCATGCTCTTATTCAGCTGCTCCACGGCGCGTTTGATCTGATCATTGGTGAACTGCTGTTGCTGCTGCTGCTCGCCGCTGTTGCCGCCGGCATTCCCCTTGCTCTGTCCCTCGGCCACCACGCTTACCGTGTTGTCCACTTGAGCGGCCTCCTGAGCCGTATTGCTCTGGGACTCAATACTAGGCGCTTTGGTCTGCGCCACAGGCTTGGGTGCACTTACACTCTGAGCCTGTACACTCATAATACTTCCTAACGGTTCAATTGCCATAACTACACCTCCATGTGTCTCTGTATGTCGTCATCCTTATACGACACTTATTAATTTTCTTAAAGTTATTATCGGATGCGGCAATTAAAAAAATTAGGTTTTTTTATTAAAAAGATGGAAATTGCACAAACCGCCCATGGGTTTATATCAGCAGATCCTTCAGTGCCGCCATGCCCTCGGCGCTGGCTGCCTCCTGATTGGCCTCCTGAATCTGCACATAGACCTCCTTGCGGTAGATGGGCACCTCCTTGGGAGCAGTGACGCCGATTTTAACCTGGTCGCCCTTCACTTCCAGAATCGTAATCTCAATATTATTGTTGACAATGATCGCCTCGTTCTTCTTTCTGGATAATGCCAGCATCTCAGTCACCTGCCTTTCTGGACTGCAGGATCTCATAGATGGGGAAACGCACCGGATAGCTGTCGGTATCTACAATGATCTGACAAGCCTTGCGTTCATCCACATTGATGATTATGGGACCCTGCAGATTGACACTCATCTGCTTTAAATCGGAAGGAACCCTCACCGTCACCAACACCAGCAAATTGTCCGAAGTCACCTCACCGATTCCGGTCAGCAGTTCGTCGTCGATCTCGGGGTTGTAGTCCTCCTTCACCATCAGGGGATCTATCACTGTCATGGCAAATCCCGGCTCCTCCAGGGACTGAAGCCAGCGGATACCGGCGGACACTCCCTTCTCCTCGTCGTGGAGCAGAGTAAATCTCTTCATATCAGGGAATCCGATAATGCCACCCGGAAAGGTGATGATTTTGTCGTCCGTAATTTCCACTTGGCCAAATGCCTTGGTTTCGATTATCATAGTAAGCTCCTCTCTATCTGAAGAATATTTTAGGTAATTGCGAAACGTTCTCCGCAAGTGACGTGGCTGGACAATATATACAAAAACGGGCTCCGATGCAGTGGCCAGTCGCCCTTATTTTGTATATATTGCCCATCCACTGTTCCCGGAAAGGGAGTTTCGCAATTGCCTATGAAGAATATTCAGTCTTTTGCTATATAAGCCCTGGCTTTCATAGCACGGATGTCCATTCGGCCGCTTTCTGCCGAGAATATGGTTCTGCCTTAAAGATAATTCAGCAGACTAACCTGCGCCACTTTTCCCGTGGCCATCAAGGACGCTTCGTATGTCAGCTTGGCACTGCTCAGATTGATGATAACCTCCGCAATATCGATATCCTCGTTCTCACTCTTCAATGTTTCAAAAGTGGTCTTCTGGGACTGCATACGGTTCTCAATTAACTCCAGCTTCCTGCTGCGGGTACCCACATTGGTGAGACTTACATTGGTATCGTCCAGATAACCCTGCATTAGGCTAATGCCATGCTCAAACATTTTCTGGGCCTTACCTTTTTTCAGTTCCAGCACCTTATTTGCCACATCCAGTTTCTTCTGGATGGCATCCGCGTCGGCGCCGCTGGACTTCTCCAGCAGACTAGTCAGATCTGCCACAATCTTCTCCGTGTCAAGCACGTCCTGCATAGCATTCACCAGATCCTCCACATCCCTGCCGATGCCGTGCTTGAAGCACTCGTCCGCAGTAGAGTTGATTCGGATTGTTTGATTGAAGCCCACATCATATTCAATGTCCTGACGCTCCACATTGGATGTCTTATAGCTTTCGTTGTAGACGATCTCTTTATCTGCGTCACCCGGATCGGACGTACAGTAAAAATAGTGTTCGGGACGCAAATCCCCTTTGATCCAATTGGATTTCTCGTAGGTAATTCGAATCTCTCCCTCATTGGTATCGGCGGTAGTCACATTGTCCTTGGTTTCCATCAATTTGTTGTAGGCACTATCGGACAACAACAGTTCGCCTGTCTCCGGCACGAAGACCGCTCCGTTCGTAGCCGCCACCGCCTGGTAGGGGGACTCATAGTCATGTTTAAGCGTGATGTCAATAGTCTTGGTCAGATAGGTGCCATCCCCCTGCCGCTCCTGATAACTCAAAACAGGTAATGTATCGTCACAGCTGTCGTAAGCCAGTTGAAACCGATGGATGTCAACCTGCTGTATATCCTCTTTGTTCACATTGATGTTCTGATAATTGTTGGAAGTCATATCCATCACATCGCTGCCGTCAGCGCCCTTGGTGGTGATAATCGTCACCTGGTCTATGGCATTCTTATCCAGCTGCTCCATGATGCTGTACTTCTTCTCCGTGGCCTCCATAAAACTCAGGGAAGTATCCGTGCGGTAACCAGTAAAAACATAGCGGCCTGCGTAGTCCGCGTCGCCGGTACTGTACACCTCGTCCGCCAGGGCCTTGAGCTGTTCTATGATAACCTGCCTGTCGGAGGACTTCAAGTCACCATTGGAACCCTTGGTACACTGGGTCTGCATGGCAGTCACCACCTCCGCCAGGTTTTTCAGCGCCTCCTCCGTCACGTTCAGCCAACTCTCCGCATCGGGAATATTCCTGCTGTAGTACTGGGTCACCTCTGTCACGTTGCTCCGCAGCCGCAACGCTCGGATCGCTACCACCGGGTCATCGGATGGACGGTTGATCTTCTTCTCCGTGGACATCTGGGTACTGAGCCGATCCTGCAATATTTTGTTGGTATTGATATTCGCCAGATTATTGTTCTGCATGATCTTGTTTGTTATTCTCATAATCTTACCTCTTTCCTGCATACCGGAGCCAGCCCCGGCTGCGCCCGTATTCTCCCTTTCTTACTTCCACATATTCCCCGCCGCGGCCGACAGGGGGGGGGATTACCCTGCAGTCCCGCTCTATACGCCGGTCTGCAGGATCAACCTGTCATAAACCTCCGTCAGCACCTGAATCATCTTGGAGGACAATCCGTATGCATGCTGGTATTTTACCAGATTCGTGGCCTCTTCGTCCTCGTCCACACCGGAGATGGACATGCGCTGGGTGTTGATAATATCGCTGATATCACTGAAATTCTTCTGGAACGTCTCGGCCCGGTTGGCATTCAAAGCCACATCTCCCAGAATACACTGCAGAAACTCTGAGGCCGTGCCTCCTCTGAAGCTCATCTTTTCCTTATCGGTCGCAATGGTTTTCAGGTCATCCAGCAGCGCATCCTGCTCCACGCCGTCTCCCTTAACATAGCGGTGTGACAGCAAAGCCGGATCATTCTCCACAGCCGTAGACACATTGAAATTCATGGCAGTCAGGCGGTAGTAGCTGTCATCATGGTCAGACACCGTGAGAGAGGCGGCCTCCTTGGCCAATTTCGCAGCCTCCTTTTCGGCTGCCGCCAGAGACATACCGGCCCCCGTCAGCCGGGCCAGTTCCTCATTATATTTGTCGTCATATTTTTTCTTGTAATCCGCATAGCTGAGAGTTTCGTAAAAGGTGTCATACCGATACTCATCCACAAAATTGAACTGGCCGTCCGTGGCAGGCATATCCCCGGTCAGCAGGTTGCTGCCAAAATTGTCATATGAATTATATCCGCTCTTCAAAGTATCATTAAACTTCTGGGCAAAGGTACGGATCCAGGTGTTCATCTGGTTCATATAGTAGGGTATACCCTGATACTTCAGTCCTGTTCCCACGCTGGCTGTCTTGCCCACGCGGTCATTGGTCAGGCGCTGGGGATTTCTCTCGCTGTCAGACAGGGTAAAAGTGTAGCTGCAGACCTTGTTCCCGTTGTCATCATAACTGAACTGACAGGACCAGGAATCGTAATAATAATCTCTGTTGCCGAGAGTGATTATGCCTCCCTGATCAGACAGATTGGAAAAATTAAGATCCTGCAGATATCCCTGCGTCACACTGATGGTTACTGTATCATGATATTTTCCGTCCGCGCTGTCCTTGGCTTCTATGCTTCCGATTTCCTCTATCTTACCGTTGAAATATTCACCGTTATTTCCGTCCCGCATCTGCACCAGCCCCTGCAGGTTTCCCCCCATGGCTGTATTGTACAGATTGAACTTCTGGCCGCCTTCCCAGTAGACATCGTACAAGCCGTCAATATCCGATTGGTTGACTTTCTCATAGCTGGCCCTGGCCCTGCACTCCAGTCCATTGTACTCGGTGCCGTCCACCAGAGTCTGCCCTCCGGCTATCTTTACAATAAAGCGATTGGCCCCTGTCTCCCGATCCGGCTGGTTCGTATCCACAATGGGGATCTCCCGCACCTCCACATCCACAATCAAAGAGAGCTGGTCTATCAGCAGGCTTCTGCGATCCCGCAGTTCATTGGCCTTAGTGCCGGAAAGTTCCACCACATTGATCTGCTTGTTCAAAGTAGCAAGTTCCCCTGCCAGTGAGTTGATCTCATCCACCTTGGTCTTGATCTCCTGATTAATATCAGCCTGCATCTTCTGCATGTTCCCGGCCAGGCCGTTGAAATACTCTGTCAGCTGGCCCACTGTTCCGATGAACTGCTTCTTGGCGTTGGTACTGCTGGGGTCCTTCTTCCACTCCTGTATGCCGCCCACCATCATCTTGTCAAAGATGGTTTTAAACCCGGTGCTCTTCCCGTCATCATCATAATAGGCTTCTATCTGCTTCATGTAGTACTGCTTGATATCATATTCACCCGCGTTGGCATTGTTGTTCCAGTATTTTGTGTCATAGAATTCATCCCTGACCCGCTCGATGGCCAGCGTATCAACTCCCGCGCCGGCACAGCCGTAAGTCTGGAACACCCGTATCGCCCTGCTGGCCTGCTGTACTACCCGCTGGCGGCTGTAGCCGTCAGTCTGTACATTTGCAATGTTGTTGGCTGTGGTATTCAGAGCCGCATTGCTGGCTAACAATCCCTTATATGCTATATTTAACCCAAAAAATTGTGAAGGCATCCTGATTCCTCGTCTTTCTATATTTAAGTTCCATAACATCCTCTCGGCAGCTTATTTGGCAGGGAAACTGCTGTCCTTAATACGGCCAGCAGTTTCTCTGGGCGCTGACAGGATGTTACTGTTTTAAGTTCCGTGTATAATCTTATCTGCCCAGCGTAGTGATGATATGTTCCAGCATCTCACTGATGGCGTTGATATACCGGCTGGATGCGTTGTAGGCATTCTGGAACTTAATCATGTTGGACAACTCCTCGTCGGAGGACACTCCTACTACCTGCTCCCGGGCATTGCTGGTAGTCTCCACTGTGTTCTGCTGGTTTGTCATAACGTTGCGGAACGCATAGCCGCTGTTGGCCACCTGTGCCACTAAATCGTCGTAATACTCCAGGAAGGTACAAGGTTTGTTCAGGTTGGGGTTCAGCGTATAAATTTTTTCCGTGAAAGCTCCGCTGAGGGCTTCCGCCGTGGCTCTGTCCTCCTCGCCGTTCTTCATAAATCCCAATATAGAAGGAGACTCCTTCAGTTCCCGGTCAATCTGCATATTCTTCAGGCTGTAAATCGTCTCGGGGCGCATCGGATCATTCTTATCAGGATCCGGATCGCCCAGATGCTCCTCCTGATATACCCAGTATACCTCGCCGTCCGTGTCGGTTATCTTCTCATACCCCGGCGTGGTAATCTTGGAGAACAGCTGAATCGGACTGCCGTCCTCATGCCGCATATAGCCGCCCGGCTCGTCCTTGCATCCAAGCACCACCGTACCGTCCGCCAGTGTTATCTCCTTCACCCCCGCAGCCTCCGCCAAGATGCCGTTGAGCTTGGTGGCCACATTGTGGATCAGCTGGTCAAACTCCGCCTGCATGTTCATGATGACAGACTGGGATATATCGTCATAGTTGTTCTCGATGTCGGTGTAATCCGCCCGGTGATCCCCTCTCGCATACATCATGGCCTTCAGGCCGCCGATATCTGTGTCCAAATCCGTGGAGATTTTCAGACTTAGGTCAAACACCTCGGCGCCCCGGATATCATAATCCCTGGTGCCGTCCTCCCTCTCCGTGAATTTTGCATTCAAGGGCCAGAACGGTGTATAGAAGCCTGTGGTCTGATCCGTGTACAGTGCAATCTCATAGCACATGGTGCCCTTCACAAAATCCACGCCCTCAATCTGCACACTCACATCCCCATACATATTCTCCGAGAAGTTGATATCGGCCAACTCCGCCAGTTCATCCAGAATCTGGTTACGCGTATCTCTCAGATCGTTGGCCTTCTCTATGCCGCCCAACTCAATGTTGCGGATCTGCTCGTTCAGCTTCAGGATCTGGTTGCCGTAGTTATTGATTTTGATCACATTCTGCCGGATCTTCTCGTTCATGTTGTCCTGATAGGCACACAGACTGTCGTAGATATGGACAGAACGCTCTAAAAACTCTTCCGCGCGCTGTACAAACAATCCCTGGCACACGGAACTGGACGGAGTCTTCACCAGTTCCTGCACGGAAGTCCACAGATTGCTCATGGTGGTCTGGAAAGCCTCCTGGTTCAGTTCTCCCAGCAGGCTCTCCATCTCCTCCATAGTCTCCGTAGACACCTGGTAAAACATACTTCTGCCAGACTCCTTGCGGAATGCCCTATCTAAGAAATAGTCTCTCACCTGTTTTACATTGGAATAAAAAGTTCCCAGACCCGTCTGTTGATTGGACACAGAGTGCGGGTTGGTTGACAGGGTTACATAGGGCCTGTTCGCCTGCTGAACCTGCTGGCGGGTATAGCCTTTTGTATCCGCATTAGATAGATTATGCGCTGTAGTATTCAGTGCATTTTGACTGGTCTGTAGTCCGGATGCTCCTACATATAAACTGCTCATTAATGACATATGACATCACCTCTGTCTTAACTATTGTTTCGCATCGAATCCATGGTTTACGACTCCCATAGTTCCGCCTGCGTTGTATGCTTCCCGATTATAATTTGCCGTCTGAGGCGCAGTCCTCATAGACTGCAGGAGATTCATGTCGAACTCCACAAGTTCCAGGCTGTGCTGTATCAACTCCCTGTTCTGCTCATTGACAGCCTGTACCTGGTTCACTGCATCCCGCAACGCGTCGCAGGCATCCTCCAGCTGCTTCTGCTCCGCCGGGCGGGCCGACAGCATCTGTACCAGATCCCTCAACTTCATCGTTTTAACATCCTTGTTAAGCACATCAGCAATGTCGGCAGTGATCTCCGTTCTCTTTTTTTCGAGATGGGCGATCCTGCCTACCCATTCCTGCTCTTCATCCGTGATTTTCTCTAAATTATTTAGATCGCCCGCAACGATGATAGGCGTCTTTCGGCCGGATAATTCCAGCAGCCCGTTGTACTCTACGCATTCCTGCTGTAGCACTGCAATCAGGTTCTCCATCAAACTCGCCACTGGTAATTACCTCATTTCCATGTACTTCTCCATCAGTTTCTCAGCAAAACTCTCATTGCTGACCTCATAGGTTCCGTCCTGTATTCTCGCCTTGATTGGAGCCGTAAACTCCTCTCGAATATCAGGGGCAGAAGCAACCGCCGCCTTGGCGATCTGAATATCCCTGCCAAAACTGCTGATCTGCAATCTGTCCGTCTTGGATGCCGACGGGGACTTCTGGGTCTTGCCTGTGCTCTTTGCCTGATATAACTGCTGTACCTGGTTGTAAGCTTCTATTCTCATACGCGACTCCTCCTTTCCTGAATGTTCCTTCATTCCTTGATATTAAATTTATCGGACAAAAGGGAAAATACTTTAGAGGCATTTATAAAATATGCGCTGTGGGTTCGCATACAACGCTCCCACAGCGCCTTGTCAGTTACTGTCAGAAAACAGTTCCAATAATTTTTTAGATGCCTCAAAGCATTGCAGCAGCTTCGGCGCAAAGACGCCGCACTCGCCGCTCATGATCTTCCGAAACGCAGTCTCCTTGTCAACGGGCTTCTTGAAAATACGCTCCGACACCAGTTCGTCATACACATCCACAATGGACACGATCTGAGCCGACAGAGGAATTTCATCGCCCTCCAGTCCGTCGGGATACCCCTTGCCGTCATAGCGCTCATGATGCCAGCGGCAGATCTCGCTGGATACGCGGAACTGCTCCTCATCCTGTACCTCCCGCAGCAGCTGCATGATCTCCTCTCCCTTGGTGGTATGGCTCTTTAAAATCTGCTTCTCGTCCTCCGTGAGCTTCGCAGGGTTCAACAGAACTGCGTCGGGCACGGCGATCTTGCCCAGGTCATGGATCACGGAGCCCCTGACAATCCGGTTGATCTCATCCTCATTCAGGCCGCAGTCAGGAAACTCGTTTCGATAGGCCACTGCCAGTATCCGGGCAAATCCCTTGATGCGCTTTACATGCTGATCCGACTCTGATATACGGTACTCCATCACGGCGCCGATGGCATCCAGCAGACTGTCATAGAAGCCATCCAGTTTCTTTTGGCTCTCCTCCACCTGCTTCTCCTTCTGTGCCAGTTCCTCCTGCAGCCGCTTCAGTTCCGCAGCATTCTCCAAACGGCTCAGAATCTGCTTCCGGATCATGGCCAGCCCATAGGGCTTGCAGATCACCGCCACCGCCCCCAGGCTGTAAACCTTGCTGTCAATCTCCGGATCGGACTCCACCGTGGTGATAAACACCTGAATCTGCTCCATCATCCCCTTGGACTGCATTACCTGCAATATCTGATAGGCGCTGACCAGCGGAATATTCCAGTCCAGCAGTAATGCCGCCAACTCGTTCCTTCTCCTCTGTATCTCCGCCAGCACCTGCTTTCCGTCCTCCACCTCTATAATGTCATAGGAATCTTCAAGGGGCTCGCTCAGCAATTTTCGGTTCTCCCCGTCATCGCCCGCAACCAATATAATATTTCTCTCTGCCATTGTTACCTCTTTCCCGCATATCGCAGATTAAACTGTGATATAGCATAAATGCAATTCTGTCTCATGGTTTTTTCTTTCCCAGCAAAACCTCTTCCGTCAACGTCATCCCCGGCGAAGCCTCCGTAATCTTCCTTGTCACGCCGTTGATTGTGATTGAGGTTCCGGGCCGCAGTTCCTTCAGTGCCTTTACGTCCGCCTGCATGGCATTCTTCTTCACCGTCTTCAGCTGCTCCATTCTCTGCTCCAGCATTGTCCATTCATTCTGCTTGATTGCGGCTGCCTGCAGAATCTTATGATAGATCCGCTGATCGGCCACAGCGCCTTCCCCTATCAGCTTCTCCAGTTTCTCCTTGCCTTCCTCCAGCTTCTCCTGCTCCGAACTCACTTTCTTCTGCTGTTCCTTAATATCCTGCAGCTGCTCTGTCAATTCGTACAGATTGGCCACGGTAACTGCCGTACTGGTGCTGCCATAGTTGCCGATGATCCCGGCCTCCACGCCTGCGCTGGCCGTCATTTCACCACCCATGATCCGGCTTTTTCCGCCTTTTGCCACCACTTTTCCCTCCGAATGTACGATACAGTCAAGAAAATAGTTGCCCTCAATGTCACTGCCGGCAATGAGTCTTGCCCGCTCGAAAAACTTGCCCATGATCCGGCTGCCTGCCTGTATGACGCCCTGATCCGCCGCATTGACCCCGCCCCGCAGGATCACATTGTGCCCCGCCTCGATGGTGCCGCCGCTGACAAAACCATCCACAATCACATCACCGGTGGCGCGGATCAAGGCTTTGCCGCTGACGGCTCCGCTGACATGCACTGTGCCGTCATAGATCACGCTTCCGCTGTAGCTGTTCACATCCCCGTTCACCAGATAGGTCTGCATCACATTCAGCTTACACCTATCCGCATCATAGGTCACATAGCCCTTGATGGCCGCCGTGTATATGCGCCGCTCATTGTCCGCCATAATCCCGCTGCCCGTCAGGGGCGGCAGATCACGGCCTTTTTCGCCGTCGATAGTAATACCCGTCACCGTCATGCCGGGTTTTCCCCTGCCCGCGGGCCGGTATTGGGCCAGCTTCTGCCCCGGCTGGGCGGTGTCCGCCACGACCACATGGCTATAATCCACACTGCCGTCCGCCAGAAGTTCGGGAGCATCCGGCAATTCCCTGTCAAAGAACAACTCATAATAGCCGTCTTTGCCCGGCATTGCGGGGATCCCCTGGGCAATCAGGATCTCCTTGCCCCTTATTTCCTCTATGGTGGCCTTGCGCAGCCCCTCCGCCTGGATGCCGTGACGCACCTCATATTTTTTGAGAAGACGCCGCAGTTCCGCAACGCTGTAAGTCCGGTTGTCATTTTTAGGCAGCATAATCCATGCCGTCATCAGGTCTGCGCTGAAGTGGAGCCGGATGTGCGTAAACTCATCCGTCACATACCGCTCCTGATCCGCCCCGCCGCTTCTGTATTTTTCCTCCATCAGGGCATGGCGCTTTTTGTACATATCCGACACGGTGTAAATCAACCGGGCATAGCCCGACACATCCAATCCATACTCCAGCCCCAGCCGGATCTGATGCATCTGCTCCGCATTGTACAGGGGATTCATATACCACTTTACATCCACTTCCGACATCATCCCCAGACGAATCTCCTTCATCTGCATCCAGTTGTAACAGCTTTGGGCGTAGAGCTGTACCGGCAGTTTCTCCTTAAGGCCCAGTTCTACCTCTTGAAGTTGGGCGTCATACAGCCCCAGAGCCTCCAGTTCCGCCATGTCAACCGCCGGTTCCGGCTCCAACTCCGGAAGTTCTTCTTCCTCCTCCTCCCCCAGATCAACCATCTCGCCATTGGCCATCTCGATTAGGCCATTGGCCGCATGAAGCAGATCGTCAATCATAGATCTGCTTTCCTGAAAAAGCGCTCCAGTGCTCATACATTTCACTTCCTTATTAGAGTTCCGCTGTCCCCCTCCCAGCACCATTTCCGGCAGAGTAATTTCTGACCGCTCTGGCGCTCAGAAATTCTCTGGGCACTGGTCGGGTGACAGCTGTTTTGTAGAGTTCCGCTATTTTATAACCAGTTTCTCAATATTGCTCCCAGCTTATCCATATCCAACGGCTTGGCGATATGCTCGTTCATGCCCACATCCTTGGCCATCACCACATCCTCCGCAAACGCATTGGCGGTCATGGCGATAACCGGCAGCTTATCCGTGTAGGCTCTTCCCAGGGCACGTATTCCCTTGGCCGAGTCATAACCGTTCATGATCGGCATCTGAATATCCATAAATACCAGGTCATAGTAGCCGTCCTCGGAAGCCGTCACCATGTCCAGCGCAATCTTGCCGTTTTCGGCGGTCTCAATCTGCAGCCCCGTCATGCCCAGTATCTCCTGTGCAATCTCCCTGTTCAGTTCATTGTCCTCCACCAACAGTACCCGCTTGCCGGAGTAATCCATCTGCGCAATATCCGCCAGCACGTCCTTGGTATCCCCCTCCGTGTCGCCGTTCACAATCTCCTTGAATACCGAGATAAGCCTGGACTTGAACAGCGGCTTGGCGATAAAGGTATCCACTCCCGCCGTTCTTGCCTCCGCTTCGATCTCCGTCCAGTCATAGGAGGAAAATACAATGATGGGAATATCGCTCCCCACACTCTGGCGTATGGCGCGGGTGGTCGCCACGCCGTCCATACCGGGCATCATCCAGTCCACAATCACCGCAAAGAAGTCGTCCTGGGCCTGGTGCCGCTCCACCACCCGGGCCACCGCCTCCGCGCCGGAGGTCACCCATTCGCTGTCCATGCCAATATCCCGCAGAATATCGGCCGTACTCTTGCAGACATCCTCATCATCATCCACCACCAGCACCGGCAGCTTCTCCAGTTCCTCCGTGGAGGTCAAATCCTCGTCCTGGAGTTTTAAATAGATGGTGACCGTGAACTTGGAGCCCTCCCCAAGTTTGCTCTCCACCGTGATATCGCCGTTCATCATATTGACTATATTCTTGGTGATGGCCATGCCTAAGCCTGTGCCCTGAACCTTCAGCGCCTGCTCGTCGTCCGCCCGCTCGAAGGGATGGAATATCCGCTCCACAAACTCCTCGGACATGCCTATGCCGTTATCCTCGAAGACAAACTCGTAACAGCCAACCCTCTTTCTGTTGGTGGGCTTTTCAAAGATGGTAATGTCAATCTTGCCGCCGTCCGGCGTATACTTCACCGAATTGCCCACAATGTTCACAAATACCTGCTGAATACGGAGACTGTCGCCAAATACATTCTCATGGGCAATATTGTTGATCTTTACGTTCAGTTCATGGTTGTGTTCCTTTGCAAGAGGCTTCACCATGGTGAGCAGATTTTCAATCAGCTGGGACAGGTTGAAGTCCTCCTCCGTCAGCGTGACCTTGCCGCTCTCAATACGGCTCATGTCCAGAACCTCGTTGATCAGGGACAAAAGGTGGCGGCTGGCAACCGTGATCTTGGAGAGGCAGTCCACCACCCTGTCACGGTCGTCAATATGGGTGCCCGCAATGGCTGTCATGCCGATGATGGCATTCATCGGGGTACGGATATCGTGGCTCATCTTGGAGAGGAAATCAGACTTGGCGTAATTGGCCGCCTCCGCGCGCTCCGCGGCAAGGGCAAAAAGTTCCTTCTGCTTTTCCTCGTTTTTAATCATCTCGTCAATGCTGCGGATCGTCATGGTTACGGCCTGGGGCTTTCCGTTCTCCGTTTCGGAGGCCACCAGGGAGATCTGACACCACTCTTTCTCGCCGTTTTCCTTTTTCTGACAGTACTTCAGGTTGATATGATCTTTATCCGATAATTCACTGACAATATGCTCCAGCTCTAAAAATGCCCACACTTCCTCTAGGGAGTCCCCCACAACATTTTCTTTTCCGAACCGCTGCGTCAACATAGTCTCATAGCTTTGAGGCGCATTATCCTCCCGGAAGGGATAGATCAGCCGGCAGCTTAAGTCCTGCAGATCCAGATAGTAGACAGCCTGGTATGTGAGAGCCGTGCTGGCCATGGCGCTCTGGGATATGCGGTTGGTCTTGGCGATGGACTCCCTCTCCTCTATCAGTCTCTGGGCCTGCAGCTCCTTTTTGTAATCCTGCGCACCTATGACCACCACTGCAGCCAGACCCAGCAAAATGATCATAATACTGATCCTGTTAAAGGTATCCATGCCCGCCAGCAGTTCCGCCTCCGGAATCGTAAGGATGGCGACCCAGCCGTTGTCCAGGGTATGGTAATACACGTTTCGCTCATGGTTATCCATGGCAATGATCCGCTCCAGGGCGCCGTCCCCCGCCTCCAGATCCATCCTGGTGTGAAGGTAATCCATAAAATCCTGGAACTCCTCATATGTATGCGCAAGGGGCGTTTTATAGAAGAACAATGTCCCGTTTTCGTCACATAGATAATAGCTGGACAAATTGGGCAGATCCATCTCTACATTGTTGGCCTCAAAACCGGAAAACTGGATGTCCATCGCCAGAAAGCTGTCGCTGCCGGAAATCCGCTGGGAGAGCGTGATCAGCGGCATGCTGCCGGCTTCATCCATATAAGCCGGGGACACATAAACTTCCCCGTCAATCCCCGCCATGTTCACATAGTACTCCTGCTGTTTGAGCACATAACTCTCCACATCCTCCACCGGGAGCCCATAGGAAATAGTCTTCGTACCGTTCAGGACCTTGCCGTAAACGGAAATATTCTCTTCTCCGAACATCTCCAGCAGACCGTTCATGATGATGTCAAGGCCTTCCTTCAGTTCCTCCGCCTCGGCCTCTTTGGCCTCATAAGACTCCACATACTCCGCGCACAGTTTCAGGAATGACTCAAAGGTAGCCAGATTTGATACCTCGGTAGCCGAGTAATTTGTGACAAGATTGCCGCCCAATTTCTCGGAGTTGCTCATAATGGCAGCGCGCATGAAAAATATACCTGTAATAATAATTATTGTGAACACCACCAGTATTATGATGTTAGTTCTCAGCCGCTTCAATATCTTACTTTTATTTATCTGTCCCATGGACGGTATTCTCCTTTAGGCAAAACTGCATTTGATTTTATCATAACACCATTCATGGCGATCGTCAAATCTATCTTGCATATTTTTGCATTCTCATAATTCCCATGGGTAAACAGCGAAATCGTTTTTCTCGTATGATTATGTCTGCCCCATCTGGGTCAGGTACATGCGCGCGTACTCCCCATTCAGCGCCATGAGCTGCCGGTGGGTCCCCTGCTCTGTGATCCGTCCGTCCCGAATCAGCAGGATCAGGTCGGAATCCCGTATGGTGGACAAGCGGTGGGCGATGAGGAAGGAAGTACGTCCCCGGGTAATGGCCAGCATGGCCCGGCGGATGTGCTGCTCCGTCACTGTATCCACGGAACTGGTGGCCTCGTCCAGAATCATGATGGGGGCGCTCTCCAGCACCGCCCTGGCTATGGTCAGCAGCTGCCGTTCTCCCTGGCTCAGTTCCGCGCCGCCCTGGTGCAGCACCGTCTCATAGCCCTGGGGGAGCCTGCATATAAAGCCGTCCGCGCCGGCCACCTTTGCCGCGGCCCGGATCTCCTCCAAGGGCACATCTTCGTGCCCATAGCTGATGTTTTCCCGGATGGAAGCGCCGAAAAGCGCCGTATCCTGCAGCACTACGCCAAAAGCCTGACGCAGTTCTCCCATCCGATATTCCCTCAGATCACAGCCGTCCAGAAGAATAGCCCCCTCCTGCACGTCATAGAAACGGGTCAGCAGATTGATCAGCGTGGTTTTTCCCGAACCCGTAGGACCCACCACCGCCACTCTGGTTCCCGCCGGGATCTCCAGGTTGATGTTCCGCAGAACCGGTTGGTCGGGCCGATAACCAAAAGTTACATTTCTAAAACTCACGGCTCCGCGCACCTGTGCCGCGCTTCTGGCCCCGGCCACGTCCTCCGGCTCACAGGTTTCATCCAAAATCTCTATGATCCGCTCCGCGCCGGCCACCGCCGTCTGGAAGTTGTTGTAGATATTGGCAATCTCCACGAAAGGCCGGGAAAATTGTCTGGAATACAGCAGAAAGCTGGAGATCTCGCCCACCGTCAGCCTTCCCTTCAGCGCCATCACGCCGCTGGCAATGGCAATCAGCACATAGGTCAGATTGTTGATCACATTCATCATGGGCATCAGGTAGCCGGAAGCGATCTGGGCCCTGGTGGCCACACGGCAGAAGGCATCGTTGTTCTCTATGAATTTTGCCACCATCTCCTTCTCCTGACCAAAAGCCTTGACCATGCTGATGCCGGAGACGCTTTCCTCCACCTGGCCGTTGAGTTTACCCAGAATGGCCTGCTGCTGCCTAAACAGCACTTTCGTTCTCTTGGTCACGGCGCGGGTCAGCAGAAAGATCAGCAGCACCGCGAAAAGCGCGATGACCGTGAGCAGGGGGCTCATACAGATCATGACGCAGAAAATGCCCGTGATGGTGAACCCATACATCATCAGCTGGGTCAGAGAGTCCGATATAGTGACGCTGATGTTGTCCACATCGTTGGTAAGGCGGCTCATCAGTTCGCCGTGCTGCCTGGTGTCAAAAAAGGACAGGGGAAGCTTTTCCATATGAGCAAACAGGCTGGTGCGGATATGCAGGATCATCCGCTGCCCAATGCCCGCCATCAGAAACTGCTGTAAAAACCGAATCAGCCAGTCGCCCAGGTACAGCGCCGCCAATGCCGCCAGCAACTGAAAGCCCGGGGCTTTTCCGTCAATACAGTTGACCACCTTGCCGATAAGGTAGGGAGAAAGAATGGCAGATCCGGAGGCCAGAGCAGACAACAGCAGAATAAATCCCAGCCCCTTTCGGTGGCCTCTGGTCAACTGCCACAGCCGGTTCAGGGTTCCTTTCATGTCTTTGGGCTTCACGGCGGGAACACCTCTTGCACGGCCCAGCTGAGAGGGCGGTGTGGCCATATTCTTATCCATGGATACTACCTCCTTTCGTCCCCGGCTTCTTCTCCGCCGCCAGGTCCTCTCCGGCGGCTATCCCCTCCCGGCCTTCTCCGGTTCCCGTTCCCGGCACCCCCTCATCTCCGATCTGGGAGCGGTATATAGCCTTATAGGGTTCACAGGCCGCCATCAATTCCTCGTGAGAACCAAAGCCGCAGATCCTCCCGTCCTCCATACAGAGAATATGGTCCGCCTTCATCACCGTGGAAATCCGCTGGCTCACCAGCAGCACTGTCATGCCCGCGGACTCCCTGCGGATTCCCGCCAGCACCCGGGCCTCCGTGGTGGCATCCAGGGCGCTGGTGCAGTCGTCCAGGATCAGTATTTCGGGTTTTTTCAGCAGTGCCCTGGCGATGGACAGCCTCTGCTTCTGACCCCCGGAGAGGTTCACGCCTCCCTGGCCCAGCTGGGTGTCGTAGCCCTCCGGCAGCTTTGAAACAAACTCCTCCGCGCAGGCCGCCTCCGCCGCCCGGCGGATCTCCTCCATAGCGGCCCGCTTATCCCCCCAGCGAAGGTTCTCCTGTATGCTGCCGGTAAAAAGCAGCGCCTTCTGGGGCGCCACGGCAATCCTCTGCCGCAGCTGCGCCACAGGCATCCGGGTCACGTCCCGTCCTCCCACCATCACCTGGCCCCGGGTGGCGTCATAGAAACGGGGAACCAGATTCACCAGTGTAGATTTGCCTGAACCTGTGGGCCCGATGATACCGATGGTTTCTCCCGCTCTGGCTGTAAAGCTGGCCTCCTGCACCGCCGGACGGGCTGTGCCTGCGTAGGCGAAGGACACCTGGCGGAAGGTGATATCTCCCGCCAGGGACCGCTCCTTTGAGGATTCTCTCTCCCGGTCTGTTTCGTGAGAACTCTCTGCCCCAGACACCTCCGTTTCCCGCTGGGCGGGTACCTCGTCCAGGATCTCCTGCACCCTGGCGGAGGATGCCACGGCGCGGACGGCGGAGTTTAAGATATTGGACACCATGCCCAACGCAAACAGCACCTGCGTCATATAGTTGACGCAAGCCATCAGCCGGCCGATCTCCCCGGCCATCTCCCGGCCGGAGAGCCACAGCATCACCACGATGCCCGCGTTGACCGTCAGATTGATCAGAGGGCCAAATACCGCCATGACCCGCATGGAGGAAATGCCCGCCTCCGCCAGTTGCCCGGATGCCTCTCCAAATTTCTCCTGCTCCTGCTGCTCCGCCCGAAAAGCCTTGACCACACGGACGGCGCTCAAAAATTCCCGGCTGATGCGGTTCAGCCCGTCCAGCTTTTTCTGCATCCTGTCAAACCGGGGATAACCCAGCTTCATGTTGCCGTAGATCAGCAGCCCGGCACAGACCAGAATCACCAGCATCAGGGGCAGCAGCCCGGGCATCTGAAAAATGATCAGCGCCACAGCGCCGATGCAGGTCACCGGAGCTTTCAGCATTATCCGCATGATACCGTTGATGAAATTCTGCATCTGGGTCACATCGTTGGTGATCCTGGTGATGATGGAAGCGGGCTGCAGCCGGTCAATATTTTCATAGGACAGAGTCTGCACTTTTTCATAGATGGCCAGTCGAATCTCCTTGCCGATGAGCTGGGAAGTCCTGCTGGCGTAGATATTGCGCACCACGGCGCCCACGGCGCCCGCGGCGGTGATCCCCAGCATGATCAGGCCGTACCGCAGGATCAACTCTGTCTCCTGTCCCTTGACCCCCCGATCCACAATATAGGACATGAACGTGGGCTGCAGCAGATCCGCAAAGGTCTCTATGGTGAGGAACACTACCGCGATTAGGAACATGCCAATATGTCTCTTTATGTAATGCAGCATCAATTTCATGAATCATTCTCCCTATGCCGTGCGAACAAAAGGAGATAGCCATATAAGGTATCTCCTTTCCATCAGTTTCTCATTGCATTCTATTGTCTGTCTTTCTGCTCCATTCCTATATTACCCACCGTATATCGGCGTTGTCAACAACTATTTTTTGATAATAGCTTGTATATTCACCAATATTTACTGACGGCTGTGTGCTATGCACCACTTTGCCCATTGTCACATAGAATAGCATAAATGGGTTGCCGAAAGAAATAGGAATACCTCATGAATCAAATATTACATATCAAACTGCGAACCGTACTGGGTATTGCATGTCTGGTGATCTGCCTTTTGCCTTCCACCGGGAATATTGGGAAATCGGTGGCGGCACAGGACCGCCCCATAGCCTATCCCTTTACATCCGACTGGAACTCGCTGCCCCTGTCGGATGTGGCCCTGATCAACAGCTACCTGACACACATCCAGGATGCCTGCCGGGCCTACTATGCCGAGAGGGACGAGGAAATCCCTACCGTATCCTGGTATTATGTCTCCTTAAAAGAATTGAAAGCCGCTACCCAATCCACCAATCCCACCGTACATATCACCTTCACCCTCATGCCCTATGTGGGCGCCCACAATCCGGTGGGGGTGGACGAAGCGACCTTCGCCGCCTCCTATACAGGGCAGATCACCCTGGTGGAATATAGACGTGCAGAGGATGCGGCGGCTCCTTAGTGTGCGTACCGTCCGGTAAATTCCATAATCAGGCCGGTCAGACAGGTATCCTCGTACACACTGCCGGGATATACCTCCAGGATCTCAAACCTGGCCTCCAGCATTCCCCCGTTGAGTACCTTGATATCGTCCTTGGGCAGCTTGAAGTACTGTGGCTGCATCGTGTCCGCCAACTCCAGGTAGGCATAGGGGCGATAGATGAGACTTTCCCCGATGCCGGGACCCTCCGCTCCCTCCGCCCAGGCTCCCCGCCTGTCCTGAATCAGGATATTTTCGGCGGCATACCGGCCCTGCGCCGAGGCAAGCTCCGAGGAAGCCTCCGCTTCCTGTTCAAAGCCATATGCGCCGCACCAGCTGGAGCAGCCGGGGGCCTGCCAGTCTATATAGCCGAAATTGGGAGCATCCTCCGCCTCCTCCCAGGAACACCACAGTTCCTCATCACTGTCCTCATAATCCCCATAAAAGAAACTTCCAAGCTCCGGTTCCAGCACCAGCGGCTCACTGGGATAATTAACAATGGGGTCCCGTGACAGAATAATCTCCATACTGTCAAGCCCCTGCTCCCTGGCGTATTCGGCCGCCGTATTTTCCCTGTCCGCCCTGCGTCTCTTTTGCGGCATTGGTTTCCACTGCCTGCCCCGTTTCGGTGTTCCAGCCCCCTCCCATGCCACACCCGCCCCATAGCATACAGCCCGCCAGCGCTACGGCAAGCTTTGAGATGTATCTGTTCATTCTGCTATTCCCTCTGTCAGTCATTTCAGCACTCCTTCCGGCCACATCCTTATTCGTCCGGTTCGTCATGCAGGACGATCAGATCCGTGTAATGGTCCAGGACGGTCTGCTGAGCTGCGGCAGACAGATAGACCACCTCATATTCCGTCCCGCGCTGGCTCACTCTTTTGTCCAGAAAAAAACCCGCCCTGTCCCCGCTCTCCGTCACGAGTTTTTTCCACCGTCCCTCCTGCCAGACCTCCTGCACCCATCCCTGGGCCGCGGCAAACCGGAGGATTTCCGCCCCGGAGAGCTTCTGCACTGTCTGTAAGTCCGCAAGCTGATTGAGTTCCGCCGCAAGCTCCGTAGCCAGGCATACATCCGTGGGACGAAACTCCGCCGCCCGTATGGCTGTGATCATAAAGGGCTGCTTCTGAGTCTTGATGGTTTTTCTTCTTACGGAGCCCGGAGCAGCCGCTTTCATCTCCCCGAAATAGGTCTTCTCCCTCCTGCCCTGGGTAAATTCCCGGATGACCGCCAGAAAAGCCTCGCCGTAATTATCATACTTGCGCTCTCCCACTCCGGCTACCTGCAGCATCTCCCCCCGGTCAAAGGGCAGACATACACACATTTCAATCAGGGTTTTATCGCTGAAAACCATATAGGGCGGAATACTCCCCTCCCTGGCCAGTTCCATCCGCAGCCTCTTAAGCGCTTCGAAAAGTTCCAGGCCCCGGTGGTTCAGAACGTCGGACTTGCGGGCTTTTCTGGTCCTTTCCGCAATCCTTTGCTCCTCTCTGGCCCAGCGCAGAATCAGACTGTCGCTGCCGTCCAGCAGATCCTGGGCTTTGGCGCACACCTTTAAAATGGCATACTTGTCCTGTGTGGCGGACAGGTATTTTCTCTGCTCCAGTTCCCGGATAATCTGCTTGATTCTATCCTCGGATAGCTCCTGCAAAGCTCCGTAGGCGGGGCAGCGGTCCGCCCCCAGTTCCAGCAGCTTGGAGCGTTTGTCCCCGTGGAGCGTCCCCGCAACCACATTGATGCCAAAGCGCTGGCGCAGTTCCAGGATACAATTGATGACCTTCCTGGCCGCCTCCGTGCAGTCCTGCTCCTCATATTCCCCCTTGCAGGCGGAGCAGTTCTCACAGCGCTGCATACCGTACTCCCCGAAATACTCCAAAATATATTTCCGCAGGCAGTCGGTGGAGTAGGCGTAGTTTACCATGCTTTGCAGCCTTTGTCTGTCCCGCTCCCTGACCAGTTCGTTCTCCTCCGGTCCCAGTTCCTCATTGGGAGGTTTATTATCCAGCAGATACTGGTTTACCATCACATCCTGGCCGGAGAAAAGCATGATACATTCCGACTCCGCGCCGTCCCGTCCGGCGCGGCCCGCCTCCTGGTAATAATTTTCCATGCTTTGGGGCATGTTGAAATGCAGCACATACCGGACATTGGACTTATCAATGCCCATGCCGAAGGCATTGGTTGCCACGATCACGGGCTTTCTGTCATAGATGAAATCCTCCTGGTTCTCACTGCGCTCCTGGGGTGTCAGCCCCGCATGGTACTTGGCCGTAGGGATGCCCCGGGCCAGCAATGCCTCCTGTACCTTCTCCACATTCTTGCGGGTGGCACAATAGATGATACCGCTGTCCCCGGCATGGCTCTCTATGTATTGCAGCACATAACTTAGTTTGCTTTTGGGAGTTTCCACGCCAAAATAGAGGTTCTGGCGGTCGAAGCCGCTGATCAGCAGCTGGGGATCCTCAAGACCCAGCACGGCGATGATGTCATCCTTCACCTGGCTGGTAGCCGTGGCTGTGAAGGCGCCGATCACGGGCCTGCTGTTCAGTCTCTTGATAAAAGAGACTATTTTCAGATAGCTCGGCCTGAAGTCCTGCCCCCACTGAGAGATACAGTGGGCCTCGTCCACGGCTACCATGCTGATCCGCGCCCTCTGGGCAAAACAGATGAAATCCCAGGTTTCCAGGCGCTCCGGTGCCACATAGATGATCTTGTATCTGCCCCCCATGGCATATTCCATGGCCTTCTGGATCTGTCCCTCCGTCAGGGAACTGTTGATATAGGCGGCATGGACCCCCGCCTGGTTCAGAGCCTGGACCTGGTCTTTCATCAGCGAGATCAGCGGGGATATCACCACAGTGATCCCCGGCAGCATCAGAGCCGGGACCTGGTAGCATATGGATTTTCCCGCCCCGGTGGGCATGATGCCCAGTACGTCCCGTCCCGCCAGGATGCTGTCGATCAGCATCTCCTGTCCCGGGCGGAAGCCGGTGTATCCGAAGTATGTCTTTAAAATTTCCTGTTTTTGCAATCTGCTCTTTCCTCCTAATTAAATCGCTGCGCGATGGCTCTGAAGGGTGAGGTACCTTCGCGACTTCACCTGCCCAAAACCATTATATCGCCGCGCGATGGCACTGAAGGGCGAAGTCCCTTCGGTTTCTCAGCCGGACTACTACAGCACTGAACTCTCCCTGCCGGCGGCAGGGCAGCCCTGCCTAAAATATCTCAGCGCCGTCAGTGCATCCTGGAGAAGTACTCCAGCAGAATGTCCTTGATATAGTTGTACCGTCTGGCGTAGGAGTTCTCCACCCGGATAATCTGCAGGTTGTGTTCCCGGCATATCCGGTTTTTCTTCTCATCCCTGCGGCGCACCGCCTCGTCCTCAAAGTGCTCCTTGCCGTCCAGTTCGATAGCCAGCATGGGCAATTCCTGCTCCCCCTGTTTTTCATAGACCACAAAATCGAACCTGCCGCTGTAGAATAGATCGTCGAAGGTGTCGTTGGTCCGGAACACCTGGGAGATAGGCACTTCCTTGTATACCGCGTACCGGCTCTGGCTGAGCCAGATATTGCCCAGGGCGTGGGTCAGATTCTGCAGAAACGCCTCCTCTGTGGCGGTGCTGAAGGGTTTGACGCCCAGGGCCCGGGAATTGGCCTTCTTGGGAGTCACGACGGACTGGCCGTTGCTGCGCACATACTGCACCAACTCGTACAGATCGTCCTGGCCGCCTTCCTGGTGCAGGCGGCTTAAATTCTTCTGGCTGCCCAGCACGATCAGCTTGTCCTTGGCCCGGGAGGTGGCCACGTTGATCAGTTCTTTGTTGTTTTTCAGCCACTCATAGGTACCCGCCTGGGTCTGATCGGTGATGGCCGTGGAAAACAGAACCACATCCTTCTCATCCCCCTGGAACGCGTGGACCGTCCCGCAGGTCACATCGGTGACCCCCACCTCTTTCAGCGCCTGCTCAATCAGCTGCTTCTGGTTCACAAAAGGCGTGATGATGCCTATGGACCGATCCCTGTGGGCGCGCGCGTACTCGGCGATGGCGCCGGCTTCCGCCGGGGCGGTATTTTTCATGTTGCACCGGGCATCCTGCATGTCCAGATACTCCAGGGGCACCGGCTCCTGGCTGGCCGTCATAACATGCAGCCGGGAGTTGTAATATTTTTTGTTGTTAAACTCTATGATGCTGGGATGGCATCTGTAATGGTTGTGCAGAAGGATCTCGTCGCTGACCGCATCGCAGGCCAGATAGACCTTGTAGATGGAATTTTTGCGGTAATCGTACTCCTGGGACACATTGTAACGCTTTTTCAGCCGCTCATTGACCATCTCATCCAGCAGAATCACCGGGCTCAGCTGCTGGGGATCCCCCACCAGCATCAGGCTGCTGCCCCGCAGAATGGGCACCAGGGACACCGCCGTATTGCACTGGCTGGCCTCGTCCATAATCACCATGTCGAACATGGGCTCCGGCTCCCCCAGACGGTGGGCGGAGATACAGGTGGTGGCAATGACGGGAAAAATCTTCTGCAGACGCAGCAGATTCTTTTTCTCCCCCAGATATTTGGCAAAAGCCTCCGCAGCCTTGTCCAAATCCTCCTCGCCCAGGATTTCCCGGAGTTTGTCAAACTCCTTGTCCCCCAGCCGCTTTATATGGCCTGCCCCGGTGTAGTAAAGATATTTTTCCAATTCCTCCATGTCTCTGTCCACCAGCGCCACGGCCTGCTCCTCCGTCACCGTACCCGCATTGGCCAGATGCCTCTCAATCTGCCGCAGCTGCCTGCCGCCCAGGTCCGCCTGAAAGGGGAGCATCTGGGCGGACAGTTCATGGCCGCTTTGGTATTCCAGCATACGCTCAATAGTCTCCTTGCGCTCCCGATAATCCAGAATATCGTCATATTTTTTCAGAAGATCCGAGAGCTTCCTGGCCCGCTGTCTGCGCTCGTCCCTGTTGCGGCCCAGGGTCCCCTCGAACACCGAGACGGACTGTGTGCGCCGGTATAACTCCCGTATGTACAGGATGGCCTGCCGCACCATTTCCCGGTTGCCCAGCCGCAGAATGGGGAAAGAGATGGGCTTTCCGTGGTATTCCAGGCCGGTCAGTTTGTCGCAGACGCCGTCTATGGGGTGGTTGTTGTTGGAGGCGAAAAGCACGGTCTTGTCGTTGAAGAAAGCGGTCATGATGGTGTTTAGAATGGTGTTGGTCTTGCCCGTGCCCGGCGGTCCCTGAATATAGGCCACGGGATACTTCATAGCGTTGTTGATGGCCAGCAGCTGATCCATGTTGACGCGCTGGTTGATCAGGGTTATGGGGCTGGCCTGGCGCGCCCTGGGACGCGCCAGCAGATCCCCGAAAAACGCCCGGATGGGCACCGGCACCCTGTCCTCCTGGTACAGTTTCACGATGGCCTTGTACTCCTTGTGCAGATCCAAGGCAATATCCATGCCCAGGCCGATGATGTAGGGCATATCGTCCACCAGGCCATAGCGCCCCCGGGTATGTCTGTTGACGCAGTTCTTGATCTTCTCCTGGTTTTTGGCGAAATCCCTGATCAGTTCATAATCCTCCGCGTCCAGATATCTGCGGATGCTCTGGGTGGCTCCGTCCACGGTGAACTCCGTGCAGACAGTGATCTCCTCGTCCGGGCGCAGCACCCGCCTTTTGATATCCAGATTCAGGCTGCGGTAAGCCAGCACATGCAGCCCCCTGGGCATATGGATGCTCAGCACGTTCATCGCCAGCTGCTGCAGGCGCAGGGAGCCGTCCCGGCGCTGGGGCTGCCGGGTTTTGTACTGAAATTTTTTTACAATCTCCTGAAACTGTTCCTCGCTGAGTTCATAGACTTCCCCCACCAGCTTTTCCCGGTCCAGGTAGCGAATCAACTCAAAGTCCGCGATATAGGGAGTGGTGTCCAGACGGTTGCACATCTCCAGATAATTCAGGATCTTTAAGTTGGCCACATTGTCAAACAGCGTCTTATATTTGTGGGGATTCAGGTAGATGTCCTCCACCAGCCTGCCGTTCACAGGACAGTAGGAGCCCTCCACCACTTGGGAGGACTGGATGGAGTCGATGCGGATTCGCAGGTCAGCCACCGTGTACTGTCCCAGGTGCAGGCCGTCCACGGACATAACTTTCCTGCGCGCATCCAGATCCCGGATGCCGATCCAGTATTTCGTGATCTTGTCCTCCTGGTTCCGATACTCGATACTAAGCCATTTCCCTTCATGGATCGCCCGGAAAATGTCCCTGTAGACTGCGTTCATCTGCCCTCTCCTATCCTCACACTAACCTCCGATTTTCTCCCACTAATCTACCACTTCAACGCTCTCAATCACAGGCTGGTTCTCCGAAGGAACCGTGCCGTTGTCGTCGATCACCACGGCGTGCTCGCAGATCTCGTCCACGATCTCCATGCCGCTGGTCACATAGCCGAAGCAGGCGTACTGGCCGTCCAGGGCCGTGCCGTCCTGATGCATGATAAAAAACTGGGAACTGGCGGAATCCGGAAGTGTGCTTCTGGCCATGGAGATGGCTCCCCTGGTGTGGGACAGGGTGTTTTCCACGCCGTTATCACTAAATTCTCCCTTGATGTCCTGGCCCGATCCGCCGGTACCGTTGCCCCTGGGATCGCCGCCCTGCATCATGAAGCCCTCAATGATCCGATGGAAGGTAAGCCCGTCATAGAAACCATCTTTGGCCAGGTTCACAAAGTTGGTCACGGTGATGGGAGCCTGATCCGCATCCAACTCCACCTCTATGGTGCCGTAATCCTTCATATTGATCTTTATATGGTGCTTGCCGGACAGCAGTTCCTCCTGCTCCTGCTCCGCGGGCTGGCTGGACTCCTGCTGCCCCTCCGCGCTTTCCCCGCCCTGGTTCTGTCCGCCGGGAACGGGATCCGATCCCTGTCCCTGTTTGCCGCAGCCCGCCAAAACCGCCGCTGTGGCAAGACATATTGCCAAGATACCGCATAATTTCTTTTTCATAACACAACTTCTCTCCTTTTCATTTTCTCCCCGGGCACTTCAAAATCATACAATAAATTGTAAATGCCCTTTTAACAAAGCTATTGTATCATATTCAGCAAAAATCGCAATACAATTTCTGCTGTTTTTCCTGTTTTTACTATTTTTTTATAAATAGGCATTGTAACAGATCACATGTATAGATATAATGAAAAATAGATACCGATTAACGCAATATCACAGGTGAAACCTGTGCTATGCAGGAATAAGAAGTTTGGAACACACAAGCGCAGTTCCTACGCGGAAAAGAGGACCCTATGAAAGAGACACAACCGACAATCCATTTCCTGTTCACAGAGGACAGCTTCTGTGTGGACGACAGGCAAAATTCCCTGTCGGATCCTGCCCAAGCCTGGGAGAGACAATTTGAGGAGGATCGTTATGCCGCCCTTTACCATCTGGGCTTTGTGGAAAAACCTGCGCAGCTGGACGAGGCGGGCTGCTTTTTATATCAGCTGTCAGACACCTTTTTCCGAGTACTGACCAGCCAGCCGGACATTGAACTCACCAGGGAAAACGCCGTTGTGCGTCCTGACGAGGATCTAACCGTAAGACTGCTGGACTGCGTCCCCTTCACTCTGGGATCGGAACATGTCACGAAAGATTGGCTTGTCCGTATTTTTGAAAAACTAAATGAAATCTATGCCGGAGAGATCCGTGGATTCGACGGCACAGTGGCCATGTATCTGGCGGAAAAGAGCCAGCACCTAAAGGTTCCGGAGCGCATCTTTTTCCATCTGGTGGAGAGCAGGGACGAGGATTATCCCTTCGCCTTTCTCGCCACCTATGCCACCAAGGACGAAAATGAGAAAGTGCGCCATGTCCCCCTGCAGTACGCGCTCACCGAGTACAAAAAGGACCGGAATAAGCTGATGGAACTTCTGTCCTGCTTAAATCAGGTGGCCGATGTCTCACCAATCATCGGGGAATTTGTGGAAAAGGGCGAAATGTTCCACCCCCTGCGCCTCACCTCCCAGGAAGCATACCGTATCCTGCAGGATATACCGGTCATCGAGGAGGCAGGAATTGTGTGCCGCATCCCCAACTGGTGGAGGAAAAACGCCTACAGCGTCAGCATGTCCATCAATCTGGGAGAGGAAAAGCCCACTTTTGTGGGGCTGGACTCCATTCTGTCCATGTGCCCCCAACTGACCATCGACGGCGTACCGCTGACCCAAAAGGAAATCCGCAGTCTCCTGGCCCAGACGGAGGGGCTTGCTTTCCTCAAAGGCAAATGGATCGAGGTCAATCACCAAAAGCTGAACCGCCTGCTGGACGAGATGCAGCAATATGAAGGGGAACTGACCCTGCTGGAGGCTCTGCGGATGGGTCTTGGAAATTCCAGGGATGACAAAGATGCCGACGTGGGTAAAATCCTGACCAACGGAAAATGGCTCTCCCAGCTGCTGCAAAACCTGCGTTCTCCCGGAAAAATCCGCCCTGCGGCGGCGCCCAAAAGTTTCCAGGCCCAGCTGCGCCCCTATCAGCAGACAGGCTTTACCTGGCTCAACTACATGAACAAGCTGGGCTTCGGCGCCTGCCTGGCGGACGACATGGGCCTGGGAAAAACCGTCCAGGTTCTTGCTTTTCTGGAAAAACTTCGCTCGTCCAACAAGGAGGCCCGGGTGCTGCTCATCGTCCCCGCCTCCCTGCTGGGGAACTGGCAGAAGGAGGCGGCTAAATTCGCCCCCAAAATGTCCGTACACATTCTGCACGGCAGGGGCGCAAAAGCCCTGGGCGAGGAAGTCCTGGACTGCGCTTCCTTCCTCACCATCACCACCTACGGCATGGCCGCCCGGATCAAGGAACTGGAAAAAGTGACCTGGGACTGCCTGATTCTGGACGAGGCCCAGGCCATCAAAAATCCCCTGACGGACCAGACCCGGCAGATCAAGAAACTGAAAAGCCGGATGAAAATTGCCATGACGGGCACTCCCATCGAAAACGAACTGACGAACCTGTGGTCCCTGTTCGACTTTCTGGACAAGGGCCTGCTGGGCAGTTCCACGGAATTTAAGAGATTCTGCAAGGATCTGTCCCAGCACCCGGAGGGGTACGCGAAGTTGAAAAACATGATCTCCCCTTTCATGCTCCGCCGGGTAAAGACAGATAAGAGTATTATCTCCGATCTGCCGGACAAGCTGGAACAGATCGACTATGTGTCTATCTCCAAGAAGCAGACCGTACTCTACCGCCAGCAGGTGGAGGAGCTGGCCCGGAAATTGCAGGAAAAGTCAAACAGCAGCATAGAGCGCCGGGGGCTGGTGCTGGCGTCCCTGACAAAACTGAAACAGATCTGCAACCATCCCGACCAATATCTGGGACAGCAGGCTTACAGCGCCAAGGACAGCGGAAAATTTGAGTTGCTCCGCAGTATCTGCGAGACCATCTGCGAAAAGAGGGAGCGGGTGCTGGTATTCACCCAGTTCAAGGAGATCACTCCCTATCTGGACGATTACCTGGCGGAAATCTTCCATGCCCGGGGCTATGTGCTGCACGGGGGTACGCCGGTAAAGACAAGGAGCCGGATCGTGGAGGCATTTCAGGGGGAAAAATATGTTCCCTATATTATCCTGTCGGTGAGGGCAGGGGGCACGGGACTGAACCTGACCAGGGCCAGCCATGTGATCCATTTTGACCGCTGGTGGAACCCCGCCGTGGAAAACCAGGCCACGGACAGGGCCTACCGCATCGGCCAGAAGAACAATGTGATGGTTCATAAGCTGGTGTGCAAGGGCACCATCGAGGAGAAAATAGACGAGATGATCGCCTCCAAGACGGAACTGGCCCAAAACGTAATCGGCTCCGGCGGGGAGAACTGGATCACGGAGATGAGCAATGAGCAGCTGCTGTCCATTATGCGGTTGGAGTAGGAGATACGGTTAGCGGGTAAAAAGGGTACACTGCCGCAGCCTAGTTGACACAAGGAGATCGAAATGAGCAAATACTGGGATAATATGTCAAATTACAGTCAGCCGACGACAAGCAGACTACAAGAGAACGCCAAGGATACGGTGGCCAGGGAAAAGGCCAGGGGTAAATCCATGGAGCCGGTGATCATACAGGGACGAAAGATCGTGAGCAGCTGGTGGGGCCAGGCCTGGTGCAGCAACTTGGAACAGTATGCAGATTACGAAAGCCGCTTGGACCGGGGGAAACGCTATGTGAGAACCGGGGCCGTGATCGATCTGAAAATACAAAAGGGCAAAGTCCTGGCCCGGGTACAGGGCAGGCGCAAAGCGCCCTACAAAATAGAGATACGCATCAGTCCCCTTTCGGAGGAGCGATGCCAACACGCCATCAGCCAGTGCGAGCGGAAGATAGAAAACCTGGAACTGCTGCTGCAGGGCAAGTTCCCCGAGGAATTGAAGGAACTGTTCACCGGCAAGGAGGGCCTGTTCCCCTCCCCCAAGGAAATCAGCTTTAATTGCAGCTGTCCGGACTGGGCCCTGATGTGCAAGCATGTGGCGGCCGTGCTCTACGGCATCGGCGCAAGATTTGACGAAAATCCCCTGCTGTTCTTTGAACTGCGGGGCATTGATGTGGATAAGTTCATCGACGTGGCGCTGGAGAACCGGGTGGAAAGCATGTTAAAAAACGCGGACAAACCCAGCGAGCGGATTATCGCCTCCCAGGATTGGGAGTCGCTTTTTGGGATGTCATCATTTATTTGATTCTCTTCTTAGCCTTTAAAACAGTTCATCCAGCAGGATATAATACCGTATCTTCTCCCAGTCAGGCTCCAGGTCTAGTTCCCGGAACAGGAGCAGGTCATCAATCCCCTCATAGGCCTGACGCCCATGGTAGCTGCCGTTATAGTTGTGGGACAGGCTGCGGCAGCACAGGGCAATGTCACACCATTTGTCCGCGATTCCCGTCCTGCCCAGATCGATATAGCCGGTCAGCGCATCACCTGCGCCAAATACATTAGGAAGACAGTAGTCGCCGTGGGACAATACCAGTTCCTCCTGGGGTTGGTTCTCATGGAGCCACTGCAGCAGGGCGGCAGGACTCCGAAAACCATTCTCTCCGAAAGTGTCCGGCTCCACATTATCCATATCCACCAATCCGTTTTTTACATTGTACTCGGCCTGGAGCAGCTTGTTTTTGAGGCTCCAGTCTGCCGGACAATCGGAAATGTCCACACTCCAGAGCTTTTTCAGACCGGCGGCAAGCAGCCTGACCTGCCGGGCCGGATTCTGCATGTAGATTTCTTCACAAGCCATTTCCCCGGAGATCCTGCTCATCAGCAGATAGGAAGTGTCTCCCACGATCTCATAGGCCAGCGCCTGCGGGACGGGGATCCTGCTCTGCAGCCACTCCATCATGCGATGCTCATTCTCCGCCTCCCTGCTGTGCTTCTGTATTTTCAAGACCTTGTCCGCAAAGATCAGGACGGAGGACTCGGACATGCCAATCTCATCGGTCCTGTATGTTTCATTTGATATGATTTGACGAATACTCTCCGGCAGTCGCATGGCTATATCCTCCCTGTAATGGAAACCATCCTCTTTGAAATCTCTGTTATTGTGTATCCATAATCACAATGGTGTAATATTTGATTCCTAAATTTAAAGCAATTCTGACTGAGCAGATGCTATCTGCTCATCCGTTATTATATAGCATGGTATTATGTTTGTAAATGTGTTATATGTGAATAAATGGTCTCACATACCTTCCAGTGACGCATATCTTAAAGCAGGGAGGAGCATCCTTCTGTCTGATGCGAAAGTCGGAAATCCGCAGGCCCCAAATTGCTGGTGTACTTTGAACGGAAATTCCTCCACAGGAAGGGTGGATGCGGAACTTTATAACAGAAAGGAAGGTTATTGGCTATGATTCATATCTGTAAATTCGAGGAGAATACCAAATGCTACCTGGTGAGGTTTTACGAGATTCTGGAGGAAATGATCCGGAGCATGGGGGCTGCGGAACTGACCGACAGCCTCTCCCACAATTTCATCGTACAGATGATCCCCCATCACATGGCGGCTGTTGATATGTCCAAAAATCTTCTGCAATACAATCCCTGCGCCCCGCTGCGCACTATTGCCGAAAACATCATCACCATGCAGGAGCAGGGTATACAGGAGATGACAGAGGCGCTAAAGTGCTGCTATAAGCCGGAGAGCTCCAGCCAGGATCTGTGCCTGTATCAGCATCGGTTCCAGCAGATCACCCAAAATATGTTTGCAGAGATGAACAATGCCTGCTCCGACAACAATATCAGCGCCAATTTTATGCGGGAGATGATTCCCCACCATCAGGGCGCCATCTACATGTCGGAAAATGCCTTGCGGTACTGCATCTGTCCCCAGCTGCAGCCCATACTGGAGAATATCATAGTCTCCCAGCGGCAGGAGGTGCGGGAGATGAACCGGCTGCTGGGATGTTAGTGCAAGAAGCACTTGGGACTTTCGAACAACTCCTTTTTCGTGCCACAGAGAATGGTCCAGCACCCAGAGGGTACGGGAAGTTCTATGCCTTACACCTGCAAACTCTCAGACATCGATCAGTAGTACACAAAAATCATTGACATTGGTTCCTGTGGGGCCTGTTTTCAGCAGGCCCCCAATGGTTTCCAACGCATGATAGGAGTCGTTGCGGTCAAGGGCATCTTGTACGTGGATTCCCTTTGCTTCCAACGCGCCAAGGCTGTCCCCGTCCACGTAGCCGCCTGCCGCGTCCGTGGGGCCGTCCGTCCCGTCGGAACCCACGCTGAATACTGCCGCATTGGGAATCCCCGCCAGGCCCTGCGCCGCAGCCAGGGCCAATTCCTGATTCCTGCCGCCCAGTCCTTTTCCACGGAGATGCACTACGCACTCACCTCCTGCGATGTAGGCCCGTTTTCCTGACGGGGAGGGGGTTGGGGCTGGAAAAAAACCTTCTTCCGATGTTGGGACGCTTTCAACCGGAGAAGCTTTTTCCCCTGTTGTCAGAATACTTCCGGACAGGGTACCTCTTTCGCCTGTTGTCAGACCGCTCCCGGCTATGCTAACTTTTTCTCCTGTTGTCGGGTTGTTTCCAGCCAAAGATGCCAAGAAGCTTCCCGCCTCCCTGGCTTCGCAGCACAGCCGGTCCGTCAAAATATGGACTTCATACCCCAATTCCCGGCACTTTTCCGCCGCCGCCAGACACAGCTGACCCACGCTGCCAATCACATGGCTGTTCACATGATTCAGATGCCTGGGCGTCTCCTGTCTCAGGCAGAAAAGCGTTTCCTCCGTCATGTCCAAGTGATATTTTTCCACAATCTCCAGAGCTTCCTCACAAGTGGAACGATCCTGCGCGGCAGGCCCGGAAGCGATCATATCCAAAGGATCGCCGAGTATGTCCGACAGGATGATGGCGTCTATCCCGGCAGGCTCGCACCATTTTGCGAAGCGCCCTCCTTTCACCGCGGACAGGCGTTTCCGCAGCGTGTTGATCTCCGTGATGGATGCGCCCCCAGCCAATAGCTGCCGATTCAGTTCCTGTAATACGGGAAGCGGCACAAGAGGTTTCTCGAACAGTGCGCTGCCGCCGCCCGACACCAGAAAAAGCACATGGTCCCGCTCCGTCAGGTCCGCTGTCATGTCCAGAATTGCCTGGGTGCCTGCCAGACCGTTCTCGTCCGGGATGGGATGACCGCCCTCAAAGCAGCGCACCCCCGGGATATCCCCTTTCACATGCCCGTACTTGGTGACTACCACGCCGTCCGCAACCGGTGTCTCAAGATGCGCTGCCGCGGCATTTGCCATCCGCCAGGCCGCTTTGCCCACTGCCGCCAGATAGATTCTGCCGGATAGGCTGCATGCTTCCAGAGCCCTGACCACAGCCGCATCCGGCTGCATTTTGCCGATGGCGTATTCCATGATTTGTTCTGCCTCGCCGCGAAGTTTTTGGTTCATGTCGTCCTCCTGCTGCCGTCTTAACGCTCAACTGCCGTTCCTGTTAGAATCTTCTATATCAAGCCAATTTTCTTCTTGCTGTTCCTTTTACGCCCTCTGAGCCTATAGGCCCCTCCACAATCTTCCCAAGGCAGCAGGGGCCCTGCTCATTTTGACAGAAGCCCCTGCGTTTTCGTCTGCTTTTTCCTACCAGAACATGGCAAACAGGGAAGCCCCAGCCACCGTCAAAATCCCCGATACCACAATGGACAGACTGCTCATGGCTCCTTCCACCTCTCCCATCTCCATGGCCCTGGCAGTTCCGATGCATGGGAGGCAGTGCCCGGCGCAATGCCCTTTGCCACGGGTTCCACAATGCGAAACAGCCGCAGCACCGGCTCTGCCAGCACATTGCCCAGCACGCCGGTTATGATGATGACGGCAGCCGTCACCGGCACATAGCCCCCCAGTTCCTCCGACACGCCCATGCCGAAATAATGCCTGCCAATACGGCCTGCCAGTTTTTCTTCAACACCTCGAACTGCTCATACAGCGGGACCGCCAGGCAGACCGTGGCTGGGGTCAGCAGGTAACTGACATATTTGGCCCCCTGGTTATAGCTGTCATAGTCCACGCCGCAGACAAGCAGGAAGCCCACTGTAAACAGGATGGAGAGCAGCAGGCGGATGTCCTCATCAGTTCAGCCATGCCGCTTTCCTCCTTTTCCCCGGCGTAATACCGCCTGGGTCACCAGGCCGGAAACCGCCATGACGATGACCGTGGAGCCCACAGTCATGATCAGATATTTCAGCCAGGAAGGGGCTATGATCCCCCAGGAATCCATGATCCCCACCGCCGCCGGGATGAACATCACCGGCATAATTTCCGCCAGGAAACGGGCGGTGTCTCTGACGGAAGACAGGGGGATGAGCTTGGTTTTTAACAGGAAAAACAGTATCAGAATGCCGTAGATGCTTGCGGGAACCGGCAGAGGGAGTAGTTCGTGCAGAACTTCTCCGATAAAAGAAATTGCCAGTATGATCAGGAATTGTTTTAAGTATTTCATTTCTGCCTCAATACTCCTTCGTCACTTCGCTGATGCCATACTTCTCCATGAATTCCCGCAGTTCCTGGCTGTTCCTGACGAGCATGACCTCCTCGAATTTCCCGGTGCGGATCTCCTTGAAGCCCGCCACCTGCTCGCCGGTGCAGATGCTGCAGCGCAGGATTGGGCGGTGGGTTTCGGGGTTGTAGCCTGGTATGTTGTTGGTATTTGTCCTGTTTTTTCTGCCGAATAACATGTGTTGGGCCTCCCCTATGAATTGTGTGATTTCTTCACAGGATGAAAAGGGAATCTATTTCCCGGTGTATCTTCTGCGATAGTATTCCATCGTCCTGTAATCCAGGATATCTTTCATATGCCGTTCCAGCGCCTGGTTGCGGATGCAGTCCTGCAAGTCCTCCCGCAGGGCCAGGGCAAAGCCCTCCCTGTCCACGAAAAAGCCTTTGCCAGATGCTTTCAGGAAATGGATGGGCATGGATTTGGCTTTGCTCAAGTGCTGTCGGTCGGTCATGTTTTTATAGGCTTCATAGGTTATATTGGGTTCAAAATCTTTCCAGTTTATGCCGGTGTCAAAAAATTCTTTCCAGCTGTCCAGTACGTCCTGATCCGTCACTGCCAGCTTTATGCTGCCGTGATTATAGAAGCTGTAGAGAATGGGCATCTTGTAGACCTTCTGCATGTCCGTGGTCTCCATAAGAGAGACAAACTCCCGCCCGATACCAGCATATAGCCGCTCTTCCTCTGGGGACAACTCCTGTAAATCGTGCAGAAATTCCAGATATCTGCGAAAAGGATTTTCCTTGGCATGCGTCATACAATATTGATAAATCTCATCTTCCATATAAGTAAACAGTTCCATCCGGGTGGGCACTTTTCCCTCCAGCAGTTCTTTCACCCGGTAATATTCCTGACGAACTCGCTGCTTCATGGTCAGGGATTTCCTGTCCAGTTCCTGAAATAAATCAATCAGGCGCATATCGAAATCTACGATGCAGTCATCGGGATACTCTTCCTCACCGCTACCTCGCCGCCCAGATGTATTCCCACCACCCAGCAGCAGCATCACCCTGCCCGCTTTCTCATAGTTGCCGATAAAATCCAGCACATTCAGGTATTCCTTGCCTTTGCAGGTGCGCAGTCCACGGCCCAGCTGCTGCAGGAATACTGTGGGAGACTCCGTGGGCCGCAGGAACATCACCATATCCAGAGACGCGATATCCACCCCTTCGTTAAACATATCTACAGAAAAAATAACCCTGATCTCCTGGTTTTGCAGCAGCCGGATGGCCTTGTCCCTATCCACAGAAAATTCCCCCTCCGCGTTGCTGTACACCGCTACGGCAGGGACGCCTCTCCTGCAAAATTCCCGGGCCATCTCCTCCGCATGATGCCTGGAACAACAAAATCCCAGCGCGCGTCTGGAATGATATTTTTTATAATGCTTGTAAATCAAGTCAAATCGCCGGGCATTGTCCTTGTAAATTTCTGTCAGCTGCTCCTTGTCATACCGGCCTTTTACAAGACGCAAACCCGAATAATCTGTCTCATCGTAGATGCCATAGTAGCGGAACGGCACCAACATTCCCTTGTTAATGGCGTCTTTCAGCGAAATTTCATAAGGCACATTATAATCACAGATTTCATAGATATTTTTGCCGTCCATCCGCTCCGGCGTTGCTGTCAGTCCCAGCAAGAACTGAGGATTGAAATATTCCGCGATTCTTCTGTATTGGTCATTGACGGCATGGTGGAACTCGTCGATAACCACATAGTCAAAGTATTCTCTGGCAAAGTATTCTTCTCTCAGATATTCCGGCCTGCCCAAAGTTGCCACGGAGGCAAAGACCACCGACTTGTCTGTATCCTTTTGCTTTCTGTCAAAAAATCCGTAATCCGTGGATTGCCGCACGTTTTGAAAGGATATTGCCGCCTGTTTCAGGATTTCCTCCCGATGGGCAACAAACAAAACCCTTTGATATTTTGCGGAATCAAATGCTGCGAGATAGGTTTTACCAATGCCGGTCGCCGCCTGGACCAGGCCCTTGGACGCTCCCTCCGCCCTGCTGTCCTCCAGGGCATACAGTGCCTCGATCTGGGCCCCTCTGGGCTGAAACAGGGATTTAACCTTGTTTTCCGCCTCCTCGTCATGGCTGTCGTATCGGTTCAAATCCTTGTATACCGCAGGCTTATGCCAGCTTCTGGAATATCGACGAAGTTCCTCGTCGTCTATAACAATGGAATGATTGAAAAATAAGTCCTCAAAGGTGTAGTAAAATAGCTGGAAACTCTTTGGATCTGCCTCACTGGTAAAGCGATAGTTCCACTCAATTCCCAAGATAATTGTACTTTCTCTCCACACTATGTAAATATTTGAACAATTTAAAACATGTGATTAAGATGTCATTTGTTATGTACAAGACCTTTCTGTTAATTCTTGAATTATATCATCTAGTACCTCATGTATATCTCTTTCATGATAATTCCATATGCTCTCTAAATCTTTTGAGATTCTTTTCATTTCTGCTGAAGTAAGAATCGATTTATCATACACATATAATAACAATAACTCAATCAATTTTGAGTTTCCCATAATCATTCCTTTTTTTACATCATCCCATATAACTCTTCTCCATAATTTGCACTGAATCCATTTGATTTTTTCTGGCAATCGTTCAATTATACTTGCATAATCAACATCCTCTATTTCTTTTATTCTTACGACCATTTTTGTGAATGGAATTAATGATACCGGTCTAAAAAAGATGTGTCCACCATTTTTATCCCGATACTTACCAACTCCATCATTATTTTCATTAATGCCTTCACTACACGATTCTATAATCGCATTCCAAAAAGTTTTACATTCATTCGTAAACAGAGCTATCATTTCATCATCAGGTCTATGCCTTATATATTCATTTATTTTCTTATGCCCCTTTATTACTTTGTCATCAAGCCCTTTAATTTCCTTGTCTTTGATAAACAGCCAGAGCAACTCCTTGTTGCATTCGTAATATGTGATTATAGATGTCAACGCACGGTCATTCTCTTCCGGAATTGCCTTTGTTTTTGCATCAAGAATTCTTTCATTTATAAACATATCCGTTCCATCAATTAAGTTTCTAGAAGCAATCGCAACCACATCATCTTCATCAAGCGCAATTATATCCCTCATTGAAACAGGCTTCGCATATCTATTTAATGTACTAAACATTCTTCGTGTACGTTGCATTCCAATCTCATCTTTACTGTGACCAATAAAAATTACTGGAACCCTTTCTGTCCGTAACATTGGATTTATCTCAAGCACCTTTTTTATTCCTGCCACTCTGTGTTGTCCGTCTACAGGAAAAATCTTCTCCTCTCCTGTCAGCGTTAATATTCCCAGTCCATGGTCATCCCCATTTCCTATATCATCAATCCTAACTTCATTCCATTCCGGTTGACCATTATATACTGCAAGAATCAAGGCATTAAAAAACCTTTCTTCTTGTAATATTAAATAATTAGCAATATCCTTGTAATTCTCTGTTATGCTCCTTTGTATCATTTGACACAACAACTCTGACTTATGTAATTCATCGTTTATTGGCCGAACATAGTCAGCCACTTCACCAAAATTTAATGAACCCACATAATACATCCATATTCCCATCTTTGATCTTATAGCTGGAATCCTTAACATTTTACTCATAATCTATACTCCTCTTATAAAAAAGCTTTGACATTCGGCATAACTTCAACATACTGGTCGGGTATCTGTGAGTTGCATGGGGGGATTATTACTCTATTTAGTTCTCTCTCAACCCTTTCTATTATACCATCTTCATCAAGAGGAAGATAATAGAAGTATAAGTGTTTTCCCCATAGTTCTCTCATATATGCTATTTTAGGTCTCGTATCTCTTAAATATTCCTTACACCTTTTCCTTAAACTAAATTCTTTCTTTCGTCTTGCCCTACCAATATACATAATGTATAAGTGCATATCAGGAACCAAATTGGGTTTTAAAACAAATACATATATTCCGCCCCTATCATCCGGTACCTTCGAAATCTCCTTATTAATAGATATTCCATCTTCATTGAGAAACTTAATATTTTCCCATTTTGCTGAAACAATGTTTTTGACTTCCTGATCAAGAGTATCCCATTTGTCTACATTTAGCTGAAAATCAAGAGTTAACTCTTTCTCCCGCTTGCACATATCAACAATATCCATAGTACATTCTCCTCGCATATATCATATAGTTAAAACAATTTTGCTAGCAATGAGTTATACACTTGTACACATATGATAAACGCAACCTTTCAATGCTTTCCCCTCCCTCTGCCTCATTTGTTCTTTCGTAACTTTATAGCTTGAAACAACCATTCACAGTTCTGTCTTTGCGAAATAAATTTCTTCAAAAGTCTGCCATAGGAGACTTATATTGTTGTCCTCGCATACTTACTCACTCTGTTCTCCCCAGCATAGTTGAAAAATTTAAAGTATCATACAGTTAGCTTATTTTCACTCTTTTGTGGTACATCATGTCATATCTACATTTGAATGATCCGAAAAATCAAAACTAATTTTAGGGAGTTATTATCATTTTATACAAATTACCAAAGCACAAAGCTATCCTATTCCATCATTTTCAATTGGAGTACTTACAAGTGCCACAATATTCGCTATCCTAAAATCCGTATAATCTTCATCCATATCAGGCACTCTTAATACCAGGTGTTCATATAAATACTCTATACCACCCCTGGCATAAGAATTAAACAATTCCATATTCGCCTTATATGTAGCTTCGTCCTCTGGTATAACAAAGGCACATTCAAGTTTTTCCTCAAAAGTCATATTTCTACTATCATCCATAATAAGTATCATCCTCATTATAGGCAGCAATGTTTGATAGTTTTCATTCAGCTGTTTCATCTGAACAGTTCTCTTTACATCAGATTCGTCTCTTTCTTCTGGACTTCGTCTCTTTGCCTTCAAACCAACAATAGCAGCAATAGCATACAGATCAACTAAACGCCTAAAATATGACTCTTGAATCTTTCCTTGTGTCCATAACTTATCAACATAGTCCCTATGTTTCCCAACAAAAAACATCTCATCTACTTTAAAATATTCATATGAGGTTTTCTCTGCTTTTTTTGTTGCCATTATCCCACCTCCCTAATTATGTTCTAACGAAGCACTATTCGAACTTGGCTCTTTGATCACTCTATAGCAGAACTCAGGCAGTGTATATTTTTCAAGACCGGATGCCACCCAATCTTTATCTAACATAAAAATAATTACTTGTTCTGCAAATTGAGGTAATCGACTAGCTACCAATGTTGTATTCTCATTACTAAGTGCAGAAAATGGTCCGTCTAATACCAACGGCAATCCAAGAATAGCATTCTCCATACCATATTCTTCGTTATCCTTTTCAAGTTCGCGGTATCTTCTTGCCAATTCCAAAATACTTACTATAAACACAAAATTGATTGCAATAGTTTCTCCGTTAGAAAGATTTTCCTCCTCATAATTAGTCAATTCTCCCACTTGATGGTAGTAGACATGTATTTTATAATCACTTCCAAGCTTTGCATATTTTTCATGATCATTAAACATACGCTGAAAATTTTCGCCTATAATTTCATTCAAATCCGTGATTATTGTATTTTTTCTTTGATTAGATAACGTAGCCGCTTTATCATACATTGCCTCAACATAGGCAAGACACCTGTAAACTTGTGCATTCTGTTTATCATGGATTGCCACTGCATCTAACTGACTTTCCTTCTCAACCTTATTTTCTTTTGCCTGCTTTAATCGCAATTCATAATTCGCTTTTTGTGTTCTTAATGCTGCTTGCCTATCTTTTGCCTGCCTATTCTGTTGTCTAACTGGACCAAGGTTGGTTTTCCTATCTATCGTTTTTTCTAAACTTTCTTTTTCTCCTATCCTGTCATCTATAATTCCTTGAGCGACATCAAAATCATCTGCCTTTTGTGATACTGTTTCTCTCAACTCACTCGTCTCACTTAACCAGGCTTCTAATGTAGTCTTAAGATTTCCAGCGGCACCCCCAAGCATTTCTGGAGGAACCTGTTTTTTAAGCTTCATCATTGCCTCATATGCTTCAGAATCCTTTGTTAGTTTTGTTCCACACAAGCATTCTCCAGTTTCAAGCAAATACTCCAATGTATCAACTGTAACGCCCGGAATATCCTTACCTTCCAAATCTACCCGCTCCAATAGTTCTTCAAATTCAGGAAGAAGTGTTGCCGCAAAGAATTTAGCTGAATTAGACAACTCTTTTACAATATCTGCATAATAATCAGCCTTAAATTTTTCATACTTTTCAATGTCTAGTTCTAACCTTTTAAGTTCTTTTTGATCCTCTTCTACCTTCCTATAATGTCAAGCCCAAATTTACTTATTTTTCAGGCTTTTCCCAAATAA
>ERZ778518.238-NODE-238-length-57175-cov-14.337885_pt1 | contig 57175 bp, 51 predicted proteins | sample MGYA00510340_ERZ778518 | MGnify/ENA primary metagenome ERZ778518 (study PRJEB29527, sample SAMN07138967) | mouse gut metagenome | material: feces | host: mouse | place: China:Nanjing | collected 2016-01-25 ...
GCCGCCGGTATTTCCGCTGCCGTTATCTCCCGTGCCGCCGCCGGTATTTCCGCTGCCGTTATCTCCCGTGCCGCCGCCGGTATTTCCGCTGTCGTTATCTCCTGTGCCGCCGCTGTTTCCGCTGCCGTTATCCTTCGCAGCCCCGTCGGCAACCAGTTTGCGCCACTTCCCCGGCAAAGAGTCCGCCGCAAATAATCCCGCTTTTACAGTATCACCGGGATCGCTCTTTCCTTCATCACCGTTTTCCGGGGTGTCTCCGTCACCGTTGTTTTCGCTGACGGAGCTGTTGTCCGAGACCGTTTCTTTGTCCTTTAATCCGGAATTGAGGTACAGGAAATGGAAATTCGGTATCTGCTCCATCGCACCCAGCTCCTGCGGGGTAAAAGTCAGAACCTTGATACGGAATTTTCCATAATCCTTTTTATCCATGTTGAGGACATATTTCTTAAACCACTCGTTGCTCTTAAAGGTGTTTCTGCACCAGATTTCTTTGCCGGCAAACGTATATTCCTGTCTGCCCTGATTCGCGTCCTTTCCATCCCATTCTATAAATTCGTACTCGCCGTTTTCACTTAAAACGATATCATCCTTGCTTCCTATGGAATACATGGGCGTATTCGCCGCAGGCTCTGTATTATCGTCTACTTTCTGAAAAGCTACCAGATAATATTCTCCGCTTCCCTGCGCGAATGCATTCGTTTCGGTTTCTTCCTCTTCAACCGGATCATCTGCCGCCGGCTCGTCCTCCTCCGGGTCTTCCGGCTCTGTCGGCTCATCCGGCTCCTCGGGGCTCTCCGGGTCATCCGGCTCATCCGGCTCCTCGGGGCTCTCCGGGTCCTTCGGCTCATCCGGCTCCTCGGGATTCTCCGGCTTTTCCGGGTCCTCGGGATTCTCCGGGTCTTTTGGCGCCTCCGGCTTTTCCGGCGCCTCGGGATTCTCCGGCTTTTCCGGGTCTGTGTTATCACCCGCACCTGCATTGCTTCCCTGCGCCGGATCACCATCCGCAACCAGCTTTATCCACTTATCCTTCCGCAGGCTTTCGGATACAGATACCGCTCCCGCCGCAACAACTCCGCTGTCACCGTCGTTCCCGCTTTCGCTATCTCCGCTGCCAGTCTCACCGTCGCCGCTGCCGCTGTTATCTCCGCCGCCGCTGCCGCTGTTGTCTCCGCCGCCAGTCTCTCCGTCGCCGCTGCCGCTGTCTCCGCCGCCGGTCTCTCCTTCGCCGCTGCCGCTGTTGTCTCCGCCGCCGGTCTCTCCGTCGCCGCTGCCGCTGTTGTCTCCGCCGCCGGTCTCTCCTTCGCCGCTGCCGCTGTTGTCTCCGCCGCCGGTCTCTCCGTCGCCGCTGCCGCTGTTGTCTCCGCCGCCGGTCTCTCCTTCGCCGCTGCCGCTGTTGTCTCCGCCGCCAGTCTCGCCTTCGCCGCTGTCATCGTTTCCGCCGTCGTTCTCCCCTTCATCGCTGCCGCCGCTGTCATCGCCTTCGCCGTCGTCTTCTCCTTCATCCGTCCCGGGTTCTTCCGCTTCCTCATCGTCCGGCTCTTCCCGGCTGTCCTCCTCTGCAATGGCAGTCCTGACCGCGCCGTTGACCTCTCCCCATGTTCCGCAGTATTGATAGACGCCCTCCTCCTCCTTCGTATAGATCGGTCTGTCGTCTTCTATACCGCCCACCAGATTTTCGTCTATCTTTGTGGCGCTTAACACATTATAATACAGGACATCCTCGTAGAACTCATAGCTGTTGTTATACTTGCCTTCATACCGAAACGCGATCTGATATCTGTCCGTCCCTGCCGCCGGTGTACCTCCGAGCTTCTGAAACCAGCCCGTACTCTTACTGCCGTCGGACACAATTTTCTCGAAGCCTTCCTGTTGCGGCTCCCCCTCCTCATATTCCGCTTCCACGGCATCCACGGGAATTTCTTCAGTCAGACCATGTTCCTGATAATACTTCCGCAGTTCCTCCTTCTTCCCCTCGATAAAATCTTTTCGTTTCGTCTTTGGCAGCTCGCACAGCGTATTCCGCCAGCTTTTCCAGACCTGCTCTTCCTCATCCCACTCGCTAAGGAGCGGTTCATATCCGTCTACCAGATAACCGATCTGTGCCGCTTTCCTGCCGGGTGCAATTTCAAGAATGACAAACTCTCTCCCGCTCTCCATATATCGCGAACGAAGCTTTTCTATGCCAAGCAGCGTATCCGCCGCTTCCACCTCGATCGCCCCGGACAATACGGATGTTATGACAACAGCGGCAGCGGACAGTGCCGCAACTGCCGCCGCTGTGATACGCCTGCTTTTCAGATTCATTCTGTTTTTTATCATTCTTTTCATTCTGTCACTTCCTATCGCTATCGAGACAAACTATACGAACTCCACTATACCCGTCAAATACGAAATCTTTACGGCTATTCAAAAATAATCGTCACCAATGCGTTGATACCCGGTTCATCCTTTACTGACACTCTAATCGTCAGACTCTTTAACTCTATCTGATGTTTTAATGACCAGTCCTCGGTATTAACGCTCCATTTGCCCTCTACCCGTATGGGTTTGTCGTCTCCCTGCGTTATGGTTTGGACAATCTGAGGTGTAACCACAACTCCCGCCGGAGCTGAATACTCAAACTCTACAACATCATATACGTAAGCTGGCGGATTACTATTCGCCCATGCATTCTCCCAATATCCCACTATCGAATATTCAAAATCAAAAAAATCTTGTCCAAATTTATACTTGTTATAACACGTCTTTCCGTAAATCTGTACCGCCGGAATATAGTGAATCCGTTCCTCTATTCGCGTTTCTCCCAATTCTCCGGGATTGTAACTACCCCAATACTCACATATGACCTTCACATAATACGCCTGATTTCTTGGCAAACCTTCCGTAAAAGAAAACCGATAAGTATCCCATGACGAGGGCACCAATTCTATATAACTCTTCAAATTTTCATAAGCTGTTATTTCATTACCATATTCATCACAGAAGTAAAAACTATACTTATAGTTAGGCGCCGACACTTCAGACATCTTAAAAAACGTCGTACCATATACCAACTTACCACGCTCCATACTAGAATCGCCATCCATAGCGCTGTTCTTAGGTATCAGATATTTTACCCTGTCCGTTCTCGTCTCCCCGGTAATATCAGAATGGGCCACTACCGTAATATCCAGCATTCTGCCGAAATTGTCCTGTTCCTTTTTGATGACCAAGGCTAATGTTTTATTGTTATCTGTGAAAGTTTCCACCACATCAGAAAGTTCTTTGTTGTCTCCCTCGCCCTTCTTCTCCACTGTAACCGTCCACTTATAAGTAATCGCATCTTCCTCAGCCTGCGTAAATCCCTTCGTGACAGGGATCGCCCTGTACTTCGGCGCAAACGCCTGCAGGGACGTCGGGTCGATATGTACGGACTCAAACGACTTCAGCGGCAGATCACCCACCACCTTCACCACGCCCGTTGCCTTTTTATTCGGGTTGGATTTATAGGTCGCCGTGATCGTCAGATAGGCGTTCGCCTCGTAAGCGCCGACTGTCAGATACCCGTTCGCGTCAATCGTGCTGAGTGTCCCGGTCTCCTCAATCACCCAATTTACCAGATCGTTCACATCCCCTCCCGTATTCGCCGTGCTGATCTTTGCATAAACATTATAGGCTGATCCCCTCTTCACCTCGGACACCCGATCCACAATCGGCACGACGGCTCCCGATGTCGTATCTCCGGAATAGTGCAGCTTCATCGTATCCGCCGCAGGCTTTACCTCATCAAAAATATTCGCCGGATCATCCTCCAGAAGCATACGGTTTCTGAGGGTGATGACCGGGCTTGTGGCATAATCAACCACACCTGAGCCATTGTCATAGCCCACGCTGATCAGCACAGACTTGACGATCGTCTTCGTTGTGCCGTCCATCGCCTTCGTCGTCAGGGTATCGCTCAGATCCACCTTAAAATCCGTGACGTGCTCCGCCAGAAGCTGATCCGCATACTCCGCGGCGCCATCCGCAAACGTGCCAGTCGAAGCGTCATAAGCGACGTCCCACTTGCTGCAGTACACGTTCTGATCATTCTTATCCCATCTCACCGCCGACTTGGAATAGACCATGGTCCCGGTCCCGTCGTCCTCGGCGTGATACATTGAAAGCTCCGTCGTCGCCGGGTCAACATTCATGGAGACGCCGCCGTTTAAGTCGATGATCATATCTTCGATCTGATTGACGGTAAGTTCCGCCTCCTTCTGCACGTTAGAGTCGGCGCTTCCCTTTGTAAAACTTCTGCTTCCCGTCATCATAAAGGACAGCGCAATCATCATAACAACAGACAGAATCGCCGTCGCAACCAATAGTTCCACTAAAGAAAAACCCCTGTTCCTCTCCATCATGCCCTCCTTCTCCTCTGTTTCCGGCACGTTAATCCCGCAACAGTTCAACCCCTGCTTCAAATACAAAGCCCCGAAGCGTTACCTAATTTTTCTTCTCCAGCATATGCTTTCCTGTGTCCGGGAGTAAAGTAATCTCATACTTCTTTCCTCTGTCAAAAGTAATCTTCGTGCAAGGTTCCCCATAACTGTCGATCAGACCAACCCCCGATCCGTCGCCCTTAAACGAAGGCTTGCAGGCGCCGCTTGCGCGGTCATAGACCAGTTTCAGGGACTGCCCTGTCGTAATATCCAGACTTGTGCCACCCTCAAGCTCACAGGTCACTTCCACCTGCTGGCTGCCTATGACCTCATCCTCCGCCAGAACCCAGTCCGAAGGACCCGCCCCGGTCACAACCGCATTCTTCGGTATATAATATTTTACGTGATAGCCGTCGGCATCCAGCAGAAGTTCCATGTAGCAGTCTGCGGTACCCGATCTCGCCAGTGCGTAGTTCTTTTCTTTTCCGAGCGCCGCCGACATATTGTTGGCGCACTTTTTCGCGTGCTGGCCGGTCAGAAGCGGCAGACCGATGAAAACAAAGCCGATCATAATCCCCATAATCGCAACGACAATCAATACTTCAACCAGCGAAAAGCCTCTGTTTTCTTTCATCCCGACAGCTCCTATTTCTTGGTCCAATTCTCATACGTGATCAGATCGACAAAGGACACCCGCTCGGTACCCATATCGGTCGATGCGTTTCCGCTGGTAACATAGCTGACGCCGTCAGAAAAGATACTCAGCAGATAATAATCGCGATCCACCGACAGCTCGTCGATCTTCGTGCGCAGAATATTGGAAAACGCATCCGGGTCAAGCGGCTTTAAGGTAAGCGCCGCGCCCGCTTCCACCGTAATATTTCCTTTGGCGATGATCAGCCCCTCAAAGTCGCTCTTCACCGTCACGTTGCCAAGGCTTACCACCATTTTTACAGAGGACGGCGTGGACGCGTCTATCACATACTCATCCCTCTGCGTGAGAACCAGACTGTCCGGGGATGCGCCCAGCGTATCGATCTTAACCTCCTGCGCGCCTTTTTCATGCAAGATGATCCTGACCTCCGTCTCGTCCACGATATTCTGAAAAGCGGTTTTTGTCATTTCCTCATCGGTAAGCTGGTTCGAGGTCCGCATGATCTTTGCGCTCAGCGCATTATACACGTCCTCCTTAAGCGCTGAGAGACGCTTCGCCTGCTGCTTGTTCCCGGTAGAGTCCGCCGGTGTCTTCACACTCCAGCCTTCCGTTCCCTGATAGACGAGCATATTTCCCGCCATATTCAGATACAGCAGGCTGTCAGCCATCTTGATCTCCTTGGCGTACAGCTGCGTGTAACGGTCAACCGTCTCTGAATTGACGGCATAATAATCCACAAAATATTGATTCGCCGCATCTTCATCCTTAAACCGCATATAGCAGTACACGAGAGGACCGGCATTCGTCTGTCTGAATACGACCTCCGGCATATATGCCGTGCCGCCGCCCGACAGCGTCTCCTCGGAAATATAAGTATTCAGACTCTTGTTCCCGAGAGCCGGAATCTGCCTTGTTCCGTCCAGAAGGCAGTATTTGTCGGGATTGTTGGTAATCATCTCATACTGCTCCAGTGTCAGCGGATTACATCCGAACTCCGACGCGCCGATGATCCCGTTCTCGCCAATCCTGCATCCGACAGCCTCCGACGGCGCCAGATAAATAAGCTGGTTGCTCTTCACCGCCACCGACTCGCCCATCAGAATGTTTTTCTTATTTTTCTTTTCGTCCTCCGTCGCCGTCGTATCCGCCGCATTGTGTGCCGTCGCCACATAGGCGCGCCCGCTGATGGTCAGCCGCTCCAGACCGGACAGATCGAGCACGCTGTCCCTGCCGTTCACAACGATCGCGCTGCTGGAATCGTGCCGCATGTCCGCCGTGTCAGCCGGATCCCCTGCGCCGCCTGTTCCCGCATCGCCGCTACCGCCTGTTCCCGCATCGCCGCTACCGCCTGCTCCCGCGCCGCCTGCCCCCGCTTCAGACGCAAGATAACCGAATCCGTTGTATTCTCCCTTAAGAACCGCCCTGCTGTCTTTGCCGGACAGTGTAAAATCGTCTTTCAAGTTGACCGTGCCGGTCAGATCCGCCTCCGCCGACATCAGATCCAGATTGCGCGCCCAGAGCTCGACATCCGTCGTCTTAAGCGTGCTGCTCTCCGCGACTTCCACGTTTTCCCTGCTGATCACCACAGCCTTGGCAAGCGGCTCCGCATTGTCCGCTTTCTCAAAGGAAACGCTGGTGGACAGCAGCGTCGGCAGAGCAAGCGGCGTCTTCTCATCCGCTTTCTTATCCTTATCAAAAACCGAATATACCGGGTCTTCGGGCATTCCGACAAGCATCTGCCCCGCGTAAGCGTCACCCTTTACCACAATACTGCCTCCGGCGGAAGTATTGCCCATAAAAAGCGTATCGTCGGCGAGCAGACAGCACTGTTCCAGATCGGGAAGCGCGGACGCCTGCGAAAAGTTAAAGGACGGAATCGAAATCCTAATATCCGTACTGATGATCGAAATATAGCCGCTCTCATTCACATAGGAAACCTTCAGGTCCTTCAGCACGAGCTTGCTGTTGTTTTCCACGACCATCTTATACTTTTCCGGCTCCGTGGCGTACTCCAGATTGGACTCCACGATGGCGCCGTAAGTCGCGCCGCCGCTTAAAAACGTTTCCCTCTTCCCGTCGCCGTTGCCCCGGCTGTCCGCGGACAGATAAGTCCGCAGCTTATCGACGCTGTAATAATCTTTCTCCGAAGCGCTCTTCTGCAGCTGCTCCTGCAGTTCCTTATAATACAGTTCATGGAGCACCTTGTTTCTCTCATTGGCGCTTCTGTACAGCGCGAAGTTATTCATGACCTCGCTGTATGCCTTGGCGAGGGCGTCGGAAATTTCGCCCTGCAGCCCTACGTTGATCTCGTCCAGCACTGTCTCCGCGGTATAGAAGTTGTCCTTGGTGCGCCTGTCAGCCGCGCGCATCTGATACCCGGAAAAGGACAGAAACATCAGCACGCTCGCCAGAATCGCGACAAACGCGATAATGACGATGACCATCACCATAGCGCTGCCCCTGTCGCCCAGCCCTCTCTTTTTTCTCTTATCCGCATTCCCCATACGATCCGACTTCCTTCCAATCGCGAAATCTCAAATCAATGCGGAGAATGCCGCTTTTCAGGCATTCTCCTGCGCGAAACTTAGAACTTCTTCGCGAAGCAGCCTTTGCTGCGAGTGATTAGAAGTTCTTTTCGCGCTATTCTATCTTCGTGCCGGTCAGACGCACCACCGGGTCGCTCGTATCAGGATCCGCCCCGTGCTCATAGACCGCCGTCTCCATCGTGTAAATCCTGTCCTTCGCCTCCGTCGCGTCCAGCGCCTTTAACCCGGTCCGCTTCAAAGTCTCCTCCTTGCTAAAGGTCATCCCGGGACTATCGCAGTCCTTCAGCGTAATCTTCGCTTCGTTCCCCATTCCTGTGATACCCGGCTGCAGACCAAGGTTCAGATTCGTAAAGTATCTGCCGTAAGTCATGTTGTCCGCGCCGATTCCCTCGTTGATCGTCACATTGACATCGTAGCCGTTCGGCACCTTATACGCCGTCGTCTTCGTCGTCTCATCCCAGTACACGCCCAGCTTCTTCGTCTCATCCGCAGGATCCAGAATATTCTGCCGGATGATATAGATATTGACGGGCAGTTTGTCTTTGTTTTCTATGATGATCTCATCCGGGGAAACCTTCTCATGCATCACAGCCTCCATCGCCGTGTCGTTATATCTGGGCGCATAGTAGAGATACACGCTCTTTAATTCGATGGGATTTCCCTCGTCATCCAGTGTCTGCGCATTGTTGAAAATAATCTTATCCTTGGTCGTATACTCTCTGTACTCGGCGGGCACATTGTTGTAGCCGGTTTTGTAGTCATACCTAACCTTGACCACAGTAGTCATAACCCCCGCCTGATTTTCCTGCTCGATCTTTAAGGTGATCGTGCGGTCCAGCTCCTGCGCGAACATTCCCGCTGTCCAGTTCGCTCCCGTAATATTGTCGGGAAGCTGACGGGCATAATACAGTTTATAGACTTCCTCATCGGCGCCGTTGGCGTTCACTTCGTTTCTGATGCGCTGGATATATGTGGCGCTGTCCACGCCGCTGACCGTGTTCATAACAAGCAGATCCTTCGTGTTCTCCGCCTCATAGACGCCTGTGGAGCCGTCCGGCGCCACGGTGGGATCCAAAGTCACCACCACGTCAAACATCTCTCTGTCGTCCGCTCTGTCATTGATCACGCCCTCGCGCTTAAACTGATAGGTGATATGCTCCCGCTCTTTTCCGTCCGCGCCTGTCTTCGTCATCGACGTTGTCGTCGAATCATATCTCAGCGTCTTATTGCCCGCCGCATCCGTATCCTCCATAACGAGCAGGTCCTCAATCTTCTCCTTCTCGAATATCTCCATCTCATCCTGCGCCAGCGTGGTCGCCCGCATGAGGTGCCTGCTCTTGGCATTCACGCGGTACGAGGAGACAAAACCGCGGAGCATCGGCACAATAATGATCGCTAAAATAACAACTGCTATCATAAGCTCCAGCAATGAAAAACCCTTGTTATCTTTTTTCACCTTGTGCCCTCCTCTCCGCCTGCATTCCGCCATTCTTCAGTCCCCGCTTCCGCATCCCGATCCCGTACAGAAAACTTACTCCGCCGCCTCGCCTGCCTGTACGCCTGCATCGTCCGCCGTATGCGCTCCCGCTTCCTCATTCTGCGCTTCGGGAGCCGCGCCATCTGCCACGGCGTCCTCTCCCTGCGCGTCGTCATCCGCGCTCTCACCGGCTTCCGACTGCACCGCACTTCCGTTCCGAACACCGAAGATATTGCCGGTTCCCGTGGTAACGCCGGAAATATTCGGCTCCGCATAAGGCGCCTCCGTCCCGGTCAGATAGAAAAATTCCAACTGCATGTTTCCCGACAGATACCCGTCCTCACCCGTGGTAAGGGAAACGCCGGAAACAGACTTTCTGGAATCCATGCCATAGATATAGTTCAATACGTTTTTCAGACCGTTATTGGTAGTCGTCATACCGACTGTCGTCTCCAGCTTGAACATGCCGATCCCGTCGTCTACCAGCTCATATCCTTCCTCCGTGGTCAGAATCCCTTCGTAGGGCACGATCTGCGCCGGCTGCATACTGACATTCGGCACACGCACGTCGTTCGCATCCACCAGTTCCATGTTATAAAGGTACATAACCTGATCTTCTACCCTGACCCCGGATGCAAAGCTGTCTATCACGGCGTCGCCCTCCGACTTCATCCGCTCTATATCCGCGACATAATCGGGCTTCTTTGCGTTCAGTATCTCCAGCCGGTCCACCGACTTCTGCAATTCCTCATTCTGTACGTTGATCTCTTCCGCCTTTGTCATATTGTTCTTATAAATCAGCTGCCATGAGACAACCAGCATCAAGATTCCGAGCACGACCAGCAGAAGCTGTACTTCGTTTTTTTTCATCTGTCCTTCCCCCTACTCTATGATCTCTTCATCCGCTGCTGTGTCACCGGCGCTGTCCGTCTGCGCCGGCGGCTCCGGCACGGGCGTGGGATCGGACAAACCGCCCTTATACAGTACCTGAACCGTGAAGCTTACCTTCGGCTCCTCCTCCTGCACTTCTCCGTCCATCACGGCTCCCGAGTCCGTCATGCCGGTAACCTCTACCCCCGCCACACTTTCAAAGGTGCGGAACTGCTGCACCAGCTTCGCCGCCTCCTTCTTATCCGCGACCGTCACCGACAGGCTCACCCCGTTCAAGTCCGCGTTAAAAGCCTGCACATTCAGGGAAGTCGGCATCTTTTCTTGCATCTCCTCGATAAAACTCACCAGATCGTTATTTAACGTCACCGTATTGCTCTCAAAAAACGCCAGCTTTTCAAAGGTATATTTCTGCTGTAAATACTCTTTATATATGGTCTCCGCTTCCGCAAGTTCCGTCATCCGGTTATTCAGTCTGACATTTTCGTCCCTTGCCGACTTCAGACTGATAAAAGAGACTGCCGTCAGAACCGCCGCGCCTATAAACGACGCCACCATAAAGAGAACCGCGACCTTCATTCTGTCCTTTTCATCCGGCAGAAGCTGCATCGATTTCTTGTCTTTTTCCTTCTCGCCCATAAAACCGAGAGGCGCAAGCGACGCACCGATACAGGTCAGAAACTCGCCAAAACTCTTATCCTTAAAAAATTTTTCAAGCTGTAATCCCTTAACTTCCCGCAGAGGCACAAGCGGCAGTTCAAGGGTGTTTGAGATCAGTTCCGCAAGCCCCTTAAAATCCCCGCCCAGCCCGGACAGATAAGCCTTTTCGATGGCAGCGCCGTTATTTCGTGTAAAGTAATCCACAACACGCGCTATGCCGTTTATCAGATAACTGAGGGACTGCATGATCTCATCGTTCATACACTCCCTGTCCTTAAAGATATGTACCGCTTCCTCATAACCGGGCTTCTGGAATTCATCCATCTCCATCAAGGCGAACACCGCGTCATCCACGCCGTAAGCAACCGTTCTCTGCAGGACAACCGTCTGATTCTGCAGAATGGTGATGATCGTGGAACCCTCATCCACCTTGACTACCATCTGGACGCCCGTGTCGCAATGTCTGCGGAGCACCTGAAAAATACTGTTTCCGCTGTAGTCCAGCGCGACGACATTGCAGCCGAGCGCCTGCGCAAGCTGAAAATAGCCCGCCGCCATAAGCTTGGGAACGGCATAGACGATCACTTTGTACTGTTTGGCGCCATTCTCGTTCTCCAATGTCCCGACAATGCTGTGCCCGATCTCATACTGCTCCAGATCCACAGGAAAATAGTCGGACACATTCGCCTTGATCAGATCCTTCACCTTATTTTCTTTTACAAACGGAATGGTTATTTCGCGATTGGCGATCTTCGTGGAAGTCATGGAAAAGACAATCTGCTTCGTCTTGATCCGATTTTCCTGCAGCGCCGTCCTGACTGCGCTGACCAGCTCCTCATTCACATTCAGAATACCGTCATTCACCGTACCCTGCGGCGTCTGGACGCTGATCGAGTGGTAGACTCTGGGATTCTTTGTCTTGTAATCCTCCTCACAGATCCTGATCTTAGAGGATCCTATTTCTATTCCCAATATTTTAGACATCCGTTTTCCCCCTTTGGCGGCTCCGCACCCGAAACCAGCCCACATTTTATCTGCAGCAGATAATCTATGATAAAGACCACATTACCTGATGGTCTCTGTTTCCCAATTCATATATCTATATCCAGATCCTACAAACCAATATATGACAAATACCATGCAATCATCTGATCCCCCGCCAGCGCGGAAATCAGAATCCCTATTGACAAATACGGACCAAAAGCAAGCATATGCCCCTGTCCGCTTATCTTCATCCGGGCGATATGTATGACGGAACCGATGATACACCCCATGACAAAGGCGAGTAAAATCTGTTTCCATCCGAGCAAAAGACCGCTCACCGCCATCAGTTTAATATCGCCGCCGCCGATGCCGCGCCCCCTCGTAACCAGATGAACCAGATAGAGAAAACCGCTGACAACAAGGAAGCCGACCGCATAGTCAGACCAATGCGTAAAGTCCGTCGCTATGCGGATCAGCCCCAATGCCAGTATAAATATGTTGATCCCCACCGGGATCTCATAAGTGCGAAAATCGATCACGCTCAAGGTGATCAATGCGGATGCAAGCAGCGCATAAAGTAGGGCTTCCACGCTTATACCGTACACCGCAAACACGATGCAGTAGAGCGCTCCGTTCAGCAGCTCAATGAGAGGATACTGAACGGAGATTTTCTGCTTACAACAACGACACCTTCCCCTTAAACACAGATAACTGAACAACGGCACGAGATCGTACCATTTCAACTGGTACCCACAGTTCATACAGTGCGACCGTATCTTCACTATATTTTCCTGCTTCGGGATGCGGTAGATGCAGACATTTAAGAAGCTGCCGATCACGACCCCGTAGAGGAATATGATTATGTAAAGCAGAACTGTGGGTAGCATGAGGGTGTCCTTTCACTATGCTGTATTAGACTTAGAAAGTCTTGGCGTTAGAACCTGTAAGCGCCGTACCGCCAGGTGCATCTATCCAGCCATCGCATTTAACCGTCACAATTCCATTACTGTCTATCTCTACTATAATTTTAGGCAAAGTGCCACCACTAGTGTAGGTATTGGACGACAATTTTACGTCAGTAAGGTGCACTGTCAAATCAATTTCATCATTAAGCTCTGTACACGCTGAAGCTGTCAATGTAGGATCTCCCGTAGCTGGAGCAACCGGAGCAGCAAATGCAAACGTTGCGCCACCAGCCGGAATTGCTGTATTGACACCTTCCTCTGTACATGCGATCTTCACCACATTCGCAAAGTCCGCAATCCCCGTGTTATCTCTCTGCAGTCTGGTCTTCTCCACATATCTTAAATACTGGGGAGCCAGCACACCGATCAGCACAGCCATGATCGCAACGACGATGATCAGCTCGACAAGGGAAAAACCTTTGTTTGTTAATGACTTCTGTTCTCTTTTCATTTCGCAATCTCCTTCTTTCCTCATTTAATGTTTTTTATCTTAAACGCTCCGCCCTACTTAAGCGCTTAATTCACTGTCCTTATACGTTATCCAGCGCCTCGTACATCTTCATCATCGGCGCCAGCACCGAGGCGATCAGCACGCTGACGATCGCCGCCAGCACGACGATGATCATCGGCTCCATCATCGCCATCAAGGACTGCACCGCCATCTCCACTTCCTCCTCGTAATACTCCGCCAGCTTATCCAGCATGTCCTCGACCGCGCCGGACTCCTCCCCGATTCTGACCATATGGTATGCCATAGGCGGGAACAGCCCGCAGTCCTCCAGCGGTTTGGAGAAAGGCACACCCAGCCCGATCTGCTCCTTCGCGTCCAGAAGCGCTTCCTTAAACCAGATGTTCGTCATGGTGTTCGCCACGATCTCCACCGCCTCCACCATGGGGACACCCGCCGCCATCAAGGTGCTCATGGTGCGCGCCATGGAAGCCGCCGCCGATTTCACCGTCAGCTCCTTCACCCCCGGCAGGGAGATCGCTATCTTGCCAAAAACATGTTTTCCGAGATTCGTCCCCGCAAACCCTTTGATCCCAAACACCAGAGCGAGCACGCCCGCTATGAGCAGATACCACTTCGCCTTTATAAAATCACTTGCCGTCAAAACCGCCTGCGTGATCGCCGGCAGCTCCGTATCCAGCGACTCAAACATCGTAGAATACTGGGGGATAACAAACACCAGCATGACGATCACCACGGCGATCGCCACCACCATCAGCACGATCGGGTACACCATCGCCTTCTTCACGAGCGCCTGCGTCTTGGACCGTCTCTCGAGCTGGGTCGCCACACGGTCCAGCGACGTGTCCAGACTTCCCGAAGCCTCGCCCGCCGCCACCATGTTCACCATGATGCCCGGAAAGATCTTCGGCTCCTTCGCCAGAGACTCCGCCAGCGGTTCGCCCTTCTCCATGCTGACCCTGACCGTTTCCAGAGCCTTCTTCAGTCTCTTGTTCTCCGTCTGCTCGCAGAGCATCTTCATCGCCTCCAAGATGCTCACGCCCGCTCTCGTCATACTCACGAACTGGCGGCAGAACACGCTCAAGTCTCTCGCCGTCGGCTTGCCGCCGATATCAATATTGATATCTCTGGTCAGCGCATTCTGTTCCGCGATATTGACAACTGTCAGATTCTGTCGTTTCAGCTCTGATCTCGCCGCATTCAGCGAATCGGCGTCGATGCTCCCTTTGGAAGCCTTGCCGGTTTTATCTATCGCTTCGTATCCGTAAACCGCCATCTTATGTCCCCTTTTCGCCCCGCCTTACCAGCCAGTTTCTATCTCAGGGCATACTTTCCTTAATGTTATATTATACCCCCCCCCCGGAAAAAGTCAAGGCATCGCGGCTTTCCCTATGCTTTTTTGTGCACTTTTACCCGTTATTCCCACCGCTTGGAAATAATCGGTTTCCAGACATCCTCTCCCAGCCCGTCGCCCTCCAGAATATCATACTGCACGGTCTTATAATGGCTGAGCGCCCGGATCTGCTCCTCGGTGCCTTCGCGGATGAGCTCCCCCGACGCGTCCCGCACAAATTTCCATGAATTTGTCTGAAAATAAGCCCTCTCATAGCGCAGGATCCGCGCCATATCGGCATCCGGCAGTCCCGCATAGTCGATCAGCATCATGGGCAGATAGTACATGCTCTCCCCCGAGAAAACCGGCTTTTCTTCGGAACCATTGCTCCACACAATGACCGGCGTTCTATACAGCCGTTCTTTCGCGCCATCCGCCCTCTCGCCCAGACCGAACGCCTCCAGCGTCTCCGCCGAGAAATAGGGACAGTGATCCCCGAACATCATCAGAACCGTCGGCTGTTCCGACATGGAAAAATACTCTACGAGCTGCGCAAACGCCAGATTCGCCAGATAAATACCATTTATATAATTGACAACGCTGCCATAGTCCTCCTCGCCCAACCGCTCTCCCGCCACCGACATCTCAATGGGATAGTCGTAATCCGTCACTGACTCCTCGTGATAGTCCAGTACCCTACTGTGATTCGCTATGGACACTGCCCAGATAAACTTCGGCGCATCGCCCTCCTGCCGGGACAGGGCAATGATCTCCTTTGCCAGAGACTCATCCGAAATGTAGCGGGTGTAGATGTCCTTATGTTGCATGTCGCCCTCAAAAATCACCCGGTCAAACCCCATCCCCGCATAGGCGCCTTCGCGCCCATAAAAATAGCCGTAATAAGGATGGATCGCCACGGTCTCATAGCCCAGTCCGTTAAAATAGTCCGCCACGGAAGACACCCTGCGCCCCTGCAGCTTGGCGTAGACAGCGTCCGTGTTATAATACTTCGTGTTTAACCCGGTCAGAAACTCTATCTCCGGTCTCAACGTACCGCCCCCGCAGACCGGACTGGTCAGCCAGCCGGTACTGCATCGGTCCGCTAGCTCCTTATAAGGACCCATGGGATCCTGCGAAAAAGTGATCCGGTTCGACTGTATATTGTCCGTATTCCACCATGATTCGTTCATGATAACAATGATGTTCGGATAACCGGAAGATTCTTTTATGGCGGCATTTTCGGAAGCCCCCGGCACACCCCCGGTCACCGGCGACTGCCTCGGCGGCGACTGCGACAGCAGAAAATCGTAGCTCTCCTCCGCCTGCTCCACGCTTATCATGGAAAGGCTGTCGTTTTGCAGGAAGCGGTACAGCACATACCGATCCGTCTCCGGGGAAACCGGTTCAATCGCGTCGATCACATATTCCTTACCAAGAAAATAGTTCGTATAAAGGCATATGCACACGCACAGACCGGCACAGCCGAGTAACCGAATGACGTACAAACCAAGCCTCCGCGCACGCCCTCTCTCCAAAACAGGCTTTCCCCCAGAGTCCGGCTGCTCCTGCGCGTTTTCCTGCCTGTGGCTCCTCGCCTTCCACCCCTTGTCTCCGAGACAGTCCAGCACAACGCCCGCCGCCACAAAGAGAAGGAGTCCACCCGCCAGTATCGCAAGGAAACGGTCCGGCGTAAACTTAAGATAGCCGACCGCCATGCCCGCCGCCTCCGTCAGCCGCAGGTCGTCCAGCCGCAGCAGCTCCTTGCGGTTGACAAACTTGAGATAGCTGGCGTGGGTCAGAAGAAACAAAAGCCCCGACAGGATCACCATGCTGACCCCCGCCTGCGTGGTCAGACAGTAAAGCGCCGCAAACACCATGCCGACAAGAATGCCCTCAAACGTGTAAGTCGCCCTGAAATGATTCTCATAAAAAAAGGTAAAATAGGATTCCTCCGGGCGGACGATATAATAGTCCATAAGACACGGGATGTGTGTACCGTATAGGATCACCAGCCCGGCTAGAAAAAAGAAATATAAAGATAAAAAGCGCAGAGCCGCTTTTCTGTTGTTTGAAAGCCCTGCACCTTTTCCGCCTGTTTTATACATGATATTCCACGCCTCATCTTAAACCGTGCAAAAAGCATTTCCTGCCAGCTCATAATTGCCGCAAATATCCACCGAAATAATGAATGTCTGCTCTAAGTAATCTATACATTCTGAGATATATTTTTCAGAAAATCTTTTTGCCTTGTCTTCTGACCATTCCTTAAAACTACTTATTAGCTGCTCCTTATTTTTGGGTTTTCCGTTTTGTACTAAATACAATACGGTCGAAACTCCTTCCAGCTTCTTATCCGTCTGTATCGCATTCACATATTCTGTTGATTTCTTTACAGCAATATGCAGTTTATCAAATTGGCGATCTACTTTTTCACTGCAAATCATCTGGTATATCTGTTCAAATGTTTTTTGGGAATTGTCAATTCCATAATAATTTTGGTATTCTTTTATATTTCGTGCTACGATATCCACAGCATGAGAGTATGGACCATATTTCCATTTGTCATATTTAAAATATTCTTCTTCTAAAAATATATTGGTAAAGTATCCTGCTTTTTGTAATCTGATACTGTTAAACCTTTTTAAATTTAAACGTATATCCAGCAAAACCAACCCGGAAAGACTAATTTTCGGCGGTTTTTTGGGCATTGCGCTATATGAAAAGGACGGTTCAAAAATAACAAAATCATAACGATCCGCTATATCAAAAATTTTGTTTTCAACCACTTTCTTTACTTCCGCCCAATCCAGCCCGCCATTTCCACATCCCAGCGGCGGGATCGCAATTTTTTTGACAGCTAATTTGGGAAGTAATTCAACAAAAGCCTCCATTCCTTTTTCAATATATTCCATTTTTGAACTTTCACGCCATTTATTCTTTGTGGGAAAATTGATAATCGTAATCCCTTCCTCCATAAAGGAATGCACCTTTCCGACCGCCAGCTCCCCCGACTTGCAGGCTTTCACATATGATTTGTTATTCTCAGGAAATCTCATTTTAAATTGATATGCAACGCCCTTCCCCATAAACCCCTCGCAGTTAACTGTGTTTATTAAGCAATCTGCATTACATTCAAACATGTTTCCCTTCGTATACTCTATCATAAAGTTCCTTTCCCAAACCATGTAGACTGAATACTTACATACGGAGGCTGCTCTGAAATTCCTTTATTCTGAAAAAGTTTTTCGACATATCGCTGTGTTTCCGCATCCGGCACATAAACGCATTGAAACAGTTCTGCCGGAATACGTTTATCCGTCAGACACTCCGCCATTTTAACATTACGCGAATACTCATCTCCTCCGCCAACTTTTTCCATTGTCTCCCAATCAATATTTTTTATTCCGTCCTCATAATGATATAAAACACATTCCTGCTGCGATAACGGATGCTTTACTAATATTTTAAAATCATTAAATTCCGCCAATGCCCTTCTAATACATATATACACAAACTTATCCGTTGGATATGTATTCTTGACAGCAACGTCAAACGCAGAATATGGGTGAAAATGAAACGGCGTATATATGTCCAGACCTAAGTCTTGTCTTTTACTAATGATCTGCTGATCCGCAACATCTCCGAAAAGCATTTTCTGCTCTATCAGCTGCCTTCTGGGCAGCAGACCATGATTAATTATCATTTCCATGTTATCCACTTTTGTGAGGTGGTATAACAATTTCTTATCTCTGACTCCCTCTAATCCCACTGTATCTTTTTTCCCCTCTTATCACTGTATATTCAGGCGGTCAGATGACCTTCGTCTGCATCCCATCGGGATCCTGCGCGAACTGAATCGCCATCTCCCGGTCGATCTTTCCCTCGTAAAACAACTGGATGATGGCGTCGTCCATGGTGATCATCCCCATCTTGCGGTTGGTCTGCATGACGGACGCAAGCTGGTGCGATTTTCCCTCACGGATCAGGTTTCTGACCGCATGATTCGCGTGCATCACCTCAAATGCCGCCACTCTGCCCTCTCCATCCATCGTCGGGATGAGCTGCTGGGAAATGACAGCCTCCAAGACGTTTGCAAGCTGTACTCTGATCTGCTGCTGCTGATGGGGCGGGAATACGTCGATCACACGGTCCACGGTACTTGCCGCACCGATGGTATGCAGGGTGGAAAGCACAAGGTGCCCGGTCTCAGCCGCCGTGATCGCCACGCTTATGGTTTCAAAGTCGCGCATCTCACCGACCAGAATCACATCCGGGTCTTCACGCAGCGCCGCCCGCAGGGCGTTGGCATAACTCTGGGAATCCAGCCCGATCTCCCTCTGGTTTACCATGGCGCACTTGTGCTGGTGCAGATACTCGATGGGATCCTCCAGCGTGATCACGTGGGCATCCCTGTTATTGTTGATTTTGTCAATGATAGCCGCCAGCGTGGTAGACTTACCGCTTCCCGTAGGTCCTGTCACAAGAATCAGCCCTCTTTTGCGCTCATAGAGGTTGACAACAGACATCGGCACGCCCAGTTTCTCCGGCGCCGGAACCTGTGTGCCTACCAGACGCAGCGCCAGAGCCGCGGAACCTCTCTGCTTGTAGACGTTGACACGGTACCGCCCCAGTTCCGGAATCGAGAAGGACATGTCATACTCGCCCCGCTCATCAAAACGTTCACGCTGTACATCATTCATAATGGAATAGGCGACCGACAGCGTGTCCTGCGGCATCATCTTCGGGTAATCCATGGTAATCAGATTTCCATTCACGCGCATCTTGGGCGGTATTCCCACTGTGATATGTACATCTGACGCACCGGCATTCTTCGCCGCCTGCATAATCTCCTGTATCGTCGGCATTTCCGATTTCCCCCTCTTATCGTATTTTAGCAGTTCCTATGGAACCACCACTTCCAGATACTCCTCTTCTTCCACTTCTATCCCGTTTTTCTTCAGCAAATCCATATTCATCACATGACGGTTGTCCAATGTCCTCATAATATCCCTGATCTCCAGATCCTCATAAAGATCCATGTCCGCCAGATCAATCACGCTGTTATCGCGGAACATCAAGATTAAAGGCCGCAGAATATCCGCCTCATTCGCTGCAAGGACAAGCGCTTTCTCCCCGGTATTCAGCTCCACACTGACTCCGGGCACCAGAATATTGACGGACTGGATCAGCGCCTCCACCACTCTGCTGTGGTATACTTTGGGATTGTCCAAAAGGAATTTCAACGCTTCCACCTCAGATGCCGGCTCCTCGTCCATCTTCATGGCGGTCATCCTGTCATAAGTTTCCGCCACCGCCAGCACCCGCGCCCCGTTCACCAGCCGGATCGAGGAAATATCCTCTCCCGTTTTCATGCTGGTCAGCATCTTGTATGCCTGAGAGCAGATTCGTTTGATGTTAGGCTTCGTGGAAAAAGCTGTTTCAAGAAGGGCGTGTCCCCTCTCCTCCCGGATTTCCATCGTCATATCAACCAGAGTGCCACCCGCAGCAGCCTCATCCTCGAAGCGCATAATCTTTCCGATATCATGGACGAGCGCGGCTTCCACCGTCTCCATCTGCTCCTCCACCTTCAAATTCATAACATGCGTTATCATCGCACAGAGAATCGCCACATTCAGGGAATGCTTATATATGTAATCCTCCTTACTGCGCAAATTCTGCAGAAAATTAATTCTGGCATCCATATGTCCGTAGTTCTTGATTATGTTGGAAGCGATCATCTGGGTTCTCTGCGCCCTTCCGCTCTCCGCAATGGCATCCAGTTCCTCCCGGATCGAAAACACGCACATGGTCTGAAACCGCTCAAATTCCACGTCCGCCCTCGTCATGGGCGGCACGGGCTCCGCGGGCTCCAGAATAAAAATCCCCAGCAGCCCGAAATTCCGCACACTGTTGATGCCCTGCACCGTCAGTCTGGAATTTCTCTCATAAAGCAGGACGCCATTTTTATTATAGATAGGACGCGCAAGTCTCATTCCGGTCTTCAAATCTTCGCTCTTTATAAAACGCATTGTCCCATTCCTCCATTCTGTCTCTATCTTCTCCCCGGCGCTGCGTCTGTACCGCGTCCGGGTTTCTGCCCCAAACTTTTTTATGCGATGCCGCAGGACTCATAACCTTCTTTCAGTTTTTCCAGCGCCCGCTTCTCAATTCTGGACACGTAGCTTCTGGAAATGCCGAGTCTGTGGCCGATCTCCCGCTGCGTGATCTCCTGTCCGCTCAAAAGTCCGTATCGCATCAGAATAATCTCCCGCTCCCTGTCCGAGAGCCTCTCCGTGATCAGACCTTTGAGTCTGTGCAGCTTATCCTCCACTTCCATCCTGTCGACCACGTCCACCTGATCCTGCTCGATCACGTCAAGCAGGCTGATCTCATTGCCCTCCCTGTCCGTACCGATCGGTTCATACAAAGATACTTCCCGGGAAGTCTTTTTCTTTGCCCTGAGGAGCATCAGCAGTTCATTGTCTATGCAGCGCGACGCATAGGTGCTCAGTTTCCCCTTTCCCGCGTCGAAAGAATCTATCGCCTTAATCAATCCGATGGTGCCGATGGATATGAGATCTTCCATGTCCTCGTCCACATTCTGGTATTTCTTGGCAATATGCGCCACCAGACGCAGATTCCGCTCTACCAGAATCCCTTTGGCCTCTCCACGCTCTCTTTCGCTGCCTGTTTTAAGCTGCCCCAGATATACGGCCTCATCCTTCGCAGAAAGTGGCTGGCTGAATGTTTTCAAAAGGAGCCTCCAAAGTCCATTTACTCTATTCTATGACCCGGTGGCTTCCCAAGTGCCTTTCCATCTGTCCCAATTATAAATAGACACTCTTCATTATATTATACAAGCATAGCAGTTGAAAGTCAAAATAGAAACGCCGCAAATACCGCATTGCTCACGTCAATGCCGCGGGGCGTCAGCCGCAGCCGTTCCCCCGCCCGCTCCATAAGCCCCTGTTTTTCAAACATGCCGATCTGTTTTCCGTAAATCTCATCCGCGCTTTTTGCGAAATATTGCCGGAACTCCCCCAGATCCACACCTTCTGTCAGTCGAAGCCCCAGAAACATAAACTCCTCCATCTGCTCCTGCAGGGTGAGAGGCTGCACCTCGCAGCGCCCCGTCTGCCGCAGCATTTTTGCAAACGGCTCAGCCTGCAGCCCTTCTTCCGTATGCAACCCACGTTCTGCCGCTGTTCTGGTGAGATGCACAGCCCGCCCTGCCTGCATCTCCGCGGCATGTATCACACAGCCGGAATCCAGATGTCTGTCACGCGCTTCCACCCGCTTCACACAAGCCGCGTAATCCGCCTGCGCGTCCGGGTTTTTCCACCGCACGTTCCCCACCATGGAGGACGCCCCCAGACCGAATCCCACATAATCTCCCCTGCGCCAGTACACTTTGTTGTGGCGGCACTCCCGCCCCTCTCTGGCATAGTTGGAAATCTCGTAGCGGTGAAACCCCGCCTCTCCAAGAACCGTTCCCGTCAGTTCGTACATCTCCCGGTCTTCGTCCTCGTCGGGAAACCGATAAGCGTTTTGGTTTACATAAAGTGGAGTCCCCTCCTCCAGAATCAGACTGTACGCGGAAATGTGCTCCGGCGAGAGCGCGACGACCCGCTCCAGCGTTCTTCTGTACGAAGCCATGCCCTGCCCCGGCAGTCCCGCCATCAGGTCGATATTGATATTGTCAAATCCCGCCGCCCTTGCCAGACTGTAAGTTTCCAGAAAGCTGCCGTAGTCGTGAATCCGCCCGATACGCGCCAGCTCTTCGTCATCCGTGGACTGCAGTCCGATGCTGAGGCGATTAATACCATGCGTTATGTAATCAGCGAGTTTCTCCGCCGTCACCGTACCGGGATTGCACTCGATGGTAATCTCGGCGTCCTCCGCCACGGAAAAGCCGTCCCTGACCTGTTCCAGAATCCGTCCCGTGTCCCGCGCCGGGAGAAGAGACGGCGTACCCCCTCCAAGAAAGATGGAGACCACTCTGTGATCTCCATAAAATACCGACTGTTCTTTTATTTCCCGCAGCAATAAGTTTACATAACTTTCCATCTCCCCGTCGCAAGCCGGTCTGGAAAGAAAATCGCAGTACAGACATTTCTTTACGCAGAACGGTATGTGGATATAGATGCTTAAATCTCTCATCCTGCCTCCTGTGCGGGCGTTCCCAGACTGCCCGCTTCCTGCCTCCTAGTTGTCATCCAGCTTCAGCACGCTCATAAAGGCGCTCTGGGGGATCTCCACACTGCCCACCTGACGCATCCGCTTCTTGCCTTCCTTCTGTTTTTCGAGCAGTTTCTTCTTCCGGGTGATGTCACCGCCGTAACACTTGGCGAGCACGTCCTTGCGCATCGCCTTGACCGTCTCTCTGGCGATGATCTTTCCGCCCACCGCCGCCTGAATGGGAATCTCGAAGAGGTGCCTCGGAATCTCATCTTTCAGCTTTTCACACATCTTCCTGCCCCGCTCATAGGCGCTGTCCGCATGGACGATAAAGGAGAGCGCGTCCACCTCGTCGTGGTTGATCAGAATATCCAGCTTCACAAGCTTGGACTGCTCGTACCCCTTTAACTCATAGTCAAAAGAGGCGTATCCTCTGGAACGGGATTTCAGCGCATCGAAAAAGTCATAAATAATCTCATTCAGAGGCAGATCGTATTTTAAGAGCGCCCGGGACGACTCAATGTACTCGGTGCTGATGTACCTGCCGCGCCGCTCCTGGCAAAGCTGCATGATCGGACCGATAAACTCCGTGGTCACCATGATCTCCGCGCTGACCACCGGCTCCTCCATGTAGTCGATCTCGGAAGGATCGGGCAGATTGGAGGGATTGGTCAGCTCGGTCATCTCCCCGTTTGTCTTGTATACTCTGTAAATAACGCCCGGCGCGGTGGTCACCAGATCCAGATTGTACTCGCGCTCCAGACGCTCCTGTATGATCTCCAGATGCAGAAGTCCCAAAAAACCGCAGCGGAACCCGAAGCCCAGCGCGATGGAAGTCTCCGGCTCATAGTTTAACGAAGCGTCGTTGAGTTTCAGCTTCTCCAGCGCGTCCCGCAGATCCTGGTACTTCGCCCCGTCCGCCGGATACATGCCGCAGTAGACCATGGAGTTGACCTTCTTGTAGCCGGGAAGCGGCGCTGCACAGGGATTGTCCACATCCGTCACCGTATCGCCCACGGCGGTGTCCTTCACATTCTTGATGGAGGCGGTGAGATACCCCACCATCCCCGCTGTCAGCTCGTCGCAGGGGATAAACTGTCCCGCGCCGAAATACCCGACTTCCACCACCTCCGCGGTGGCTCCCGTCGCCATCATCCTGATCTTCGTGCCCTTTTTTATCCTGCCCTCCTTGATGCGGCAGAACACGATCACGCCCTTGTAGGAATCGTAGACAGAATCAAAGATCAGCGCCTGCAGCGGATTGTCCGGGCTGCCGTCTGGCGCGGGAATCTTCTCCACGATCGCCTCAAGCACCTCCTCGATACCGATGCCGTTCTTTGCGGAAATGAGCGGCGCGTCCTGCGCCTCAATGCCGATCACATCCTCGATCTCATTTTTCACACGCTCCGGGTCCGCGCTGGGCAGATCAATCTTATTGATCACGGGGAACACGTCCAGATCGTGGTCCAACGCCAGATAGACGTTCGCCAGCGTCTGCGCCTCGATGCCCTGCGCCGCGTCTACCACAAGAATCGCCCCGTCGCACGCCGCGAGGGAACGGCTCACTTCATAATTAAAATCCACATGCCCGGGCGTGTCGATCAGGTTAAAAATATACTCGTTCCCGTCCTTCGCCTGATAGACGATGCGCACAGTCTGGGCTTTGATGGTGATGCCCCTCTCCCGCTCCAAATCCATATTGTCCAGTATCTGCGCCTGCATCTCGCGGCTGGTGAGAAGCCCCGTCTGCTCGATGATTCGGTCCGCCAGCGTGGACTTGCCGTGGTCGATATGCGCGACGATACAAAAATTTCTGATTTTACTCTGGTCCATAACTTCCTCCATTCTTCACATGGAGAAAGTATACCAAATCCGCGGCTTGCTGTCTATATTTAATCCCCCTCAGACTACTCCTCAGACGCCTCCTCCCCGGTATCCTCTCCCCGCTCCGGCTCCCTGCCGGAAAAAACCAGATCCAGCACGTGCGCCAAAACATCACATGCGTTATGTATCTCCTCCTCCGTATTGTTCTGCGCGCCCAGTTCGATCAACAGGGATCTGGGGCAAAGGTGCATATTGTAGCGGTACGCCTTCAGATAGATTCTGCGTGCAATTCCGGGATAATACTCGTTACACGCCGCCTGCATCTGGAAGGACAACGCCAGATTGTCCTCCAGATAGGGGTTCTCCAACTGCGCAATCGCTCCCTTTTTCGTCCGGCACAGACCGTTAAAAAACATAAACTGCGCGGTGGGCCGCCCCTGCAGTTCCATGACGAGACGCCTGTCCGCCGGCATCTCATCCCGGTGCAGGTCGATTACCACTTCTATGGAAGGGTTATCCCGCAAAATCGCCTCTATGGAAGGCAGGGAGTTGTTGTAGGCATAAGCCCTGTCCTCATCGTAGCAGCCTGTGTCATGTATCACATTATACCCGTAATTTTCCCGCAGAAGCTCCGCCAGATATTCTCCCGCCCCCAGAATCCCGCTGTTCTCGTCGCCGGGAACGGAATCCACGAAGCTTTCTTTGGAGTGGGTGTGGTAAAGCAGAATCTGGGGCGCGTCCGCATCCCCCCGGATGCGCATATCCTTCTCCAGAAGTGTTTCCGCCCGCAGCAGTTCCTCCCCCGCAACGGTGGTGCTGTCCACCGCGTAAAAAGCCTTGATCAGCGCCTCGTAGGAAGTCAGTTCCTCCCACTGGTAGCGGTAGCTTTTTTCCTCCACACAGGCAAACGACTGTTCCTCCTTCTCGTCTTCCGCAGGCTCTTCCTCCGCCTGCTCCGCGGATAAATAACGCTCATTTTCCTTAAGAAACGCCGACTCCATATTCTTTTCCAGATGCATGGCGTCATCGCCGTACTCCAGTGCTTCCTCCGGCAGCCCCCTGTGGTCCTCATCGCTCCCCTCCGGCAGAAGAAGTCTGGCGTAATCGCTCTCCGTCACGCCCTCTCCCCCGTTCTCCAGCGCATAGAGCAGCCCCGGATACGGGAAAAGCAGCGCCCCTCTCCAGAAGTCATTTCCCGAGGCAGGAACGTCCGTCTCACTCATTCTGCGGATCCCGGGCAGATATGGCTCCATCACCAGTTCCTCCGCAATCCCGTGCAGGGCGGAAACTTCCGTCTTTTTTTCTCTCCCCCGCAAAAGCTCCACGCATCCGAATCCGAGAGCAATGATAACAACTGCTATTAAAATAATTTTCAGCCACTTTCTATTCTTGTACATACTAAAGATATATGCACCGCGAATAGAACTTCATACCAACACTTCACGTCAGAGATTCAGCGCGCCGTTGATCCCGTCGCAGATAATATGGCTGATCTGGCGGATCTGCTGATCTACGTCCTTTGTGGTCACATACATATTATTCAGTTCTTTGAGGGTGACGGGTCTCTCCCCCATGGCGTCCCCCACGATTGTAGCCGCATCCACCACCGTCGGCACGCCAAGCGCCAGCACCGGAATGTGAAGCGTCTCCTCCGTGATGGCGTTCCGGTGGTTTCCCACGCCGGAGCCGGGATGAATGCCCGTGTTCGTGATCTGGATGGTGCGGTTCAGACGTCTGGTGGAACGTGCCGCCAGCGCGTCGATCGCAATCACCATATCCGGCTTTGTCTCCCCGATCACCCCCTTGATGATCTCCGCGGACTCCATGCCCGTCTTCGCCATAACGCCCGGCGCCAGACTGCTCACCAGATGCATCTTTGTGCGGTTGTAAGCCACTTTGCCATACTCCATCACAATATGCCGGTTGACAAAGAGATTATCCACCACATTCGGTCCGAGGGAATCCGCGGTGACCTCCCGGTTGCCAAGCCCCACCACCAGAATCGACTGTTCCTTGTCGGGATTCGGCAGGATCCCGCGAAGCTGCTCTGCCAGAATGCGCGATATTTCCTGATGGTAGTCCTCCTCCGGCTCCGTCATGGCGGGCGCTTCCAACGTGATATAGGTGCCCATGGGTTTCCCCAGCGCCTTGGCGCCGTTTTTCGTCTCTATAACCACCCGGGTGATGTGCACGTCGCTCTCCTCGTCATAGTGCTCTTCCACTTCCACTCCATGAAGCCCGGACTCTTTTTCCCCAATGCCTTCTCTGGCTTCCAACGCCAAGTCCGTCCTGACATTTGACCAGCTATCCATAACAATTTCCATTCCTTTCCATTCTGACTTTCAACTCGCAAACCCGCGCTTTCAGCGCTCTATGTCCGATTTCATCGGACGTTTGCTCGTTAACGCTGCAAGAAAAGCAAATGTCTGCTTCGCAGCCGCCTGCTTTTCTTCTGCAGCTGTTATATTTTATGCGCCATTTTCTCTCCCGCCCATTTTGTTTTCTATTTTTTGCAAAAATAAACAAAATATGTATTGACATCCCTATTTCCATAATCTAAAATAAGATGCGTGTGTTTCTATTAAGACGTCCGTGTCCGGCTTTAATGAGACACGTCCCTATAAGAAGTAAGAAAAAAAAGTGTAAATGTTTTGAAATGGAGGATGTTATGGCTAATATCAAATCTGCAAAAAAGAGAATTCTGGTAAACAGGACGAAGGCTGAGAGAAACAAATCCATCAAGTCCGGCGTCAAGACAGCGATCAAGAAAGTGTACGCTGCCATCGAGGCGAATGACAAGGATGCCGCACAGAGCGCGCTTCTTGCAGCGACCAGCGCGATCGACAAGGCTACCAAGAAAGGCGTTTACCACAAGAATACCTCTGCCAGAAAGGTTTCCCGCATGAGCCTTGCCGTAAATAAGATGGCGTAAGAAGCGGTCAGTATTTTCTTATAATATGTATGACAGTATGAAAGGCGGATGCTTTTGCACCCGCCTTTTTCGCGCGCTGACAGTATTGACGTGGGTGTGAATTGTAACTTCTTAGCGGCTGTGTCCGCCGCCTCCGTGATGACCGCCTCCGCCGCCATGGCTTCCGCCGCCTCCACCGCCGTGACCGCCACTGCTCGTCTGGATTTTCCGCTGCGTCACCGTCTTTCGCAAAAACCGGTCCTGCGCCACCCGGAAAACAGGCTCCCTGCCCGCCACATAAGTGGTAGCCGTGGTGGTCTTTTTACCCTCTTTTGACCGCCAGTTGACCGCCGCAAAAATAACAGCCGATATTATTCCAATCAGCCATGGCACAAATCCCGGCACAGACAGATGGGACACATTCCAGCCCATCATATCGTGATAAAAATCATTGACATAGGTCTTGTAAGCGCGGTACGGGTCGTTCTCCACATACCGGTACACATTGTCCAGAAGATGGTCGATATCTTCCACATAGTAGGCGTCCCGCGCCCGCCCTGTGGTGCACAGCCATGTATGTATACTGCCGTCATCCTCCCTCGACCAGTTGTCCACCAGCATCACGCCGTCGCCATCCGGCACGTCGTAACCAAAGCCGTCGTTCTCCCAGCGCTGTTCCGCGTACACCCTCACATATTCCTCAGAGATCACGCCCGGCTCAACCGACCGCGCGTACTCCTCCAGAGGCTCATCCAGCGTGACAAGCACGATATCGCACCCCGTCTGTTTCTCACGTTTCGCGATCAGCCTGCGCAGCTTCTCCTCCTCCTTGTCCGACAGCACACCCGCGTTGTCAAAGACCCTCTCATCGGTGACACACTCTGTATTTGTCCGCTGATAGTCCATCGTCTTTGCCAGCGCCCAGTGTCCCGCATGCAGCACGGCTGTCAGAAGCGCCGTTGCGGCAAGTATGATGTACAGCCATTTAAAATAGCGAAAATATTCTCTCACCGTTCCCGTCCTTTCCCGCCGGTCCGTATCAGCCGGAGCCGGCACTTTTCCCACCTGCGCAGAAATTTATAAAATCTCCAGCACATGGACAGCCATGCAGCAAAGCGCCGTCACAGCCGCAAATACCGAGGCGCTGTACGCCAGCACCTTTCCACGGGAAACAGGCGTTACACCGATCACCTTCCCCGTCTGTCCGTTCACATGATACTGGTAAGACTGGTCCTTATAGCGGTAAACATACTGCCAGACAGGCATCAGCGCATAGCAGAAACCCTCTCTCGTCAGTTTCAGGTTCTTCCTGTAAGGACGCACCGAGGCATATCCTGTCAGGGACCCCTGCAGCAGTTCCTCTGAAGCCCGCCTTGCCTTCTGCTGCGCTCTTTCGTCCAGCTCCTGCGCCTCCTGATTGTAAACCTCGCTGAAAAAGCCCGACATGTACTGCGGCTCAAAATCCGCAAGCGCCCGGTAATCATAAGGCTCCATCAGATCCATGATACCGTCGTCCATAGCGATGGACGCGTCCACCGGGATCCGGTCAAAGTCCACATCCATCCGCCGGACCACCTCGAAATAGGAAGTCTCCGTGTACTCCGTGTCACCGCTGCGCCATGTCCTGACTTTGGTGCCCTCCCCCGCAAAATCGTAGTCCGCGTCATAGTCGTAAAGCCAGAAAGGCACATAAATCCCTTCCATCTGCTCCAGACTCTTCGCCGACAAAAAATCGGCGGGCGCAAAAAGCCGTCTGGAAAACTCATGCTCCATTGCCGCCACCGCCATATTCTTTCCTATACAGAAAGGCAGGATCAGTCTGGGCTCAAAGACACCTTCCACCCGCTCATTGAATATCAGGTATGTGCCGCAATGTTCGCATCTGCACGCCGACGTATGCGCCGTATACTGTAAGGGCGCGCCGCAGTTCACGCATTGCACAAGGGAACTGTCCCCTATCTTTTCCTCACTGTCCACACTCTCGCAGTGAGGGCAGTACATCTTTTTCTTTTCCGGGGAATAAACCGTATTTCCGCCACAGTTTTTACACTTAAATAACATCTGTTTCCCTTTCTTAGCCTTGATACCATACTGAGAATGCCGCGTTGTTATTCTCTTCCGTCCCAGCAATAGGTGCACAGCTTACACCTGTCAATGCCGACAGAGGCGATCATATCATCCAGACGGTGATACCGCAATGTGGTGAAATTCAGTTTCTCCCGGATTCCCTCCAGCATCCGCCCGTACTCTGCGCTGTCGGGATCCGCATAGACCGACAGATTCGGGTATTTGTTTTCCCCTTCCAGCTCCTGAATCACACGCCTTGCGATCAGTTCCATCTCTGACGTGGAACGGGAGAAGTTCAAGTATTTGCAGCCGTAAAGAAGTGGCGGACATGCCGGACGGATATGTACCTCCTTCGCACCGCTCTGGTAGAGGAACTCCGTCGTCTCCCGAAGCTGCGTGCCCCGCACAATGGAATCGTCGATCAACAGAAGACTCCTGTCCTTAATCAGGTCATGCACCGGGATCAGTTTCATCTTTGCGATCAGATTCCGCTTGCTCTGGATCGTGGGCATGAAGGAACGGGGCCACGTGGGCGTATACTTGATGAACGGTCTGGAAAACGGGATCCCCGACTCGTTGGCGTAGCCGATGGCATGTGCTGTGCCCGAATCCGGCACACCCGCCACGATATCCGGCTTCACGTCGTCGCGCTTCGCTAACATCGCCCCACAGTGATAGCGCATCTCCTCCACACTGATCCCCTCGTAGGAGGAGGAAGGATAGCCGTAATAAATCCACAAAAACGTACAGATTTTCATATCTTTGCCCGGCGCGGCAAGGGTCTGCACACCCTCCGCCGTCATAATCACAATCTCCCCGGGACCAAGCTCCCGCTCCGGCACATAGCCCAGATTCAGATAGGCAAAGCTCTCAAAGGACACACAGCAGGCGTCGTCCTTCTTTCCGATCGTGACAGGCGTGCGCCCCATCCGGTCCCTCGCGGCATAAATTCCCTTCGGCGTCATAATCAGTATGGTCATGGAGCCGTCGATCAGCTCCTGCGCGTACTGGATGCCCTCGATCAGGTTATCCCTCTGGTTGATGACCGCCGCAACCAGCTCCGTGGCGTTGATATCGCCGCCGCTCATCTCCAGAAAATGCCCTTTCCCGTGCTGGAAGATTTCCGACACGATCTCGTCCTTATTGTTGATCCTGCCCACCGTCGTGATCGCATACGTGCCGTGATGGGAACGGATAATCAGCGGCTGCGGCTCAAAGTCCGAGATACAGCCAATGCCAAGCGTCCCGTACATCTTATTTACATCCTTGTCAAATTTGGTACGGAAAGGCGTATTCTCTATGTTGTGGATCGCACGGTTAAATCCCGCCTCCGCATCATAGAGCGCCATACCTGCCCGTCTGGTTCCCAGATGGGAATGATAGTCCGTCCCAAAAAACAAATCAAAAATACAATTCTCCTTCGATGCCACTCCAAAAAAGCCGCCCATACTTTCCTCCCGTTTTCTTATGTTGTATGAAATTGCAACAGTTCTATCAAATTCGTGCAAGCACGATTTGCCAATCACCTTCGGTCTGGCTGAACTGTTACAAATATTTCACAGCCGCAGCGTCCGCCCTCTTTTACCCGGTGCAATACTTTCTGCGCCTGCCGGTACATCTCCTTATAACTCTCGCCTGATTCTCCCAGCGCCGCCCCCGCGCTCAGCGTGACGGTGGGCATATCCCGGTCCCCGTGCAGCAGCCTGTCGTTCACAACGGCGATCCGCCTGCGGATGCCCCTCACCTGCTCGGCTGAAAGCCCCTCAATCCAGATGCCGAAGGTATCCTCGGAAAGCCTGCCTATGCCGTCCTCTCCCCTAAAATGCTCCCGCAGCGTGGCATAGACATTTTTCAGCACCCGGTCTCCTGTCTCCCTGCCGTAGCTGTCGTTGACTTCCTGCATGTGATCCACATCCACCAGAAGAAGGCAGCCTTGCCTATGCTCGCCTGCCAATGCGTCCTCCACTATTTTCTGAAAAGCGCTTTTGTTCACCGCGCCCGTAAGCGCGTCCCGTTTCCCGGGCCCGAAACTTTTCCCGGCTGCGTCCGCCTGCGGTTTCTGCTGTACCGGGGAACGCCTTAGAATGTTTAACACCTCTGTTTCCTCCTAGCGTCCTGCCTCTTTTATCTTACTGTATATCGGGGCGGGTTGCAATTCCCTTTTTATTTTTACGCCCATATTTCCTTTTAAATTGATGGTTAAAAATCAAACAAATGGTGGCATAATCTAGTATAATGATACTCACAGAATCATTAATCGTAAAGCACTTAATCCTACAGTTAAAACACTTTACGCAATGGCTTATACAACAGACACAGAAATGTACCGTCTATTTTTAAGAAGTTCAAGGGAGGAAGATATATGATTTTTACACCTTATTCAGATGAATCTAAAGTAATTAACATGATACGCCGCTTTCGTAATGAAGATTATGCATTAGTCCGCATGACATATACGATGATTGACAAGAATAATCTGGATGCGAATGGTATTCTCAGAGATCTTCTGTCTGACTGGGGACTTGTTGACTATGAACAGCTAGAAAATGGCGGCAGTTTTGGTATCACTTACGATGCCTATTTTATCCAAAATGGCAAAACCGATGTCATCAAACTGAAATTTTACAAAGTAGCTAATACCAGGGGTGACAGACGTTTTTCCATTGAAAAACTAAAGCGAAAAATGGAAAACGGTGAGATTAACGAAGGTGATCTTCTTTATATTTCAATCTTTCGGCAAGCAAACGGCATTCCTCGAATTTATATAATCAATTTGACGCACAATATCCCGGCTGAAAATGATTTGCTTCATGCAATTGGTGTGGATGCCATTACAGACCTGTTCTATCAGATTAAACCCCGCTTACAAGAAATTGTCAACGGAGGTTTCTTTGACAACGCTAAAGGATACGGTCCAGTTGCGCCAAAAGATGTCGGGGATACCTTAGAAGCTCTTCTTGGAATAAATACGAACAATCGTATAGATGCAGATTATAACGGTCTGATAGAAATAAAATCAAAAGGCGGAAGCAGAACATTAGACACACTATTCACTTTAAGACCACAGTTTGAGGGAACAAGGGTTGCGGAATATGAACCATCAGACCGAAACAGAGTATCAGCATTTGCAAGAATATATGGTTATGATTCAGATGCTCATCCTGGATATAACAGTCTGTACATAACCATAGGTTCGGCGGAGGCGCCTCAGAACAATCATGGTTTTTATCTCCATGTAAACGATGAAGGCAGACAGGTCAACATCGTCTGGCGCAACCCCATCACTGGCAAACCAGAGATCGCTGCATATTGGTCCTTTGATGCCTTAAGACAACAGCTATACCTAAAACATCCCTCCACATTATGGGTTAAAGCCGAAAGCAGAGAAGTGAATGGAATGGTTCAATTCAAATATCACGAAATCGAATTTTCCAGAGCTCCACAGTTTACAACATTTCTCTCTCTTATTAAAACTGGTGTCATTACCTATGATTGGCGCGGATATATTACAAAAGAAGACCGATATATTGGAAAAAACCACGGAAATGCATGGCGTATTAAACCCTATGCAAAATCAGAGTTATTTGGTGAAATCGAATTCGTACAATTTTAGGTTGCTATCTCATTTTATAACACTCTCCTGATTTCATCAGCAACAGCTTTGGCTAATAACGGAGGAACCGCATTGCCTACCTGAGTACACTGAGGCACTTCGGTTCTTCTTTTTAATCCACCAGTTGTCCGCTTTCCCAAAAACTCAAAAGAATCATCAAAAGATTGACATCTTGCCATTTCTCTGACACTGATCGTTCTTGCTTCCCATGGATTAATATAATCATCCGGAAGAGTAACTACTGTTGCTGAAGGTTCAACGGCATTTAATCTTTGTCTGATATTCTTCTTTGTCAAAAGGACATCTAATGCGTGATCTGGTGCATCTCCATTCCTAAATAACTCTATAACATCATTTGTCTGCATATCCAGTTTATCGCAGCACAGCTGAATCAAAGAATTACTTCCCGTGATATCAATTCCCTCTTCTTTAATTCGTTTTCTCAACGCAGAACCATCTTCGCCCTGATTGAATAATGCAAATCTTTCCAAAACGACATCCGTTGCATTAGGAAGTTCAAGATTCTGAAGATGGCTTCTATCACAAGGAATTGGTTGTCCTGTTATAAATGACGGTGTTCTGCCAGCACTACTTTCTATCTGGTAATCGGAAGGCCTTTGGTTAACTCTGTTTCGTAAATTTTCGTCATTTATCAAATCCCCAATTGCATCACTTAATGTAAGTTGCTGTTCTGACGTAACTGTAGGTTCTGGATAGGCTGGAACGGGAAGATTTTTTCGATATCCTATAAAAATCACACGATTCCTTCTTTGTGGAACACCATAATCCGCAGCATTCAAAATTCGCGGTTTTAAAGTATCATACCCTATTCTCTTTAATTCGGCAGTTAATATATCCGGTGTAACAGAACCATCGGGATATACAGGACCTTCCTCAATAATATTTCCTTCCGAATCATATAAATCCAATCCCCTGTATCCCAAAAATTGCATGTCCATAAACCCCTCTACATTTTCAAGAACAATATATTTGGGATTTACCTCATTTATAACCCTGACATATTCTCCAAACAACAAATTTCTTGGATCTTCTCTATCACGTCTTCCAGCACGTGAAAAACCTTGACAACTTGGACCGCCTATCATCAAGTCTATTTCTGGTATGGATTGATTACGAAATATCTCAAGTTCACTTATTTTCTGATTAATAAAATCTCCATGCAAATTTCTGATATCAGCCCTTTCAAACCATGTATTGTGACCTTGAATAAGCCCTAATTGTGCATGACGATATTTATACGTCACTTCTACCATATCACTTATATCTGAACTAAACAGGATATGAAATCCTGATTGTATCAAACCTTCAGAACATCCTCCTGCTCCGCAAAACAAATCTATTGCATATGGCATATAGCCACCTCCCTATAATTCCATTGTAATCGTATCATATCCTCTAAAAAAAGTCCAGGTGTTATTGTGAAAACCGCTTCTTCAATTCATTATGCCATAAGTAAAGTACACCGACTAATTCATTCTCCGGAAATTTTTAGTGGATTTGCCACTTGTTTTTTACGCGACAATAAACACACCGTCTCCACTCCCGCCGTCCACGGAAACTGGTCGATCGCCACGCACCTTTCTGCCCTATACCCCCTCGCCAGAAAAACCTCCAGATCCCGCGCCAGACTGCTCGCCTTGCAGGAAATATACAGAATATGTTCCACCCCGTAATCTATGATCTTCGTGAGTGCCTTCGGGTGTACGCCGTCCCGGGGCGGGTCGAGGATAATCACATCCGGCTTCTCCGCAATCCCGTCCAGCACCTTCAGCACATCCCCGGCAATAAATTCACAGTTATGTAAACTATTCAGTTCTGCATTCCTCCGCGCCGCCTCCACGGCTTCCTCCACGATCTCCACGCCGATCACCTTCTTTGCCACGGGTGCCATGAGCTGGGCAATGGTGCCCGTACCGCTGTAGAGGTCGTACACAATCTTTCCTCCTATATGATCCGCCGCCTCACCCGCAGTTTCTTCCGATGTCAATATATAGCCCGATATATATTCCCTCGCCGTGCTGTAAAGCAGTTCCGCGCCAAGACTGTTGGTCTGGAAAAAAGAGAACAGCGAAATTTTAAAGCGAAGCCCCAGAAGTTCCTCATAAAAATAGTCCCGCCCATACAAAACCGTCGTCACATCACTCTGCACCACATCCGCCGCGGAATCGTTTCTCACATGCAGGATGCCCACGATCTCCCCGTCGAGGGGCAGCGCCAGCAATCTCCCGGCAAGTCCGGCAAGGATCTCCCGCTCTGTCTCCCGCATCCCTGCCAGCGCGCCCGGTCTTTCCGCCGCAGTCCGCCCGGGCGTCTGTGACGTGGTCACCAGCGCCGCCAGAATCTCCCCGGTCCGCGCCGCCCTGCGCACCACGAGATGCCGCAGATACCCCGTATGCCGCAGTCTGTGATAGAAGGACACGTCCACGCCCTGCTCCTGCAATTCCTCAAAATAATCCCTGACGCAGCGCAGGATTTTTCGGTAATCCTCATCCACGATCTGGCAGTCTGTCACGGACACGATATCATAAAAGCTTCCCCGTTTGTGCATTCCAAGAGAAAGCGGTCCGTCCTTCACCTCATCGCCGAAGGTAAACTCCATTTTATTGCGGTAGCCGAAAACCGCCGGGGACGCCTTCGCCGTCTCAAACAGGCATTCCCTGTCCTGCTTTTCCAGCACGGGCGCAAGCAGGCGCCGCACCTGTCCCTCCTTGATTTTTAAGCTCTCTTCATAGGGAAAAGACATATAGGTACAGCCGCCGCAGCTCCCAAAATGGGGACAGGGGCTTCCCGTCTCCAAAGGGGAAGGCTCCAGCACTTCCAGAAGCCTTCCCTCATATCTGCCGTTTCTCGCCTTGTTGACGGCTGCCCGCACCTTCTGTCCCGGCAGGGCGTTTTTTACGGTGCAGACGCCCTCCTCGCAGACTACGATCCCCCTGTTCGGGAAATCCATGCGCTCCGCGATACCCTCTATGATCTGTCCTTTTTTCATCGTACCCTCCTGCCTCTATCTGCGTGTATAAGCAGATTCTGCTTATACACGCACAAAGAGGACCGCCGGGAAACTTTTATCTCCCGCCGGTCCTGCAATTTTCTCAACGAAACATTTTATACGCCCGTGTCCTCGTCGTCATCCTCATCCTCGAAAAAGTCGTCGTCGAAATCATCGTCGAAGTCGTCCTCAAAATCCTCCAGATAGTCGGGCGTCAGATAACGGTAAACGGCATACGCGATCGCAGCCACCGCCGCAATGGCGCCGATCACGGCAAATATCCACAAAATACTGTTTTTCTTCTCCTCCTCATGTTTCCTGCCGAGAAGTTCATTCACACCTGCATTATCCATGATCTCATCCAATTTATTCAAAATCTCCTTCTTGCTCATCCTATAGCCCTCTCTTTCCCATCGTCTTGATCGCGCCCAAATCCGCCGTGTGTACGGCTCATTGCCATCGCGTATAGTATACCACGTCTTTTCAGATTTTACTATATCTGAATATCTTATTTTATGAAAATTCTGTAAATTTTATACCAGCAGACAAAAAACATTTCACAACCGCTCCGGCTGCGTCCGGCGGACTCAGACCTTCTGCAGCTTGGCAAATCCGGCGTACATAATTTTCTGTCCCGCCTCGTCGAAAACCACCGTCACCTGAGAGTCCCTCGGACCGGGTTCAATCTTTAAGACAGTGCCCTCGCCATAGCGGGCGTGGCGCACCCTGTCCCCTTCCCCGTAACCGATCCTGCCGGGAACCGCCGGCTCTGCCGCCCTGCCGGACGGCACATTCCCCGCTCCGAAGGGATTGCCGCCCACCGTAACCGGCGTTGTCCCCACACCGCGTTTCTTCGGCGCCGCGTAAGCCTTCTTTCTCTCCGTGTACGCGCTCGGCGCAGCAGCATAAGGCTTGACGGGTTCCATGAAAGATTTTGCCGCCCCGTAAGGCTTCGTCCGCAGAAGGCTCCGCTCCTGCGAGTCCTCCTCATAGACTTCATCCATCCGCTTCTTAGCCTGCGCGGGTGTCCCGTCCAGAAGCATCGGCGGGATTTCCCGCACAAAGCGGCTGACCGGATTGTACTGCGTCTCCCCCCTGATCATGCGCTGTTTCGCGCAGGTGAGGGTCAGTTCCTCCTTGGCTCTGGTGATGCCCACGTAGGCAAGCCGCCTCTCCTCCTCGATCTCCATGGGATCGTCGGAAGTGATCGTCATGTAGCTCGGGAACACGCCGTCCTCCATGCCCGCCAGATAGACATGCCCGAACTCCAGTCCCTTCGCGCTGTGCAACGTCATCAGAAGGACCCGGTCGCCGTCGCCGTCCACCCGGTCGATATCCGCCACCAGCGCCACTTCTTCCAGAAACCCGCTCAAAGTCGGCTCATCGCTTTCCTGCTCATATGCCACCACTTTGCTGACCAGTTCCTCTATATTCTCCACGCGGTCCGCCGCGTCCTCCTCGTCGGACTCTTCCAGTTCTTTCAGATAACCCGTCAGGTCGAGCACATCCTTCACCAGTTCTTCCAGACTGTAAAACTCCTGCTTGCTGCGGAAACTCTGTATCATGGTCACAAAAGGCTTCAGTTTGGACGCGCTTCTGCCGATCGTCATAATCTGGTCCGCCTCTGTGAGCGCGTCAAAGAAACTGATATTTCTCTCGTCCGCGTACTCCTGCACCCGCACAATGGTCGCCGCGCCGATGCCGCGTCTGGGCACATTGATGATGCGTTTCACCGCCACGTCGTCCCTGCCGTTGTCAATGGTTTTCAGATAGGCGAGCACATCCTTGATCTCCCGTCTGGAATAAAAGTTTGTGCCGCCGACCACATCGTATGGTACGCCTTCCATGATAAACCGCTCTTCCAGAAGACGCGCCTGCGCATTGGTGCGGTAGAGCACGGCACACTCCCCGTAGGAGAGCTGTCCCTTCCGCTTCTTTCTCGCCACATCCCCGGCAATGTATTCCGCCTCCTCATAGGCGGTGTCGAACTGCCGGAAACCGATGCGCGTGCCCTCGCCCTGATCCGTCCAGAGCGCCTTTTCCTTTCGCCGCGTGTTATTTTTGATCACGGCATTGGCGGCGTCAAGCACCGTCTGCGTGGAGCGGTAATTCTGTTCCAGTCTGACCACGAAAGCATCCGGGTAGACCTTCTCAAAATCCAGAATGTTGCGTATATTGGCTCCCCTGAACTTGTAGATCGACTGGTCGTCGTCTCCCACCACGCACAGGTTCCTGTGCTTAGCCGCCAGAAGTCTGATCAGTTCAAACTGGGCGGTGTTGGTGTCCTGATACTCGTCCACCATAATGTAGCGGAATCTGTCCTGATAGGAAGAAAGCACCTCGGCGTCCGCCTTGAAAAGTTCCACCGTCTTCATAATGAGATCGTCGAAATCCAGCGCGTTATTTTTCTTTAAAGTCGCCTGATACTCCCGGTACGCCTTGGCGATCTTGCCGCCGTTGTAGTCGAAACCGTTTAGCATCTCGTACTCCTGCGGGTCGATCAGCTCGTCCTTGGCGGAGGAGATGGCGCTCATAATCGTGCGCTCCTTGAGCATTTTCGTGTCGATCTGCAGCTTCTTGCAGACTTCCTTCATAATGCCTTTCTGGTCATCCGTATCGTAAATCGTAAAATGATTGTCGTAGCCGAGACGGTCTATGTAGCGGCGCAAAATCCGCACGCAGGTGGAGTGGAAAGTGGAAACCCAGATCTGCTCCGCGCCGAAGCCCACGATCTTGTCCACGCGCTCCCGCATCTCCCCCGCCGCCTTGTTGGTGAATGTGATCGCCAAAATATGATAGGGCGCCACACCCGCCCTATCGATCAGATATGCCACCCTATGTGTTAAAACTCTGGTCTTGCCGGAACCCGCGCCCGCCAGAATCAAGACAGGACCTTCGGTCTGCATGACCGCCTGCCGCTGCCGCTCGTTCAAAGTGTCGTATATACTCATGCTAACTTATCCTTACTTTTTTGTATCTGTTATTTCTGTTGCAGGCTGGAGCATGTTACGCATAATCCCATCCCGTCCACCGCCAGCGGCTGAAAATATCTCTTTGCAGAATCATAAAAGCTGCGTGCCGCAGTTGCCGCAGAACTTACTGCCCGTCGTCGGCGTGCCGCAGTTCGGGCAGAATTTCGGTCCCTGTCCGCCCTGTGCCGCGGGCTGTCCCTGCATCTGAGGCGCCCCGTTCTGACCGCCCATATTCATCTGGTTCACCATCTGCTGACCGATCGCCATGCCCATCTGCAGACCAACCATGTCTGACGCCATGCCCGCGCCGCTTCCGCCGCCTTTGCCCATGGAATCCGCCGCCGCCATCTGGGTGTACTTGTTCATATCGCCCACCATGGACTGCGCCGCCGCCTTCTCCTGCATCTTCCTGATCTCTTCCGGATAGGAGAAGCTCTCAATGGTAAAGCCCGAAATCGCGATGCCCAGCGTCCGCATATCCGCGTCCAGCTCACCCTCAATGCCCTTGGCGATGTTTCTCGCATCCGCCTGCAGGTTGAACATGTCCCTGCCCTCTTTGCTGATCCAGCTCATAAGAAGCTGGTCAAGACTCGCAATGATGCGCTCCTTCACGTCCCCAACGGTATACGTCTGTCTGATGCCGGCAAGCTTTTCAATCAGCACATCATGCGCCGCCACACGACAGTTGAACGCGCCGAAAGCGCGGATCGGCATACCGCCGGGAAGCCCGGGCGCGGGCAGATTGATCGCATTTTTCGTGCCCCATTTCACCAGAAGCTCCTTCGTGTTGATGAAGAGCACCTCCGCGCGGAGCGGCGTGCTGAAACCGAACTTGAAACTCTTTAATGTAGTGAGGAAGGGAATGATGTCGGATTCGATATCGTAATCGCCATCCTCCACGAAAATACCTTCCACCCTGCCGTTATACAGAAAAATCGCATCCTGCCCCGGACGGATGATCAGACGGGAGCCTTTCTTAATCTCCTGATTCTGGAACTCATAAAACAAAACGCCCTCACCGTTCTCATTCCACTCGATAACACTTGAAAACTGATTCTTTAAAAATCCCATTTTACCCTCCGTTTTTCCATCATTAACCTTATCAGTATATCTAGTATATCTTAAATTCCATGAAGTTTCAATGTAACAGTTCAGGACTTTGCATTTGTTTCAGATTCCGTGAGAGCAGGTAACGGTTTGGAAAATGTTACACTTCAATTCCTGCTCTGGTTAAGCTGCTTTGCCTGATCGCTCAGACCCTCCACCAGTCTGTCCACCTCTCCCACAATCTTCGTATTGTTCTCGCTCACCCGGAAGGTCTCCTGCGAATGCGCGGACACTTCCTGCATAATTGCAGAGATCGTCTGAATGCTCTCCACAATCACCCGGTTCGCCTCCGCCAGCTGTTTCACGGAGCTGTCAAGCCGCCTGCTCTGTTCGTCCACCTGCCCGGTATCCGCCGCGATCTTCTCAAAGCTGTCAGCCGCCTGCACCGCCGATTCACTCTGCCGGCGGTTACTCTCCATCAGTTCTTCCACCGTGCCGGCAGCGACCTTCAGTTTGTCCGAAACGCTGCAGATCACGTTTGTGATATCCACCGTAGCGCTCTGGGTCTGGTTCGCCAGATTGGAAATCTCTGACGCCACCACCGCAAAGCCTCTTCCTGCTTCCCCGGCGCGCGCCGCCTCAATACTGGCATTTAAAGAGAGCAGGCTGGTCTGGCTTGCCACGTTTGTAATCATATCTATAATGGTCTGCATGTTGGCGGTATATTCCGCCAGTTCCTTCATTTCCTCCACGGCATTGGTTCCCGCCTTCTCGGAATGCTCCATCAGCCTTGTCAGCGTCTGCAGATTCTCCCTGCCGAGCCGCACGCTGTCCTTCGTCTCCGCCATGTGCTGTGTGATCGTCTCCATCACGTCTGCCATCTGCCCGATGTGGTTCTGGATCTCCTCCGTCTTTCCGAGCTGGTTCTGAACGGACTGCGCCGTCTCATTGGTGCCGGAAGAAACTTCCTGCATGGCGTTTCTCGTCTCCGACACCGCGCTCCCCAGCTCACGCATCTGTCCCGCCACGTCCAGAATGCCGTCGGACATCTGCCCGGAGATCCGCATCACCTTGTCGAGCAGGTCCGAAACATTATCCTTTTCCCGGTCCAGTTCCTCCAGCTTTCCCGTATTGATTTTTTCCAGTGTCCTTGTGGAAAGGCAGAGGAAAATCGCCACCAGCAAAAGAAGAGCCACCCGGATCTCATAGCTTGCCATATCCGCCCCGGCAAGCGCCCCCATCGCACCCTGCCAGCCCAGAAACACCAGATTGGCGACAAGACCGAAACCTGACACCCACGCGCAAAGCTTCACGTCCGAATAGAGAACGAGCACCATATAAAGCGGTATGATATAAGTGAACGCCACCATACTCACCGTGGTAAACACCACAAAAACATAAAACAGACTGTACATCACGCCTATCAAATATTTCAGACGCGTATCCTCCGGTTTTCGCCGATAAAGGATAAATTCAACCACCACCGGCAAAACCGCAATCATAGAAAACACCGCATAATATCCGATGGTCCTGCTGCCCTTCAGCACTTCGATCAGATACGCGGCTTCCAGCACCGCCACGATCACCGTATGGCAGGCGATCGCTATCTTGTTCATTGCCCTTGCACCGTTAAACGCTCCGCTGTTTTCCATTTTCTGTCCCCCTGTATGTGTGTTTATGTATTATATATGTATAAAAATACAGAATCATGGCTTAGTATATCATATCGTTTCCCGCGGATACAATACCCATATGCGTATCCACGGCCTTTACGGCATACATTGTCATTTTTATGGTATACTTTGTTTATTTAGTTTACATAATATTACTTTCCAAGGTTTACATAAGTCTCCCATACACCACATCCCGGAACGCTGCTCCGATTCCGCTACCTCACACCGATCACAATTCCTGCTATGATAATGGCGGCACAGACCAGCTTGTGCGTGGTATTCTTTTCCTTAAACAGAAACCGCCCTGCGAGGATCGTCACCACACAGCCCGCCTGCTTTAAGAGCGTCATCATGGTCACACGGCTTCCCTCCATGCCGTTTGCCACAAAGAGCGCCCTGTCCGCAATGACGATCAACAGACTTAAGAGCCACACCCACTTATTGCAGACCGCCCGTTTCCAGTTCACCGGCGTGCGGGAAATGAGAATAAAGAGCAGATAGAACAACGTCAGGAACAGCAGATACCAGAACTGGAGCTGGGAGCTGGTTATATCTTTCATCAGAATTTTGTCGAGCAGACCCGAAACCGCATTTAACAGGCAGGACGCAAACGCCATCACCACATATCTGATCTCCACGGACTCTCCCGCGCTCTTTGCCGCCTCACGCACGCTCTTCGGATGGTATTTTAAAAGAAGAAGCCCCGCCGACACAAAAAGCAGACCGACCACCTGAAAGGCGCCCAGTGCCTCCTGCAGCACAATGACGCCCAGCATGGTCGCAAAGAGCACCCGGGACAGGTCAAGCACGCCGTACAGACTGATCGGCATCCTCTTGATCGCCCGGAAACTGCACATCCATGCAAGAAAAATGACGAAGGACTTCATGGCAATGTAAAAATAGAAGCGCGGCTCCACGCCCATTGACACCCCGGCGGAGGGCAGAACCATTACAAAAGACAGGAAAGTATACATAAACAATACCTCTATGGTAGAGTTTTCCTCCAAAGCCTTTTTTTTGACAATCTCCCGCACGCCCTTCAGGACGCCGTAAAGTAAAACCAGCCAGATCCACATTCCTTTCGTACCCTCCTGCCTTCCGCCTTCTGACTCTGCTTATGCGCATAAGCAGACTCGAAACGCTTCGCGCTTCTCGTTCGCGTTGCTCGTCATAAGCGACTGGCTACATGCTTTCATGCAAGCATGCGCATGTCGTCAGTCACTTCTGACTCTGCTTATGCGCGCAAAAAAATAAGGCATTTCCACGCCTTATTTTGTGAGAGCAGGCGAGGGGAATCGAACCCCCCTCCCAAGCTTGGGAAGCTTGTATTCTACCGATGAACTACGCCTGCAAACTTACGACTTAAATAGTATACCATTTTATCCGCAAAAAGAAAAGCACTTTTTTTTCTTCCGCATAGACTATAGTAAAATGTCTTTTATGGATTGCCCTGAAATGCGGCAATCCGAGGAGGAACATGAAAAAAACAGGCAGTATATTACTGGCGGCGCTCCTGCTTATGGGCGTCCTCTGGGGCTGTGGTAAAACGCCCGGCGAAAGCGCGCCCGCCTCTTCCGGCAAAACGCCCGTGGTATTGAACGAGGTGGCGCACTCCATTTTCTATGCCCCCATGTATGTGGCGATCGAAGAAGGGTATTTCGCCGACGAGGGAATCGACCTGACCCTGATTACCGGTTTCGGCGCCGACAAGACGATGACCGCCCTCTTAACGGGAGAGGCAGACATCGGCTTTATGGGTAGCGAGAGCACGATCTACACCTACAAGGAAGGCGCATCCGACTACGCCGTGAACTTTGCGCAGCTCACCCAGCGCGCCGGAAATTTTCTCGTGTCAAGAGAACCCATTGAAAACTTCACATGGGATATGTTAATCGGCAAAGACGTGCTTGGCGGCAGGGCAGGCGGTATGCCGGAAATGGTATTTGAGTACATTTTAAAGAAAAACGATATCGACCCCGCAAACGACCTTTCCATCGACCAGAGCATTGATTTCGGTTCCACAGCAGCCGCTTTTTCGGGCGGGCAGGGAGATTTTTCGGTTGTGTACGCTGTTTACTACTCTCTTTTTTGAAGGATACTTCTCCACATGGCCGGATTCCACGGTGATGTTGGACATAGCAATAGAAACAAAATATCATTTATTCAGACTCATCGTACAAAAAGGGACAGCACATGTGCCATCCCTTTCTACGATAATAAAAAGTTTCCTTTAATTCGGCGTTGACCTCCTATGTGGCTTCACCTTTACCCCTTTTGATGTGGTATATCCATTTACAGTAACAATTTTCTTACTCTGTTTGCCGTGTACACTTGACTTAGTTTTTGCCATCTTATAACCTCTATCTTTTTTATGAAATAGAGGTACACCAACTGGTAAGAGCACCTCATTTAGTTAACTAGTTCTTCTTTGCAGGTTCAGATTCTGGACCGATCCAAATTCTGAAAGCCTTCTTGCCATAATCCTTGGCGTAAATCTTAGTACCATCTTTAAGTGTAATACTAGTTCTAAAAATATACATATGGCCCCCTCCTTTCACAATTACTGCTTGCGAAAGTCGAACAGCGATGCTATAATTATTTTGCGAAGAATAATTACATACCAGTTGGATCGCTGTATAGCTTTTCAACAAACAGCCAAGCATCTTGTGTGCTTGGTTTTGTTTATGTAAAGAGTTTCCTCATTACACACATCAGCTTTATATACACTTTTTATATTGTATTGACGCTGCTGTAAAAGACATCCCGCATTTTTCCATAATTTCTTCGACGCTCATTCCCCTTATTAATTTATAAGGCGCCATCAACTCCGCTGCGAATGTATTTGCCTGCCATTCTGGATCCATATATACAGGTACCTCACCTCTTGCAAAGCTTACCCTCTCTGGCGTATGAAGTATACAATGACCCAATTCATGACATAAAGTGAATCTGTCTCGTGGACTGCCCGAAATTGCTCCAACATACGTATCTTCACGAATTTTCATGACATTTTCCCCGGTATGTGTAACCCCATATGCATTCTGCATTTCACTAATTGGAACAATCTCGTAATTCATCCCCATCTCCGGCATACACCATTCAATGAATGGCACGATTGGAAAATACAAAACATCCTGCACTTGAAATAATTTCCTAAATCTTTCTGCGATTTCTCTTATCGCTTTTAAAGATAATGGCTGAACCGATACTCTTTGCAATCTTCCACCTCCAAACTAACGACTAAGCAATTTTCTTATTTTTTCCTTTTCCTCGGGATCCATCGTATCTAATTTCCTAGCAAATTCCAGCATCATATCCCGGTCACCAGCTGTCATATCTGAAATATCAATGATTTTTCCATTTCTTGCTTCGCAAATACAATCATGAAGTTCCATAGTCTGATCATCCGATAAATTGTATTCTCTTGCAATGATTTCTTCCCACTCCACAGGTGGTTTAGCTTTTCCATTTTCTACTTTCGACAAAAAAGCGGAAGAGACTCTAAGTTGCTGTGCCATGTCAAGCAGTAATTTACCTTCGTCAATCCGCAGTTTCCGGCAAAACTTACCAAAACTTGTCAGCATATTTTCCCTCCTGTCTAACATTAGCCATCCTCTGTTCTGTATAACAGATTAACTCAATATTTTAATTTTGTCAACACCTTTTATAAATCAATTTAATCTATTTTAGTTAATTTCAAAATATAAAAAAAGCAGGCGGCAGGATAACACCTACCGCCTTTTTGTACCCACCTTAAAATCCTCTTACCTTTACTGCTTTACCGTCATTATCCCTCGCCCAGTACTTTACCTCACGACTGTCCACATGCACAAATCCGCTATACTGTATAATGCCCGGGACGCCGAGCGTCTGCGCATATCTTGCCACCTCCTGCGGCGTGTGACCCTTGACTACAATGTCAAAAGCCCGCCCCTGCAGATGGTAAGACGCTTTTGCCCCTTTTACCTTTACATTGTACTCTGGCGTTCTGTATGCGCTGTTGATTGTGACGGGTGCATCGAAATGATCCCGGATTTTCTGCAGCTTGTCCTTCACAAAATCCACATCAATCAGAATCTCATCCTCTCCACCTTTGCAACGGAACTCTTTCACTTTGAAGTTGACAGATACAGCCTTGTTGCCGTCCGCCGCAAGGGAATATGTCCTAACAGCGCCGCCTGCTGCCTCTGATGCGGTTTCCTCTGCACCTGCAAGAAACAGCTTCTGCTCTTCCTTACGGCGTTTCGTAAGTCCGGCAAGCACCTTCCCGCCTGCCTTATTATATAGAAGCATCTTCTCTGCAATCACAGCTTTTGTCCGCGTCCCGCGTGCTGTCAGCTTGTCAATGCTGCCGAGATTGTATGCAAAAGAGACCATCGCGTCGAACTCGTTCTGCGTCCACCTGTATCTGTCGTTGTATTTCTCCACGTTTTTCTCGTACTTTTCCAAATCAGCGCAGAGATATGCTTCTGCCTGCGCCGGAGATATCTTCTGCCCTGCTGCGACTCCAGTCGTATGACCATAGCCGATTGTCCACACGCCTGCAGGGCACTTATATGCATCGAGGCGACAGCCTTCAAACTTTTTAATCAGGTCTATGCCTGTCTGGCTTGTCTTCATCCCTTAGCCCTCCTTCGCTCCGATCTGTGCGATCGTCTGTCGTACTTTGTCATATCCAAGCGTCGCTCCCAGCCAGTTTGCCACTCCCATCAGTGCGAGGTATACGCTGTTTAAAGCATTAAATGGAATCTGATAGTTGACGTAGTAGAGTACCGTCGTCCCGCAGCCTACGATCACAGCAATTACTAGAACGAGTATGTTTGATGCGTATGTAACCTTCTGCTCGTCCAAAAACTTCTTGATCCCCTCCGTGAGCAGCGATGTGATCGCCGCACATGCCGTTAAAATGATTAAAAATGCTGTTACTGTCATAACTCTTCCTCCATTTCCTCTACCGGTTGCACCGGTGCAACTTCATCCTCTTTGTAACTTTGTCCATCCCTTCCGAATCTGTACTTCCGCTGGTTCTCCGCCTTTGCTTTCCATACGATAAAACCTGTGTGCAGGCTGAGTTCTCCGTATGCCCACTGTGGGATATTAGAAAGCGGCGACAGGTCTGTAATCCCAAGGATCCCGCTCAGTGCCGTGATGACCATGATCACCGCAATAGTTATCTGAACTGCGCAGAAATTATAGAAGTACAGCTTGTCCGTGTAGCCACGGTTTTTCAGCAGCTTTCTCATTGCCCTACAACCTTTTCCAAATCGTTCAGCCGATGATTTGCGACCCTGATTTTTTCCTCCTGCAGCTCTGTACGCTTTTCAAGCTCATATGTACGCTCTATCACGCTGTTGTGTTTCTCGACATGCTTCGCAAGCTCAGATAGCTTATATGTCAGCATCGCAAGTTCATTTCGTATCTGGTTAGTCGAATCATCCTGATTTGCAATAATCTCCTCAAGATGTGCTGTTAAATCTTCCTGCTGCTGCTCTCTTTCCGCCTCCATTGCACTTTTATCACGCTTTCTCTGATAGCCATTGTTGAGCAAGCACACAATCATGGATGCTAACGCAGATATAACTGCCGTAATAATTTGCGTCATTCTCTTTTTCACCTCCTTCTCAGTTTATTCAAGTCTTTGTAGCAGTATCGGATGCCTGCATGAGCAACGAAAATATTTCGTCGCTCCCTTTTGCTGCTAAAAGATGCTGTTTCCCGCTTATCCTAACCTTGTTCCATTCAGAAACGTTCTTCTTATTTGTGTACATCCTCATGCCCGGCAGAACTACCCCTGTCTCAAGATAAATGTCTGCAACAGCCTCCTTGTCTTGTGGGATTATGTTTTTGTTAAATCCCGAAAGTTTGAACAGCTGGGTTGATTTTTCTTCATTGAGTAATGCCGGGTTATAGGATGCATACAGCGCATCGCCAAAGCGTCGCAGCATTACAAGTTCCTCTGTGCCGTTACCGTAAATAATTTTCTGGAACGCCATGGAAAACGGATTTTTTTTCGGTGACTGGGCAGGTTGCATTCCGAATGCAATACCATTGTCAGTCCTAACATAATTCATAAAGATAGGATTTCGTACAAATTCATACGATTGACCATCGTGGCTAGACGAATTAGCACTTACTGGAAAACGGATCTCGTTCAATGGTCCTATAGTTGATGTGTTCATATAGCAGTAAAAATAACTGGCATTACTGGAATTACCGATTGAAATAAGTCCCTGCGTTTTCCCTTCCTCTCCAATGATAAATGATGCACCTTTTTCGTGGTCAACCGTCTCAATCACAACAAGCCCTGTAACTTCACAAAACCGTGCAACAACGCCTTGCATGTATTCCTTCATTTCTTCTGCCGTTGTATCCTTACTGCCTTTAAAAATCGGTGCAAGTTCTATGATTCCTGATTCCATTCAATCTCCTCCTCTGCTACATCATCTTTGTTTACAAGTGTAAAAGGTACCGCTACCGTCTGATCCGCGTATACTTCCATTATCCCGGATGTCCCTCCACCGCCTGTCACCGCATGGATCGTCCCATCACTGTCCATCGTGATCGTCGTGCCGTCCGGCTTTACGCCTCCGGCAGCCATGTCCGTTGCAACTGGAACGGCGGTCAGATAGCCTTTCTGGTTCAACGCTTCGGACGTTACATAGCTTCCTTTTGTCTGAAATGTGACTTTGCACCAGTCCCGGATCGCTTTTACAGCATCTTTCATTCGGCTGTCCCCTCCTCTACTTCGTTTAAAATTTCCATTGTCTCATTGTAAGTCATGCCACCGCCACGCAATTCTGATATTGTAAAGTCTATTGCCGATCCCGCGGTACGATGTATCTTTGCCGACGCTGCTGTTATATCCCTTCCGAGACTAAAAGTCGCTTTTGCTTTCGGATCACTATATCCCGGAAACAGGAGTTCTATGCTTCCAGTGAATTTATGTCCGTATGCCTCTATGGTTGAAGGAATCGTGTTTGTCAGTACGGCGTATCCGCTCACCTCACCGTTTTTTAATGCTGACATCTGCATGTTAAACATCAGCGGCGGTATGCTTCCACAATTAATTACCCCGATAAACTCCCCTCCGACTATGTAAGTGCCATATTCTTCCATTATGAGGCTAAGGGGTACCGTAATCTCAAGTGTCTGTCCCGATACCGATACAACGCATTCCTCCGTCACATCCACGCTGATATTACCCATCTGCGCCCCAATTTCGTTCAAGCTGTAACTTTCGTTCCTTACATCTCCTTTGAAATATGCATTACCATGATAGTCTACCGTATGGACGTTTTCCCTTCTGGTATCATCTAATCCGTACCCAATGATAAATACTTTGTCTGAACCATCAGCATTAAATCTCCCGCAAACAAACTGACCTACACGGCTTGATCTTGTTCCAAAACCAATAACAAACGCTTCTACATGGGACGCTTTTGTGCCATTTCCGATTGAAGCTGCATTCCGCCCCGTCGCCTCCGCCACTGCGCCGATTGCAACTGAAAAATTTTCCGTTGCTTTTGCTTGATACCCGACCTCGATACTAAGTTTCCCCTGCGGAGTAGGCTCTTCGTTCCCATAAGAAAGTCGTATGTCTTGATCGCTGTATATCTCCTTAAGCGCCCGGTTGTCCATCGCAGTTTTTATACCGCTTTCGATATGTGAAAGCCTCTCAGCATTGACTGGTGTTGTCTCCGCTGGCAGATTTTCCCATATTTGCTCTGTGTATGTGTCCCTTGCCATTTTTTTACCTCCCCATTACTTAATAAGTTGAAACATGAACGGCATATCTTTGCTCGCGCAATCACTAATAGACCAAGTATACGATTCTGTTGTAAATCCAAAAGTTTTCTTTACTTGCTCTGTATTTAGAAAATTATTCTCATCATAATCAGCAGAAAAAAGATCATTTATAATGCAAGCGTTAACGATGCTTTTCCCACTGGAATCACGGTAAGTATACGGTAATAAACATATATCATTTATTATGTTTATTCTTACAACCGTACCTTTTCCCTTTGGCATAAGTATATGTGGCTGTGCATCTTTTACTTTCATTATCCAGCTATTACTAACAGATGTAGGTCTAAACATGCATAGGTCTCCATTATATTCAAATAACGTGCCATAGCGTTCTTCAGTGGTTCCATCAATATTTATTTTGGGATTATTACAAAAATAATTCCACGAAATTAAGTCATATGATTTTTGAATCTCATGTGAAGTTTGAATACCATAATTATTGTAGTATCTGTAAAAGCATCCGCTTTCTTTCCCGGCATGTATCGAACCGCCATTCAGCTTAGTTTCGTATATTTCCTCTTTTCCAATTACGATGTCTGGAGAGTTGTAATTTTTCCCAAGCATCAAGATAAGTTTCCCAGAACTTATCGTTCTTTCAATATCTTTATATCCGTGTTTTAACTCATATTTATTTTCAAAGCGGAATCCATTTTCTCCTTCTCTATAGCAGTAAATTATTTTTTTACTTGTTATTATAATCAATGTCCCGACATCATCTGTGTCAGTCACCCCTAGTCGCTCCATATATGCCACGTTTTCTTCCGTTTCATATATACATTTCCAATCATACCCGTTATCTGATATACATATTTTTTTGTCTGTACTCATAAAATAGTACCCGCAAAAAAATGAAACACATCCCGGATAATAGTCATTGCTAGCAAACTCAGATATACCTCTAAATGTTTCTGTAGTAGAAAGATTCCTGCCAATAAATAAAAATTTAGGTTTTTCTCTTTTCCACAATAATTTGTTTCCGAGATAAATTTTTGAATGGTTCCTTGGTGTTCCATCACTTCCTTTAAAAAACAAGTCAAAATGATCTTTACCTTGGTAATACATTCTCCCGCTCTGTTTTCCCATTATTCGACTATGACCTCCCCGCGGATAAGGTAAAGGGTGTTTTCATCTGTATTCGGCGGAAGGACATTTACCGAAACAATATTCGCAATCCCGCCCCCACCTGTACCCGGTTCAAAAGTTGCAAACATATCGTCGATCTCGTCTTTTCCGTATGTATAGTCTCCGACGTAATCCTCAACCTCCTGCTTACTTACGCCCTGTTTCTTTTTGATGAGGTCGATCTGCGTCTGCAAATCAGTTATAAACTCGGACTGGTATTCCTCTCCCTTCGCGCTGTATGAGTCCTTAAGTGACTGTATGCCGGACATCTCCCTGTTAAGAACATAGAACGGTCTCTGCTCATACACGATATCAGAACTTCCAGCTCGTTCCCTCTGACCGTTCATAGTCTTTTCCCAATCAACCACATAATAGGAAACCGCATCCAGTCCGCATTCAAGAAAAGGGAGCCCGTTGTTCTCTGACTGAAACGGATAATACGAAAAGCCGCCTATGCTCTTATATATGTTTCCGGCAATTGACGTAAGCTCCTGCTGTGTCAGCCCATATGCAAAGATGTTTCCTTGTACAATATAGTTGTTTATACCGCTCCCGTAAGTCACGCCCGGATCGTCCTCAGACTGTCTCACAGTCACCTTATCAATTACCTTGACCTCAAACTCCTCATACTCAACCCTTCTGTAAAAAGAGAAGTATTCCGCCCCGATATCATTTGCCAGTCTTGCCGCCATCGCAGTAGCGACGTCTGGATCTGCTGGAAATAAATCATCAGATGGAAAAAGCGTGTCAGACGGATATGGTATCTGCTTGATATCGCCAAGGATGCGGTACTCAAACTTTCCTTCACGATTGATGATGCCAAATGCGCCGTTAATCTGACAGATCGCCTTTATGACTGCCAATGCCTGTAGTGTGTTGGGGTCATACCATTTCTTTATCGTCACACCGTCGTTTGGCAGGCTCGTATCCATCTGCTCCAGCCCGATATAATTGAACAGGCTGTCTCGCAGGTTTTTAAGAGTGATAGGAAATACAAGCGACTTATACCATGCCGACACCTCGGTGTTGCCGCGGGTATAAAGCTCGTCGTAGGCTGTGATCTCCTTATTCCACTTATTACTCTGAGACACCGCGGAGTCCACGATACCGTTAAAGAGCGTGACCGGCTCTTCTTCCGTACCGTCCGTCCATATCTTTACGACAAGTTTTTTCCCTTTGACGTCATAATTGATGCCGTGCGCGCTGATTTTGAACATACTGGCTATACAGCCCACAAACTCCATACTCTGCTTGTCTATGAGCTTTTCCGATAACCGCAGGGACTCGTTGTATATATCTTCCCCAGAAACCTCCCGGTCAAGCTCCGGGAAGTACAAGGATACATACTTTGTCACCGTGTCTTTCTGATATGCAGTTTTTACCGCGCTTGATACTTCCATGCTACAACTCCTTAATATTCAATAAACAGCCAAGTCATTTCGCCGTATTTTGTCGGGATCCCGTTTTCGTCCACTTTATCACGATTCGCTTGGAAACTCTTATCGAAGTAAAAATGCCCCGTCTTAAATGTTCCACTCTCGTCGTCATAGTAGGTGCAGTTCGCGTCCCGGAGTATGTAGTCGATATAATTTCCCCTCATGCTGTCCATGATTTCTCGGAACTCCGTGCCGAACATAGGGAGCGTAGTGAAACTGACCTCTGTCTTTGTGTGCGGCACCCCGTTATCGTGCGTCACGCCAAAAGCATCCGTGTATGCGTCTATGCTCTGGCGTTGGTTCGGCTTCACGTTGACCGCACCCCATTTTATGTGTTTATCCGGGAAGTCAAAACTTCCAAATCTAAACTGTGCCATGTGACCACCTTACGAAAATGCCGGTCGCCCGCCGGACTGCTTCTTAAACTCTTCAGCATACTTCTGCATAATTTCAAAGAATACCCTGCCATCAACCGAAAACTGATAAGTATTTCCACCTACAGAACGCCCGCCGGACACACCGAGCTCTGACAACACTTCCAAAAGCGATTCTTTATTCGCTTGCTTAATGGTTGATAGTGGAGACACAATCTCCGTTTCTCTGCTGTTATCTCCCAAGATTGCCAGATGCTGCTTCATTGAGCGTGGAATGACCTGTCCAGTTGCATATGCTGGGATTTCCATACTGGCAAGAGACGCATACGCAGAATCTGCTGCATAAGGCGACTGCACAGTCATGCGTGATGTACCGCCGGTGCCGGATGACCTTCCGTTGCCAAACAGCTTGCCTCCTGCGGTTCCCGTCCAAAAATTAAAGGAATCCTTTAGAGACTCTACTACCGTTTTAATCTTCTCAACTGCGCCTTTTATCCATTCGGCCGTCTGGTCCCATCCTCGCTTTACGGCATCCCACATCCCATTCCAGCCTCTTTCCGCACTCTCCCATACCTCTTCAAATGCCGTTTTTATATCCTCGCCCCAGAGGTGCAGCGCTTCTTTCCAACTCCCATCCGTGAAAGAATTTTTTATCTCCTGCATCGTTTCATTAAACGGCATGGTGTCAAACCCGAGTTTTTCTGCAATCCAGCTCCCGATATTCCAACCGGCAACTGCGGCCGCAATCACCGACAGCATAGAGCCAAGTATCATCAAAGATGAGGTTATTCCTCCTACACCTCCCGTAATCACTCCAGCTGCGCTTGATACTGCACTCGATAACGTAGTAAAGATACCCAGACTGGAAATTCCTTTGAGAACACTATATCCAAGAAGGGCGGATTTCAGCACGATCATCGCCCCTGCAATCATTTCTAGCCCATCCGCCACATCCTCCGGCGTTACGCTGTCCATCCACTCCTCAATCTTTGTGAGGAAATTGTCGAACGCCTCGCTGTTAATAAAGTCTGCCAATGCGTCCGAAACGCGCTCAATGAAGATGATAAGCCCTTCACCTACTGTCGTCTCAGCAAACGGCTCCAGATGATCCCAGAACTCCGACAGGCGCGTTCTCAGCGCATCCCAGTCCACCTTTTCATTAAACGCTGTGAATACATCAAGCAGCTCCGGCAGCCCCTTTTCAATTGTCCATTTCCCAAGCGGAAGAAGTACCTGAGTATAAAAATCGGTAAGTATGCCACTCAATGCATCCGCAACCGGAATCAATGATTCCGTAAATCTTTCAAACGCTTCAAGAAGCGGAACAAAATCCAGATTATCAGCCCATTCAACCGTTTTATCTGCCGCCTTGCGGACATTTTCGACTATGACACCTATGATATCCCTGATATTTTCGAGAATGTGAAGCCCTGTCTCGTTCTCGTTCCATGCTTCTCTGAAATTTCTGGCCAGATGCCCTATGACAAGGCCGATATCACCTATGATATGCAGCAGATTCTCGAATATCTTTATTGTCCCTTCCTGCTGCCATACTGTGAGGAAGTCTCGTCCGATATCCTTAAGCAGTTTCCACACCTCGTCAAGAGCATATTTCCATGAATCCATAACAAATTTGCCTTCACGGTTCCATGCCTCTTTCAACGGGGCAAAGAGTTTGGACAGGATATCCTTGACTTTGTCCGCCATTTCCAGAATACCGCTGTCAATCGGGACCTCTTCAAACATAGTTCCGATACCGCTCCCTGTATCGTCCTTCCCTTTGTCCTTTTCCTTATTATTTTCTGATGTCAGATTATTCAGATCATCCAGAGGACTAAGCTGTCTGCTGATTGCTTCTGTCTCATCCTCCGCTGCTTCTGCTGCATCTTCCGATGCTTTAGCCGTCTGTATAATCGCCCTTGTATATGTTCTTCTCCCTGAAAGAGCTGCCATGAACTGGCCGGCAAGATTTACCGCCTCTGTAAGCCATTCCACAAGTTTCTGGATATATGGGACAGCCATATCCACGATCGGTCGAAAGGCTGCCGCAAAAGCATTCTGCAGCGTAAGAAGACTCGCTTTCAGACTGTCCATCGACGCCTTGAACCGCTCGTTGTCATCATAAAGATTTTTAAATCCGGCACTGATCGCCGATGATGCTGCCCGGAATCCGGCACTGATTTGATTAAATATAAGAAGTGACAAAGCGAGGCTTTTAATCCTCCCCTTAAATCCTGACAGGGAACTCTTCACTCTTTCCGTTTCTTTTCTAAAGAACGGAAGATGCTTCCGCGCCGTCTCTTTGAGTCTGCTTCCAAATGCATTTATGGCTGTGTTCGCTTTCTTTAACACATTTCCGATAGATTGGAAAGCGGACTTTGCTTTTGCCGACAGCTCCCTGTATTTGTTTCCCAGCCTCCCGATTTTCACCTCCTGCACATCATGCTGCTGGTTCAGCACATACATTTCATTTTCGGCATATCGCAGTTGCTGCCCGAGCCTTGCGTATTCTTCCGTATCAGCTCCGAGTGTAAAGGCTTTCCCAGTATCTATAAGGTCCTGCAGTTCCCCCTTCGCATACCTGATGGTGTTTCCTGCCTCATCCATCTTCCTGTTGAGCTCATCCCATGCTGCACCATGATCCTTTCCTGTGCGGTGCATCTGCTCCTGTTTTTCCAAAAGCCTGTCAAATTCCGCATTCGCTTTTGCGATCTGCGCAGATATATCCTTATATTCCTGTGTCGGTATCTTTGCATCTTTAAGTACATCCATTCTTGAACGCAGACCTGCTATCTTGTCCGCAGTCTTTTTTATGCGGTTTTCCAGCGCAAGTAACCTTAGCTCCCCCTCTTTTGTTTTGATGTCCGTATTTATCCGGACGCTTCCGTCATACTTCGCCATCAAACCACCCTCAAAATAAAATATCTACCCAAGCACCTCATCCACCAATGCCTTAAATGCATCTTCCTGCGCCTGCTCCTCCTTGGTCAGCACCGGTCTGATCTCCACCAGATCATGGTTCTTCGACAAAAACTCTTTTTCATGTTTTTCCAGCCTTTTCCCTCTGTTCAGCTTACTGCGTATTCCCATGATATAGGTAAACGTCCCCTCCTCTATCTCGTTAAAATATCCGGCAAATGTCCACCAGTGCAGGTAGGGCAGTTCCCTTGTCTCCGTACCGGCCACCTTATTGACCGCTGAAAATATCATCTGCTCGTCCTGCCTCCAGCTATAAGCCGGCGGCTCTTTCTTTTCCCCCGGTCTGCCCGCAGCAATAAACCATGCGATCTGTTTTACTGCCTCCTCCATATCAAAGCCATTCTCTACCGCTGCATCCACGTCGTCAAAACATAAGAAATCTTCAAACAGCAGGTAAACAGACACGATCTGCTTTTCTTCCGGATATAAATCCGGGTCCTGAAAGGCTTCAAACATCTGGAGCACATTACGGTAATCGGTGCGGATCTGGTATTCCACCCCTCCTACTGTCAACGTCTCCGGCAATACACCTATCATTTTGTGGCTTTCCTTTGCGGTTTCTTATGATCCTGCGGCTGATATTTTTTCATTCTTTCCCTGCTTTCCTTCTTCTGCCGCTCCATCTTCCGCTTGAAAATATCTTCCATGATAGGAATCATTTTGTCGAAGAACCTGATAAACATATCTTCATCCGGCAAAAAGTCCGGTATGGATTCATATGTATCGCGGAAAGATTTTTTAACGGTTCCCTCACCGAAAATATCATCAATAATGCCAATGGCCTTTTTACAAAATTCGACCCGCACCCCCGATACAGACACCGTTCTTACAAAGTCAGAATCTTCTTTGTCTGCAAACTTTTTTTCTATCGCATCCAGTTTATCAGGCATTTCATCCGCCATTTTCGCGAGTCTGTCATACCCGTTAACAAATCTGTCAAAAAGAGTTGCGTCTTCTGCGGAAATCTCCAGCTTGTCCCCGTGCTTATTCAGGGTGATCTCCTCAATATCTGCCCCGTTCAGGTTCAAATTATATTTTCCCATGCTTAACATCCTTTCCAAATCCGGGAGCGATGGAAAGGTACGCTCCCGGATATATTAAGTTGATACTTAATACCTGAGTCAGCCACACTCTACTCTGCTTCGGTTCCTGCCGGTTCTTCTGTATCCGGCGTAAACGTGGGAACTCTCTTTGTGACGGATACCGTTCCCTTCTTTCTTCCTCCACCTTTGGGACTTACATTGAACGGAATGCCAAACCCCTCCATGCCCCCGCCATATTCCTGCGGAACAACCGTAACCTCTTCCATCCACCCTTTGCCGGTCAGCGTCTTGTTATCAGACTCGACAACCGCCTCATCAAGAACACCCTCCAGAAGAAATGCGGAAGTAGACGCCTCGTCAGTTTTCCGGTTCATGGTGATGTCCAGCATATTCTCATAGATCGAGTCCTCTGTTCTGGCTGCATATGAGTCAACTGCCAGCTCCGGCTTAAAGCCTTTGTGATCCGTTATCGTCTCCCCTATCACATTCTGCTTTGTTTCAATATCCGGATTCATGGCTGTTGTCATGGAATCTGTATCTTTTCCAAGCAAAGTCCAGTCCTTTTTATCAAACGATAACCACTGTGCCAGTGCCGCTCTTGGTAATTTCATCGTTTACTGTCTCCTTCCTGCGCTGTTTTCTTTTTTCATATCTGAGCGCTACCGTCATCTGGTAAACGCTGTTATTTGTGTACCGCGGCGAAATAAAGTACCCATCTACTGCAGCTTTACCGCAGATTAAAT
>ERZ778518.240-NODE-240-length-56882-cov-8.642547_pt1 | contig 56882 bp, 82 predicted proteins | sample MGYA00510340_ERZ778518 | MGnify/ENA primary metagenome ERZ778518 (study PRJEB29527, sample SAMN07138967) | mouse gut metagenome | material: feces | host: mouse | place: China:Nanjing | collected 2016-01-25 ...
AGTATTGATTTTTCAAAGTGAGAGTCCCGCTTTAGGTGTGGGAAGTTTGAGTTAGTAACTTATTTCAATTTAATTTCTATTTTGGAAACAAAAAATCCAGTGTTTTCAATGCTTTCATCGGTGAAGTGTAGGAATAGTCAAGAAATAAACGACTTTTCTACACTTTCCGATACACTGTTTTACCCTTTATCGCAGAACCAGAAATATCTTCAATCCGGTTTCCATCCAAATCCTGAAGGGTATCGTAAAAGCACTGTTCGGCTGGATAATTGCTGAACAACGTTCCGGTAACTATTGTACCATCTGCCATGTGTGCGGTACAACCCTTGAATAAGGTATCGGGAGTAACCGTATCGTTCGTGAGGTCGATTAGAATTTCTGTACCGTAAACGACCTTATTTACAGCCATCTAATCACCCCGCAATCGTTACCGTTGTACCCCCTGCCGAATTAGCAGACTCAACGTAGGCGATAGGATTTATCACAACCTGGGATAGATAATCAACTCCGTCATCAGGAAGGATTGTTTGCTTTACCGTAGAAGGCGTCGCTGTCTTTGCCTGCGCCGTAACGTCCGAAGATGGTTCACAGTCACCCTCTACTCCCAGAACATTGACACCCTTCTTAATATTGCCGGGTATGAGCTTAGCCCTTTCAGTTGCATCAAGCTGTACCGTGCCTGAGCCGTCGTGATAACCGATTGGAATCGTATAGACCGAATCTTTGTCTGTAATCTCCTCGGAAACGGCCCCATTGTTCTTCATGGTACCGGAAACTTTGTTACCTCTTGCGTAGGCTGTTTGCCCGTTGAGAATTTCAGCAGCGGTTGCAGTAGCATCCGTAGAATCCACATCAAACAGGCAAGTGCCTTCGATTACTTCACCGCTCTTGTCGTGGGCAGTATAACCGGCCAGCAGTTTATCTTTTGTAACACTGTCACCGGTCAAATCAATCAAAGTATTGCCCCCGTAAATCACTTTATTGATCGCCATTTGCATCCACCTCCTTTGCAATATAAGCGGTCGTGCCGTTGGACTCGTTGCTGGTTTCCCAATAAGGAACCTCCGTAACCAAAATATCCTCCTTCAGCACCTTATTTGCGGTGTTCAAAATTTGAGAACCGGATGCTTTGGGAACGACCTTATAATCCCCGGAGTAAGTGTCATATTCCCTTGTCACGCAGATTGACCCATTCAGACTTTCAATCCCTGAAAGAGTCCCTTTCAGAACAGATTCGCCCGATATTTTTCCGCTTAACGAATCCAGCGCCCGTATACCGCTCATATCAGCACACCTCCTCCGTTATTTTAATTTTAGAGGCAGTGATGAACGTATCCACTTCTCCGGACTCCTTCGTCAATTGGACATCGTACACATAAGTTCCAAAAGCGAGGTCTTTTGTATCTTCCGGGTTCAAAACCAGTTTCAGCGTATCAATCGGAATATCTTTTACCAGCAAAGTATCTTCATCCGTATAGTTGGATTTCATCGCGAAACGAACAGAATCCCCTTCGGATGGTACATATGGATCTCCATTTGATTGGGTAATGGAAATCTGAGCCATGAAAGTATCGCCCCGCGTAAGAGTAATGGTTGTTCCGGAAACCTTATAGCTCATAGCTCTCCTCCATTTCTGTCTGGCAATCAAAAACGGCTATACCCTCCACAATAATAAAAGCCGCCCACACACGATAGGCAGCGAATCATAGAAGAGTATAGCCATAAAGATTGCATTTGCGATGTTATTTGGCGTCCTTGTTGTAGTTTGCAGCGCTGATTCCCAGAAGAACGCCCAGGAAAGTGTCAACAGCCGTAATGGTACCGACTACCTGCTCGCCACAGGGCAGACCCCAGATGCCGGCCAGAGCAAAATATAAAGTGCCGGCTGCCGGAAGCAGATACTGCGCAATCCATTTCAGGGTATCGTAGGTTTTGTTACTCATCTTCATGATTTGTTTCCTCCTTAAAATCCAAGTTGTTTAAAAATATATCCGAGAATGATTCCGATAATGGCGGTTACTGCGTAACCAACTACTTTCCGCCACATATCTCCATCCCGGCTTTCCAACGTTTCCAAACGTTTTCCCTGAGAGACCTGTTCTTTTAACATGTTCTCCATGTTTAAAGCGAGTTTCTCCACAGAGGTGCTGATAAAAGCGACCTGTTTTACGGTTTCTTCAAGAACTTCCAAACGATGATTCTGCCGGTTGTTCTCGTCTTCTAACCGCTTATTTTCCGCATCCATGCTGCGTCGAAACTCGTTGTGTTCTTCACGAGAAATATAATCTCCTTCCATGCTTATTTATTCCTCCTTATCAAATATAACAAGCTTTTTCCCAACAATTGAAAGCGTCTTATCAAACAAGTCTTCATACAGCGTTATAAGATTTTTTCGTTGTTGTCTTGATAAAAGCTTGTAGAAACTGCCCATCCAGCCTCGGAACATATTCTCAATATTCTCGTATGGGATTTCTCCATTAGCAACTTTTATAGCCAGTTTCTTTAGCTTTCTGCGCATAGTCGTAACCCTATCCGGGTTGATTCTTTTAACGATTTTTCCATCCTTGGTAAGTGTGTATTTCACTTGCAGGAATTTGTATGTACTGGATATTTTAACGATGCGAGTCTTCTTCTCGTTGATGTGAATACCCAGTTCTTTGGCGATTACACGAATATGCTCAAGCAAGTCCACCAGTTCTTCTTTGCTTAGGTTCATGATGTACCAGTCATCCATATAACGACCGTAAAATTTCTGGCTTCTTACATATTTCACATAGTTGTCAATGCGGTATGGATAGTAAATCCCGATGACTTGTGAAAGCTGATCGCCAATGTTTACCGATTTTTCCATCCACTTCTCGCCGGTTAATTGTTCCTTGGGTATTTCCCTGTAATCCAGCTTGTTAAACGTTTCGGTCATACAATTGGCGTATTCTTCATCTGTCATGTAAGAAACATCAATTTTGAACCCGTCAAATATAAGTGTTAGAAGCCAGTCAATAAACTCGTCATCGTCAAAGAGCTTTAACAGTTCCCGCTTCGCTATCTCATGAATGATATTGTCGTAGAATTTTGAGAAGTCTCCGAACAGAATCCATCCTTCGTTGCCATACTGCTTGTAGTACCGTCGGAGATGCACCTCAAAACGCTCTCTTTGGTGTGAAATTCCTCTACCTTTGATGGAAGCGCCATTATCATAAATAATATGCTTCTTGACCTCTGGTAACAAAATCTCGTCACATAAAGCATGGCGAACAATACGGTCTCTGATTCGGATACTTGATATAGGTCTTACTCGGCCCCGCTCAGACAGAGAAAACTCCTCAACAGGACCATTTTCTAAAGTCCGGTTAAGAAGGTCTTCCTGGATAGAAAATATGTACCTTAGAAAGTTCATCATGAACTTCTGCGTCGTTTCTTTCCATTTACTGCCTTTTACGGAAGCCTTGTAAGCCCTATACAAGTTGTTGGCGTCAGACAAAATCTCTTCATACGTCATAATTATTCACCGTGATAGCAATACTTACCGTAGTAAATTGCGTCCAGCTTTGTCATTTATCCTTGATGGAAAGGACAACGTCTCCTTCTCAGTTGGTTAGACAGAGAATCCGGACGAACCCCGTTAGAGTTCGAAGCGTTGTTGTAGTTCGTATTGCCATTGCTGTTCACATTGGCGAAATTAGCCGAAGAAACGACGCGATTTAGACATTGCCCTGTAAGTATGCTTTGATTTTGTTGTCACGCTGACGCCATTTCTTTATCAAACCGATTTCTCGGTCGATAGCATTAACATATCTGCCATAGGTATTAACATCCACCTCGAAGATTTCCACGATTCGCTGAAGCTCTTTGAGAATCTGCTCGCAATTTATAATCGCATTGTTCTGATAGTCCCGCCGCTGTTCATACTCGCGCATAGAAGTGGGATACGTTGAATTAGCTGCCCTTACGTTGCTCGTCAATTGAGATGCCAACTGGTCGATTCGATTTTTAAAATTAGTCATCAAATATCGATACTTCGCAAAGTCTTCCGTCTCATCCTTTCCATAGGCATAACGGACCCGTACCAGATGGTCTAAATCTTTTACCCCAAAACTTCTCTGCATGAAGTCAAGCAGCATGTCATGTAAATCTATCGAGAAGGTAATGGCCTCAAATTTGGATTCCTTACGTTTACTTGCCAGGACGCTCATCAATAAGCGGCTCCGGTAATCTCAGCAAACTCTTCCTCGGTAATCCAGCCCTTTACTACGGCATTACGAACGCGGGTCAGATCCCACAGTTTTCTGTTGTAGAAACCCTTTACTTTGTCGTAATTCTTGCTATGTTCCATGGTGCTCTCCTTTCTTAAAGCTCGACGTCGCACATCATAGCGAGATATTCGAGGTCGGACTTGAGCTTTGTCTGTTCCAGTTCTTTCTGCGGAATATCCCGAAGGACAAACCACGACTTTTTATCAACAGTCGTCACCTGAACCAAATCCATGTGTTCATGAACTTCTTCATTGGTTCCGTCGTTGATGATGACCGGGGAACACGTTCCGTCGAAGATGGAAGCGTCAATAGCCTCCTCGGAAATGAAATTGTTCCCGTTCATGGTAAGGTTGTCAAGGATGGTTCCATCGGCAAGGGTGATTCTATAAGTTTTCTCATCCATTTTGATTCTTCCTTTCACTTAATTTTTTACTGTTATAACACAAGATTCTGTCACCTGAGTACGGTGTTTTCTTTCGGAGCGAGGGGGCACGAGGCCCCCAGATTTAGCCAACCAACCCGAAGACCGGACGAACCCCGCCAGAGTTCGAAGCGTTGTCGTAGGCCGTAGAGCCATCGCCGTGCACACAGGCGAAATAAGCCGAAGAAACGACGTCTCTCAGCCAATACCAATATCTCCCAGGATTGATGAATCTCGGATACATCTTCATCAACGCCAACTGGGTCTTGTCGATGGTGTAACGGTTCGGAACGAAAGAACCGTCTCCGGCCGGGGTAAACACCAGACTCCCGTACATCATGATTTCATTCGGAAGTTCAACCGTAGAATCGTACCAGGCGCCGGCAGAAGGATAACCATTGGTTACGGCATTAGTCAGATATTCCCTGTGTGTGAGAATATTGGTAGAACCGAAAGCCGAGTTCACCAAAGTCTTTGCATTGGCCAGATTAGCCGTATACATCAGTGAGCCGACATAACCGCCGGTGGTGATATTGGTTTCATTCATCTTGGCGTTATACAAAGCGGCATCCGGCATAATTACCAGATGAGGAGTTGTACAGGAAGTGTCGCCAGAATTCAACCAATAGTTGATATCGACAATTCTCCAAATCCTGTCTCCGATGCTCCAATAATCCCCGATGAAGAACCCTTTGAATGTGCCAGCCCTGATCTGGGCTTTCTGAGCCGTAGTCAAAGCCGTTCCAAGATTCTTTCCACGGAAAATATTCCGGCGCTGCTCTACAGAGATGACAGCATCCAAAATCCCCCAGAAAGCATCGTTGACCGTAATGCCCTTATTGCCGTCCGCAGCAGAAACCATCAGCCTGTCCGTTGCGGAAACTGAAGAAACCTGAGTAAGCTGTGAGACATTCATCTTGGCGAGGTAATCCTGAGAAGAACTAACCGCAACAAGTGCTGCGAGCAAATCTCTCGCAAGAATTGTCTTTGTCCCGCCGTCCCCGTCAACAAGCAGAACGTTGTTGGCGAGGAGCTGTGTTACTTTTTCGTAATCTGTAATTTTCATTACTTAATCCGCCTTTCTTTTAATTTCTAACAAATATAGCCTGACTGAAAATCGGGTTGTTCCCGCCGTCAAGAATTTGTTCAGTTGAATAAGACCGACCGTTCAAACCTCTGGATTCACTGTCTTTAACAGCATCCTCCACAGAGTCTAATACAGAATATAAACCCCTTCTTGCATTATCTCTGAGGTATCCGGAGACCTGAAATTCTTTCGGTATGCCTTCCATGAATTTAGCCAACAGATCAGAATAAGTCCGGCTCTCAATCGGATTCTCATTGTTGTCCATAACCGGATTCTTCTCCGCATCTGTAATTGCCGATAGGAACACAAAGATGTTATCAAACATAGGCTCCTCCTTTACTTCGTGACAAATATGGTTTTGCCTCTGATGACATCGCCTTTATCATCAAGGAGCTGCTCTGTCTGATCTGCATCCGGATTGTTCACATACAGCCATGTACCGCCATCGGTCAGAATCTGATAAACCGTAAATTCGTTGGCGAGTCCGTCAAACGCCTGCTCAATAGCCGCTAAGCGTCGTTTCACATCTTCGAGCTCTTCGCTGACATCAGAACCCTTCTTAACAACGAATGTAACCCTTTTTCCCTCAATCGGCTTATTATCGCCATCCAGAACCGATGAATCCGAAGAGTCGTTAAGACTGTCATAAATCGAATGGGTATTTGTAAGCTCATTTTGAAAATCTACAAGCTTATTTATCCGCTCGTTGAGAATGACAAGTTCATTGGCGAATGCCGAAACATCCTCGCCATCAATGAGATCCTTAATGGAATCCCACCAGTCCCGGAAATCCTTATCAATGGAACTTTTCCAATCAGCAAACTCTTTGGTATTGGCATTCACATAATCGTAGAACCAACCGCTCCAAAGAGCTTTCCAATTAGCGTTCGTCTCCTGCATTTCCGTAGTTTGACTGCTGAAAAACTCCTCCCACTGATGTTCCCAGTTCAGATAGGCTTCCTGAATCTCTGTTGTCTGAGCTTCAAACCATATCCTCCACTGATTTTTCCAGAAAGAGCTGTACTCTGTGAAATCGTCTGTTACAAGCTTTTTCCAGTATGCCAGCTCCCGGCTGCTGTTGTTGACGTAGTCATAAAACCACTTTTGCCACATATCTTTCCAGTAATCAGCAGTGTCGGTAATCTCGTTCACATGTGCGTTATAAAACTCCTCCCACTGATGTTCCCAGTTCAGATAGGCTTCCTGAATCTCTGTTGTCTGAGCTTCAAACCATATCCTCCACTGATTTTTCCAGAAAGAATTTGCAGACTCCATATCGGCAGTCTGAGCACCATAGAACGCTTTCCACTGGTCCCCCCACTGCGCCACCAAAGCATCGATAGACATCTTTTCAAGTGGGGCTGTGACAAACGGACACGCCGATGTACCGACACAGTTTGTAATGTTCGCCTGCCTGATTGCTGTCACGCCGGCATTCACACGAATATAAGCAAGCGGATACTGCCAGCGGTCATTCGTCTTTATCAGTGTCGGATTCTTCGGGCTGGATGCGGGAGTTCCTTTGATAATCTTTATTGAATTTGCCCGCACCGATTCCCTGGCATCGACTTCCAACACAACCGCGTCAATCCGGTTAAGAATTACTTCCGATAAGGGAAGGGTCAGAGGCAATAGGGCGTCGTTCAATGTCCATGTGTGATTAAACCATGCTCTGCCGATTCCAACATTAACCATCATGCCTTCGGATTCCTTAACCATCATGGCAGTTCCAAAATGCTGCAAAACTCCGTCCCGAATAATTCCGTCAAAAATACTGGACATTTGAATTGCGTCGTATCTTCGATCACGGTTTTTGGAATTGTAAAACCCATAGGTAACACTCATTATTCATCGCCTCCTTCCGTTGTTTTAAATGTTGGATATACGGATGCCCCTTCGGAATCTTCAGTCATAACGATTTCCACAATCCTGGCTTTCGTTTCATGTCCATACTCGTTTGCAATCTGAATGACATCTCCATTAAAGAAATCCTCACCGTATTTAAACATAACGGTAGTTTCCACCTGTCCTTCAAAAGATGTTACATCTGTATTCTCCGCTAACTTTTCTTTACCCCTTTGTTGCAGTAATGCCGTATACTCTGCATCGGTTAAGGTGACATCGTTACCGACATCCGAAGAAATATCTCTTGCATCGGTAAAAAGCTCCCGGCGGTTCAAACCGCTTCCGCCGCCAACTGTCGTGTATCTTCTTGAAGAACCTTCTCCCTCACCGCCAACCAGCGTGACATTTTTCAACGCCGACTTTGATTCGACATAATTGCTGTTGATGATATTTTCGAAATTGGGGGAAAAGACCACATATGGATTTGCTGTCTGGTCGTAAGACCTGTCAACACCGGAATAGAGTTTAAACACGAACTGCTTTTTATCGTTCAGTGTAATCTTGAACCCGATATCACGCTCACTGCAAATCTTGTTTATCACACTATACAGATTATCCCCCGTATACTGAGCGTCGATTGTCAGCTTTGTAATCGCCGGGTCGGTAGATGCTTCAAAAATGAAATTGCTGATACGGCGATTGCTATCGGAAGGGGAAATGACGTTTTTGTTCAGGAGTGTCCGGATTCCATTTTGAAGATTTCCCCTTATGGTCTGTTGCCCCCAGACAATTCTCCTGTCCAAGATAGATTCCAGCGACCTACCGGTTACGGTGATATGATTTCCGTCCTCGGAATCTGAGGTGATTCTTATCTTTTCGATAATCATACAATGCTCCGATTCCCGATTCTGCAAATAGTAATCCTGCCGTATGTAACTAAGAATGGTGCTTGTCATGGATGTGAAAAGCTCGAAATCACCATACTCATAATACCGGTCTGTCCAGATAAAAGACTCGTATACATCCACGATGGAGACCGCATCCAGATTTGTGTTTAAAACTATCAAATCCATCGCTATACCCCCTCATAAATGATTCGATTCTCTATCTTGAACTGTAAATTACTGCTTCCTTCTTCTGCCGTATACGCAAACACGTTGTCACCTTTTGCAAGCTGAAACCAGTCAGCTTCTTTATCCAGGCAGTTTAGAATATTGGTTGTTTTTCCGTTTCGGAGAAGGGTAATTGACTTTTTCCCTTTGACGGTACAGATAGTGATTTCATCGCCCGCCACAATTCCGGAACCCGTAAAAGCCTTCATCTTGTCAGTGTCGATACGCATAACCTCACGGGTTCCAGTATTGTATATGGTGATGTTTCGTGCTTCACCGATGGCATGAATTGTAATCGTCACACCAATCTCAGCATCTCCGCTGTACACAACTGTTTTTTCCATCTGATTCTGGATCTCGCCCATTTCCAGCAAGCATTCATACAGAGATTCGTTGCTGAAAGGAAATTCAAACAACGGCTCCACACCATAGAAAATAGTAGTATTAACCCCATCTTCCCCGGCAGAGTAAAAGAAAGGATTCGGACATACAATGGAGACATCCGAACCCTCATCTTTACTGAATATATCCGGTTCATTCGATTCGGTATATCCGTCAATTTCTGCTGAACGGTTGTCCGTTTCAATCAGCAGCGTAAGTTTTTTCTTTATCGGAAAATACTTATACGATAACTGACGCACATCCTCAATCGAATCTTTCCAAAGATACTTCAAGGAAATGACTATGTTCCGTTTCTGGAGTCTGGCAGAATTGAACAAATCCCCGTCATTTGTAGCAATTTCGGTGGTATTGATGTTCGCCTTTCCAGACCCCAGACCGGTTACAGAGGTAACTACGAAACCGGATTCCTCCGGCCTCGCAAGTACCAGTTTAATACTATCGCCAAGATAGTTTGTCACGGTGATTGACTTAATCACGCTTTCACCATCCTTTCCATCGCCGAGAACTGATTCTTTGTCTGCCGATAAATCTCAACTCTCGACAGTGCCTTAGGCGAATAGTTGTTTTGAGTAAATGTGAATGTGCTTCCTGAATTCGGAGAAGTTTCTCCATTTTGAACATCTGCGGTTTCCTGCTGATTCATGCCTCTGCTGATGGACAATGCCTGCGTTCTGCTGAACATAGCATTCAATCTGTTTGTCCCAGCTTCCACATTTGACAAATCAAGCACTGGACGAATGGTCGGCTGAGCATCAATGTCACTGTCAATGAAATCTTTGACCTTGGAGATTGCATTACCAAGTCCCGTTCTTGCGGCTTTCGCCATCCCGGAGCCGGCTTTGTATGCTTTCTCGGTGTAATCGCCAATCGCATTTACAAACGCCACGCCGAAGAAATCGCCAATCCGATAACCAACCTTTGAAGGAGAGTGTTCGTCAAGTTCTTCCTCCGCAGCCCTAGCAGCCGCAGCCGCCATAGCTCTCGCTTTCGCCTCAGCTTTGTATGTATTTTCACTGATACCTTTTGCAAATCCATCCACGAGATAGGAACCCGCATCGTAGAATTGCCCGTAGTAATCCCTAATCCCGGAGATAGCCCCGCCAAGACCAGAGGTAAATGCACTCTTTGCATCTGCATCCTTACTCCTTACCCCGGCGATGAATTTCACCATACACTGTTCGCCAGCGCTTTGAAACTCCGAATACTTATTCTTAATCGCAGTCAAACAACCGCTGATGATGTTGATAAATGTGTTTCTGGCATCCACATCTTTCGCTCGAACACCCGCAATAAACTTCACCATCGTCTGCGTTCCAACTGACTGAAACTCCGAATACTTATTCTTAATAGCAGTCAAACAACCGCTGATGATGTTGGTAAATGTGCTCCGAGCACTGTTATCCTGAGTTTTCACCCCGGCGATGAATTTCACCATCAAGGTAGAACCCGCAGTTTGGAAATCCCGCTGCTTCGCATTGATGGCTGTAAGCACCGCCTGAACCAACGCTGTGAACGTCGTTGTCAATGTGGTTTTCTTGGCATTTGCCGCATTCACAAAGGTTGTCAGCATATTGGAGGCGGCCGCTGTTACCTTTGAATTTGCGTTATTGAATGCGTCAATAAAACCAGTAATTCCAGCTTCTCCAAGCTTCGTCAGCGCGGAACTGAACGATGTCATTCCACTGGTGTCCAATCCAGCCATACCGTTTGCCATGTCAACCAATCTGTTTGTCTGTGTGATTACGCTGGATAACAGTCCAGTATCAATACTGCTAATATAACCGTAGTAGGAACTGAAATATGAGCCAAAAGAAGCCATATCGCTTCCAAAACTGGCTAAGGTCATATCATCCGAGAACCAGCCACCTTCTTTCGGTAAACTCTTTTGAAGCTCAACGATAGACGTAGCGGCATTTGTAGTTGCTGTAACGATACCAGCATCAACCGTTCTCATAAAATCGGAATACTTTGCAAAATTCGCACCAAAAGATACAAGACTGTTTCCAAATTCCCCGATATCGTTATCACCAGTAAACCAACTTACAACACCGCCCGTATTCGGAAGCGTATTCGCCAGCTCGACTAAAGACTTTCCTGCTGTTGCAGAATTTGTTATAGCGTCTACATCAATTCCGGATATTGCATCCGAGTAGGACTTCATTGCTTTTCCAAACGGAACGAGTTGTTTTCCGAACTCGCCAATGTCATTCTCGCCTGCGAAGAAACCGACAACCCCGCCCGAATTTGGAATAGTGGATGCCATCTCAGCCATAGCTTTTCCGGCAGTTGCAGCATTCGTCACCGTATCCGCGTTAAGACCTGTCACCGCAAGCGAAAATTCCATCATAGCCTCGCCAAAAGGTACAAGCTGCTCCCCAAAAGCTTTCATGTCGTTCTCGCCAGCAAAGAAACCGAGGACCCCACCGCTGTTCGGGAGTGTTGCAGCCATTTCCGCCAATGCCTTACCTGCTGTAGCCGCCTGCTCTACTACTTCGCTCTTCATATCGCCTATCGCAATCGAAAAGTCCCTCATGGCTTCTCCGAATGGAACGAGCTGCTCCGCAAAATCTGACATGGATGAACCACCAGTAATCCAAGAGGCTATACCCTGAAGAATATCGGCCGCCGTAAGAATCAGAATTGTTTCAGCTAATGCTTTTACCCCGGACATTGCCGCTTCGTCTAAGTTTTTTACCCCCTCAAAGAACGGGGAGGCATTTTCCATAAACGAAGACAAATTTGTCCCTATCTCCGGAAGCCCGGACGTCGCGCCGGCAACAAACCCGCCTATGATATTCCCAAAGAAGGAGCCCAGCCCGTATCCGACTTTTTCAAGAAGGGAAAGACCCTTGTTTAAGAATTCTTCCATTCCTGGATAATGCTTGGCAAGTGCACCGATTCCAATCATAAGCCCGCCAACAGCGGTAATAAGAGTCAGTAACGCACCGACCCCGATAAAAGCCGCTGGACCTGTGGCGCCGACAGCGCTCAATATCAGGCATGATGCCGATAATGATAACAACAGAACCGATAATCCTTCCGCTATTTCCAAAACAGATCCAACATTCATGTAAGCAAGCACGCCTATAATTCCAGCTAGACCGGCTACAACCAAAGTCATAACGCCAAGCGTGACGTACGCTCCCGGAGCTACGTTTCCGGCTTTACTAATAATGAGCATGGATGCCGACAAGGACAATAGCAGCAACGATAATGCTGCAGAAACGCCCATTACTGAATCCACTGGTAAGCCGGACAATAAATATAAAACCCCGCCCAAAGCTATCACTACCCCCGTTAAAACAACAAGAGTCCCATTAGCCTTTTTTGCCAGTGACGTAGAGGCAACAAGGGCACCAAACATCGCCATCACCATGGATAATGACAAAGATGCTGCGAAAAGATTTTCCGGGTTAATCATAGAAAGCGTACCAAGCGCGACTGCCAGAATTCCGATTGTTACAGAAATAAGGGTTAAAGTGCTCTTACAGTCTTTCGCCAGATATGAAACAGCGATCAATCCCGCAAATAAAATCTCAAGCAGAGCTATAGCTTTTAATGCTTGGTTTAATCCATCCGGTTTTATGTGACTGATAATTACCATTGCCCCGGATAAAATCAATAAAGCCCCTGACATCAGCAACAGCATCGCTCCTGCCTTAACAGCATTTGCCCCCGCGAACTTAGACACAGCGACCACTCCGGCAAACAGTACAAGCAACTGCGCAACGGCACCGGTAGCTTTCCGCAAATCACCGGCTTCCATTTTTCCAAGTATCTTTAAGGTTGCCGTTATCAAAAGAAGCGCCGCAGACATAGCCAGAATACCAACCCCAGCCTTAGCCGCATTTGCCCCGGCAAACTTGCTAGAGATCATAAGGACGGCAAAAGTTCCAAAAATCCCTACAAAAGCCTCCATGTTGGTTTTCATCTTTGTAGTATCCAGATTTGCTATATCGTCAAATACTCCTACAAAGATTTTTAATGCCACCACGGTAGCAAGAATCGTAACTGCGGAACCAAGCTTGATATTTTTACAGATTACAGCCAGAGCCACAAGACCGCCCATCGCACCAAGAAGAATCTTAATCGATTGATCCAGATTGTTCAGTTGCAGGCTGTCCAAATCCTTAAATGCGCTGACCATGATTTTCAAAGAACCAGAAATCACCAGCAACGCGACAGAACCTTTCGATAGCTTCGGTGCAAATTTTCCGAGCAGTCCAGCCATAACAGCAAGGCCGGAAGCCATCACACCAAGAACAGCCACATTCTGCCATACTTTATCCTGGTCAAGACCTTCCATGGATTTCAGTGTATGAATAAGAATCAGTAGAGAAGCGGCGATTCCAAGCATAGACGTTGATCCTTTTCCGCCACCAATTTTGCCAATGATTCCCATTGCCGCAGAAACACCGAGAAGACCGGCAGATAAAACGCCAAGCGCTCCAACAGCAGACCAGAGCTTTGTCTGATCAACAAGCGTTAAAGCAACAATGGAAGCCGCAAGAATACCGACGGATATGGCGACATTCATTAACGCTTGGGATTTTGTCTTCATCGCAAAAGCGTTGATCGCCTTAGATGCACTCTTAAGCAATTTGTCAAACCCGCTCAGAATTCCTGACAAATCATCAAATGGGCCGGCCAGCGTTTCCAAAGCATCTCCAATTTTCTTGACGAACAAAATCAAACTGCCGCCAAGACCAATAGTCAGGATTTCCCCTATGCCGATATGGTCGCTGAATTTCTGCTTTATGGATTTTGCAAAATTGAAGATTTTCTCTTTTAAGCCGTCAAGATCTTCTCCGACAGACGCAAAATGCTTCTTGACATCATCTTTAAACTCCCTGATAGCTTTCTTAATGTCGTCAAACTTCCCGTCAACATCCAGAAAATAATCAATCACGTTATCCTTGAAATCCCTGAAAATATTATTGAGATCATCTAAGGTAATATGGTCCAGAGCTTTCACACGTTCAATAAAATCGTTAATCCGGTCAATTCCGCCCCGGAAATACTTGCCAAATTCGGAGAACGTATTGCTAAAGGCAGTTTCAAAGCGTGTGATATTCTTCTGCACCACCGGAAGCGCCATAAAAGCATCAATCCACTTTTTAACCTCCGTACAGGCTGTTTTTATCCCGCTGGCCGCCGCCTTGACGCCCCTGGTCACACGGTCATTGTTGAGAATGAAATCACGGAATCCTGAAATCAGATCACCCACCTTCGCCGTCAGATCAAGAACATCCATGTCAAACGCATTTAAAATCACAGACAACCCTTTAAACGCAAGGCGTAATCCGCCTCCCGTAACTGTCATGACGATATCGAGAATAGCAAACAGTCCTTTAAAAGTTCTTGTGATCTTATCTGCCTTATCGTCGGTAATCTCTAATTTTTCGGTAAATGTGTTAATGGCTTTAATCAGGTTATAGAGTTTTTCAGAACGTTCTTTGATGATATCATCTTCGGTCATTCCATGGTGAAATGTATCGTTCCACGCTTTCTTGACCGCGCCGAGAGAATCCACAACACTATGGATTACATTGAGAACGGACCCCCACACCAACTCAGCTCCCGATGGTTTCTCAAAATCGTTTATCAACTCATCTATGGACGAACCGGCTGTATTTGCTTCCCTCTGCAAATCACGGAGCGCGGTAATCTGTTCTTCCGTATACCCCTTGTTTTTCAACTGCTCGTCCGATAAAGAAGCCAGACTGTCAGCATTTTTCAACTGTTCTTCCGTCAGGGAAGACATATGGCGGACACTACTGCCAAGTTTCTCATTAACCAAATTCTGAACCGTTGCATAATCATAACCGGCTTCGGTCAGTGCTTTTATTCTTGCTTCCCCGCTGCCAAAGTCTCCACGGATAACTTTATCAACGATTTCACCGTACTTTTCCATCTGTCCGGCCATTTCTTCCGTAGACTTTGTTGCTCCGGTAAGATCCCCCACCAAGCTTTTAAGTGCATCCTTCAGGATACTCTTATTTAGAGTTCCGTCGTTAAAGGCTTTTTTTAAAGCTTTTTCAAAGGAACCCTCTTTTTCTATCATTGCATCCAGGTCAACATTGTGGCTCTTAGCCAGTTCCTTGACCTTGTTCTGAAAAGTTTCTGTTTCAATGCCAGCAGTATTAAGCTTGTTTACAAGCACATCCCATTTTGAACTGAACGCACCCTCCAAGACTGCATTTCTGCTGTCCGCCGAACGTCCGATAATTCCGCTGAATATATCTGATAACTCCGTCAGCCGCTCTTTCGCTTTTTCAAAGTCGCCAATGATGATTTCCCAACTCTGAGTCCATCCTGACTGAGCCGCTTCCTTCAATGTGTCAAATAACTGGGTAAAAGTCTTCACCTTTGTCGCGGCATCATTCGCAGTCTGTCCCATCTTTATGATGGATTTGATCTGCTCCTCCGTATACCCCATGGTCTTGAGCTGTTTCTCGTTCAGATCACCCGTAAATTTCGAGAGTGTTTCTGTTAAAATGTCCGATGTGAGCCAGCCTTTACTTAACGTCTCACGGAAAGAGCCCTCATCTTCAATCATCTGGTCAATTGCTATACCATGCACCCTGGCCGTCTCTTTTAGGGAATCCTGAAATACCTGACCGCCCATACCGGCATTTACAACCGAATTCCAGTCCTGAAGCTTCACTGTTCCCGCCGCCAACGCCTGGGATAACTGGTACATAGCCGTGCTTGCCTGTTGGGAAGTAGAACCGGATACAGCAGCGAGGTTAGCGATACCTTTAATTGCCGCTACGGAAGTATCCAAATCAACGCCAGCCGCAGTGAACGTACCAATATTACGGGTCATTTCCGTAAAATTGTAAATGGTCATATCGGCATAGTGATTCAGTTCATCCAGTGCCTTATTTACCTGCTCCAGCGTCGTCCCTTTGGAAGACGTATTTGCAAGAATTGTCTGGACGGCGTTGATCTGTGTTTCATACTCCTGAAAACCGGACTTAACCGGGTCAATCGTAAGGGCCGAAATAATATTTTTACCTGCGGCAAGCGCAGAATTGGTTATGTTCTGGAGAGCCGTAATCGCCATTACCTCCATCGCGGAGAACTTTACCCTTACAGTCTCCACCGCATTGCTAAGGGGGTTCATGTCACATTTACGGGCTGCGGAATTTACTTCTTCCAATCCTTTTGCGGCGCCGGTCAGATTTAATTTCTGTTTCAGTTTATCAAGCGTGGAGAGACTGGTCTGAACGTTCTGTTCAAACTGCTTATTGTCAAACCGCATTGAAACGACTCTTTCGTCAATCGTCTTACTCATAGCTTCGTAACCTCCCTCCACGCTTCGTTAGCAATTCTGTCAAAAATAGGCTGGATAGCAGGATTGATATAATCTCGCCCCTGTACCCAGCCGCCGTTTCTTGTTCCGTGCCCGTATTGCAGAATGATGGCAATCGGAACTCCATTTTGAATATTTGAATTCTTGAATGAGATCGTTGCAGATCCATTCCTGTTCGTAATCTCGTATGACCACGAAGCCGCTGTCAGCCCCGAATCGACAGGTGTTGCAGACGCAAGGGCGGCAACTCCCTCTCGGCCATACTTGTCAAGGTCTCCGAGTTTAACGACCTCTTTTGCCCTCTCCAAATATCTTGTCAGTTTGGAGAAGTCGCCCTTTTGTCTGAACGTTATCATTGGAACACTCCTTTACTTTTTCAGATACACACTGGAGCTGAAACCGGTGTACTGAATACCATCCATGACAAACTGGATGTACAGCCACTTTGTTCCGTTGTACGCCGTGTAATAACCGTAGCACTGAACTTCCGTTCCATGTGGAATGAGACACAGCGCCTTCTTGTTTGTTCCGGCATCGTTACGGCAGTAGAGTCCATCCTTTGCAGTCACCTTATATGTACCTGACAAACTCTTATTGAGAGATTTCGCATAAGCCGTAGCCGTGACTTTCTTCGATGCCGGCTGATTCTGGTTCTGAACTGCGCTACTGGGTTTCGTCGCCGAACCATTCAAAATTTCATTGACACGGGTCTGAACCTCGTCATAATCGTACCCTTTTTCGGTCAGAGCAGCTTTACGATCTGGCCCATTCCCCCAGATACCAGTGATAACCTCATGAGCAATAGTGCCGATGCTCTTTTTCTCGCTCTGCGCAGGCGGAGCAACCGTCCCCTCATCATACTTAGGTGTAATGAAACCGCGGATAAATTTTCCGTTAATCGACAAGGTACGCCGCTTTACCGCATTGCTGAAGTTCCCCTCGATAACCGTAATGTAACCGCCGGATACATACTCAACAGTACCGATGTGATCCGGATTACCGGTGTTATCACCGATTCCGGAATCCTCCCAGTCATACAAAACCGCATCGCCGGGAGAGGGTACATACGCATCATCCTCAACCCAGCATCCCATCCTCTTTGCAGCTTCGATGATGTAATAGCAGCTAATCTCAATCGGCATAATTGCCGTATAACCAAGCTTAACCGCCAGGGCAGACCACGTTGCCGCACACCACGCCCAACCGTAAAGCATCTTTGTTCCGCGGGGAAAACTTCCGGTATAGGAATTGTAAATATCGATGATTTCTTTATACGAACCATCGGACTCGTTCTTTCCGATCCAGGACCTTGCCAAATCGACTACAGCCTGTCTTGAGTAGCTCATGGACGCTTCCTCCTTCTTTTCATCAGAATTGACGAAGCGGTAATCCATGTCCACATTCCCTTTGATTCCGTCCACGACGCCTTTGCTTGTATACTGGTGGAAATCACAGGGATAATCAGCTTCCCCGCTCCAATCCGCCAGCCAGAATACATACTTGTCCAGCAGGTCGTGGTCGAACATATTCCTGTAATAATCGATATTGGAATAGATGCCAGCTCTGTATCCTTTCTCCGTGACATATTCACAAAACGCCTTGGTATGGGCGTTGCATTCAGCCCGTCCTAAACTAACCCCGGCAACCTTTGCTTTCGTGATCGTGTCGTACTCGAAATCGAAAAACACGATAACGTCTTTTCCAAGACCGGCTGCTTCCAACTGTGAAATACAGAAAACGGCTTCCTGCCTGGCCTGCTCAACGTTCATCGCATAGCTGAAATGGTAAACGCCAAGAACCGAGATTCCTGCCGCTTTAGCTGCCTTTACATACCCGTGAAATCTTCCGTCAACTGTCTGGCGATAGCTTGACCGGAGAATCAGGAACTGGATTCCGGAAGCTTTAACTTTGTTGAAATCCACATCCCCCTGCCAGGTCGAAATATCTGCTCCACGCTCTTTAGACATATAATCATCACCCCTTCGAATTTAACTGTTTTCTTCGTGCCGCATTTAAAGCGGCATTGCGTTTCATGATTTCCCTTCTGCTTCTCTTTTTAGGCGGCGAATTTTTGATGTTACATACCTTAATAAGAGTAAGAAGACGATTGAGATGCCACTTCTGACACTCAAACGGAATATTCAGGGCAATCATCCAGTAGTAAATAATCTCTGCTGTAACCTGTTCCCTGCTGGCTTTTACTGCCTTTTCCTCTGTAAAATGAGTGGCGGTCATCGGAGCATCGATGTATTGGTTAATTTGGTCGATACAGGATGTCGTCAGATAGTTATACACTTCCGGATTCACATTCTGCGTAAGCGTCATACATTGCACGTAATCCAACGTTTCCTCAAGCGTCTTTTCCTGTTTGGTAAGGAAGGGCTTGCACCATTTGGATTCCCATTTTGAAAGGGAGACAAGGGAATGCTCCAACTGCAATGTTTGCTCTTTGGGGTAGATAAACATCTGGTTTATTTCATCCCATTGTTCCTCGCCAGCAGGTATTGTAATTCGCAGCATCCCTTTCGCCTCCTCCTGTTTTCAGATTTAATTTGCTACCGGAGCCAACGCCGGTGCAGGAACTCCCTGCCTGGAATTCGGGACGATACCGTTTACAAACTTTGCCGCTGCATCGGCATCCGTCGCAAGCTCCATAAACAGCACAGAATAAGCCTCCGTTTCAGAAAAAGCCTTGGACAGTTCATCAGACTTGACAAACCGTCTTCCATCCGGGCTTTTCTCACCGTAAGCTTTCAGAATCAGATCCTTGAAAATCTTAATGATCGCGGGCGCATCCTGAGCCGCCACGATTCCACGAATCATTTCAGCCAGCCCGCCGGCCGTACTCATCTCCATTTCCATAACTTCAGCCTCAGAAAGATTGAAGTAATGGTCCTCGGTGCGCTCAGTTCCGTTGTAATCCTTGTAGGTAATCGTTTTCTTTAACATAATGTTTTTCTCCTTTCAACAATAAAAAAAAAGGAGCCGCCAGCTTTTACCCTGAAACGGCTCCCAATCTGCTTAAATATGAAAATGTGAATTAGCCCGCTGTCTGAGACTCCTGATAAAGCTTCAGAATCTCATCCGGCAGCGGCAGCCTTGCAGTAGTTCCGTCATCGCCGTCCTCGGTGGTAGGCTCTGTACCGTACAGAATCTCCTCAAGCTTAGCCATGAACTTGGCATCAAACTTGGTGGAATCGAAAGTAAGGCACGCCGTCGGCTTGAGCTTCTTACCATCGATAACCGTGTTGATAGCCACCGGAGTCGTGCTGATCTCCCAGGAAAGGGTGATGGGTTCCGGACTATCATTGATAGTCGAGTAGCCTTTCTCCGAAGGAGCCGCCAAAGCACCGTAAATCAGATGCAGCTTATAGCCGTAATCATTGTTATCAACATCGTTGCCCAGAATCGTCCGGTAAGAGAGACCAAACGTTTTTCTGGACTGCTGCCCTGCAAACATACCGGGCACAACCTCAACCGACCCATCGCACTCTGCGAATTCATCAGGGTACATATATGCCTCGATGGTAGCCCCGAATTCCTCCGCGGACATCAGATTCAGATACTTGATGTTATCCGCATAAATCGGAGAAGCCTCCGCTCCGGAAGGGCTTTCCGATACAGCACTCAGACCATTCCACGCAACGCCTTTACTGTAAACGCCGCCAGCCTGAATAGGGTAAAGAACGCCATGATCCACACCGGTCTCATACAGACGCTCGCCAGTTTTATCCCAAACAAGTTTCATAGATTTGTTCCTCCTTATTCATAAATAATTTCAAGTCCGTAAGCTTTAGCAGCTTCGTGTTCCAGCTTACATCCTCTCGCGTTTTCCCAACCCTTACAAAAATACGCTGCGTGACAAAGCGACATATTTTCAAGACTTTTGGCGAGAAAGCAAAGCGGAATTTGTTCTACACCCCGTTCGACCATTTTTTCGTTGCTATACCACTCATCTGTAAAAAGAGTGTTGATGATCGTATAACCTCGTTCTTCTAATGTCTTAATCGCCTTTTCTCTTGTAGCGATGATCTCCTCCTCTGTCTTACCAGCCATAGGCTGAGACAACATGGCTTTCTTCATTTTTGTTCCTCCTTAAAAGAATATGGTAAAGACATCATGATTCAGGTTGTCTTTTTCGTAGTGCCGGATAAACCGACAAGTGGGCAAAGTGGCTACTTTACCTACGAGCGGACTATCCGGATCTTTATCGATGACTGTTACTGAATATTTTCGATAAGACAAATAAACCCCGTCATTCGCATACGTGTTCTCGATACCGTCAAGACCGTATACGATGGCGGGGTAATTCATCTTAACCGATTCCGGGGGTTGAAAATAAGCGTTCCTCGTTCCAAGGATTTCACAGAATATCTCATGTAGCAGAAGACGTCTGTTCGTCGCCATGATATACACCCCCTATTGTCAGAATCAGCCTTGGGTACTGAACTTCTACATTTGAAATCTTCCATTTAGCACCCATAAACCCAACGTACCGCATCGAATGAAAATTCTCATTGGCAAACGGATCGGCAACAATGCTGATCTCATTTGCGACATTGATGTCGTCGTTGAGCGTTTCAGCGCTTTGGAGCCTGCGCATATTACGAGTCAAATCACCAAAGTACATACGCTCGGTAATCTGCTCCTCCCATACGCCAGGTCTCGTTTCCACTGTCTCAGCATAGCCGATTGGTCCGTAAAATTTCGCCATTTTGAATTTCCACCTCCTGGACATTAGCCGCTGACAGACTCAGCTTTCTCCTCGATGACGATAGCAGACTTGATTCTGGTAAGCTGACCGGACTTGCGCGTCTCCAGCAGCGACTGAAGCTGATTGAACTTGATGTCGAAGTCGGTGAAGTGAGTCACATCGCCGCCCTTGGAAGCGCCGTATCCGTAGTCAGCCATATTCACGCAAATCGCGTGCAGCTTGTGCTTGACGCCGTCGGAATCGGTACGAACCTTCCCCTCGAACTGCGTAACCTCATAGATATTGGCAACGCCCAAAGCCGCAGCAAGCTCGGTATCCGTCTCGTAAATACGGCGGCCATTGCGGTCACGAGCGAGAATCATGGTGTTGTGCATATCAGTGGTAATGAACAGATCCGGCTTACCGGTACCACGGAAGTCCTTGCGAGCTTTACGCAGAGCCGTAACCATAGCCTCTGCATAAATGAAGCTTTCGCCGAAATACTGCTCGGTGTTGGCACCCTGAAGCTCTTTTGCCATGGCTGCAAAGTCCACATCCTTGTGGATGGTGTACAGCTCATCGTCAGTCCAGATGGGACGAATCTTGTCCGGGAAGATTTTCTCAGGGTCACTGTTAGGACGCTCATCACCCAGCATGGTAGCAACAGCCAAAGTTTCCTTCAAAGAAATCTGGTCGATGCTGTACTGGAACTGAACATAGTCGAAATCTTCGATGTCCACCACATCGTCACGATGCAGTTCGGAAGTGACGTATACCGTCTGGGGGTCAGTGGTACGCCTTACCAGCTCGTAGTTGCCGGTGATTTTCTTCTCGTTTCCTTTCTGATAACCCTTGGCGGACAGTGCATCGATGTTCCGAATATCTACATGAGAAGTACGAACCCGACCGTGAGGGATTTTCTGAGTCTTGGCCATGATAGCGTCAACCCATCCCATATCATTGGTGATAAGTTCGGGAGTGCGGCTGGGATGCGCCTCAACATATTCCGGGAACATGGTAGTAATGTTTCCGTTGCCGGTCTGAAGAAAGCCGCTGATGTCGGCGTGCTGAAGTTCATGCTCCTCGCTGTAGATTTTAATCGCAGCCTGAAGAGAACCAACGCTGCTGGACTTGGCAAGTTTCAGAATTTCACTCTGAGCCGCATGGGACAGAACATTATCCTGAGACTTGCCCTTTTTGTCAAATACATTATGTTTCATATCTTCGTTTCCTCCTTTAGAATCGTTATTATCCTCTGACCCTCCCTTTTTATCAAGAGCTGCCATACCGATCATTGTAAACACTACATCCTGTTCCTTATCGGAAAGCTTATGCCGGATTCTTTCCATGACCTCGTCGACCGTTTCATCATCGTTTTCCGGATTTTCCTCTTTAGAACCGCCATCATCCGGCTTCTTGTCTTTGTTTTCAGCCCCATCGTCAGAATGATAGAGCATGATGTTCTCATTGTAATTGATAATCAGCTCATCCTCGACGGCAACGCCGTGATTCATAACCGTATCAATATAGGCTCCGGGATTTGCCCCGGCCAAAACGAGACTCACCTCACGGATAATACCATGAACCACATCTTTCCCCATCTGCTTCAACTGATTCGCTGCAATGGACAGAGAAACAACGTCCCCGTGCCGAACCAACTTTTTAGCTGTCTGGCCGGATTCCGTATCATTGAATGTACAATAGGCATAAACCCCGTCGTCTCTGTTTTCCAGCAATGCGTGTCCCAAAACATTATCCTGGGAATCATGCTGATGGTTCCAAACAAGGCTTACAGTCTCGCCGTCCTGCTGTTTAAAAGCATTCTTACGGATAATTCTTCCGTCGGCGCACTGCAAATCATTTCTTGTGGCCCAGCCACTGAAATCAAATTTTGCCATTTTGAATTTTCCTCCTTACTTCTTTTTCTGTGATGATTTACGCTTGCGCTTGGACACCTTCGGCATCTCGGCGGCAATCTTGTCAAACTCCCTTTGATAAATTTCCTCATAAGAAGAGTCCAAAGACTCCTTTGCGGCTTTATAGGCTTCCCTCGCTGCGGAGATTGCCGATTTTAACCTGCTGGCAACCTGTTTTCGTTCAGCCGAAGCATTGGCAGAATTAGCCGCGCGGTCTTCTTTTGTTTCTTCTGACACCTGTTGCTTTCTCGCAGTGGCATCGGAACGGACACCTTCTTTACTGGACTGGGATTCTTCGCTTACTTTCGATTTTGCCGCTTTCGAATCCGAACGCAACTTGGCAATTTTCTCGTTACGCTCGGCTATCCGTTTTGCTCGTTCAGCTTTTGGCAAACTGTCCGGAATCTTTTCAGCCATAAGACGTTCTATCGCAGAATTAGTCTTGGATGTTATCCTTTCCTTCTCTGCCGTCGAGGTTTTTTCGATATCTTCCAAATCGGATTTTTTATCCGAATCGATTGCCTCTTTTTTACGAGATGCCCTTTTGGTTAGAGCATCATTCAACTCCTTCAGACGTGCAGAGATTTGTTCCCTTGTGGCCGATGCTCTTTCTCTTAGCGCTGTTATAGTCTGTTTTCGCTTTTCCTGTTCCCCCTCAACCTTGGCCTTTTTCTCGGCTTTGATTTCGTTTTTGGTATAGGACCAGACTTTCTTTCCTTCATCCGAAAGCTTGGTAGCTGAGCGGCGTCCTTTCAATTCCCTGGTTCGCATGTAATATTCATGAGCTTTTTGGGGGGCGTAATAGGGAGAGGCATAATGCTGAAGATTATTGTCCATCTACGAATCCTCCTCCTCTTCCTCATCATCGGAAATATAATCGCCGATTATCTTTTCTATTTCAGATTCAAGACTATCCAGCAATTCATTTACGATGCGGTCCTGTTCGCTCTCACCAGTTGAAGTTCCTTCGTCAGCCATCGTCGGATTTCCGGAATTAACCTCGCCTTCTGTCTGATTGAGATTTTTATTCCGAAGTTCATCCGCTTTCGGGTCTTTTGACGGTTTCCATCCGATCGTCTGCCGCATCTCATTCGAAGTCGCAATCTCATTACGAGTCAGCTTATCAGAGATTTCAGCCAATTCCGTAACAGGCACCAGCTTGAACGGGTCTCTGAAGAACATAATTGACTGCTTCTGAGACCGAGCAGTTTTGGTCAGAAACTTCCGTTTCATCTCGTCAACAATAGCAGAAACAATCGGCTCAATCGTTCGGTTGTAGTAGTTGAGCATTGTCGTTTCGTCGGCTGTACCATCTAAAATACTCTGAGTGATTCCCAACTGGCTGTATAGCATACTCGTTAAGTATTCAATCTGAGACATTAGATTGTTTCCAACGGAACGATTTAGCTGCGTTATATGCTCCGTACCATCGGTATAAGCGATACCATACTTAGAACCGGACAACTGCTGCTCAATATCTTTACGCCGTTTTTCGGCCTGCTGACGTCTTGCATCTGTCTTGATAACATACGGAAGCTGAATGATTAAATCCAACTTTCCGGAACTGCTTTGCTCATCGACAACGTCCAAGAGATTCAATTTTCGAATTAACCGTTGCATTGTGGAATTCGGTTCGTTGATAACCGCATAAAGCGGATTTTCAATAATCGCAACCGCTTCCTTTGGCATAAGAATATCTTCTTTCAAACCGGTGTTCTCGTTGTAAACCTGAACACGAACATGCTTCGGATACCATTCGAGAATTTTTCCAGTTCGCATCTTGTCAATATCGAATGAACCTGCTACTCCGTCTTCCGGATCATCATCGGTGTCGGTAGGTACAATGGCTACGCATCCTTCGTCCAACATCGACATGACAATATCCTGAATAAAAGAACGCCCAGTTTGATCTATATTGGCTTCCAAAGAAAGACAATTGTTCAAACCGGACTTTATAACTTCAAGAAATCGTTCATTATCATCCAAACGGACGTGCTGAATGTTGATGGCAGCCGCATCCAATGCAATACGGTTGTATACGGAAGTGACAATAGACCTTTCATTTCCTCTGGTAAGCCGAGGACGGTCCGGTCTGTAAGAATATCCCGTTCCGATATCACGGTAATAGTTTTGCTGACCGTTATTTCGGAAAGCATTCCAGGCATGTTTAAACCTGGAGCCAATCGCTATATCCATTTTTTCATCACCTCCCTACGCCTTATCCAGCACTGTCTTTTTGTAAGCAACCCGACCGGAAGCCCATACACCATTTCGGAGCTGCGCCATGTTGTAACCTTCATCAGCGAGCGCCATCATAACGCCAATTTCCCCTCGTTTTGCTACGAATTGAACAACCTTTCCAGACGGAGACCGAATCTTTGAAGCTGACTGACTCATAAGTTCAGCCATTTTCTTGTTGTAGGCGTTGATCGCCGAGGAACTCAATTTTCCCGATTTATTTACAGCGCCGGGAGACCGAAGTATTTCATTTGCATATCGGCTCATTTCTTTTGAAGATTTTCTGCGAGCCTGTTCCGTAATCTTCTCGCTTTTCTTCTTGACCCAATTTGCATCTTTTTTACTGAGATTTCCGAGTTGAGCCGGGGTACGGCGGATGCCCCATTTCTGTCCCAAAATCCCATGATGTTCTATCATCTCTGACAAACGCGCTCACCTCCTTTACTCAAACGCATCTCTGTTCAGCTTATAGGCGATGTAAGCATCCATCATAGCCGCCACAGCATCAATCTTTTGGTCGCCCCGCTTTTTGTAAAGCTTTCGGTTCCCGTTAGTGTCTGTGATGGTAATGCAATTGCCCATACAGAAAGACATCAATTCTTCATCAAATAAAAGCATCCGCTCCTCGGAAAGTTTCTTTAACTCTCCTAAAGGAACGGATTCTGTTTTTGCCCCCTGTATTACTTTTTCGATACCAAACGGTCCATTTTCAGATGCCCATCTCTCAACAAACTCTTTGGCATTGTAAGGGTCATACCCGAAACAACGAACGTCGTATCCACGTTCTACGATATGGTTATCCAGATCTTCATACACCTGCATCATATCCAAAACAGTGCCTTCCATGACAATCAAACTGCCTTCCAGTATGAACTGCTCATATTTACTTCGCATTGCCGACGGAAGTTTCCGAAACGTCAGGTCTGAAATATACGCCCTGGTTTTGATTCCGAATGTTCCGTTTGATAAAGGGAACATAAAAGTGAAATCACAGAAGTCATCCCCTCTCGATAAATCGCCGCCCATAGAACAAGGCATACCAGAAAAATCACGCTTACGATATTTCAAAGTTTCTTCATAAGTAAAGTAATAGGTATAACCCTCCATTGGTAGACCAAACCGCTTCGCCAAAATATCATTTCTGGCTGCCGGAGCATTTTCGGCTCTTTCTACATCACGCTGGTATACTTCAAAAGTAACGGTTTTTCCAAGGTTTGGGTTGGCTTTCAGCCACTTGTTAGGCTCAGAAATCTCATCAATGGAATCGAGCTTATACCACCAGATGGAAGTATTGATTGCCGGGTATTCGCCCTTTAGGATTTTCATCAATTCCATTTTGATTGTATCGCCGCTTCCGTTCCGAACGGTTCCTTCAGAGCTGGTCGCAATGATAAGGTAATCGTCAAGTTTTGAAGCGCCTTGCTCAATGGCTCCAACCACGTCTTCCCTTACATCACCGGACAGCCACTCATCGATTGTTGATACTTTAGTCCTCAAGCCTTGAAGTTTATCGATAGACATCGGACGAACCTCTATCAGAGAACCCGTGAAAAAATTTTCGATTCCCTTTTTGGTTGAGGCAAGCTTTACACGGTTTGCTTTGGCACCCGTGGTATTTTGTAACGACCCTTCCGTAAGAAACCGGAACAACGGACCTTTGGCTCTTGTGATGGCTGTCTTTATCGGCTGTATTACTTCCTCTGCCTGTTTCATAGTCGGAGCGGTTGTTATCTGGTGAGTCGTAGAAGTATCAATGTTTTCGAAATAGGATTGGATGCAGGAATCGTACAAAGACTTGGCGGCCCCTCGCCCAACAATCAAATACTGCTTATTGATAAGCCGCTTCTTGATGGTTTTTACTACAAAATGCCCGCCGGGACCATTCGGGTTTGGCTCCCATACTTCCCTCTCCTCGAAGTAGTACCAACCAAATATCTGCTCACCCCAAAGTTTAAAAGTGTCAAGCATAACAAGATTGGCACCATCGGTTAAAGTGAGTTCCTCCTCACAATATGCAATCCACCCCTCAACCGGACGGTCGTCATAATAAATCCCACGGTCTGCGATAAGTTCGTCGATCCGGTTCATTTCCATCTCGATTTCACGGCAGACAGGTATTTCTCCCCGAATTACGGCATCTCTGAACGCGCCGTAATACTTTGGAACGGCAGTGTTCGACAATGCCATAATGAATCACCTACTTATCTTTCTGTCCCTTTTTAGGATTAACAATCTCGGAACCGGCCAGCTTATTCACCGCTGTTCCCATCATGTAAGTTGTAAACTGTGTTGCGATGTTTTTCCCGGATTTTTCAAGGACGTCAGCAACAAAGTCCCGCCCCTTTGCACTGCGCACCTGTTCCTCGCTTTTGGATAAATCACGGTAACGCTTTTCCAGTTCCAGACGGCTTATCAGTTCTTTCAGCTCGGCATCTGTCATGTCTTTGACAGCTTTACGGCCGGAATTTCCAGAAGATACTTTTCCTTTCCCTCCGGCTTTTTTAATTTCTTCTTTGTCGCCTCCTGAAGATTTCTTTCTGCCCAACTGTGCAGGAGTACGCCGAACTCCCCATTTCATTCCAAGCACACCGTAATGGGTTAAAATGTTATCATCCATTTTGATTTTCCTCCTCTCCACTCGAATCAGATGCAACCTGGATACGCCACTCAAGCTCTTTTATCTGTTGGTTCATACATTCGATAACCGCAGAAGCAAGCGGTGGATCAAAGAGTAGTTTAACCTTCAGATGCATATAGGACTTTACGAATTCAATCTTAGATTTTTCAGGAATGAAATCGGTCCATAAAGCGTCTTCATCTTCAATGGAAAATCCATCAGCAGGACCGACGCCAAGCTGTGTCAAAATTGAAAACGCAGAGTTAATATGCATGATGAGATCAGCATCGTATACCTGGTATTCTTCTGCGATTCCGAGCAACTTTTTTATTGATGTCAGTATGCTTGGTATGTTCTTTTCCATCGCGGTCCTCCTTTTTACTTAAACTGTGATGAACTGTTTCATACAAAAGCCTTCCAAACCGGAATCGGTATAAACCTTGTAGAACTCGCCGATAGATTTATCCTTGTCAACTATAACTTCCGTATTGACCGGAATCGTGCCAAGAACCTCAGCCTTGTCATCCGGTTCTTTACGGATTCTGAGATTCGCACAATTGCTCACCAGACCGATTACAGGCTCTTTCTGTATTGCAGTCATTTCTTTAGATTCCATAATTTGTTTCCTCCTTAATGTCTCCATGGACAGGTATCGTTTTTTGTTCGTTCAACTGGAATATGGGGGATTGGAGTTTCGTCTCCATAGTGAATTGCGTTGTGGGTTGAAAGTTTTGTAGACACAACGTTGTCTGGGTCAAACACGCATGGATTCCGATTCAGAATATCTTCATAGGTTATAGGATTGATGTGGTGAATAATAATCGACCCAAAAATCTCAAATCCCTCTAAAGCCAAATCACACCCATTATCTCGAATGATGATTTTGTTTCTGAATCTTATCCATTCGTCGGAATGATAGAATTCCTGATTAAGCCAACGTTTAAAACCAAAAGTTTCTTCTGCAACTTTTCCACAAAGTCTGAGATACTGATACCGTTCCTCAAAAGTTGGAATTCGGATTAACTCACTATAAGTCTTCTTCATCCGAATCCTCCTCTCCGCTATACCGTCGAAACGCTTTCAGTGCATTTTCGTACAATTCCTCTGACCGATGTGCAGATTGCAGCGATTCCACTTTTGCCCTTAATAACTCGTTTTCACGTTCTATCTTCTCCCTCTCCAGACGCTCCCTCGTAGATCCCAGTTTTAAATAATGTGTTATGACCTGAGAGGAGGCTGTTCCCTCCATCAATTGTTTCTCAGCAAGATCTACCGCAAGAGAAATCATTTGATTTTCCCTCGCTTCGGGTGTCAACGCCGGTCGCATCTTTCTTGAAGAATTAGAAGAGCTTGCAGCCTTGGCTTTTCCCATACTTGCCGCCTCCTCTCGATTAGTTTGTTACTCGTTTTTCATACCTTTTAGAATAGTTCTCCTACGGTGTTTAAAAGAACTCACGAAGCCGGCAAATATACTTTTTCGCTGAAAGGAGAAAAAGAGCAAAAGAACCACAGCCAATGCCACGCCAACCCCGCGAGTTCGTTTAAACACCGTAGAAGAACGACAAGGGTAAATCCAAAATATACCCCCGGAGAATTTTTAAAGACCGCCGCGATGTGGGAGGGGGTGCCTTTTCAGCGACCCTCCCCCTATGTCTTTTATCCGCCAGTCTAATGGGCTGTCCTAACCCTATTTGTGTCAAAAAGCAATTCTGTAGCCAGAAACCCACTTTTTTATTTTTCTTTTTAAGCAGTCACAACTTGCTGTATCACTTTTCGGTAGATATTGGTGAAGTCATACTTGATAATCTCGTCAATTGCTCTTTCAATTTCCTGATTGTTTTCTTCATCTGAAAGCTGATCGGAAGTTCGAGCAATTCTTCCTAAGTATGCGCTTGAGTGATAACCTTTTTCCTCATCGAACAAGAACCAAGAAGTGAACTGTTCGAATGGATTGAAAGGATTGTCAACCGTTGTCAAAGCACATCGTCTTTCCATAAATACTTAGCTCACTCCTTTCATTTTAGGTATTTGTTCACGGTTGATGTGGATACTCCGAGAGCCTCGGCTATTTCAGCAGTGCTGTACCCAGAGGCACTCATAGATGCAATCTTGTTCACCTTGGCTGTACTCAGAACTGTGGTGGAGCGAGGTGTTGCACGCTGTCTAAGAGTATCAATGTCAACATTGTTAATGATTTGGGTAAGCCGAGTCTCACTGATAGCACCAGCCTGGATAGCTTCCCATTCACGGTCACTTATTGAGATTGTTTCTCTTGATGCCCCAACAGTGGTACGAGCCGCCGTCAATGCTTGTTGAGATGCTTTCTTAATCTCGCTCCTTGTCATGTCGGGATTCTCCTGTTTCTTAGCAGCTACGGTAGCATTCGCAATAACCTGAGCCTGCCTTTCACGAGGAGCGTTCCGGAGTGCCACATTTAACTGGGCCATCAAATGATCCACCTCCTCCTGGTATGTCTCTTTAGCAGAGGCGGAGTAGGCAATCTTACCTGTACTGAGCATCTCCTTACGAGCCCGATTCGCAAGAGATTTCATCTCATTTGCATAAGTAGCATAGGCTCTTTCCTGGGGGGTATCTGCATCAGAAACAAGGGTGAATGCATCCTTAGTCTCAGCCATCTTGGTACTCGCCTGAGTTCTGACTCTTGTTCTTCCATTCTTGTCAGTGTACTCCTCATAAACTTCTTTGTAGGTCTGCTCTCCGGTCTCCGGATTTATGATGGGACTTCCTTTTCGTTTCAGTACAGATGTCTCAGACTTGGCTCTTGAAATCAGAGTTGCGGCTCCTTCGTGATACCGGCCATCTTCGTCATAGCTTCCCTGATACTTCTTCTTCAAAGACGCAATCCCGTTGTCAATCTCGCTTTGCTTATAGTCGAGATGGTGCTTTTCAGCATCAATAACAACCATACTGTGCCTTACTGCACGAGCAAGTTCCTCTGGAACAGCGCCACGAAGCGTCATGTCGGTAATCAGATTTGAAATCTTACCCATCTCAGTCTGAGTATTTCTCATAGGCTTGAAGCTGCCTTCAGGTTTTCCGCCATACTCAAGCTTCGGATCGAATCCTTCCAGTCCTTCTAATGCACGAGTCGATGTAATCTTTACTTTACCGCCAGTAGGAATTACCATAACGGTATCGCCATCGAAATCGGCACCAGATAATCTTTCTGCAACCTTACTGTTGATGCCAACGGCATCCATAGCATTGCCGAGAATTCTTTTGGCATCGGCCTGCTTATTGTTTACAGTAAGAACCGGAATTTCAAAGGTTCCACCATGAGGGAATCGGATAAGAGCAACCTGCTCTCCGTTCCGATAGTTAGGAGCATACACCTCGTTGTCTTTCATAGAGGTGATTGGTAGAATTACCTGATACTTTTGTCTCGGTAAAGCCGCTGCCTGTAGATGGACTGCCGCAGAATCACAATCATCGGCAAAGGATTTTAGTAAAGCTTTTTTAACCGTAGGATTCGTGAGAGAACAAATCTCGTCAAATTCTGCCTGCTTATCAGCGGTAGCTAAACCAAGCTGCTTCTTAATCAGAGTCATACTTTGCTTTGACAAAAATTGTGAAGGCAGATGGTCGCTCCATTCACCCCAATCTCCTTCTTCCGCTCTTTTGTTAATAAGTGAAAGCTGTTTTTTACCATCCTTGTCATAGTAATAACTCTGTCCACCTTTTTTAGAAGTCGGGTCATCAGGGTCAACGATACCGTCCTTTATCAAAGAACCGAACGGATTATCCGGGTCTTTTCCGATAGGTTTCAAAACGGTGTCATTCTTAGGTCCGAGCATTGGTGTTCCGGTTTTCTTATTGGTATTGAACACAACGTCTACACCATCGGGAAGGTCATCTGAGTAAATAGCCATTCCTTTAATGTAATGTGTGCCGTCAACAAGAATCCGAACCTGCGCATAGTGAGATTCACCGAGAGACAAATCATCGACACCTCTTCGAATCTCAACAACACCATCCTTTTGAGTTCCGCCATCTTCAGCGTACCTTATCTGAATCCGACTGGAATCCATACTTTTGGGATAGACATATTTCGGATCGTAGGTCTCGCCACCGTCTTGGGAAATGTAATCGCTCAAAGAATGGACATTCTCAAAATTGTAGATCTCCCTATGTTCCGTTCCAGGAGGACAGATAACTTTGATGTTTGTCTGTTTACCAGGATTTGTAACCTGTGGAACACCTCCGCCGTAAACCGGATAACCTTCCTGTTCCAATATGTAAAGTGCCTGATTCAGTTTCTCTTTTGAAATTCCGAGTTCTCGCTCAACGCCGGTTCCAACGTCAATCATTCCTTTTTCTTCGATTTGTTTCTTAAGGAATTCGGCGGTCTTTTTTGCCTGATTCATTCGGGCCTCAGACCCTTCATTCAAAAGAGAGCGGACAGAAGAATCATTAGAGAACCCCATAATCTCTGCAATTTCATTCAGGCTTTTTCCATCCTCGCGGAGAGACCTGGCTCTTGCCACATCCAACGCGCGCCTTTCATCTTTGGCTAACGATTTCTGAACACGATACTGTGTTGTGGTGAGACCCATTGATTTTGCAATCTCAGTTTCGCTTAATCCCTTCTTTTTTAATTCCTCAACACGGCTCAAAAAATCTCCGCTGCGCTGATAAGGGTTATCTCCAGAACCCCAAGGATATCTGCCGGAACGTCTCGGCATCCCGTAATGCATTAACATTTCTTCCGCAATGGGATTCATGGCTTAGCCCTCCTGTTCTTTGATTTTATTGATAATCTTATCAAAGGTGATAATCTTATCGATGATTGGAACAATTTCTTCAGCCGTTGGAGCGTGATACAAAATTTCATTGTTCTGATACAGACGCAATTCGATTTCAATTTCGCCAGGCTTCACTTTATATTCCAAACAAAAAAGAGCAGCGTAAATCATAAGCTGCTCCATGTGTGCCGGAATCACACCGGTCTTCAAATCGTGAATTCTAAGCAAACCGTTTCTAAACGCAATGCTGTCCGCTGTTCCAAAGCAATTCTCCGAATAAAAGAGAACCTGTTCAGGAACCATTTTGAATCCGATGGCATCGTTCACATACATATTCAATGTTTTCTGCGACTTCGGCAGCTTTTGCCCTAACCGAATACACTGTGCTGCGAACTCATGAAGAACAGTTCCTTTTTGTGTTGCCAAAAACTTTGAATAGGATTCGGCGACCTTGGACTCATCATAGTTAATCCAATGATATTTACTTGCGCCGAGAAAAGCGTGTTGCCCTTCAAGATTCAAATGATTGTTGAAGTTCATATAACACTTCCTCCTTGTTCTCCGGACAGATGAATCTTGAAAACGACATCTCGTTCATCAATCCGACATAGTATTCTTGATTTGGCTGCTTTTTTGCTCCAGCGCTTTTCTTACATTCCAAGGAAGCCCACTTGTTCTTGTAGAGGATGGTCAAATCCGGAATGCCCTGAATATAACTGGAATCGTTCTTTGTAACGATGCAACCGGGAAACATTTTTTTCAGTTCTTTTATCAACTGCGCCTGAAAATTGCTCTCCAACATTTCAGCGAGCCTCCTTTCTTTGTTTTTCAGAAAACGAAAAAGAGAATGTAGTCTTTAAAAATGGCTATTTTATCCTCTCTCTTCATAAAAGGGAATGTTTTTTTCGCGAGGCAAAAAAGAGCAAAAGAAAGAGCCGTTGTTGGCGGCTCCGTCTCTTTAAATCCATTTTTTAAAACGTTCAACAGCTTCCTCAAACAATTCAACATCAGCCTGAATACAGCTATATCCCTTACGACATTTATCGGGAAGCAAACTGATTCCAATAAAGAACCACAGTGCCACCGTAACAAATACATAAAGTCCTCCAAACACCTTCAAACCTTTAATAATTTTTTTCATGATAGTTTTCTCCTTTCAGAAAATGAATTTTTCCATAATAGAGCTTGTAATTTAAGCGTAAAAAAAACAGAGACACTCAAAAGCATCTCTGTATAATGAAGCTCTATTTAGTTGTGTTCTTTTTCTGTTATTGAGCAACTTCCAATAATTTCTGAGAAATCCGCGCCGACACCTCAGTATAATAAGCTACTTCGGCCGTTGATAACTCATCCTGATTTATTGTGTCCATCTTTTCCATTGTTTCGGTATACTTAGTCATATAATCCGTATAATCGGCAAGCATCGATGCGGCGTCATCAGAATTTGTATACTTCTTCATAAACTCACAATACTCATTAAAGAATTCTTCGTAACTGTCCATTGCCTCTTTAAATTCTGGACTGATATTACTATTGTTAGAAGTTTCTTCCGATGTCGCGGGTTCTTTTGGAGTTTCGCTTTCCTCTGATGCTGTACTAGAATCGCCTCGGTCTTTTGTACTCTCTTTGCAAATAATATCGACAGCTTCAATTTGATATCCCAACATTACTTGTAGATAATATTTTCCGTCACCGCTATAGGCATAAAACATTTTTCCACCGTCGTTCTCGCCCTCATATGTAACATCGTCAAACCCATTTGATTTACACGCCTCAATATATTCTTCGTATTCTCCATCCTGATAGTTTGCAACACGAAAAGAATAGGCTGTTCCACCATCTGGGTCGATGATTGAAATCTCTCCGTTCTTAAAATAATCAGTAGTAACCGGGAGCAAATCCGCATAATGAATCTCGTCTTCGCTACTTTCTGTTTTTGTATCGGATGTCGAAGAATCCTGTTCCTCAGTTGTTCCAACAGATTCAGACTCCATTTCAATCTCATCCGACGCAGGCTTCCAGCCACATGCCGACATAACCAGCATCATAATGCCGATTAAAAAAATTGTTATTGCTCTTTTCATCTCGTCTCCTCCAATTATTCAATATTTTAGCGCAATAAAAAAGTGCGCCCCAATGATGAGACGCACCCGCAAAAGTGAATCCCTCATTGTTGCGACACAATCTCATCCCGTTTAAGGCATAAGTAAAGAGAAAAAACACCCTTTGCCAAAGTGATTTCCCTTAAACGAGATATATGAAATTGTGTCGCAGAATAAGTATAGCACAACCAGCCGAAAAAAGAAACACTTTCCAAGAAATTTTCCGCCAATCGCTTGACATTTTCGGAAATTTGTGCTATAGGCTTTATGCCGTAATCAATTGTCCCCGCTGCTCCATATAGTCATAGACCATCTTCGTACCATCCATAAAATATACCAGTATGGACAGATACCCATTCGGCTGGTAGCGGGCAGCGTTTTTTGACAGCCTCGGAAACCTCCTCTGAAAGTCCTTGTAGATTTCAAGCCATGTAACTTTTTTACTCATATAACACCTCTTTTCTTGCTTGTGGCCAAAAACCCACTTTTTCCGTCCCTATTTATATATACTATTAAACTTTCTATCATAATAGTTTAAGAAAAAAAGTGGGCAAGTGGGCTTTTTAATTTTTCAAAACCCGCAAACCCGCATAAATACTGGGTTTTTCGATGGTCGAATCTCCAAATTTGTGGCCAAATTCATGTTTTAAAAGTGGGCAGAAAGTGGGCAAGTGGGCAGAAACCCGGGTAAAATCGTCCGTACAAATCTCAAAAGGCTGCCCAAATTCTACCCAGATTCACCCCAAACCCACTTTTTCTGACCAAAAGCCCATTTTCAAAAACCAAAAGTGGGCAGAGATTTTTAACCTAGATTAGCCTTCATCGGGCTCCGAAGACCGATACGGACGACAAAATTCACCGTAAATTGACGTCGGGTTTCTTATCGTAGAATCTGCATACCGGATCTTTCCGCTCTATAAAATCAACATCTTTCGGAAATTCTTCGTACACTCTCTCGGATTTCTTGAGAAATTCCCGTTTTCTCTGAATTTGGAATATGCTCTGGCGGTCGCACAGTGCTCAATACACTGGCACACTCTGTTAATCAGCGCATACGCGCAAAGATAGAGGACCAAAAAAGCAAGCATATACTGTACAAAATTCATAAATTTTCTCCTTTCGAATTAGATTCGGAAAGCTTCTCTTTCATCTTTTCAAGAATGGCTTCAACCGACTTCCGAGTTTTCGGACTCATTTTTATGTAAGCCTTATGCTCGTCATACCAGTTGAATATCTCATTGAGATTATCCTTCTGCCAACTGAACGCCCACCAATCGCAAATCATTTCGAGAATATAATTGTAAGGTATATCCAGGGCAATCTCACCCTCTTTGGGGTCATCGTTAATGAGAACCCAGTGCTGCCAATGATGAGGATTTCTATGAATATGCAGAAGCCAAGCCCGTCTGTACTCCTGAACAACCTGATAAGATTTGTTGTTGCCATAGAAATACCGGTCGTAGGCTTCATACTCATCCGGCTCATTCTTGGAAGTATCGTGTGCAAACTCTGTCTGCCAAGCCACACCATCTACCAACAGTTCGGGAAGGTTCTCCTGAATCCACCGAAAGCCTTTATAGACGTTGTTGCGGTGCTGCTGCAAATATAAATCATACTGTGCACTCATTGGAATCCTCCTTACTGTAGATATTTTTCCATGAATAAGAGTCACGATAACTATAATCGTATACGCTTCCCTCTTGAGTAAAAACAATTTCGTTTTTTGCTTCGTTGTAATACACGCCATTCATTTCTGTCGCATCGCATTCCCACCCGCTATCGCTCGTTAAATGAACATTTGATGGAATGTTATTTTCTTTGATGATTTTTTGCAGAATATCAAAAGTCATTTCAGTTCACCTCTTTCCCGTCAGCATACATTTTTTCCGAATCCCCAGTAATAATCTCGCTGTACGGAAGTTGTTTAATCCACCGACAGAACTCACGCCATTCATCCAGCTTGTGATCTTTACGCCAGCGATAAATACCGACAAGCACTTCGTAGTTCAGCATAACCGTCCGTTTCTGGTTGTAGGAAGAGGGGAGTAGCTGAATCATTCTATACCACAGCTCTTTATCTTTCTTGTTGCTCTCCAAATATAAATCTCTCGTCTTATTGAGCATTTCGATTGTTTCACGGAGAGGAGTCTCCCAGAACCCGATCAGGTGTTCATGCGAAAAATCCTCCAACGTAAACTCCTTAGCATGGATTTTATGCATGGTCGAACAGGAGTTGGCTACGGTACCTACTTTATAGGTATCGAACTCCTTCCACCAGTAGAGCGGAGCAGTAATATCCAGGTACACCGTAATCATCCGGCGGTACTTTGCGTGAACCGGCCCGCCTGCTGCCAGTTTCATCATCAGCTCGTGATCGGCTTTACCAAGCTGGAAGGAGTGGTCGTATGTATGCTCGCAGGGAACCTCTTTCGCACAGTTCTCACAGCCGATACCATCGTCACCGCCTTTACAAATCCCGCTGTCGGACTTATCCCAACTGTTCATCGGGTTACGCATCCCTCTGATGGTCTCCTCCAGACCATGAATACTTACCTTTTCAATCTTAATCATCTTCTTTGCTCCTTTCCTCACACACTTTGCAGCGGCAATCGTTATCCGGCTTTCCTTTCTTATATAAACCGCAGTATGCACACTCATTATCATCGGGTCGAATTCGTATTTTTCTTATTTTGCATCTGTACCTACCCCAAGAAGAACAAAATATAGCTTCTGTGCAGGTGGTACAATTTTTTACATCACTCATCGGCAATTCTCTCTTTCTCTCTGTAATTTTACGTCAATAGCCTTTTGCAAATCCTCTGGCTTGACATCAAAAATGGACTCCAGAAAAGATAAGCAAATATAAGCGTCTGCTATCTCTTCCAAGAGTCCAAGTTTGTCACCATATCCACGAATCTGTTTACTGACCTGTTGCTGCAACTCGGCGAACTCCTCCATAGCGACAGTGCATTTCAGTTTCCATGGATACTTTTTTATGCTGTTCCGAATAATTCGCCGGCGTTCTTTTTCTGAAAGCTGAATGTCGCTTTTCAGTCCCTGAATAAATCTACTTCGGTTCATCGCTGTTCCTCTTTTCCCAGTAAGAATCGTAATCTCCCTTTACAAAATTCTTGGCGTGAGATATATCCGAAGTGTGCTTACATTCCGCCGACGGACAGGAATCACCACACTGTTTTCCGTCACAGAGATAAAGAATGTCCGCTACCTCCTTTGAAGGAAGCCAAGCATTCCGGTCGTCAATATATTCGTTGGCAAATATCTTTCTCGTATCCGTCCCGAAAGATGCCACAATTTCCGGCAGGTTCTCGTTGACAGCATCAAACACAAGTCCCTGCTCGGCAGACCAGCTAATTGCATTTTTCAGCATATCGTCCACCCGACATGTCCAGAGGATGAGCTTGTATCCATTCGCCTGCCGGTCTTTCAGATATGTAATCATCTCTTTGTTTGCTTCTCCGATTTCCGGCCACTTGTTTTTGCACAAAGTACCGTCAAAATCCACCGCAATAATTTTGTTTTCCATCTCTTTTTCTCCTTTCAGAAAACCAATTAGTAATTACGCCGTTGATAGGGGAGATGCTTTTGAATTCTCCTTTCCACCTTATATCTCGGCGTGTAGTTTTTTAGATACTGATTCTTTTTACAATGAGGCACAAACATTGCTTTTTCTTTGGCGCGTTTTTCTTCCTCATCACGAATCTGTCCAAATATTTTTGCGAGTGTGTCCGCAGCCTGCCTAACAGTAACTGCAAATTGTTCCTATGCTTCCGTGAGCTTATTAAGTAACGCATTCCATTCATCCGTAGTCATCGAATCATCCTCCATATTGTAGTCCAAAATGAGAATATAAATGGTTGTATAGTTGCTTTTCTATCTCATCCTTATAGACCACCACCGGTTTTCCTGCTATATGAATTGTCATGGTTTCACGGAGCAGAGGTTGTGCTGCATCTATACCCGCAGATTGAGAAGCATTCATTGCTATTTGCGGTTCGGGTAAATATGCCAGAGCTTCCATTCGTTTATGATCGCATTTATCAACAAAAGGACACTTCCGACATCTTTCAGATAACTGTGATAGTCCCATTCACACTTCTCCTTTCTTCATTGTAAGTTTCTGATATAACTCCTTTGCTTCATCGCCCTTAAAAGCGTTGATAATATCAATCTCGCCTTTATCTTTTCTACCAACAATCAGTACCGGAATATCCCCATGTGTATAGTCAAAGCTTACAAGGATGGTATCGGCTTTCCCCTTCATTAAATTCTCCTTTCTATGCGGCTTTAGGTAATGCTTCGGGAGTAAATGTATACCGCTTCGCATATCCTGTTGCATTAAAATCTTTCTTTTCTTTTAACGTCCTACTAATTGCCAAATCAATCCCCGAACGAGATTTCAAATGGTAATAATATAAATCCTTGAACGGTGTATTTAACCTATCAATTCGTCCAGACGATTGCTTCATGATTTTGTAGGAATAGTTTTGTGAGTAAAATATAATGGTATCCGTCTTGATACAGTTCCAACCTTCAGCACCAGCATTATACTGAACCAAATACACCCACTTTTTACTATCCGGAACCGGTTGATGACAATGCCCATTCCATTCTGCAATTTCAACATCATTTCCGTAAGCCAAATTCTTCAATATATCAAGTTCGTAGTCAAAATTGTAGAATATAATAGCTCTGGGATGCTTCTCGATGATTTCCAGTAATGCCACTTGCCTTGATTGGTCGGTATTTACAATCTTTCTCCAGACATAACAAAGCTCACCCGCATTGACAATTGGCTCGTCCTTATAAGGATTCCATCTGGTTCTTCCCACATCTTTGTACTTCTCGATGTTGTACCTAACAAAGACATCTTCATGATGCGAAACGGTTGTTCTCTTGAAATCCATGTTTACCAAAATATCATTCCGCCGTCGTATCAACCGACCAGTATTCAAATATCTATCCACTTTCGGAAATTTGCTGAATCGGCTGTAAACAATATGCTCTCTGGTAAACTCGGTTCTATTCCGATAAAACCCATTTGCAATAAAGACCGGAATATAATCCTGCCAAGTATCTCCCGGAGTAGCGGAAAGAAGAATCCATTGATTCCTTTTTGCTATTTGCAGAAACGACTTCACCCATGTACCAGAGCCAACCACACGCTGCTCATCAAATATAAAGAAGGCGCCCGTAATCTCTGCGTATTTTTTTATGTTATTCCACGAATCTACAATTACTTTGTTTCGATACAGATTGAATTCGTGAGAAGTAGAAAGAAGGAAGGGCGATAACTCACCCTCCCATTCCTTCGTATCCCGTTTACGAGCGGTTGTGATGATATAAAGGTCTTTAATTCCAACGTCATCCATCACCGCATACTCTTCGGTATCGATTTCTCCGCCATTGCAAATATAATAGTAAGCAAGTGCAGTTCGTGATTTTCCACTACCTACGCCACCACAAAGAATGCAGCCATTTTTCATCTTCTTGACAGCATCCAATTGATAGTCGTAGAGCTGCACCCCCGCCATAATCAACTTTCCTCGTTGTAGTCGTTGGTCCATCTCTTAATCTTGTTAAAATAGCTGCCCTTATTACCCAACGCTTTCTTTGCGATAGCCATCGCCAGACCCTTCTCCGGATCGAAGTCTTCATTTTTTGCCTTTACTACTGTCTTGGTGCCGTCTGCCCAGAAGACAATGGTTACTGGATTGTTGAAGATGACTTTCTTGATCTCCAGTGCCATTTTTCTATGCAGTTCCGCAGTACCGAACACATCGTTCACCGCATATTTAAAAGCATCAAGACGATTCTCCGCCTCCGTTGCCCTCCGGTTCGCTTTGCTGATTTCAGTGGCAGCATACATCAATTCCGGCTTATCAGTATCGGCTGCGTATACATAACCGCCTCTCATGTCACCAATCAGCTTCTGATTCGGAGAGTTGATCAATCCCTCCATGGTTTTCATAAACTCGCGTGCGTTCATTTCCTTGCTCATGATTTTTCTCCTTTCAATGTTTGTTTACATGTCTTCAAGCACCGCTTCGATGCTGTTTTTCAGATTCGCCATATCGGAATACATTTCGTTTTCCTTATTAGTGCAGTCATCTTCTATGGGAGAATTGTTCAAGAAGAAATCAATCTCCCTCAGCAGATTAGTCAGCCTTTCTTTCATCAGATTCTCCTTTCAAAAGCTCGTCCATTTTACGAACCATTCTTCGCATTGCCCACACATCGGAAAAATACATCATTGTAAACCAGTAATTTTCCGTCGAGTCACCCTCAGCAATAGGTTCTGTAAAGGTGTTACCGACCTTGATATAAGCTGCCACGCCCAGCAGAGAAAGCTGAATATAGCACATCAGAGCCACAATCTCGTCAATATCCTGTGCAACTACCAAAACGTGGTTCTGATAATTCAAAGGTTCCTTCTCCAACTGCTTTCTTGCGGCATGAACACCAGCAATCAAAGTGGCTCCCGCGCCACAGCATGAGTCACAGATAGTTATGTAGCCCTGTTCATTAACCTGCTGAGCCACATTATCACCTAAGGCAATTTCCCTCCGGACTCATTGCCTAAATTGAGTTCCATAAAAATACTGCCCAGAAAGTCCTGTTCCTGGTTTTCTTCCAAGGCCAAGACTGTCTGAGCAGCAAGTTCAGGAAATATCGCCTGTTCCTGTTTATTGTATTTCTTGATGATTTTCATATATCTGGCTTCCCGCTCATCATAATGGAATTTATCCACTGGATTCGAGAGCGAGCAGGCAAACATGATTACGAAATCCCTCCAAATATCCCAAGCTCTATGACGATAGGTAAGTTTTCTGAAAGAATCCAAGAACTCCTTTCTACCGTCATTTTTTCTGGGACTTGTTTTGGGTTTCGGCTCCGGCTTTTTGGGAACTTCTGAATCAACATCTTTGCTCGGCGGTTTGTAGGTCGGCATTGAAATCGTAGGTTTCCATTCCGGAACCGGCTTCATTTTTGGCGAATCCGTCTTAGGCGAAGTGGCAGGCGTTTTCTTTTTGGCTGTGGTCTGCTTCTTCTTTTTCTTCCAAAACGCCATAGTTTCTCCTTTCAAAAATATAAGTCTTAGTTGAATGGAAGCTCGTCCGGGCCCTCCATTTCGGCATACTTTTCCGCAAATTCATCTTCCTCGATGGTGACATACATATTTTTTAAATATGCCTTAACCCCAGATTTCTCGTTCTTCGTTCCTTCCTGGATTACCCAGTTGTAGGGCCGAATGGTCAAATCCACATTACGAATCTCAGCATAGTCCAGAGAGTCAATCGCCTCCTCGTCCAACTGCGTTTTCGTTCTTCTGGTAATCATGAACACCTTTGGTGGGATATTTTCAAAGCTTACCGCGACCTGGAGATAGTGCTTCGGCTCATCGCCCTCATCCTTCGGGGTAAGAACACGGATGTTCCACCCCTCCTCAGCCAATCTCTGGGCCAGTTCCGGGTCGTCAATCACAACACAGAAATTGCGGCTTCCAGCTCTGTTATACTTTCCCTCTTTACCGGAAAAGTTCCGGAAGATGATACGGGCATTCTCCATGATGATGTTGTCGTTTACTCTTTTAGACATAATCGTTCTCCTTTTCTTTTAAAATGGTAAATATTCTTCATTGGGATTGTCTTCCGGCGGATTCATGGAATGGCTCATAATCACATCCGAAATATCGTACCCAAGGTTACAGTCCATATGGAACTTGTCGTTATGGAAGTTCGGACAATCAAAGCACGTCGCATATTTCATTTCCCCGCAAGGCGGCATCCACGATGGAACCTCGGAATCAACATCAGCGTCGTTGGCACCAAGCTCCTTAATATACGGGTCGTCGGAAACAAACCATTCGAAATCGCCATACTCCGAAATAGTCTTAACTGCATCATCAACTAACTTGTCATAATAGCTGCGGTCGATATCATCTTGCTTGTCCAACTCCCGAACCATTTCCGATTCCAGCCACCTGTATCCTTTTGAACCAGTAGCGGCGTAGTATCTTCCATTTTTCTCCCGCATTAAGAGTCCGCCGCCGCACCCGTCCTTGATAGGGCAGAACTGTCCGATTTTTCCGATGAAACGATAGCAGTGCCCATCAGCAATAATCTTTCCAAGTCTTTCAAATTCCTGACATTCATCAGTCATCGGATCTTCGAGTTTTGATACATCGCTAAGTTCTTTTAGCAACTTTGCGTATTGCTTTTCTTCTTCAGACACATCTGGCAGCCCTTCGTTCATATCCAAATATAAAGCGCTACTTACAGATTTGGTCTCGCACATATCCTCGAAAGCAATATCTTCTCCACTGAAAAGTTTCTTGAACACATAAGGAACTGCAAACTGGGTACCGGTAGCTGTCCATTCGCCGGCGTGCTTACCATCTTTGTACTTGGCAATATAGACCGCGTCATTCACCAAGCACATCCGGTCGTATGTAGCCTCGTGCTCAAATGTGTACCCATACCGTTTACCATAATCCATAACAAACTGGATAATTTCCGGCGTAGCGTCAGGAATCTTGATAGAATCTGTCTTGATATGGGCAACAGTAAAGCCCCGTTCCTGCACCTCATGTTTGAGGTTAATCATGAACAGAGCTCCTCGTTTAGCTACAATATTGTCTTTGTTTCTCGGATCGCGGAATGCGTTCTCGAAAGAGGCAGAAGTAAGGCCGTAAACCGAATTGATTGCTGTCTTCAGAGCATCAGCAAGCTGCTTGGATGTCATTTCACCGTCAATTACTTTCTGGATATACGGTGTGAGCTTTCCATCCAGCATCGTATTGACAATATCCCATGCTTCATGCTTGATGCTTACACGCCCTTCGACAATATCCCGAAATGCTCTTGTGAATTTCACGCCGAATAGGACTTCTGCGATTGCGCTGTGTGGATGCATTGAGGAAACGTCCAGCAACGCCACATTCCCATACATCCCAGGTTCGGCATAGACATACCCGCCTTCGCCGACTTCTTCGTCGCGGTAAGTGGATTTTCCATTTTCGAACTTGTAACCAGGAAAATATGGAAGAAAACTGCCTGCTTCACCGTGAGTTCGTTCCATCATCTCCGGACACGCTTCAGCAAGGAATGAATATGTTTCCTCGTCCAAATCATGCACCGGTTCTGCCAGATTACGGTAGTGGAACTGATCCTGCGGCTTTCGGTTATTTCCAAATATAATTCTGGTAGTTAGGCTGTTCGTCGTGTCGTTGACGGTCATATCCGCCAAATCCGCCAGAATCTGCCTTGCCGTCCAATCCGCTTTCAAGTAAACAAAAGACGCCTCGGTAGCAATTACATCGTTATCACAGTATTCGGCAACCTTTGTCCAAAGTTCTTCCGGTACAGGTTGATCCCACGGTAAGCCAAGCTCCTGGTGATGGGTTCCCGCTTTGATGATTCTAATTTCGTCATCGGAAAACCCTTTCTTTTTCAGCTCCTTTTCTGTGACATTTCCCATTTCGATTTCCAACTTCTTCAGGCTTTTTTTGTTTCCGGCAGAAGCGAAGTCATAAACGTCTGTATAACTGACATTGTAGGCTTCTCCGAAGAAACAATTTGCGCTGCCATTGATAATTTTCTGGGACAGATTATAGAGCTGCTCGTTTGAATATCCCATAAGCCGGGCGTACAGAATATGATTGTCATACCTGCGGCAATTAAATCCAACTAAACGGAACCTCATTAAGTCCTCTATCTCAGATGGCGTCAGGTTAATCATCCGTACAACCGGCTTTCCCTCACCTTCGATTTTCCAGTTTACAAGAAACAGGTTGGGAAAGACCTCAACGTCATAAAATATCAGTTTCGCATTCTCATTTTTCACGGCTGTGGACGTGTCGGCAGATTTAAACTGCATCTTGTTTACCAACTTGATACAGTAATCAGCCTGATGAGAACTGTTCGCTGCAAATGCCAATACTGCATTCCTCATATCCGTGACATCATATTTTAAGTCACTGGAATATGCATCCTCCAGTATTTTGTAAATAAAGTCGATACTGGGCTTAGTACCCGGATGAATCTCTTTGTTGAGATTACGTTTTATCAGTGTTCTAAGCCCTTTCTCGCTTTGAACTGCTTCAAAATTTACCATTTTATTTTCTCCTTTCAGCGGTAAACCAGAGCTAATTGTCGCGATAGGCAGGTTGTTGCATTTCGACACTTTTCGTCTTAATGAACTGTTGCCTGTGAACACCTTAACTTCTACATGGTCATCATAAATGCGGCTCAGTCTTGCCGGATCTCCCGTATAAATATAATGCAGATGCACTCCGCATCCGCTTTTACTGAGTTCCGCATAAGTTGGCGGCCATTTACTTGCTTCTTCTACATTCCTTTCAAAAGATTTATTTCCCTCCTCGTCCGGAATATCAAAATCAATTACGATATGGTTTTCGGGAACCTTGACATAGTGTAATTGTGAAGTATCCAAAGAGGCCAAGGTTGTTTTGACATTCGCCCACTTTTTCCCAGGCGTACCAGCATCTGTTCCGTATTGGGCCGGGCAGGTTTCACATTCCTTGTCGAAAACAGATTCCTGCTCTTTGAACTCGATGGATGTTGGTTTTGTTTCCGCATTTTCACCTGCCGGATTTTTTTCGGTTTCAAATTTCTCAGTCCGGAATCCGGAATAGTAACTGCGAACCCGCGAACCATCTTCAAGATTGAACCGTTCCTTGTAGTCCCGAAAATAGTTTTTCAATTCCTCCTTAAAGATTCTTTGGGAGAATGGAAAAGACACCTTTGCTTCATCACAGTAGGTCTTGTACATCTCCCATGCCGCTTTCATTGTCGTTCCGTCTTCTTTTTTGAACACATGGTACGAATCAACAATGAAGTTATAGAAATCATTGGACGCCCCAAGCATAGCAATCGGAATATAATCGTCATACATACCCGGAGTGGATAAATATACTTCCTGACAGTGATACGCAATCGCCCCCAGTTCAAATCCAACCCGTTTTACAATATCCTTGTAATCGTTAGGATTCAGTTTGTTGCCTGTTGGCGAAACGTCTATCAATCTCCGAATCAAACCGGACTTCGCGTCTGTAATCTTCACCGGCTTATTTGTTCCCATAAAGAGAAAGCACTTGAATCGGTTGGCGTAGGTCGATTTGAACTTTTCGTTCACCGTCATAAGTTCATGAGAAACCAGACTGTTAAGCCTTGTGTTATCTTCAATTCTGGACAGGTCGCCGTCATGCTGAATCGCCACAAGAGGGTTGCTTTTAAATGCCTCCAACGCAAAAGAATTACTGGATGACCCCAGTGCTTTTGCGTCGAATACTGAGTAATACCCTTCAAAAAGCTGCTGGATGATGTTCAGGACTGTGGATTTACCTGTTCCTGCGGCTCCATATAACACCATGAATTTCTGCAACCGTTTGGATTCTCCTGACACAATCGACCCAATCGCCCATTCAATCTTCCGTCGTTCTTCCTCGGAATATAAAGTTGACATCAGCTTTTCGTAGGCAGACAAATCGCCAGCTTCAAGCGGATAATTCAGCTTTTTACTGGCGTAATCTTTTTTATTGGTCTCTGTGTTGAAAAAAATAAGTTTTTCATCCAGCATGTGGAATGAGTCCCGCATCTGCTTTTGGCAATACTTATGCCAGGAGTCAATCATGCCTGATTCTGCATCCCACATATGCAGGACTTTTATGTCGGAGTCAAAGCGCCGGCGGTTTTCTTCTGCATATCTATCCAGTTCGCGGTCAATGAGCTGCAAAGCATCCTGCTCGTCCGTAGACCATAAACCACGTTCCTCAATCCAGATAGCGTAGAAGTCACCACCTCGAATCATCAGATCGGAGCTTTTTTTAATAATGAACTTCGGATAGATTTCTATTACACCACGCTTTGTACTACGTGTTGAAATCATCAAAAAGTCGATCATCGCATTTTTTACTCTCCTTCCGAGCGCTTTAATTCCTCAATCTCATTCCTGAGTTCCTTTATTTTTTTATTCTGTTCCCGGCGGTCCAATTCCGTCATAACTACATAAGCGGTCATGGCGCAGGCCCAAAGTCCGACATTGCGGTTGAACCTGCTCTGATGCTTAAGAGTGACACGGATTCCCTTGATTGCCGTTTCCGATGACCGTAAACTTCCAAAAATATAACCAAGCATCTCGCACATCAGCCTTTTCCTCCTTTCATGCCTTTGATAAAACTTTTAGCGGTTTCAAACCGCCAGTCGTCTTTGCCACCATAGGTAAATATAAATTCAGCGCCATTGGTCTGCCGGACTCGGATGCTGTTTTTACCGTTTGGAAACCATGTGGCAGCATTCTCACCCGCATAAAGCGGAAAATATAGTTCAAACCATTTATATACTTCGTTGTGAGTCATACGAAACCTCCAAAACTATACGATTTCGTCTAAGTACCAGCACATCTGATACCAGATTTCTACCGTTCTCAAATCCCGTCGGCAGTGTTCCACCGTAAACAGGCCACCCTCCCCATTTCGCTTGTATCTTCGGTCTAAGAATCTCTGAATAATCTCGTCTGCATAATCCTCATCGAATCTTGCATCTGTCATTTTCCGTAAACCGAGATTCTCAATCATACCCCAGAACCATTGCCCGGTACGATTCCCGATATCCGGGTCGTCCATGATATGTTCTTCACAACGAATAGCGAGAGCAATCATCATTTCTAAAACACTACAAGGACTATTATCCAAGTAGCTTGAAATCATGGCGTTTTCGTATGAATTCTCGTAGCCAAACCGGTACCGGAGATCTATCCCATCTTCTTCTCGGTTTCCATCCATTTCAATCGTGTAATTAAAATCCACGTTATGGAGGAACCGTAAAAGTTTCTGATAGGACAGACCTCTGGTATACCGGCGGTTGCATACGAGCTGACACATCCAATCGAAGTATTCGCTATTCAGCTCGCTCCTTGTCATCATACCTCCGTCTGATGCGGCCTCTGCTTAATAACGTCTGAATAAGTCCTCTGATCCAGAAGAATTTCGTAGTCGCATTTCAGCCTGTCATTTCTGACAAAGACTGAATCGTCTTCAAACTCCCCAAAGTGGGTCAAAGATTCCAGACCTACAACATTATCCACATCTTCTACTTTTTCATCGTCTTCATCTGCCAGAATCTGGTCTGCATAGTAACTGAGGCTGATTCGTTCATAATCCTCAAACTCGCCAAATTCATCCGGTGAGATTACATAGGGTTTCATCTCCATCGCTTCCTGCTCCTCTTTTTTCTCTCCGGCGCTTGCGTTCGAGTAGTTAGTATATCCTTCCCGTTCCAACCTTGCAGCGTATTCGGAAATATCCGGTTTTTCTTCCGGCTTACCAACCTTTGCTGTCTGCGGCTCAGGAGTGACAATCTCAACATCCGCAGCCGATTCCCGTCTGGAGAATATCTCCTTTACCGAATCAATTTCCTCCTGGGCAATCTGCTCATATTTTTTCTTGGTGTATTGCCAGGTCACTACGGAACCAACAGCCGCGCCTAAAACAAACATCACAAAGCCCGCTGCTTTATTCATTTTCTTCATCCTCCTCTTCTTCATCCTCCTCGTTCTTTATAGTCATTACCGTAAGAGCCAGTCCTCCGAAGAGTAAGGATACACTCAGTAAGATACCGCCGGTAATATGTCTTTTCCTTTTTGTATCCAGCACATAATCGAGCATGGATATCAGATTCCCGATTCCATCCATGATTACTGCTCCTTTCCGCCGGATAACACGGCAAGACCGCCGACAAAACAGATTCCGGCCATAGCAGCCAGCGTGTAAGATACCAATGTTAAAAAGCCATTCATAAGGTTAATCTCCTTTCATTCATAACTTGAAAAATAGTGGTGTTCTACTTGGAACATGGGAACGCCGTAATCGCTGTAACAGCCAGCGGTAAAGAATATAACATCGTAGTTTGTCCGAACTTCCAGTTCTTCTTTGACAAGCTGACAAATATCATCCCTCACCTCGCAGCGGTCTACACGTCCGTTCCACATTGAGGAAAACTGATATGGTTGATAGATAACATCGTAAACCGTATCGGGAAAATGCTCCGAATCCATGCGATTGAGTATGGTGTCGATTACCAATCGCTTTCCTTTTTCGCATTCTCCTTCTGCCTCTGCCATCGTTACCAATGCTATCAGCGAAATATCTTCCTCTGATAAAAGTTCTTCCTCTGCAATTTCTTCTGCGCTTGACTCTGAAATATCCTCTATCGGAATATAAGTAACCACCGGCATAGATACCGGAGTGATTTCTATTGCCTGTGAATCAGCAGAGATTTCACTTCCGGCAGAGTGCGTAGTGATTGAAAATATCAGAATCACGCACAAAGAAAAAGCTGAAGCTATTACAGTTATTTTTTTCATGTACGTCTCCTTAAAAATATCCGGCTGCCCTCCGCCAGTCTTTTGAACCGAGCCAAGGGCAGTCTGCCATATCCCGATAGGGATTCCCTGTGCCAACGCTATCCAATCCATCCGTCAGTCACATCAGTTCCCAGATGTTTCCGTCCACGTTGAAATCCAAAAGAATGGCCGGCTCAAAACCATTCGCAAAATCGGAATAACTCAGATTGTCCGCATACAAACCGAAGTCAACATAGTTGTCGCCGATAGGATGCTCTGCATCATAAACCCATCCAACAACCTGACCGGCTTTTGTCGGAGGCAGCCCCAGCATGTCGTAAACATCGTTCAAGAAAAGGCGTTTCTTTGCCCTGAGCAAATCGTTGGCGTACTTTTCCTGTGCTTTCAGGAACATCAGATTGTACTCGTTGTTGCTTTCCCAGTGAGGGTTCAGGACGCTGTTTCCGTCTTCGTCCATCGTGTACTTCTCAAAGAATCGGGCGTATCCGCTTACATCGGACGGGTTGACAACGAAAGCGGTTTTCTTCACTTTCTTTTCTTTGCCGGTTTCCTCATCGATAACGGTCTCGCTTACCTTCTCCGCTTTGATATTGTATTTAAGCTCCCGGTCGATCTCCTTGCCGAAGCGCTCAATAACCCGTTTCCGATATTCCTTGAAACTCTTATCCACAGTTGCATAAGCCGCAGCCAGAGCGACATTCCTTTTCCGAAGAATATTGTTCGATGCCAAAATGCTGGTGATAGATAACGCGCCAAGAGCCACAGCGGGAGCATACAGCTTGGCGAGTTTAACTCCGGTCTGAAGATAAACAACAGACAGGTCTTTCTTGGAATCCTCAATGGAGTAGTCTTCGCCAGCCTTGGTGACTCCCTTTTCTGTCGCATCGTGAATCTCGTCCACATCGTTCTTCGTCTTGTCGATGATTTTTCCGACCTTCGTTGTTGCCCGGCACGCCATAACCGTACTCGCTACCGTTCCGACGATACCTGCCACAATGAGAATCTCCGGGCTGTGTTTTTTCAACTGAAAGCCGACTTTATTGAAAGTTCCGCTTACCTTCGTCATGATTTCTTCTTTTTTCATGGTTAATTGTTCTCCTTTTCCAAATTTTTGAGATGGTCAATAAGATGCTGCGTGTACCACATGATTTTCTCCAAATCCTGGATTCCGTTCTTTTTCTTCCAATGGCACGCATATTTGATGATGTTACCGGTATCCACCGCTTCAATACCCTTGAGGTCGAACGTAAAAGCTTCTATTGCCTCGATTACTTCCAACCCTGTTTCTGACTGGTAGTGATCGGGATGGGATACCATTTTGTCCCTTGATTCATACATGGCAAATCCCTCCCTAATTCAGCGGAAGCGCTTTAGGCAGCTTAAGAATATAACCGTCTCTTACCCGAACGGGCTTGCATCCGCTGATATCTGTCCAGCCGTACTTATTCACGGCATAGTTGTTTGTTGATACATCAGCCAAATCATACAAATCGCCAACGCTGACCACTCCATACTGGCTGATAATGTCGTTCATAGCATCGAGAACTGACTCAGCGTCCCCACGGGTTTCAAATATAATGTCGTCGTAATCATACCCGCCCCTCGTCCCCGCTGAACGATAATCCCTCCTCCGGTCAGAATCCCGGTCATAGAATTTTCCGTAAGATACCTTGGATGCTGTCGAGTTTTTCTTGGTACGTCCTGTTTCACCGTAAAGAATCATGTCAATTCCGTTCGTCACAATATCTGAGATTGCTTTCTTTACCGCAGGTACCAAAACCTCCATAATGATATAGGATTTGACATTCCCGACATCCTCGGAAATAAAGACATCGGCAAACTTCTGCATTTCACCTTTCTTTTTTGATTTGGCAGAGCCGGTGATTACTTTCCCTACTTTTTTCTCAGGTAAAGCATCGGATTCTCGCTGTTCTTCTTTGGATTTATGAGAATTCGGCTTGTATTCTTCCATTTACTTTCTCCTTTCACCAGCCGCAATCAGCTTCCCAGGTAACGTAATTCTCGTATTCGGAAGTCTGTTGTGCTGCTTTTTAAATTGATACACAAGATTACTCCTTGCTTTTTTCTCAGACACGGCATAGGTGGTCGATTTCCAACGATGCGCGACACAGTTTTCAAACTCCATAACCGGTCCATCATATGCATACTGGTTCATAAAAACACCTCCTGCAAAAAGGAAAAAGGGAAAGCACCTTGTTTCAGATACTCTCCCTCGCATGATCCACCAAATATCATACACGCAGATTTTTATTTTTCTGATTCTTCATCGGTTTCGGCAACCTCGACATCGACATCTACCACCACGTCGGACTCCATACGCTTTGCCTCTCTCCGTGCTTTGATTTTGGCCATTACCGGTTTAGCCAGCTTGCAGATTGCCATACCTGCAAGGATGCCCAAACCGAAACCAGCCGCCACCTTACAGCCGCAGCGAGAACTCGCTTCAACAACTTCCTCCGTTGTAGTTTCGATAAGTTCCTCGTTTGCCATAACTTCGTTAGGTTCCATAATTGTTCTCCTTTCGTTTATGAAATAATGTGGATTACTCCATTAAAGACATTGTTTTTTTCGCGCATTAACCGTTGCTGAAATCGTATCTCGGAGCGATGTGATACTCAATTACAAGGCAAGGCGTTCCGTCGTCAGCCAATTGCGAGCTGAATGACACATCAATATACCCTTGGTCAATGTTCCAGCCGAGTTCATCTCCGATGGAAGTCCCGTTCAAACCGATTTCGTAATAGAACTCGTTCAGAGAAATATACATCTCATCCCGCATCCGTAAGTTAAGCTCATTGACAGCCTTCTTTATCTTCTCGATATCGGACTTAAAATATCGCCCGGACACAGTATCGAAGCAGAGAGTGTTTCCACGCTCAAGAATAACCACCTCACGATTGCTTACCGGATTCTTCTCGATTTTATCCTTAGCAACCGCATCCCGGATTCCCTGTTCTTTTTTCTCTCCGATGGTTTCCACCACTTTTTCCTGATACTCTTTCAAAGCCGATTCCGAAAGTGTATAAGCCGTAGCAAGCGCCGCTCTGCGCCGTATATTTACTGAACTGGCTCCGATTAAACAGGCTATTGAAACAGTTCCGATAACAGCCGTTGGAATGTAACAAGCCCACGCAGCCTGAACGGTTTCTTTCGGTGTGAGATCGTTTACCTCCAGCTCGTCCTTCCTTTCTTCAATGAGAATTAGAGCTTTTGGTGTAGCCCGGACCGCCATCACGGTTGTTGTAATCATCCCGGCAATCCCGATACCGGTTAGAATTTCCGGACTGTGTTTTTTCACGGCAGTTCGCATGTTTCGGATAGCTGCCGCTATTGTTTTTTTGTCCATCGATGTTCTCCTTTCGAATCTGGTCGCACATAAGCGCATCCCCTTTCTAAAATATAAAACCGCCCACAAGGGGCGGCGATTATTTAACCAACCAGAACTCCGGACGAACCCCGCCAGAGCCCAAAGCGCGGCTGTAGGACGCAGTGCCATAGCCGCTCACAAGGGCGAAAGGAGCCGAAGAAACGCTCCTCTTGGTTGCATTGCGAAGCCACCACCAGCACCAGTCATCCTTAAAATCGCAGACTCTGTTTCCGCGCCGCTTCATAAGCTCGAACTGCTCATCGTTATCCGGCTCAAAGTTTTCGTAAAAATCGTCGTGACCGAAAATCTCCCCGTATGTAGGAAGCGTAATCTCACGAATTTTGGTTCTCAGCTTTTCCGGAAATGACGGAAGAACCGTTTCGCGGAGCCACCTGCACATATCCGATTTGTCGAAACCGCCCTCATTGGTGTTGGTCTCATTCATCGGATGCCGGGCGATAACATCGTCAAACAGGAAAAGAATTCCCTTGTCCGTCACTCTCTGAGCCGTGGCCGTAAACTTTCCGAAGCCGCTCAGCCTCACCGTAATCTGATCTCCTACACAAATTTCGTTTGTCTTGAACAGCACCTTTCTTGCTACCTTCATGATTTTTTTCTCCTTTCAATTTTGGCTAATTATTTCAAACATCTTGTAATTTCCAAGATGTCTGTTGCTATTTCATAGGCAACATTAAATATCTGCCTGTCTCTTTTATCAGCGTGGTCTTTCATAGAAAATTCTCGTGTCTTTGTTGCGAAGTCCGAAATGATATCAATTGGGTCTTGTTCCGGATTTTTGCGAATACAATTCAAGAGTTCGTTTCCAGCCCATCGTTGATAACTAACTTCCTTGAACCAATGCTTATCCCAACTTCGTTGTGGTTCTGTGAAATCGAAAATATAATCCTCAATAATCAAAATAACCTGTTCATACTTAGACATAGCTCTCCCCTTATAACAGAAAAGAAGAGTCCCTGTTAGGACTCCTCAATTTCGTCATCTCTTTTGGCAAGTGCTTCGTTTACTTTTTCTTCGATTTTTTCATCCATCTTCTGCTCGTTGACCCAATCGGTTACAAGCGTTGCCGCCACTCCTATAAAAGTCGCCGCCAGACCAAGAACTTTAATCAATTTACTCTTAGTAGCCATAAAGCGATTACCTCCTTTTCATAATAGAACTTGCAATTTTTGCGAACTAAGAAATATCCAATTTCCCATCAAATTTGTTAGGGTCCCAGACAGCGGATATCACACAACATTCCAAACCGTCTTCCATCACAGTGCGATGATTTTCAAAGTCAAGCCACATAATTCCACCTTCCATAAGATCGTCCATAGCCCAGGCTATTTCATCTCCGTATTTGATTCCGTCAAGACCAAGGAAATCATAGAACTCATTTATAGTTGTATAGCCTCGAAGTTGAAGATTTCGATTTATATGATACTGAGCGTTCACTATGGCGGCCATTGTTGCAGTAAAATATCTCTTGGAAAACATGTCATAACAAAGAATTTTTTCGCTTTCCGAGTCCATATCCGCCGAATAGACACCTAACCCGTCAGCCGAAATATAGGTTTCTTTAGCTATTTCAGCATGGATTTTGTTATCAGCATCTTCGCCATAAACTTTTTTGGCTGCTTGTAGGATTCGTTAAGCATAGCGTATGCGCTCGTCAAAGCCGCCTGATTGCGCTTGTCCATTACACCAATACCAACAATACACGTAACGGTGCCAATACCTATCAAGACTGACGGAATATAACATTGCCAAGTCGTCTGTACAAGTTCCATAGGTGTAAGCTTATCCGTTTCCAGCTCATCTTTCTTGGCTTTAATAAGCCGCAATGCTTTAGGTGTTGCTCGTACTGCCGTTACAGCCGTACCAACAACGCCGACGATTCCTAAAGCAGTTAGGATTGTCGGGGATGATCGTCGCAACCCCATTGTAAATTTGCCCATATGTTTTCTCCTTTCATTTTTGGCAAAAATAAAAGAGCCGTTGCCGACTCCAAACTTAAGAGAAGCAGATAGGACTCGAACCTATAACTTCCACGGGTGTGTGGCGCTCTACCAATTGAGCTACTGTCTCTCCATAATATAACCTGTAAATTTCGCGTAAAAAGAAAAAGAGCCGTTGTTAGCGGCTCACTTCCTTCGCTTGATAATGTATCTAATAATGATAACTATTAGACCGATACATATAATCACATCACCAAACATCAGTATAAATACTATTCCACATGTTCCAATCGTGAAAATAGCACATACACTAAATACCAGTAACAGAATCAATAACACCGTAAATAATATCATATCGTTACACCATCCTTTCATAATACGCAATGTAAATATCGCGCAAAAAGAAAGAGCCCTTGTTAGGACTCCACTCCTGTTAAAAATAGTGTTCTTTCGGTATACCGTTCCATCCTTCGATCTGGTTAATTTCTTTCCCAATTTGTTTCAGCATTCTTACGATTTTAAACTGCGTCCCCAAAATAAGAATCCCCGTAACCAATAAAATAATAGTAAGCATACTTTCATCCTCCTTCTATTTTTTTCATAAAAGAAGTTGTATTTTATGCGAAGAAAAAAGAGAACCCGTTTAAACGCATTCCCTTTTTACATTTTTGCTAATCGTTGGTATCGTTTCTACCTTTTATCAGAATTAACACCCCAATCAAAATCAGTGCACATCCTAATAAAGTCATAACTCTTCACCATCCTTTCATAATACGCAATGTAAATATCGCGCAAAAAGAAAGAGCCCTTGTTAGGACTCCTCCTCGTTTTTCTTAAACCTACTCTTGATGTACTCTGTGATGTCGCTCCAGTAGAACCAAAGGTACGGAACAATCATCGAAATCACCAGTAACACCGAATATCCTTTCCAGTGCCTCCTCAGCCATTTCCATGACGGTCTCATAACCATTTCGTTGTATTCTTTTAATGCTCTCATCATAATTGTACCCTCCTGAAATTAGTTTATTTTTTCATAAAAGCCCTTGTAAATTTTGCGTATGTAAAAGCGAAGAGACCGTGTTTCCACAGTCTCAACTCTTTATAAACCAATCGCTGCCAGGAGCTTTGTAAGCTCATCTTTTCCCAATTCCGCATCTATATTCAAGTGAACATGAGCCGTTCCGTCTGTAACCGTTGCGGTGAATTCATTCAACTGGATATCCACTTCATATCCGGCTTTTTTCTTTACCTCTCTTTTTACAAACTTGGCAATCAAGTTCCTCAAGAATTTTGAGTTGATTTTCATTTCGTCCATACTCCTTTTTCTCCTTTCCAAACGTTGGTTTTTCATAAAGGGGGTTGTATTTTAAGCGCAAAAAGAAAGAGCCCTTGTTAGGACTCTCTCATACTGTAATTTCTGTAATGATATACGCATCTTTGCAAGTTCACTTCTGAGTGTTTCCATTTCATAGACATTTTTACTTCGTAGCAGCATATCCTCAAATATGCGTATCTTACTGCTTAAATGCTTTTCTGTTTTGCTCACTTTTTTTCTCCTTTCATAAATGCATAATTTTCCATAAAAGGAGCTGTAAATTTTGCGTCTAAATATCACGTCTGTCAAAGACCGTTTCCCACCGTTCTCTCGCAATTGGCTTCATCTTCAACGCCCACATAATCTGCCGGATGGTAACAGTAGGGTAGAGACCATCTTTACATTCTCCAGCTCGTTCGTCAAAGTATTTCTTGAATCCCGGATGCAAATATAAATCATCTGTCAGCCATGGGTCAACTTCACTCCACCACGTACTCTTTGTCTCTGAGTCATATCGTTGCTGAATGACGGCTAATCCTTTATCACTAATCTGAAAAAGAGTGCAACTGTTATAAACTGGATGTTCACAAATATAAAGTTTACCATACATCGAAAGATAAATAGCAGGCTTTTTGTAATGGTATCTCATGCCAGCCTCCCAAAAGCAAAAGAAAGAGCCCTCGTCAGGACTCCCTCTTGTGTTGATAATTCTTTAATCGTCAAATAGTTTACATGACGTTTTGCAATGCGGATATGGACCTCCGCAGGCTCTGCATCCTGCCGGTGGAATATCACCTCCAAAACTCTTATGTACGCTTGATGTCCATTCTACTTCTTCGTCATCTTCGTACTCATATTCCATTTCATCCACTTCCCATCCACATGATGGGCAGGCGTAAATATCACATCCACCGTTTAGATCTTCTCTGCGGTCCATTACAGCCCCACATTTGTTGCAAATCGCATACCCGTTATTCAGGTATTCTACCAATTCCATACCTTCGGGTCTGATAATTTTTTGGCTCATAAAGTCATTACCTCCTTGATAATC